>WNGL01012180.1_pt1 | contig 21077 bp, 20 predicted proteins | sample 5400591 | NCBI WGS metagenome assembly WNGL01 (sample SAMN13153377, study PRJNA577476) | soil metagenome | isolation source: 80 cm soil or saprolite under Garry oak tree replicate 1 | place: USA:California | collected 2016-06-15 | reverse complement strand
CGCCGCGATGACCGCGGCCGGAACCGAGTTCATCTACCCTGAGCCGCAGCGAGCCGGCGGGCGCGCATGGCAGCATTTCCGCGGCCCCGACGGAAACATCTACGAAGTCATCGGACCAGATGATCAGGGCGCGTAACAGGCGGTGCGGCGTGAAGCCCCGTGATGCCGATCGCGCGTCCGATGGCCAGGCCAAACATCCGCTTCTGCCGCTGCGGGAAAACTACCCGCCCCCCGGCCGAGCGCTCGGTCGCATCACTCGTAGAGCACTCCGGAAACGATCGGATCATGGCGTCCGTGACTGGTCGGGTGGTTCCAGTTCGGCAGCGAGGGCTCCGGGGGTCCGGGAGCGGAATTCGCGGCTCGCTATCTCCGGCTCCTTCACCACCGCGCAGTTCCTCAAACTCGATCACCACGTTGTCCCAGCGGGGTGACCAGGTTCCGGGCACCGGGTGCTGAGCGGTGACGATCCAGATCCCGGGCCAGGTGAGCCCGCCGAGAGGGGCCCATCGGGATCAGCCGAGATGACGACCAGGCCAGCCTCATGGCCGGCCTGCCTGGCGTCCGCAACAATCATCCCGACCAGCTGAGGCGCCTCAACCTGGCCAGCCTCGCCCCGACCGCCATGCTCCATGCCAACCTCCGCACGACCATGCTCCCGCGAGTTGAGCGGCCGTTCAACATCCTCAATTGCCGCTGCCGGAGCGTGGCAACGGACCCCGCCAGACCAGGAGACCGGAGGGCATGGCCGTTCCATTGCAGGTGGTGTTGGCGAAGGCAACAGGGCGCCACATGATCGGGGGGAGAACTTGCGGGGGCTTCCGCCTAAAGACTGTTCCTCATGCGTTGCCGCCTGCCGGGAGTACGCGCGGGGCAGCGGACAGCAGCTGAACCCGTCGCAGAGCCGGCGCAAGGCGGTCGGTGAAGTAAGCCACCGCCACGCTTGTGGTCGTGTCCAGGCTCTCAGCTTCTGCTGCATCTGGGCGGCTTTGGAGCGCGGCCAGCAGCCTGGCGCGCATTTCAGATGCCGTGAACGCTTGCTCCAGGTCCGCCGGATCAGGAAGTCCTTCACCGAACACGACCTTCTGGTAGCACCAGTACAGCAGGACCTGAATGACCAGCACCCGCCACAGCACAGGCCGGGTGACAGGATCAAATTCAAAGAACAGATCACGCGCAGCGCCAGGGCCGCTGCGCACGTCGCCGGCATCGAGTCCCGCGAGCAACGGCTCGAACTCCCCGAACGTTGTCAGGGTCTCCACCCCCTCAGGGCGGCTGACGTGCAGCGCATCGAGCGCGGTATTCAGCCGGCCCAGCGGCAGACCTTGCCGCCGGAAACGCTGTGGGCACGCCTGGCGCTTCTCCCGCCAACCCTGCACATACGGGGAATACGGCAGCACAGGATCAAGCTGAGCTACCCGGAACTCGTCGGCAAGAGAACGGCAAATCGCCTGCGCCAGCACGAATTCAGTATGGATACGTGCGTCCAGGCCAAGATCGACCAAGGTCAGCCGCCGTTCGATCATTCGCGAGACGACCAGCGGCGCGAGCAGATAGTAAATGGTGGCGTTCAGGCGGTACTCAGCCGAGCTGTACCCAGGGCGGCCAGGCCCCGGCCGCCCAACGAGATCCACGATCTGCCGGACAGCGTTATCGGTACAGTCCAGCAGGCGCACGCGCAGCGGCTCGTACACGTCGTACAGCCGCTTGCGCGCCTCATACTCATACGACCGCCGCGCGTCCGACTCGGCGCGCTGCTCACCCAATGACGCCGTCAAACGCGCAACCCGTTGCTGAGCTCGGAAGGCGAGGGTCGCCGCAGCGATACTCGCGCTGGCGCCGATCAGCGCCACCACCAGGGCGCTCACCAAAGCTGAATCTGCCATCGCCCCGCCAGCCATCCACCCTATGTGGTACCCACGGCCATTCTGGCATTCCAGCCAGCTAACGCAGAGGTCCACGGGGGGAACGGTCAGCTCCTGGCGACCGTGCCGCGGAACCGGCCCGGCCCGGCTAGATCAGCCCGCTAGCTGAACAGCGCACGCGCGCACCCGGCCGGCCTACCGCTGAAACGCCTGCACTTGATCCGGAATCGGCAGGCACGGACTTCTCTCTCCGGCACATCCGGTCATCAGCGTAAGGCGGTTTGCGTCAAGCCTTTGGGTCGGTGCCTCGTCCGTCGTCTGTCCCGGCATAGCCGTAATGGGGTTGGTCCCGGCAGCGTGTAATCGGGTTGAAGGGGCGACGGGCGGGGCTGCCCATGATGACCGTCGAGGTAACCGAGGTTCCTCCATGCCGCGCGGGGCTCGCCCCGACCCTGCTCAAGGGCCGCCTGGTATCAGGCCGCGATGGGCGCCGCGCTGGAGGGCCGGGTGCCGCGGGCGGCGATGACGGGGTCCCAGCGCTGGCCGGTGGTGATGACGGCGTGCAGCTGACGCAAGATCGCCGCGGCGATCACGGTCTGGGCCTGGGTGGCGGTGAGCCTGTTCTGGTCGCGGCTGGTCAGGTGAGTGAACCGGGCAGCGTAAACCGGGTTCGCGCGCTGCGCGCCCCAGACCGCCCGCCAGGCGGCCAGCCGCAGGCCGGGCCGGCCCTGGCCGGTGAGCTTGGTGCGGCCGGTGAACGTGCCGGACAGTTTCTCTCGCGGCGCCAGGCCGGCGTGCTTGACCAGCGCACGGCCGGTGGCGAAGCGCCGCGGGTCGCCGGTCTCGGCCAGGATCGCAGCCGCCCCGACCGGCGACAGGCCGGTGATCGAGGTGACCAGGCCGGTGAGCTGCAGGTCATCGAGGATCCTGGTCATCCGGGCCTCGGTGTCGGCCAGGCGGCGGTGCGTCTGGCGCCAGCCGTCCATCAAGAACGCGACTCGCTCCAGCGCGCCCGGGCGATGGGCGATCACCCCGGCCGGATCGGCCAGCGCCGCGAACAACTGACGCACGATCCTCATGCATGGTTTCTGCCGCCCCCGCCGGATGACTTCCCGGCGCACTGCCGCCTCGAATCGCGCCAGCCCGAGCCGGCGGGTCCGGGCCAGGTCACCGCCGTCGCGGTCCAGGATCACCCACATCGCGGCCGGCCAGGTCGCCCACCGGAAGGGCTGCCGGGCCGTATCCAGTGACGCCGGCCAGGCGCACTCCAGCAGTGCGCGCATCTGCTGAACCTGGCTACCCGCCTCGGCCAGCAACTGGGTCCTGCGCACGCCCAGGTGCCGCAGCCTGCCCCAGATCTCATCCACCGGCTCAGGAACATAACAGCGCAGCTGCGCGGCCAGCCGGGCGATCAGCACCGCGTCCTTCTCATCGGTCTTGTCGAAGGTCAGGTCCTCGCTGCGGCGCGCCCACGAGGTCAGCATCGGCTGCACGCACACAAACGACATGCCCTGCGCGCCGGCCAGCTGACCCAGCACCCGCCACCGGTGCCCGGTCGGCTCGCACGCCACCGTCACCCCGGCGAACCCGCCAGCCCGCGCTTGCACCGCAGCCCAGTCCAGCGCCGCACCCAGATCCCACGCCCGGCACCGGAACGTCCGGCGCGCCAGCACTTTCGAGTCATGATCAGTGACCACGACCATCTGCTTCGCATCAGCCAGATCGATCCTGACGATCGCGCTGGCCACGGGCACCAGCGCCCGCAGCCGCTCCAGCCGCGCGTTACGGTTACGGTCACCCCGCGACACGCCACTACCGTTACCCATGAACGTCCTCCTGCTGCGTGGGACACCAAGCCCGAAGCGCATCAGGGGGACGTTCCCACGTCACGAACCGACACGCAGAACGTCTTTCTATGCCGCGTAGCGTGAGCGGGTTGCCGACGACGAGGGCCGTTCAGCAGACAGGCCCGTGGCTCGCTGCGACCGCGGTAAGTATCGACCGGACAACGGCGAAGTCGACCGCCGCGGGAATGCGGTACCGGATGCATCCCTTGCCGGTGCTGAGGTGCGCAAGCTGCCCGCGATGAGCATCGAGGACGTCGCCGCGCATCACGTACAGGGAGATGTACCGCTTCTAGCTGGCCCAGCCGATCTCGGTGATCCCGTCACGGCTGTAGGCAGGCATCCCGTACCTCATTGACTCCGCAAAGCCCGTCAGCAGCCCCCGGCACGCATCCCGCAGCTCGCTCAGGACAGCGCGCCGCTCCTCGGGCACCAGGGCCAGATAGCCATCCATGTCGTCAGCGTCGCTGTGCACGATCGCATGCTACGGCCGTTCGCGCAGACGCGCCGACCGGCAGCCGCCAGCGTCCCGGAGGCCATCCTCATTTGCCGCGACGGGCGTGCTCGCCGCAAACATGTGCTGCGGGCAGCTTGCCTTCACGCGCCCACGGTAAAGCCCGACTGAGCAGACCATTCACGCGGTTCCTGGGCGTGGACGGGTTCTCACAGGGCGGGTCCAGGGGGTTGACTGGCATCCCGAATGCGGTGCCCACCCCTGCTGGCGCCGTGGCCTAGCTTGCGCAGGTTGGCCTTCTACGGCCGCAGGCGGCCGTGGCGAGCAACTCCTCCAAAGCCTACGGCGTTCACCGGTGCCAGGCCCGCGCTAAGCGGCGGACCGTCATGGGCTGTCAGCTACATCGTTCACCCACCGTTCGCGGTTTCGCGGGTGTCCGTTCGCTGATCGGGCTTAGGGCCAGGAACCCCCCAGCGAGTACCAGGATGCCCAGGCGCCGTTCACCGCTGCTTGGTGCTTTGTGTACAGATGGGCAGTGTTGCCGATCATGAACACCTGCATCCGCCCATCGGCGTTGCGGCCTTCGGCGATCGAGTGCGTGGCAGGCCAGGTACCACCTTGCGACTGCCACGTTGACCATCCGTGGTTCGGGGCAATCTGAGCCTCGCTGTAGAGGTGGCCCGTGTTGCCGATCATGAACACCTGCATCCGTCCGTCCGCGTTGGACTCCTCGGCGATCTTGTCCGAGGCCGGCCATGAACCTCCCTGGGAGTGCCATCCTGACCAGCCGCCATTGGCCGTCGTCTGATACGCGGTGTACAACTGGGCGGTGTTCCCGATCATGAAGACTTCCATCCGCCCGTCGGTGTTGGAACCCTCAGCGATCGAATCCAGGGCGGGCCAGTGGCCGCCTAGGGAGTGCCATCCTGACCAGCCGCCATTCACCGTGGTCTGGGAGGCGGTGTACAACTGGCCGTCCTTGCCGATGAGGAACACCTGCATCCGCCCGTCGGCGTTGCCGCCCTCGGCGATCGAGTCCGAAGCGGGCCAGTGGCCGCCTAGGGAGTGCCATCCTGACCAGCCGCCATTCGCTGTGGTCTGGGAGGCGGTGTACAACTGGCTGTCCTTGCCGATGAGGAACACCTGCATCCGCCCGTCGGCGTTGGAGCCTTCGGCGATCGAGTCGGAAGCCAGGGCTAGGAAGTTGGAAGCGGTCACCCAGGAACCAGGTGCGGGCTGGAGTTTCCAGTTGGAAACCGTGAGGGTTGCCGTCCCGTTCGGGGAGGCGTTTTGTTCCATGACCGTGACGGTGCCGTTGCCGCTCAAGTTCTCGGTGGAGCTGGTGACGACAGCCACGTGGCCATCTTTTGTTGCCGGGTGTGTTCCGGTGAAAGAGATGATGTCACCAGGCAGGTAGGGATCTCCCGGGGTCCCGTTAGCTATTAGGGGTATCCATCGATACTGCTGGTGAACGGTTGATGCGTAGGTCGCGCCGTTGAGTGATGACCCGAATACTGGCGGTAACCCCCAAGCGGCGAAGAGGAATCGGTTCGCCAGTTCGGTGCACTGAAACCCGCCCCCTTCTTGGAACGCATCTCCCCACGACGGGAACGATGACCCTGGTTGCGGCCCGCACGGGTAAACGTTGTCATAGCTCGTCTTCCCGCCGCCTAGATTCTGCCCTCCGGAATGTACAGACGCACAAAAGCCAGCGCCCTCTCCATACCCTGGCGGTATCCATGCCGTCGCCCCGGCTGCTGGCTGTGTGACTGCCGCTAGCCCTCCGGCAAGCGCGACTACAGCAGCGACTGAGGTCATCCGTATGTAGATCCGCCAATTTGCCTCTCCGGTCTTTCCGATGATCACCGCTGCTCCTAACTGCACTACCGCACCTGCCGAACTACACCCCGCTAGTCCATTGTTGCGGGCCGCCTGTCAGCATGTGCGAGTTTCGCAATTTATTGACAAATCAGGGAGTGGATAAGATGATCTATCGGAGATAACAATGAAAGTGAGAGAAAAACCTCTATTAGCACTCTATGCCTGCCTTTGCCCCGACTTTGACGTTGTCCATCGCGACCATACCTACGAGACGCAGTACGCTGCAGTCGTGGCTCCGGAGAAGGCCGGGCGTGTTCCATCTCCTCCGGGGCTCGCCGGTTCTTTGTTGCAAGAGGGTGATTCGCCCGAGGACGCTGAACCATCGCGACACGCAATGACCCCGTGAGGACGACTGGAAGGTCGTCGGACGTCCTGTCAGGTTCCGTGTCCGGCCGCACTCACATGCCGCCGACGGTGCGCCCTTGCTTGGGGTTCGGCTGGCGGGACGGCCTAGGCTTCCAAGGTCGATGACGGTTACCCGAGGTAAGGGAGTCAGAGAGCCGCACGATCGCGAAGCATAGGCGGTGGAGGCCCTGCGCGGAAGCCGGAGACAGCGCCTACTGCGACGAGTCGTTCGTCCGTGACGACATCAGGGTCTCCGCGGAGCAGGTGCGCGAGAGAGTCGATCCTCTTTACCCATGCGTCACGTGTGTCCAATTCTTCATATGCGGTGACTCTAGTGATCGCCCAGAGAACGCCGCACGCGAGAGCGTCCGCTTCGCGTATGTCCTCTTCTGTTACTGGAGACCCTCTGTGGACGAGTCTGCTTCGCGCGTCGTAGACGTGTCGGACGCAGGCGGCCTCGTCAGCAAATGTCTTCGATCGGATGCGGTGTGTGAGAACGCTTGTGCGGTCGGCCACCGTCGCGACGCTTCTACCGTCTTCGCCGAGCAGGTGGTCGAGCGCAATGACGAAGTAGAGGAACGCCTCGCGCACGCGGCCGTCGCCGTAGTGGGCACGCGCGTCCTGCATCAATCCGGCGAAGGTTTGGGCCGCGACATCGATCGGGCGATCGCGATCTGAGAGGTTGTCGACGCCGAACTCGCTCAACAGCCACTGACGGGCGTCCTGCCACGTCCTCGCTGGCGGGGTGTTCATGTTGAGACTGGGCGAGCGGAAGATTGTCCAGCATCCGGCGCTTGCGTTCCGAGAACTCGTCCACGTGAACAGATGAATGCCCCACGACCATTGCACGATGGATGAGAAGTCAAATGCCGCGATGCCGGCTGCTTCGACAAGGCTCAGTCGCTGGGCGGTGTCGGTTCTCAAGTGATCCTGCAGCACGTCCGAGACCGACTGGAAATATAGGTCGACCAGACTTTGCGCGTCTCCGGACCAATTCTTCAAGAGCCGCTCGGCTCCGGGGAGCCGAGCGGTGTTGATTAGGGTGACGCGGTGCCGCTGACTAACAAAGGCGGCATGGCCGCGCAGGTCCTCCGGAGCTATCGGCCAGCGCGCGCCTCCCCGCTCAGCCCAGTACTTGAGCTTGGTGGGATCGAAGGGTTCGACCTTGATTGTGCCGTAGTCGGCTCGCACGTCAGCAATAGGCGGTGGGGTGGGCGAGACGAAATTGAACGACAACTCCGCCTGCCGGACTTCGCGAAGAAGCCGGTTCGCATGTTCGACATGCCGTGTCGTTCCTTTCGTCCCCACGATAAGGACCAGGACTGCCAGGGCCACAGACCTGCTAGACGGTGCACCGACCTCTGCGAGCCCCTCCTCGACTTTCTTGAGCACCGAGTTGAGCTGCAGCGCCCCGGAGGGGTACGCAAGCCACAACTCGGATCCCGGTCCAAGGGGGGACCCCGCGGATTGCTGGACCAGCTCACGAGGGCCGGACGCTGGCTGCTCGGCGACGACGCGGGCGTCGGCAAGGAAATCCTCGAAGGCCTGGCTCTCTGGCAGCGCCATGACGTCAGTCTTTCAGACGTCCAGAACTTGGGCCGATGAGGCATACGGGGCCCGGACGCCACGCACAAAGTTCAGCGGCCCGGTAAGTTTGGCCTGTGGCACGTGACGATCTGGGTGGAGTTCCCGCCTCACCGGAGTGATGTGCGTAATGCACCAGGCCCGGCACGGTTGTAGTTAGCGGGCCACCTGGTACAGGCTTGGCCATCGATGGGCGTCCCTCGAGCCGACGGCCACCGAAGTGCGGCGCCATCCACTGCAGCCACATTCCGTGCGCACTGAACAGTCGGCACTGCACTCCAGCCCCCTGAGGTGACTGCCACGCCGCCGAACATACTCATTTGCCGCAATTAGTTAGATACTGATTCGCTGATCTCCACCAGGTGGCCGTCGGGATCTCGCAGGAAGCAGCGGATTTCCCCGCCCCAGTCATGCGGCGGGGCAAGGAAGGCCGCACCGCGCGCCGACAGTGCTGCATAGGCTGCGTGGCAGTCAGCGACCCGCAGTGTCATGGCGTGACTGACCTGATCCAGATCGGCGGGCGGCCGGAAGGTGACCCCGGGCTTGTCGGCGGTCGGGCCGCCTCCGCTCACTAGCAACAGCCAGGTCCCGGCGAACTTGAGCACCACGCTCGTCCCGCCGTACTCCCGGTACAGCTGCGCGCCCAGGACATCTACCCAGAAATCGCGAGACGCCGCCGGATCAGCGACTACGAGGATGTGAGTCACCGCGACATCTGCGCCCAGCGGCCCGGACTGCTGGCCCATCCTGCCCTCCTATCGAGCTACCTGACCCCGCGGCCGCGCCGGGCTCGGCTCGGGATCGGCGAACTCGATCACGAACTCGCCGCCGCCCGCCGCGGTCGCCGCCCGCCCGTGCCCCCGCGGGCTGCCCCCGCGGGCGGATGCTCCAGGCATTGGCCACCGGCTCCCAGAAATACTCGGCGTCGGTCAGCCCCTCACAACGCGGACGAAACCGCCCGCGCCACTGCCGGTCCAGCTGTTCCGCCAGCTGATGCGCCCAGTCAATGCCCACCCCCGCAGTCTCGCACCGGCCAGTCTCCGTGGTCTCCACGACTCACACTGCCGGCTACCCCAGGAACATCCGCTCGTAGCCGCATAGTGCGCGCGCCAAATCAGGGACGATCCAGGAACCGGACGGCCGGGGCGGTTGCCGGTTCTCGGCCATTAGGCTCAGCATGCCGTCGAGCTGGCGGCAACGATCATCATCGCGGCGCTTCGGAGCGACGTCGCCCGCGCCGCGCCGTCTCACGACTAGCGTATATCCAGTAAGACGCTAGTGGGATATCCTGCAGGGAGGAGGGAGGTGGAGATGGCCAAGACGCTTATCGATGTCGACGAGGAGTACCTCGCCGCTGCCCAGCAGGCACTGCACACCGAGACCAAGAAGGACACCGTCAATGCTGCCCTGCGCGCGGTTGCCGCGCTGGCAGCCCGGCGCAGGGATCTGCGGCGTCTGGCCTCCGGCGGCCTGCCTGATCTTGAGGACGAGCAGGTGATGCGCTCCGCATGGCAGCGGTAGCCAGCCATCTGGCGGACACCAGCGCGCTGGCGCGCCTGCGGCACGAACCGGTGGCCATGGTGCTGGGCCCGCTGATCGAAGCCGGATTGGTAGCCACCTGCGGCGTCATCGAGTTCGAGCTCGGATGGGCCGCCAGGACCAGCGCAGAGTTCGATGAATTGCGCGCCGACCGCGACATCGGCTATGAATGGCTCGCCACCCGAGATGAGGACTGGCGCCGCGCGCTCGATGTCCAGGCCGCGCTCTGGCGCGGCGGGCAGATCCGGGCAGTCGGCTTCCCCGATCTGCTGATCGCCGCCGTCGCCGAGCGAGAGCAAGTCACCGTGCTGCACTACGACGGCGACTACGACCTGATCGCAAAGATCACCGGACAGCCAGCGCGATGGGTTGTCCCGCCCGGTACTGTCCCGTAACCACTCCAAACGAGCCGCATCCGCGCGGCGCACCAGCGTTCTAGCTTGTCGGCTGGCCAGGGACTGTCCGGGCCCGACGGGACTCTGGCGCCGGTTTGGCCCGGATCTCGCCTCCCTTGGTAACGTCGGAATGACCTGAGCCAAAGGCAGCAGCGCCTGACCTTTGGCTCCCCGCATGGCTCACTGCCATAGCAGCTAAATTCGAAACTTATGCTCTGACCTGCGCCCCGAGCAGGACTCGAACCTGCGGCCTACTGCTTAGGAGGTCTTCGACGACGCCACGCTGACCTGGCACATCCCAGGTCAAGGCCGATGTGGCGTGTCCGTGAGCGACCGTGATTCACCGCTGATCACCGTTCTATCGGGCACGCCACGGGCACGCCCCCTAGATGCGAACTACCGGCAACCTAGTGAGCCGGTTCGGAGATGCGTGAGCAGTAGCGGCAGATGCGGTCGATGATCTGGTCAGCGGTCTTGGTCCATTTGAAGGGCCGGGCACCTTGGTTCCAGGTCTTGATCCATCCCTCGAGCGCGGTCGTGAGCTCGTCGAGTGAGCAGTACACGCCGCGCTCCAGGCAGCGCCGCTGCAGCTCAGCGAACCACCGCTCGGCCTGGTTGAGCCACGAGGAGTAGGTGGGGGTGAAGTGCACCTGAAAGCGGGGATGGGCGAGCAGCCATCTGTGCACCACGGGTGCTTTGTGGGCGGCGAGGTTGTCGCAGATCACGTGGACCGCCAGGCCGGGCTCGGCCTGGCGGTCGATCTCGTCGAGAAAGTCCCGGAAATCCACCGCCCGGTGCTGCGCGGACAGCTTGCCGATCACTTTGCCGGTCGCGGTGTTCAGCGCGGCGAACAGATCTATGGTGCCGTGGCGGACGTAGTCATGGCTGCGCCGCTCGGGCACGCCCGGGAGCATGGGCAGCACCGGCGCGGTCCGCTCCAGGGCCTGGATGTGCGGTTTCTCGTCTACCGCGAACACCGCCGCGCCGGCCGGCGGGGCCAGATACAGGCCGATCACGTCACGGATCTTGTCGATCAGTAGCGGGTCGGGGGAGATCTTGAAGTTCTCGGTCCGCCACGGCTGCAACCCGAACGCGTGCCAGATCCGCAGCACGCTTGCGGGCGAGATCCCTACCTGTCTGGCTAGCTCCCGCTTCGACCAGTGGGTCGACCCCTCGGGAACCTCTTCGAGCGTGCGCACCACCACCTCCTCCACCTGCGCGTCGGTGATGGTGCGCGGAACCCCGGGCCGCGGCTCGTCGCTCAGCCCGTCCAGCCGGCTGCGCAGGAACCTGGTGCGCCACCTGGCCACCGTGCCCCGGTTGATGCCCAGCCGCGCGGCGACGGCGATATTGGCTCCACCGTCCGCGCCGGCTCCAGCCTGCTGTCACCCATACCGCCAGCAGACCGCACTGACCGGCTTACCGGAACCCAGACCCCCGAAACCCGCCCCGGCTGGTGCGGAAAACGACTCACGTGGTGCCGAGACAACTCAAAACCGGCTCACTAGTCGATGGTGGTCACTGGCACAGGTGTATGGGGTGCCGGGGTCGGTTGCGGCCATCGGATGTCGGCTTGGTCGCTGCACAGTCGTGCTGCACGCGCTGGGCTGACTGATCAGGAACGCTGCGCCTAGAACGCGTTGACACTGTCTATCCACATAAACTTGTGGATTGTGTCCAGGTAGATCTCGATCCGGACAGTGCCGCTTGCGGGGTTGTCCCTACCCAACGTGGCAACGAATTGTGTCCAGGTTCGGCCGACTTTCTTGAAAGGGGTGGAGATCTTTTTTGCATTCGTCGTGTCCGGCGCGTCCCAGATGGCGAGCGAGCAGGACACGTCATTCCGTCCGTCGGCGGAGGGTATGCCCACACAGCGCTCCCCCAGTGGTACGCGACGGAGAACCAGCACATGATGCCCGACCTGTTCGGATCAGCCCAACTCCTACCAACGCCGTCCGATGAACCCGCGGATTAAAAGGCGGGCTCGGCTATGTTCGAAGCCGTCCGAGTCCGTCCAGTGCCTCGGCTGACGAGGGCGTTCTCATCCGAGCTGGTGTGGGCTTGTCCCAGGTAGCGCATCGGTGTTGCTGCTCTCGCATGTACCGGCGGAGCGCCCAGAACCGTGACCTTCCGCTTTTCAGGCTTAGCGGCCTTGCAATTCGCTTACGAGGCCCAAGCGTGACGCGATGCTGCGGCGTGTCGGTGGTGGGCGTTAGCTGTCGCCGTTGCTGTCATTGGTGCTGTCAGCTGTCAAACGCCACTGCATGCCGTCATCGTGGTGCACCTTTTACGGTGTGGCGGTGGCGCTCGCCGAGGAAGGCGTTGGCCCCGGCGGACCTGCTAGTTGCGTCCAGTGTGCTCCGCCGTCGCTGGTCCCATAAAGTGCGGTGGTCTCCGTACAGTCGGTCTTGAATCCGGCACACTTACTCGTGTTGGTCACGACCCAACCGGCTCTAGTGCTGGTGAATGATGCATCGCCGATACCCGAATCGGGCGGCAGGCCGACGGGGGATACAGCCGTTTGGGCGGCCCCGGCCTGAGTAACGTCTGTAACGCTGGTTCCATAGATGGAGACTGCTACCCAGTCTGTTTTAGAGATCACGGCTGCGGAAGGGCTTACGTCACCTGCCGGTTTCCCGGCTGGTACTGTGGCCTTGAGTTGCCAGCTCATGCCGTTGTCATCGGTCTGGTAGAAGCCGGCCGCCGAGCTGGTGCCATTATCAAAGGCCGCCAGCATGACGTCGGTAGGCGAGGTGAATGCCGGGATGGTGTAGGTGGCCTGATCCTGGGTGAACCCGGCGGGAGGTGTTACGGTCTCGGTGGCCCACTGCTGGCCGCCGTCCGAGGTGACGTAGATCTTTTCAGTGAAGGTGGTGCCCTGCTGATCGGCGGACGTGAGCCATCCGGTTGTCGGGCTGACGAATTCTATCCGCCCGCCGACAGGTCTTGGGAGCTGTTGCCAGGTCTTGCCGCCATCAGAGGTCTGGAAGAGATAGCCCGCGTCCGAGGCCGCGACCAGCAACATGACCCAGCCATGCTGTGCGTCCACGAAGTCGATGTAGGCAGGCGCTGAGGTTGAGTCGGCGAAGTCAACGGCCGGGCCGCCGAGATCCGATGTCGACCACGAGGAGCCGCCGTCTGCGGTGGCGCTGATCTCAAGCTGCGCCGAGTTGCTGGCCGAGGAAGACACGGCCCACCCGTGCTGGGTATCCATGAAATACACCCCGCGGATTGCGCCTGCGGACACACCAGGCGGGGTGATATCTGCCAAGGTTTGGCCACCATCCGTGGTAAGGGACAGAGCGTGATCGGACAAGATCCATCCGGTGCTTCCGGCGACGAGCTGCGCGGAACCAATGCTGACGGATGTGGCCGGTTGAGCAGTGGGGCTCGCCGACGCGGTGGCGTGCGGCTGTGATGTAGCAACACGAGATCCGCACGCCGCTGAAATGAGCGCCAGCGACAGGACCAGCACCGCAATCAGATGCGGGCGGGTGCGCAGCGCGAGGGCACGCAAACCTGGTACTGGGCGTTCGCTTGCGGATCGGCTGCCGAGCTGGATCAGAGCTAGGTACCGCATTGTGGCCCGTCCTCAGCTGGTCCATCGCTTTCGCTCGACCCCGATGGCTCGCTGGTCTCGGTCGTGTAGGCCCACGCCTTCGCGGTTTTGCCGATGGCGCAATTCTTGTCGATCTGCAGGCAGATGCCCCCGTTGCAGCTGGTGGCGGAAGTATCCCTATGGTACTGGTGGATCCGGTGGTCGAATTCCCAGTCTGAGTTCGGGAAGCCGGAAATGTTCCACGGCGAGACGTCGTCGTTGTACGCGGCGATGAACGCGTCCGTTGGATTGTGGTTCAGGTGGTACATGTCGTCCATTCTGGAGCCGCCAGCAGACCCATACAGCCCTGCGGTCCATCCTCGGCTCTGCAGCTCCGTCACCCACCCGCTGACGAAGGCCTCTGCCGAACTGAGGCAGTTACCGCCGGTGCCGTTCCAGCTCTCCAGATCGAAGTAGATAATTGAGTTAGAGAATCCAAGGTTCTGCGCATCGCTGATGGCGTAACCAGCGGCGTTCGAACCTTCGTTGTTGGCTGTTGTGGAGTCAGTCGAGAAAGTCGCCAAACCTGAGGATGGAGGCTGGCACGGATCCTGAAGCCCGACGTAGAGTGGTATGAATGACCAGTTCATTCCATTTGTTGAATTGACGTCTGAGACCCAGCTTGCGGTCAAGTTTGTGTCGTTCTTACACGACTTGTTTGATCCGCCGATGTAGATCCCGATGTACCAGTACTGACTGTTGGTCCACCAATTCTGCATGGTCCCTTCTCCTGGCGTGCACCTCTTGTCGAAGCCTTTGTGCATATCCTGGACGCCGATCGCTGCCTGCGCCGAGAGGCCGCGAGGCGCGCCGCCAGATGAAGGGAAGAAGATCGAGAGCGCGACCAGCCCGGCCACTAGGGACAGTTGAAGGGTCACTCGCCGCGCTGCTAACACCCAACCACCTCGCCGCCTACCCTTCCGTGTCTACGGTAGGACTCCTATCAGCCATAGACGTGCGAGATCTCGCGCCGGTTGCAAATCGGTCACGTTATGGCAGCCAATCTCGGCCGTGCCAAGGGCGATTCGATGATAATTGCCGGCGCGTCGCCTAGTCCCCTGTCAGGCGTTACCAGCGTGCCGGATGGAATTCGTCGAGGCCTTCCGCAGCAGTCAGCTGGTTGTGGCGGGGTCACCGTGATCACCACCCGGTCTGCAGTGTCCCTCTGTCTTCCTCGTAGGCGCAGAATCCTTGCGAGCGGGCGCCGGGTCACGGGTCGGCGCAGCCGATCGCGTTAGCGACGCCCGGAGGGCGCCCTTGACGCGGCGGCCGCGAGCTGGACACTTGGTGGCGAGGAAGACGGTTACGTGCAGCGTCAGTACGCGCTGCGAATGAGTCCGGCTGACCTGCGGGGGGCTGTCCAGACGGACGGCGCGCCCGCGCGGGCGGGCCTCCCAAGGCAGAGCCGGCGCGGGAAGCGCCGGAGCGGCGGCGCGCAGCGGTGCCGCCTTGATCTGGTACGGCTTAATTCGGCAACGGCCGGGCGCGGAGTCTGAGGGTAAGGTCAGCGAGGCTCGGGATCGTGGTTCCGGCTCCAGCGGCTGTCAGGCGTTCGGCGATGGCTGGCGTGGTGGCGTAGCCGATCGCGTGGGCACCGATGCCGCATGCCGTATCTATGCCTGTCTCGGTTGCGGTGATGAGGGCGCAGTCGGCTGGCATGGCGCCGAGAGCGTGGATGACATCTTCAAGGAGATGCGGCATCGTCTGGAGGTGACCAGGCGGGAAGGTGACGATGGCCGCAACATCCCGGGCCTGGTCGGCGAGGCCGTGGATATCGAGGTAGGAACTTACGGCCTGGCCGGAGTGGCGGCTGATGACCGCAGGTGTTCGCCCCGAGTCGCGGCATGCGGCTAGTGCCTCGTGGACATAGGCGGCTGGGCGGGCAGCACGTGCAGCGCCGACTTCGATGCTGGTGAGCTGGGCGTCAAGTCGGGCGGCCAGGCTGGGGCTGATGGCGACGGCCTGGGCAATGATCTCGACTGGGTCGCTGATCGCGGCGATGGCTTCGGGCAGGCTGGGCGTTTCGGCGCTAGCGACCGTGCGGAGCTGGCCGGGGATGTCTGCGGGCATGGCGGCGGTGAGGTCGCAGATGGGGCCGTCGAAGTCGAAGATGAGGTGCCGGGCCTGGCTGAGGATCTCATCGAGTGCCTTATGGGGCGAGGCGAACCCGATCTGACTGTCCTGGGGAGTGGTGAGGTCGGCGGCCTGGATGAGCGGGATGAGCTGGCTGATGAGCGGGGGCGCGGCGGCGATGGTCGCGGCTGAGTTGAGGTCGTGCGGGCGGCCGTGGGCGTCGGTGACGGTGGCGCCTGCTTCGCGGGCGATCAGGACGCCTGCGGAGGTGTCCCAGGGCTTGTTGCTGAGGGTGATGCTGGCGTCCAGGCGCCCGGCGGCGACCCAGGCCAGGTCAACGGCGGCGGTGCCGAACATGCGGATGCGGTGGACGCGGGGGGTGAGCTGGATGGTCGCGGCGAGGCGCAGCTCGTTCTTGCGGTCTGCTCCGTCGCCGGTGGCATAGTCCCCGATCGCGACTACGGCGTCGCGGAGGCGGGTGGTGGTGCTGGCTTTCAGCGGCCTTTCTCCGGCGTAGGCGCCGTGGCCTTCGACGGCGTGGTAGCGCTCGCCCAGGAACGGGGCGTCGATGACGGCCAGGATCGGGCGGCCGTCACGCAGCAGGGCAAGCGAGATCGCGCATAGCGGCAGGGCGTGGGCGAAGTTGGAGGTGCCATCGATCGGGTCGAGCGTCCATAGCCACCCGGTGCCCGGGTCGCCAGACCCGCCTTCTTCCTCGCCCAGGAACCCGGTGTCCGGAGTGGCCTCGCGCAGGTAGCCGCGGACCGCGCGCTCGATCGCCACATCCACATCGGACACCAGGTCGCGATCGGACTTCTCGGTGACCGAGGCAGGCGGCCGGGTCCGTATCAGCTCGCTGGCGACGTCGGCGGCCCGCAGGGCGACCGGCAGGAATGACCCGGGGTCTGCCGTCATACCTGCCTGCTCCGTTCCGCTATGGCGTCGTAGACCTGCTCGAAGACCGGGTACAGGCCGCCGGGTGCGCCGTTGCGGCGGATGAGCAGGGTCGGGGAGTCGATGCCGCGGGCTTTGGGAAGGTAGGGCTGCACGACGCACGCCCGGTCATCGACCAGCACGATGTTAAACCGGATCGTCTCGTCGTAGACAGCGAGCCGCATCCGGTCGCGTGCCTCGGCGGGCAGACGGTCCCGGAGCCGGGACATCACCTGGATGTTAAGGCTGGTCCATCCGGTCAGGTGCCCGCCAGCGTGCTCCTCTTCGCGTTCGCGGGCCCTGATTGCCTGGCCGTCCGGGGGGTCCAGGAACAGGCAGGTGAGGCGGGTACCGTCGCAGATCATGCGCCGCAACTGGTGGTCGGGTACCTGCTGGCAGATCATGTTGAGCGACAGGCCAGCGGCGCGGATGCTGCTGGCGCCGTCGAACAGCGCGCTTAGCTCGATGCTGGCCGCGAATTCGGAGCGGCTGGCGAAGAACGCGGCGACGTCGGCCATGCCCGCAGCTGCGGGAAGCTTCTGTGCTGCCGGGCTGGTGCTGGCGGCGGGAAGCGGGATGCCGTCCGGGCAGGGCGTGAACAGCTGGGCGGATGAATATCCGGTCAGCAGGTGCTCAAGGACACGGCAGTGGTCGGTGTGCGGCAGGCCGCGTAAGTCCCCGGTCAGCCACCGGTGGAACTGGGCGCGGCTCGGCGCGATACCGCCTCTGGCGCGGTCCAGCGACCGGGCGGCTTTCTCGTAGGCCAGCCGGAAGCTGCCGTATCTTTGCAGGCCCTTGTCCTCCAGCAGTGCCGCTAACAGTGTCGGCTGCCCGCTCATCGGGCCGCTCCGGTTCCGTGCTCAAAAGGGGTTATCCGGTAAGGCTAGCGGAGCGCGGGGCCGGTCATGAGACACAGATGAGACATCCACGCCGGAGACGGGACAGTTACGGAGCAACCACGCGACGTAACTGCGGGGATGATCGGCCGCATGAGATGCGTGACCGCGGCCGATCCCGGCTCGTGCTCGTGGTGCGGCGGCAGGGGCTGGAAGCTGCTGACCTTGCGGCGGGCGGCGGCAAGCGGCGGTGATGCCGATGAGCGCGGGCTGCTGCGGCGCCGCCGCATCGCCTGCCTGGGCTGCGGCGGCACCGGCTCGGAGCTGACCGGAGGGGATGCGGCGTGATGCGCCTGTTCGAGTGGGGCGTGGCAACGGAGGTGGGCGGGCGGCCGATGCTGTCGCCGGTCGGGATCACTGATGCCGAACCGAAGGCGCGGGCCCGGATGCTGGAGGCCCTGGGCAAGGTTCCGGCTGGCATCCCGGCCCGCGGCTGGGTCACCGTCGTGCGGTACGTGTCCGGGCTGAACACCTACGACCGCTATCACACCCCGGTCCGCGCCGAGCGTGACCCCGGCGGCGGAGTGCGGATGTTAATAGGCGGCGATGACTAACCGCGCGCTCGCCGCCCGGCCGATAGATCAAGGCAGCCCGGAGGCTCGGGCGGGCAGTGCTGGCGGCACGCCGGGCTGCTGATGAGCGGGCACGGCGGCACGTGAAGGACCATCGCGTGCCGCCGTGCCTTACCACTGCCGTGTGCTGCCGCTGACTGCCATCAGGTGACAACTTGTGCTGATGCCGCTAGCCTGACCTGATAAGTCAGCAGTCCACAGCGGACGGACACCATGGGATACGACTACGCGCCACCGAAATACGCGCAGGTGGTCACCGAGATAAAACGGCGGATCGAGCGGGGCGAATACCCGCCAGGATCGCTGCTGCCGTCCGAGCATCAGCTCGTGACCGAATTCGGCGTATCGCGGCCCACCATCGTCAGGGCGCTGTCCGCGCTGCGCCAAGACGGGTGGATCGACACCCAGCAGGGCAAGGGCAGCTTCGTCCGCGGGCGCCCTGCCCTCGACGGCGCCGAGCGCACCCGGCCCGCGCACGGGGTGCTGGAGCTTCCCGAGGCTCAGCTAGCCGGGGAGTTGGTGCAGGCTGGGGTGAAGCTCGCCCCGCCGCACATAACCGCTCTGCTCGGACTGCAGGCCGGGGCCAGGGCATTCGTCCGCCAGCGGCTGCTGACCGAGGACGGCGAGCCGGTCGAGCTGGCGTCCGCGTGGCTGCCGCTGGAACTCGCGGCGGGCACCGACCTGGCCTCGCCGGACCTGCTGAACGAGAGCATCCGCCAGCACCTGCAAACCCGGCGGAAGATCCGGCTCGACCACGCCGTCGAGCAGATCACCGCCCGCCACCCCGCCGGGGAGGAAGCCAGCCTGCTGCACGTAGCGCCAGATGCCCCGGTGCTCTCCGTGATCGTCACCGCCTACGACGCGGCAGGCCAGCCGATCCAGGTCAGCGACCTGGTACTGCCCGGCCAGCGGCACGAGCTGCGGGACGCCTACCCCTTCACCTAGGCCAGCAGCACATCCTGTCATGAGGCGGCATTTCACCTAACTTGACAAGTCAGGTAATTACGCATAGCTTGTCCTCGAACCTGATAGGTCAGGTCTAGGCCATGAGGCAGACAGGAGAAGTCAAATGGCGATTCAGGGTCCGATCCCGGTGGAGTTCGGTCACGTGTTCCCGCGTGGCGCGTTCGCGGCCGGGGGGTTCGAGCCGGTGCGGGACTTCGAGGCATCGAAGGCCGGGCGGTTCGTGCAGTCCAAGGACAAGGCGTCCGGGCTGCCGCTGTGGGTGACCGAGGTCATCGACGGCGACCCGCAGGCGCGGGATAAGACGGCGCGGGTGAAGATCGCGGCGGCCGACCAGCCGGTGCTCCCGGCCGGTACCGCGGGGATGCCGTTCGTCCCGGTGGAGTTTCGCCGGGCTGACGGTCACCCCATACGTGAACCAGGCCGGGCGGCTGGCCTACTCCCTCAAGGCCACCGGGGTGCGCGTCCCCGGCCGCGGCCGAGGCATCGCCGACAAAGACGCAACGGCGGGCTGATCGAAGGCGGGGCGGCAGGAAGTAGCCCCTTCCTGCCGCCCCTGGTTCTCTCCCCGGACTCAACCAGAGAAGAGGTGACCGATCCTATGCGCGGCAGCGTGAGAGGCGAGCAATACGCCCAGGTCGATAACCCCGACTCGTTCGCGTCCCCGGTGTGGCGGTCCCCGGTATATCGCACGCCAGAGTTCGTGATCTGGATCGTCCAGCTCGCTCGGCTGACGTGGCGGGTGCTGTGGTTCGCGATCCGCCATCCCGGCTTTGATCTAACGGCCGGGACTCTCATGCTCGTGTGGGCCAATACAGGTTGGCAGGGGCTGGTGACCGTTGCCGGTGTCGTGGTGACAATCCTTGCCGCGATACGGGTGGCCAGCCCGCGCTGGTTCACCCGGCTCGTCAGCGGCTCGGCCAGGGATCGGTGGCGGTGGTGGTGCTACCGGCGGCGGTGGCAGGCGGTCATGACGATCAGCCGCCTCGCGCCGCTGTATCAGGGCCGTGTGCTGCTGCCAGTCCTGGGCCGGGTTGCCTCGTCCCGGTTCACCGACCGGGTGACGGTCGGCATAGTGTCGGGGCAGTCGCCGAAGGACTTCGCCGACAAGGCCGAGGGCCTGGCGCACGGGTTCGGCGTCCGCCAATGCCGGGTCCGCTCCGGGCGACCGGGGACGATCGTCCTGGAGCTGGTGCGCCGGGACGCGCTCGCCGACCCGGTGCCCGCCCTGCCGATCCCCGATGTGCCTGATCTGCGGGCGCTGCCGGTTGGGCGCCGCGAGGACGGCGCGGTTCTGGCGATCCGGCTGCATGGCACGCACCTGCTGATCGCCGGGGCGACCGGCGCCGGTAAGGGCTCGTGGGTGTGGGGGCTGATCCGGGCCATGCTCCCGGCGATGGCTGCCGGGCTGGTCCGGGTCCTTGCCTGTGATCCGAAGCTGATGGAGCTGGCGTTCGGCCGGGCGCTGTTCGACCGTCATGGCCGGTACGCGGCCGACCCGGCGGACATCGCCGCCTTACTTGAGGACGCGGTGGCGGACATGCAGGCCCGCGCTGCCCGGTTCGCCGGTAAGCAGCGTGACCACGTTCCTACGGCTGAGTTCCCGTTCGTCGTGGTGATCGTCGATGAGATCGCGTTCCTGACCGCCTACCAGGCCGATCGCAAGCTACGGGAGCGGACGCTCGCCGCGCTGGCGACCCTGACCACCCAGGGCCGGGCTGTCGGGTACTGCGTGGTGGCCGCTCTGCAGGACCCGCGTAAGGAAGTCCTCAACATCCGCAACCTGTTCCCCGACAAGATCGCGCTGCGCCTCGACGAGCCATCCCAGGCCGACCTGGTGCTCGGCGACGGAGCACGCGACCGCGGCGCGATGTGCGACCAGATATCCAGTGACCCGCGCACCGGGGCGGGCGTCGGGTTCATCCGGCTCGAAGCTGACCCGGACCCGGTGCGGGTACGCGCCGCGTTCGTCTCCGACGACGACATCCGCGCCATGACCGCCGCCTACGCCGCCCCGGCCTGGCGGGCCGCACCGATGGGAGACACCGAGTGATCACCGGCTGGCTCGCTCCCGAGGACTGCCCGGACTGCGGCGGCCCGCTGCTGGACACCCGCACCGGCCCGGGACTCCTGACCCT
>WNGL01002791.1_pt1 | contig 21089 bp, 24 predicted proteins | sample 5400591 | NCBI WGS metagenome assembly WNGL01 (sample SAMN13153377, study PRJNA577476) | soil metagenome | isolation source: 80 cm soil or saprolite under Garry oak tree replicate 1 | place: USA:California | collected 2016-06-15 | reverse complement strand
TCGCCCGACCGTCATCACCACCACGACCAGCGTCCGGGACGCGGCCAAGACCATGACGAGCGGGCATTTCCGGCACCTGCCGGTCGTCAGTGATGCCGGCTTGGTCGGTATGGTCGACATCGTCGATGTATGCCGCGCTTTGATTGACTCCGTTATCTCCCGCCAGCCCAGCACCGGCGTGGCCCAGCCGGATTAGCCCGAAGTTACGTCGGCCGAGGGTGCCGGAACCGCACCCAGGCGCCGAACTCGGCCAGGTCGGCCTCGGCCGCCGGCGCCACCGCCTGAGCCGAGATCCCGAGCCGCCCGGCCGCCGGCCACACTAGGCCCGGGTCGCCGGTCGGATCGGCCGCCGCGAAACGCGGGCACGCTCGGACGGCTCGTCTCCGCTCATCCGGCACCGCCGTCGCGCCCGATCCGCGTCACCGAGTGACCGGTCCGCGCCCACAGATCCGCGAGACCGCCGCCGGCTTGGCCCTTGCCGACCGCTGCGATCCTCATCTATCCGGCTCCCTCAGCGTCGGCTCGCGTTGAAGTCGCGAGCCACGGCGGCGTGTAGGCGCCGACGTGATACAGGATCGCCGTCGCGTCGTCCGCGGCCCACTCCTCCACGATCATCCCGTCCGCAAGGCGGTAGATGTCCACAGCGTCCCAGCGCACCCGGCGACCGGTGGGGGCGATCCCCAGGAGGTTTCCCTGGTGTGTCGCCTCGACGACGTAACGCACGGCGACAGTGTCGCCCGCGGCCACGATGTCCTGTTCCGCCGCGTGCAGGTCGGGCAGCGCACCGATGAAACCGCGCAGCATCCCGGTGACGTTATCGACGCCTTCAATTGTTCCGAGGGTCTGGCCGTGCCACGTCACCCCGGGCGCCAGGTACTTCGGCGCCAGGCCGGGATTGTGCTGGTTGAAGACACTTTCCGTGTACTCACGAACGATCTCGATGTTCGACCGCACTGTCGTCTCGCTCACCACGAACGGCTCCTTTCGTCAACGAATCGTGCCTGTCATGCCAGTAATGGTGAGGCCGGCACAGCCCGCTCGCATCCGCCAATGGCTAGCCGCCGCAGCCAGTCGCGTCGGTGCCGGTCAGACGGCGACGCGGCACAGCTGATCACAAAAGCGGCCGCAGAGCGCGATCCATCAGCATCAGCTCCAGCTCACCTCGCGGAACTGGCGGTGTCGGTGCGTGACGCTCCATGTCATGCCTGCGCGCCGGGCGGTCGCAGCGACGTGACGGCATCCCGGCCCGCGGCGCCTGCATTGCGCGACTCCTCCGAGCGGCGGGCCCAATGACGCGAGTCCGCCCCACCCGTGACGAGGATGGCACACCCGGAACTGACTCCCGCGCTCACGCTGGCTCCGGATTAAAAAAGGCAGACCGGCTGGACTGGGAACCCGGTTGCCCCCGGCAGTTCCGGGACCGTGCAGCAGAACAGGAACTCGTACCGCCCGAGCCGTTCGCAGGTGGCCACCAGATCCGAGGTGAGCGCGGCGTCGATCAGCCACAGTCCCATGGCCACGATGGCGACCTGGTGCAGCGGCAGCGGCACCGCGGTGGGCAGCGGCGGAAACCGTTCGGTGCAGTCGCCCAGAAACACCGAGATGTCCCGGTCGTGCAGCCAGGGCACCGCGGTGGCGTGCAGTCCTGCCCGCGGGACCGGCAGGTCGGGCAGCTGCTCGGCGATCAGCCGCTCGGCCCGGCCGGTGTGCACGACGAGCGCGTCCGACGGCCCGACCCGCACGTTGCCGTGCCGCTCCGCCGCCTCAAGGTCCGCGGTGGTGACGTACTCGTCGGCGGCCAGGTATGGCACGTTACGAGCCGCGGCCACGTCCAGCAGCACGCCCCGGCAGAAGAAGCCGTCCCGCGCGGCGGCGACCGAGAACAGGTTCAGGGCAGTAGGCCCGACGACCTCGCTGCGGGGCCGCCCGTTGTAGCCGCGCCCTTTGTAAAAAGCATGGCCTAGCGTGTCGATGTGGGTCATCTGCGAGTCGTGCGAGGTGATCGCCACGGCGTCGATCGCGGTGCGGTCCCCGGGTGGTTCCAGCAGCTGAAGCACCACCGGATGCGGCGCAATCGTGCTCCCGGCCACCGGCATCGGCCTGCCGAGCGGCACCGCCATGCCCTCGCGGACCAGCGCCGCAGCGCGGCGGCGTACCTCCTCGTCGATGAGGTTCAGCGTTCCGCGCTCGTCGTCGTCGCCCCAGCGGCCATGGTTGGAGCACCGCTCGAACAGCTCATCGAGCTCGGCGTCGGACAGGTCACGGGGATGCTCTGTTGTCGCATCGGTATCGGCCACGATCAGTTTCTCCCTCCGGTTCGCGTGGCGGCAAGGGCGCGGCGGTGGCGCGGCGCAGGCAAACGGCACGGCATGTCGGCTCCCGCTAGCCGCCGGTGAGCGTGAGACCGCCGTCAATGACCAGCAGCACACCGTTGATGTAGCTGGCGGCGGGGGACCAGAGGAACAGAATCCCGGCCGCGAGCTCGGCAGCAGTGCCCGGCCTGCGCATCGGGTTGCGGCGGATGCGCTCCACCATGCCGGGTGAGTCGAGGAACGCCCGGTTCCGTGGGGTCTCGATCGGGCCGCCGGGGGCGATCGCGTTGAACCGGCACTTAGTGGCTAGCTCGGTCGCACACCAGCGGGTGTAGCCGAGAATCCCGGCCTTGGCTGCGGCGTACCAGCCGAAGCCGGGCGGATCGTTCCCGGTCCCGCCTGCGATGCTGCCGGAGACGGCGGAGATGTTCACGACGCTGGCTCCAGGGCCCGGCCCGGTCGCGAGGAACGCCTCGGTCACCTTTTGCACGCTGCCGAGTGCAGCGTCGACAGCCTGGCCGAAGTCCAGGCTGGTGCCAAGCGCGGCTGGTCCCGCGTTATTCACCAGTAGCGTCGGCGCGCCCAGCTGTCCGGCGGTGGCCTGCATCGCTGCTTGCACTGCCGCGGCGTCCGCAACGTCGGCGGCGAACGGCGTGATCGATGACCCGGCGTCGCCAGCCCGGGCGACGGTGCGCTGGGCGCCATCCAGGTTGATATCCCAGGCAGCCACCGTCAGGCCCTGCTGGGCGGCGAGGATGGCCGTAGCCTGGCCGATGCCGCTGCCCGCTCCGGTGACGATCGCCACCGTCCCCGGCGGGTGCACCCATCCGGGCCAAAGGACTGGCTCGGTGTCGATGGTTTGCTGTGTCGTGTTCAATGGGCCTCCAGCCTGCCAACGGGTGGGCGGCGCCGCGCCGGGGCAACCGCGAACTGGCTGTAGACACCGAGCAAGCCGCTGGTGTCGTAGTAGACAAACTCGCCGTCGCCGTCGAGCCCGTGCCCGCCGCCGCGCATCGCCTCGGCGATCCCGGCACGGGCCATGTGCTCGGCGACTGGATCAAGGTCAGCGACGAACCAGCTGACGTAGGCCAGTCCCGATCCGCGTTCCCGGAATGCGTCGGCGTGCACGCTCGGCCCGGTGACCGGCTGCACGACCCCGATACGGCCGGCGGCGGCGACCGCGTTGCGGGATTCGAAATTGCCCGGCTCGCCCCGGTAGCTGCGATGCCGCAGCGTCGCCGACGTGTACTCATGGATGGCCCACGGGCCGCAGCCCCAGGCCCGGGACAGCACAGCCACGGTGCCTTCCAGATCGGCGGTGACGAAACCGAGCTGATCCAGTGGCCGGCCCAGAAAACCCGGCAGCTGGCTGGCCGGGCGGCCCGGCTCCGGCACCGTGCTCACACCGCGGGGTAGCAGCGGATTGCCGAGAGGCTGCCGCGGACGGCGGTGGCCCCGGCCGCATAGGGGATCAGGTAGACCTGCCCAGCCGTGACACCAACCGGCTCTGCCGACTCGGACGCCAGCGTGCCCGCGCCTTCGTTGACCACGAGGACCGAGAACCGCGGGTCGAGTGCGACCTCACCGCCGCCGGGGATGATCTGGTCGGCTGCGAAGAACCCGGCAGCGCCCGACGGCAATAGCGGGGACGAGCCCGGCGTGCCGGTGGCGAGGCTGCGGATGCACTGGCCGCGCAGGGCGTCCAGGTCGGCGCCAGGGACCGCGCTCCGCCGGACCGCACCGAGGGCGACCTCCCGCGGCAGCCCGAGAAACAGCGCGTCGGGGTCCATTGGGAAGCCAGCCCACTCCAGCATGATGCTGAAGTCGGTCATCTCCTGGATCTCCAGGATGAAGATCCCTTCGCCGATCGCGTGCGGCACCCCGCCCGGGCAGAAGAACACGTCACCGGACCGCGCCGGAACCTGGTTGCAGTTGCCGAGCAGCGCACCGGTGTCCTGCGCAGTGACCCAGCCGGACAGCTCCGCCTCGCCGACGTCTCGGCTGAATCCCAGGTGCGCTGACGCGCCGGGATCGGCGTGCAGGACCAGCCAGGCCTCGGTCTTGCCGAAGTCGCTGCCGAGGTGCAGGCCGGCGAAGGCGCGGTCCGGGTGAATATGCAGCGGCAGCCGGCCGCCGACGTCCAGCAGCTTCACCAGCAGGGCGCCGCGCGCGCCGTACCGCTCCGTGTACCGCGGGCCGAACCACGTCTCGGGGTCGGCCGCGACCCGATCGGCCAGCAACGACCCGTCTGGCAGCGTGGTCAGGCCGAGCGGGGCGGCCCCATACCGGATGGTGGTCGAGGCGATCCACTCTTCGGAATGGGCCGGGTCCAGTTCGGGCTCCCCGCGAAATGCGCCGATGCGCCCGGCACCCGGGTAGAAGGACTTCAGCGTGTTCGGGGCGAGCGGAATCGGCCGCACTATACCTCCGGGTGATCAGACGAGGCGGATCTCGAAGTGAGGCGGGTAGCGGCGGCTCGGCGGCTCGATGAGCTCGATATAGGAAGCAGCGCCGTCGATCGTCTCGAAGAAGCTGATCCGGCCGTCACCGTCCATGCCGTGCCCGCCTCCGTACTGCACCTCGCTAAGACCCTGGGCGACGAGCCGTTCTCGCTCGGCGTCCAGCGACGGCACGAAGTAGCCAAGGTGATGCAGGCCAGGCCCGTGCGCGTCAAGGAACTCGGTGAAGACGCTCCGGCCGCTCAGCGGTGCGACGATCTCCAGGCTCGGCCCGAACTCGGCGATGACGCCATGCGATTCGAAGTCGCCAGGCTGCCCGCGGAAAACCCGCTGCGGCAGGTAGCTGGCCGTGTAGCGCCAGCCCAGCCACCGCGAGACGCCCAGCTTGGGCCCGAGCCGCCGCACGCCCTCCTCCAGGTCGGTGACCACGTAGGCGACCTGGTCTGGCGGGCGGCCGGTCACCGGGGCGAGCACGGTGTCGGTGCGGTCGCCGTACCCGGGCATGTCAGAGCTCCTCGGCCGATACGGCGTCGTGCCCGGGCGGGCCGACCTGCTTGGCAGCGGCCTCTGCGCGCGATCAGCCCGCTGCCGCACGAGCGGATCGCCGGCTTCTCGGTGATCAACCTCCCGGTGCTGTTCGACGGCGCCTACCTGCCGCACCAGGCCGCCCCGCCGGCCCTAGGCAACGGCACCGCCGCGGTGCTCGCGGACCTGGGCCGCAGCCCGGACGAAGTCGGCGAGCTGGTGCGTGACAACGTGGTCCAGCTCGCCGAGGGCGCCAGCCAGCCGGCGGTGACGCCATGACCGATCAGCATGTGGTGTACGAGGTGGACGGGCGCACCGCCTGGATCCGCATCGACCGGCCGGAACGGCGCAACGCGATGGCAGTGCAGACTACCGAGGAGCTGATCGAAGCGTTCGTCGGGGCCGGTGCCGATCCGGACGTCTGGGCGATCGTCCTGACCGGCGCCGGGGACCACGCGTTCTGCGCCGGTGGCGACCTCAAGGAAATGGACGAGACCGCCCGTTCCGGCCGCGATATCGCCGTCCCGATGACCGGCATCTACCGCAACCTGTTCGAGGTCATCCTGGAGACGCCGAAGCCGACGATCGCGGCGGTGAACGGCGCGGCGCTGGCCGGCGGGTGCGAGCTGATGCTGTCCTGCGACCTGAAGATCGCGGTGTCCGGCGCGCTCATCGGCCTGCCCGAGGCCAAACGGGGCATGGGCGCCAACCTCGGGTCTGTGCTGCTGCCCCGGCTGGTCCCGCGGGCGATCGCTATGGAGCTGCTGTACACCGCGCGGTCGATCACGGCCGAGGAGGCACACCGGATCGGCCTGGTGAACCGGGTGGTGAGCCGGGAGGACTTCGCCGGCGCGGTGCGCGTGCTGGCCGACGAGATCACCGCCAACGCGCCGCTGACGCTGCGCCGGTACAAGGAGATGGCGATCAAAGGCTGGGATCTGCCGGTGCCGGCCGCGCTGCGGCTCAATGTCGGGCCCAACCCTTACCTGAGTGAGGACCGGGTCGAGGGCGTCCGTGCCTTCGTGGAGAAACGGCCGCCCCGCTGGTCCGGCCGGTGATCGCGCCGTCCGCCCCCGCCCCTGCTAGCGACTGGAGCACCTGCGATGAGTTTCCTGGGGAGTGACTGGGAAGGCAAGATCTTTGTCAGCGGCTGGACCGATGGCGGCGGCGAGCCGATCCGCGTGACCGAGCCCGCCACCGGCGAGCAGCTGGCGACCCTCGGTAGCGCGAGCCCCGAGGACGTGGCGCAGGCGGCCGGCCAGGCCGCGGAGGCACAGGATTCGTGGCGCGCGATCCCGCCGTCAGAACGGGCGGCGGTGCTGCGCAAGGCCGGCGCGCTCTTCGAGGAGCACGCCGCCGAGATCCAGGGCTGGATCGTCCAGGAATCCGGCGGGATACCGCCGAAGGCGGCGCTGGAGACGGCGATCGCCGCGCAGGAATGCTACGAGGCCGCGGCCCTGCCCACGCACCCGATGGGTGACGTGCTGGCCAGCAACGCGCCGCGGTGGAGCTTGGCACGGCGCCGCCCGGCCGGGGTGGTCAGCGTGATCGCGCCGTTCAACTTCCCGCTGATCCTCTCAATCCGGTCCGTTGCCCCCGCGCTGGCACTGGGCAACGCGGTGCTGCTCAAGCCGGATCCGCGTACCGCGGTGTCCGGCGGCACGGTGCTGACCCAGGTATTCCGCGCCGCGGGGCTGCCGGATGGCGTGCTGCAGTTGCTGCCGGGCGGCCGGGAGATCGGCGAGGCCACGATCACCGCCCCGGAGGTGCGGGTGGTGTCGTTTACCGGATCGACCGGTGCCGGCCGGGCGGTCGGGGCGCTGGCCGCCCACCACCTCAAGCGCGCCCACCTGGAGCTGGGCGGCAATAACGCGCTGATCGTGCTGCCCGGCGCGGACCTGAAAAAGGCGGTGTCCGCGGGTGCCTTCGGGTCGTTCATGCACCAGGGGCAGATCTGCATGGCCACCGGCCGCCAGCTGGTGCATGAGAGCCTGCACGACGCCTACGTGGACGCTCTGGCTGCCACCGCCGATCATCTTCCGGTGGGAAATCCGGCGGCTGCGCAGGTCGCGCTCGGCCCCATCATCGACAGGTCGCAGCTGGACAAGGTCGACGCCATCGTGCAGCAGGCCGTGGACAACGGTGCGCGGCTCGCTGCCGGGGGCACCCACGAGGGACTGTTCTACCGGCCCACCGTGCTCGCCGAGGTCCGCCCGGACATGGCCGCATGGCGGGAGGAGATCTTCGGCCCGGTCGCGCCCGTGCTGCCGTTCGGCAGCCTCGACGAGGCGATCAAGATGGCGCGCGACGTTGACTACGGCCTGTCACTAGGCATCCTCGGCGATGTCGGCGACGCGATGCAGCTGGCCGACGCGATCCCCAGCGGCATCATCCACATCAACGAGCAGACGGTGGACGACGAGGCGAATGCGCCGTTCGGCGGGGTCGCCGCCTCCGGCACCGGGTCACGCTTTGGCGGCGCGCAGGCGAACATCGAGGCGTTCACCGAGACGCAATGGCTCACGGTCCGCCCGGACATCGCGCCGTATCCATTCTGATCAAGGGCTGGCCGCCCGGCGATCCGGTGCGTTCGCCGCGGCGGCCGGCCCGAGGAGGCTTTCGTTCCCATGAGCCGCAAACCACTGACCATTGCCGTCGGCGCGGACAACGCCGGGTATCCGCTGAAGGAAAGGCTCAAGGCAGCGCTGCTGGCCGATAAACGTGTCGCGGAGGTCCTTGACCTCGGCGTCGAATCGTCCTCTGATGACCTTCCTTACCCGCATATCGGCATCAAGGCTGCTGAGACCGTCCGGGCCGGCCAGGCCGACCGTGCTCTGCTCTGTTGCGGCACCGGGATCGGGGTGGCGATCAGCGCCAACAAGGTGCAGGGGATCCGGGCCACGGTTGCGCACGACTCGTATTCGGTCGAGCGCAGCGTGCTGTCCAACAACGCGCAGGTGCTGTGTTTCGGGGCCCGGGTGATCGCCGGCGAGCTGGCGGAGAAGCTGACGCGGGAATGGCTCAACCACCACTTCGATGAGCAGTCGGCGTCGGCGGCCAAGGTAGCGATCATCGATGACTATGACGCGCCACCATGACGGCCGGCAGCGGCCCCGGCACGCTGGCTGCCCAGGCGGCCCCGCCGGGCACCGCCGGCGGGAACGGCACCGCGCTGATCACCGGGGGCGCGGGGGGCACCGGCTCCGCGATCGCCCGGCGGCTCAGGGCAGATGGCTTCCGCGTTGTCATCACCGACGTCGACCGCGCGGCAGGCGAGCGGGTTCGTCATGACCTGCAGGTCGAGTTCATCCGGTGCGACTGCGCCAGCGAGCCGGACATGCGCCACGCGGTGCGGCTCAGCGGGCCGGTGCAGGTGCTCGTCAACAGCGTGGGCATCCGCGGGGCGACCGGCGCGATCTGGCAGATCCCGGTCGACGACTTCCGCCGGACGATCGAGGTAAACACCGTGTCGCACATCGTGATGTCCCAGCTCGTCGCCCCGGCGATGATGCAGCGGCGATCCGGTGCCATCATCATGATCGCCTACGGCGCGGCGCGGACCGGTGCGGTCGGGCGCTCGCCGTACGGCATTTCCAAATGGGGCCTGCTGGGCCTCACCGAGTCGCTGGCGAGCGAGCTCGCACCCTGGGGGATCCGGGCCAACGCCGTGCTGCCCGGCATGGTCGCGGGCGAGCGCTTTGCGGGCAGCATCGCGCTGCACGCGCAGTGCGAGGGCATCACCGAGCAGCAGGCCCTGGACCGGATCATGTCGCGGACCAGGCTCAGGCGCCTGGTCGACCCGGCCGAGGTGGCGGCTGCGGTCAGCTATCTGGCCAGCGACGACGCCATCGGGGTAACCGGGGTGTTCCTCGACGTTAGCGGGGGATTCGAGTGACCGGCAGCCCGGGCCGGGACCGTGCCCAGGAACAGGGGGCAGCCGTCCTCCCGGCTGAGCTGGCACCGCTGGAGGCGGCCGGGGTCCGGATACCCCGGATCGGGTTCGGTACGTACGGCATCCCGCTCGAGGACGCGCGGCCGCTGGTCCGCCGCGCGCTGGAAGTGGGCTACCGGCACATCGACACCGCGATGCGGTACGACAACGAGCGCACGGTCGGCCAGGGTGTGCGGGACAGCGGGGTGCCGCGCAGCGAGATCTTCGTCGCCAGCAAGTTCCCTCACACGCACGCCTCCTCCCGGGACGTGGTCGATGCTGCCTGGTCGTCGGTCCGGGAACTCGGCCTCGGGTACGTCGACCTGTTCTTGATGCACTGGCCCAACGGGGAAGTGCCGCCGGAGGAAACCTTCGGGGCGCTGACGCCGCTGATCGCCGACGGAGTCATCCGCGCGGTGGGCCTGAGCAACGCGCCATCCGCGCCGGTGCGCCTGGTCCTAACGGTTACCGGGCTGGCGAACGTCCAGGTCGAGCATCACCCCTACCTGCGGCAGGAAGCGCTGCATGAGCTGGTAGCCGAGCAGGGCATGACGCTGACCGCGTGCGCACCGCTCGCTGAGGGCCGGGTGTTTACCGACCCGGTGCTGACGTCAATCGCCGCCAAGCACGGCAAGAACGCCGGGCAGGTCACGCTGCGGTATCTGCTGCGCAGGCCGCGGACGATCGTCATTCCCAAGACCTCGCGGATGGAGCGGGTCCCGCTGCACCTCGACATCCTGGATTTCGACCTCGACGACGCGGACGTGGCGGAGATCGACGCCCTCGGGGCTGCCCGCCGGCGCTTCTTTGACCCGCCGTGGCAGGCCTTTGCTTGGGATGAGCGATGAGCAGGGCCCGCGCGCAGCAAGCGGCTGCTCGCGTACCGCTGCCCTGGGCGCGAGCTCGCGCAGGTCAGCCTACTAGCCCAGTACAGGAGGGTGTCATGCCTGGTTCGGTGATCACTGGCGGTGCCCGCACGCCGATCGGAAAGCTGTCCGGGGCGCTTAAGGATTTCCCGGCGGCCGATCTCGGCAGTATCGCGATCAAGGCGGCGCTGGGGAAGGCAGGCATCAGCGGTGACCAGGTCGATTACGTCATGATGGGGCATGTGCTGCAGGCCGGGGCCGGGCAGATCACGGCACGGCAGGCGGCGGTGGCGGGCGGGATCCCGATGACGGTCCCAGCGGTCACGATCAACAAGGTGTGCCTGTCCGGGCTGGACGCGATCGCGCTGGCGGATCAGCTGATCGGCTACGGCGAGTTCGAGGTGGTCGTCGCCGGGGGGATGGAGTCGATGACTCAGGCGCCGCACCTGCTGCCGCAGGCCCGGTCCGGATACCGGCTCGGCAGCGGCGAGCTGGTCGACTCGATGGTGCACGACGGGTTGTTCTGCGCGTTCGACAAGCTGGGCATGGGCGCGGCCACGGAGACCTACACCAAGCTCGCCCAGATCAGCCGCGAGGAGCAGGACGCGTTCTCCGCCACGTCGCATGGCCGGGCGGCGGCGGCGATGAAGAACGGGGTGTTCGGGGGCGAGATCACGCCCGTTCCCGTGCCGCAGCGGCGGGGCGAGCCGCTGCTGGTGTCCGAGGACGAGGGGGTGCGCCCGGAGACCACGCCGGAGTCGCTGGCCAAGCTGCGCCCGGCGTTCGCGGCGGATGGGACGGTGACCGCGGGATCGTCGTCGCAGATCTCCGACGGCGCGTGCGCTGCGGTGGTCATGTCGCGCGCGAAGGCGGAGGAGCTCGGCGCGCCGGTGCTGGCCGAGATTGGCGCGCACGGGGTAGTGGCCGGGCCGGATGCCTCGCTGCTGTCCCAGCCGTCCAACGCCATCCGCAGTGCGCTGGACCGGGCCGGCCTTTCGGTGCACCATGTTGATCTGTTTGAGATCAACGAAGCGTTCGCGTCGGTGGCGATCCAGTCGATGCGGGAGCTGGGCATCGGCGAGGACGCGGTCAACGTCAACGGCGGCGCGATCGCGCTCGGCCACCCGATCGGCGCCTCCGGTGCCCGGATCGTGCTGACCCTGGCGCACGAGCTGCGCCGCCGCGGCGGCGGGACCGGCGCGGCCGGGCTGTGCGGCGGCGGTGGCCAGGGCGACGCCCTCATCATCCGCGTCCCCGCCCGGTGACACCGCAGCCGGTCCCTGGCCGGTCCCGAAGTGCAGCACGGGCACGGGGCCCTGCCCCGGGAACCGGCACCGGCACCGGCCCGGTCAGTCCCGCCCGGGCCCCCAGACCAAGAGCACGCACAGGAAGGAATCGCGATGGCGGATTTGAGCGGGCAGGTGGCGCTGGTGACCGGCGGGATCCGCGGCATCGGGCTAGCAATCTGTGAGCGGCTGATGGACCGGGGGGTGAAGGTCGCGGCCGGGTATTCGTCGAACCGCGATGCGGCGGAGGCGTTCTGCGACAAGTACGCCGACCGCGGCGTCACGATCCATCAGGGCAACATCGGCTCGAACGAGGACTGCGTGCGGGTGATCGGGGAGGTGCTGGACCAGCACGGCCAGCTGGACATCCTGGTCAACAACGCCGGTATCACCGTGGACAAGACCGTCCGCAAGATGACCCCGGAGGAATGGGACCGGGTCATCCACGTCAACCTGTCCGGCGCGTTCTACCTGTCCCGCGCGATCTTGCAGCACATGCTAGACCGCGGCTACGGCCGGATCGTGAACATCTCCTCGGTGATCGGGTCGGCGGGCGGGTTCGGGCAGGCGAACTACGCGGCCGCCAAATCCGGGATGTTCGGGCTGACGATGAGCCTGGCGCTGGAGACGGCGAGCAAGGGAATCACCGTCAACACGGTCACCCCGGGCTTCATCACCACAGACATGACCGCCGCCGTCCCAGCCTCCGCGATGGAGAAGATCGTGGCCAAGATCCCAGTCGGCCGGCTCGGCGAGCCCTGGGAAGTCGCCCGCGTCGTCGAATTCCTCGCCGACCCCGACTCCGCCTACATCACCGGCCAGGTCTACCCGGCCAACGGCGGCCTCTACATGTGACACACCCGCCCCGACGACCGCCGAAAACAGGAGCCATGGACAGCCAGGAACGCATCAGCAAGGAGATCGCCGAGATCCAGGCGGCGGATCCGGGCGGGACCCAGCCGCGGCTGGATTTCCCGCCGTACCGCAGTTCGGTGCTGCGCCATCCGGTCACGCCGCTGCACCGCGCTGACCCGGAGGGAGCGGAGCTGATCGCACCGGTCTTCGGCCTTTCGGACGTTGACCCGGTCGAAGCCGACCTCACGATCGCCGGCGGCGGCCAGCCGATCGGCGAGCGGATCACCGTGCACGGCCGGCTGCTGGACGGGGACCGCCGCCCGGTGGGCCGCCAGCTGATCGAGATCTGGCAGGCCAACGCGGCGGGGCGATATGTGCACAAGCGGGATCAGCACCCGGCACCGCTCGATCCCAATTTCACCGGTGCCGGGCGCTGCCTGACCGACGGCGACGGGAGCTATGCGTTCACCACGATCAAGCCGGGCCCGTACCCGTGGCGGAATCACCGCAACGCGTGGCGCCCGGCGCACATCCACTTCTCGGTGTTCGGCACCGACTTCACCCAGCGGATGATCACTCAGATGTACTTCCCTGGCGATCCGCTGTTCGAGCTCGACCCGATCTACCAGTCGATCTGTGACCCGCGGGCCCGGGACCGGCTGGTCGCGGCCTACAACCATGATCTGTCCACGCACGAGTGGGCGATGGGCTACCGGTGGGACATCGTGCTGACCGGCAGCCACGCCACCCCGACGCTGCCATGACCGGCCTGGCCGCGACCCCCGGGCAGACCATCGGTCCGTTCTACGGCTACGCGCTGCCGTACCGACGGGACCATGAGCTGGTGCCGCCCGCGCGCCCGCAGGCCGTCCGGCTGCACGGGACTGTCAATGACGGTGACGACGTCCCGGTCCCGGACGCGCTGGTGGAAATCCGGCAGGCGGACGGGTCGGGCGTCGTGCCGGCCGTCGAGGGCTCGCTACGCCGCGACGGCACGGTGTTCACCGGATGGGGCCGGTGCGCTGCCGATCCGGCCGGCCGGTACTCGTTTACCACCGTGGAACCAGGGCCACCCCGCGAGGGAGCGGCCGCGTTCTTCGCGCTTGTGGTGTTCGCCCGCGGGCTGCTGAACCGCCTTTTCACCCGGGCGTACCTGCCCGGAGCCGGGGATGCGCACACCGCCGACCCGCTGCTGGCCAGCCTCGATGATGACCGGCGGCGCACCCTCATCGCAGTGCGCGAGCCAGACGGGAGCCTGCGCTTCGACATCCGGCTGCAGGGCGACGGCGAGACCGTATTTCTGGCGTTCCCCCGGCATGAGGACCGAGTCCGGTGACGCGGGACCACCGCAGCTTCCAGGCGGAGCGCCATGGCTGAACCGGTGCTCGCAGTGACCCGGCTGGCTGGCACGGCTGGGGACGCGGCGCTGCTGGTGGTCGGGCCCTCGCTCGGCACAGCTGTTGCGGCGCTGTGGGAAGACTGCGCCGCCCGCGTCGGCGGCACAGATCCGGCCGCTGCCCCGCCCGGCGGCGGATCCGGCACGGGCCATCCGGGCGGCTACCAGGTCATCGGCTGGGATCTGCCGGGACACGGAGCCAGCCCGCCCGCCACGGCCAGCTTCACGGTCGCCGAGCTGGCTGCGGCGGTGCAGGCAGTGGCCACAGCGGCGGCGGCGGGGCGGCCGGCCTGCTACGCGGGAGTCTCGCTCGGCGGCACGGTGGCGTACGCGATCGCTCCGGAGCCTGGCCCGTTCCTGGCCGCCGCCGCGATCGCGTCAGCGTCCAGCATCGGTGATCCGCCGCAGTGGAAGGACCGGGCCGAGACTGTGCGCAAAGCCGGCACGGCGGCGATCGTGCCCGCATCCGCCGGCCGCTGGTTCGCCCCGGGCTTCACCGAACGCGACCCCGGCACCGCCGGCCGGTTGCTGCAGACCCTGGCCGACGCCGACGACGAGTCCTACGCCCTGGCATGCGAGGCACTGGCGGGCTTCGACCGGCGCCGGGACCTGGGCCGGATGCGGATCCCGTTCCTGCTCGGCCCCGGCGAGCACGACGGCGTGGTGCCGCCCGCCCGGACGCGGCAGGATGCGGCCGCGATGCCGGGCAGCCAGCTGGAAGTGTTCGCCGGCTGCGGGCATCTGCCGCCAGCCGAGGACCCGGCCGCGGTCGCCGCGGAACTCGCCGCGTTCTTCGCCGCCCGCGCGGCGCCGGGCCCGGCTGGGTCGTCGCCCGGACGCCCGCCCGGGTTCCCGCCAGCGCCCACCCGGCCCCGCACTGAGGAGACGTGATGACCGTGATGCAGGAAGTTTTCGTCTACGACGCGGTGCGCACGCCGTTCGGCCGGTACGCGGGAGGCCTTGCCGGGTGCCGTCCGGACGACGTGGCAGCGCACGTGCTCCGCACGCTCGTCGACCGGGCGCCTGGCCTGGATCCCGGCAGCATCAATGACATCGTCTTCGGCAACGCCAACGGCGCGGGGGAGGACAACCGCAACGTAGCGCGGATGGCGGCCCTGCTGGCCGGGCTGCCGGTCACGGTGCCGGCCTCGACCGTGAACCGGTTGTGCGGATCCAGCCTCGACGCGGCGATAGTGGCGTCGCGGCAGATCGCCGTCGGCGAGGCCGACGTCGTGATCGCCGGGGGCGTCGAGTCGATGAGCCGAGCGCCCTGGGTGCTGATGAAGCCGGAGCGCGCGTTTCCGGCGGGTGACGCGGGCCTGGTTTCCACCACGCTCGGCTGGCGGCTGGTCAATCCGGCGATGCCCGGTGCCTGGACGGTATCGCTGGGCGAGGCGACCGAGCAGCTGCGCGAGCGGGAAAAGATCACCCGGGAGGACTCGGACAAATTCGCCCTGCGGTCCCACCAGCGCGCCGCGGCGGCATGGGACGCCGGCTTCTACGACAGCCAGGTGGTCAAGATGCCGGGAGCCGGCCTGGACCGGGACGAGTCCATCCGTACCGACACCACGCTGGAGCGGCTGGCGAAGCTGAAGCCGGTGTTCCGCCCGGGCGGCACCGTCACGGCTGGTAACTCCTCACCGCTCAACGACGGCGCGTCCGCAGCGCTGCTCGGCAGCGCCGCCGCCGAGGCCATCACCGGCCTGCCGCCGCTCGCCCGGGTCGCGGGCCGAGGAGCGGCCGCCGGCGAGCCGCAGTTCTTCGGGTTCGCCCCGGTGGAAGCCGCCACCAGGGCCCTGGCCCGTGCGGGCATCGGCTGGAGCGACGTCGGCGCGGTCGAACTCAACGAGGCGTTCGCCGCGCAGTCACTGGCATGCATCCGCGCCTGGGGCATCGACCCAGAGATCGTCAATGCGCACGGCGGTGCCATCGCGATCGGGCACCCGCTCGGCGCCTCCGGGACGCGGATCCTGGGTACGCTCGCGCGCTCGCTTGCCACCTCCGGGGAGCGCTGGGGAGTGGCTGCGATCTGCATCGGCGTCGGCCAGGGGCTGGCCGTCGTGCTGGAAAACGCGGGGCGCTGAGAATGGCCGAATTCTTCGATGACCCGCGGCAGGCAGTAGCCGGGATCGGTGCCGGGGCGACCGTGATGATCGGCGGCTTCGGCTCCGCCGGGCAGCCGGTCGAGCTGATCGAGGCCTGCTCGACGGCGGGGCCCGCGACCTGGTCGTGGTCAACAACAACGCTGGGAACGGCGACCGCGGGCTGGCCGCGCTGATCGGAGCCGGCCGGGTCCGCAAGATCATCTGCTCGTTTCCCCGGCAGACCGACTCCTGGCACTTCGACCGCAAGTACCGGGCAGGCGAGATCGATCTGGAGCTGGTGGCGCAAGGTAATCTCGCCGAGCGGATCCGGGCCGCCGGCGCGGGCATCGGCGCGTTCTATACCCTGACCGGGTACGGCACGCTGCTCGCCGAGGGCAAAGAGGAACGGGTCATCGACGGAAGGCCGTACGTGCTCGAATACCCGATCCGGGCAGACTTCGCGCTGGTAGCCGCGCATATCGCCGACGGACTGGGCAACCTTGTCTACCGTAAGACGGCGCGGAACTTCGGGCCGATCATGGCAGCGGCCACGGCGACGACCGTCGTGCAGGTGTCGGACATCGTTCCGGTGGGCGGCCTGGACCCGGAGAGCGTCATCACCCCTTGCATCTACGTCGACCGGGTGCTGCGCGTGCCGCGGCATCCGGCCCCGGTGCCGGAGCCCGGGCAATGAGCGAGCGCGGAGGGCTCCCCGCCGACCAGATCGCGGCGCTGGTGGCGCGGGATATCCCGGCGGGCTCGTTCGTCAACCTGGGGATCGGGCTGCCGACCAAGGTAGCCAACCACCTCGCGCCGAGCCAGCAGGTGCTGCTGCACACCGAGAACGGGATGCTGGGCATGGGCCCGGAAGCGCACGGCGACGAGGTTGACCCGGATCTCATCAACGCTGGCAAGATCCCGGTAACCGAGCTGCCGGGAGCCTGCTATTTCCACCACGCCGACTCGTTCGCGATGATGCGCGGCGGCCACCTCGACATCTGCGTGCTTGGCGCCTACCAGGTGTCGGCGAGCGGGGACCTGGCGAACTGGCACACCGGCCGGGCGGACGACATCCCCGCAGTCGGCGGTGCCATGGACCTCGCCCTCGGCGCGAAACAGACGTTCGTGATGATGTACCTGCTCTCCCGCGACGGCACCGCCAAGATCGTCCGGAAGTGCAGCTACCCGCTGACCGGGCTGGCCTGCGTCAGCCGGGTGTACACCGACCTGGCGGTGTTCGGCATCGGAGATCGCGGCGTGGTGGTGCGCGAGACGTTCGGCGTCGGCTTCGCCCGGCTGCAGGAACTGGTCGACGTGCCGCTGCTGGACGGCACCCGGCCGGCCGGCAATCCGCGGCCGGTGGCGCGGAGGGCCCCGTCGTGAGCGGGCCCGACGTCACGGTGACCACGGTGGGCATCGTCGGCGGGGGTCCCGCCGGGCTGATGCTCTCGCATCTGCTGGCGCTGTCCGGGATCGAATCGGTGGTGGTCGACAACCGCAGCCGGCGGGAGATCGAGGACACGGTGCGGGCCGGCATCCTGGAGCGCGACAGCGTCCGGCTGCTGTCCGAGTCCGGGGTGTCGGACCGGGTGCTCACCGAGGGCCATGAGCACGCCGGCATCGACCTGCGGTTCGGCGGCGTCAGTCACCGGATTGACTTCCAGCAGCTGGTCGGCGCGTCAGTCTGGCTGTACCCGCAGAACGACGTGTTCATCGACCTGGCCGACGCCCGGCAGCGGGACGGTGGCGATGTCCGGTTCGGCATCACCGACACCCGGGTGACCGGCGTCACCAGCGACCAGCCGCAGATCTTCCTCACCGATGCCGACGGCGCGGGCCAGGAGGTCCGGTGCGACTTCCTGGTCGGCGCGGATGGGTCGCGCAGCATCTGCCGGTTCGAGGTGCCGGAGACAGAGCGCCAGTACTACTTCCGCGAGTACCCGTTCGCCTGGTTCGGCATCCTGGCCGAGGCGCCGCGCAGCAACCCGGTGCTCATCTACACCCACTCGGAGCGCGGCTTCGCGCTGATCAGCCAGCGCACCGACATGCTGCAGCGGATGTACTTCCAGTGCGACCCCGAGGAGGACGTCAGCACCTGGTCCGAGGACCGGATCTGGTCGGAGTTCCACGCCCGGCTGGACGGGCAGGACGGGTTCCGGCTCAACGACGGACCGGTGATCGACCAGATGGTGCTGCCGTTCCGCAGCTTCGTCGGCGAGCCGATGCGGTTCGGCCGGCTGCTGCTCGCCGGAGACGCGGCGCACACCGTGCCGCCGACCGGGGCGAAGGGGCTCAACCTTGCGCTCGCCGACGTGCGGGTGCTCGCCGAGCTGCTGGAACGCGCGGTGAAGAACAACGACCTGGACGCGCTGGACGAGTACGGGCCCCGGGCGATGGGCCGGGTCTGGAAGGCACAGCATTTCTCCTACTGGATGACCATGATGCTGCACCGCCTCCCGGAGGCGACGCCGTTCGACACCCGGCGCCAGCTCGGCGAGCTGGAATCGCTGGTCGGCTCGGCGGCCGGGTCGGCGTACCTCGCCGAGGGCTACACCGGCTGGCCGGATGGGGGCTAGCCGACTCGAACATCCGGCTGGACCCCCGGCTGGACAAGAACTTCATCGCCAGTTTCAAGAACCAAGGAGTACAGGGGTCCCGATCGTGGCCGTCCGCAGCGCCGATGGCTGGCTCGCGTGCGGTACGGGCAACGCCGTGCCCTGGCCGCTGTGGAGGCTGGCCTGGGCACAATGCCCGTGCTGGTCGCCGCTGACGAAATTACCGACGACGCGGCCACCGTCGACCGGATCGTGGCCAGTACGCCGAGAACACCGAGCGCCCCACTGGCCAGCAGCGAGCACGTCGGTGTCGTCGCCCAGTTTCTCGACTTGGCCCTGACCATCGGGCAGATCCGGCGCCGCACCCGGATGGCCAAGACCGACGTGGCCGCGGCCCTGGCCACCACCAGATCCCCCGTTGCCGCCAACGCCCTCAGTCGGTACGGGACGCTGACCTTGGGCCAAGCGGCGATACTGGCCGAGTTCGAGGACGAGACCGAGGCCGTCGAGATCTTGCTAGTCGCCGTCACAGAAGGCGAGACCAGGTTCAAACACGTCGCGCGGCGGAAGCGCGATGACCGGGACCTGCGCGCCGCCAAAGCGCCGGCGGTAGCCGAGCTCGAGGCCGCCGGTGTGACACCCGCCGACGTGCGCCACGCGCTGACATCCATGGCCGCCCGGTACTGGACCGCAGCCGTGGCCATGGGGCACAACGCCCTGACGAGGGTGATCCGGCACGCCGAGGCACGCGACCTATCGGGCGCAACGGGACCGTGCCAGGTGAGCACGGTGCGGTGTCGAGGGGTCTGTGTCCACCGGGGTCTAGCAAGGTCTCGAGCTGTCTGGAAGGTCCCTGGCCTCTTCGTAATGCGGTTCAGGCAGTGGATATGCCTCCTCCCCCGGCCGCGGCAGCAGAGGCAAAGGCTGACGACCTCAGGGAGGCGCTTGCCCGAGCAGAGGAGGCGGCGGCGGGACTCCGTAGCGAAGATGAACTACCTGCTCGCGTGGCGCGAGACTGCGTCATTGTGGACACCTCAACACTCGAGTTCGGGATCGACGTCGGTGACCTGGACCGCGTTATCCATGTGAACAGCCCGCCAACCGTCACCGCGTTCCTGCAGCGGATGGGCCGCACGGGCCGACGACCGAGCACGGCCAGGAACTGCTTGTTCCTTTCGCTCAGCGAAGGCGCACTGGTTTGGACCGCTGGCCTGCTGCACCTGTGGACGAGCCGACGTCATAGTCTGCGGCACCCCAGCTGAATGGCAGGTTGCCGGCCAGGGGCAGGTTCCCCTGCAGCGGCGTGAACTTGGTCTCGATGCCTTTGAATTCGCCGATCCGGCTGGCCGGTCCCATGATCTGGACCCAGCCGCCATTCGAGCCCGGTGTGATCCGGTTCACCTCGTCGAAGGCGTCGTCGCCGTTCTCCGATTCCCAGAGCGAGCCGGTGGCCGGGTCAAAGGCGAGGCCAAATCCGTTGCGGCGGCCGTACGAGTAGATCTTGTGGACGTTCGCGGTGACGTCGGCCAGCTGCGAGGAGGTCAGTATCACGCCGGCTTGCTGCTCGAGCTGCGCCATCTGTGCCGTCGTGACGTTGGCGAACGGGTTGTCCTTCGGCGTGGTGCCATTCGGGTTCAGCCGGAAGATCACCCCGGTGAGATGGGCGTCGTCGGGTGCCGGCCCGCCGAACTGGTCGTCCGCCTGTCCCGGGCCGAAGGGGCCGCTGGCGAGGTTCTGCAACTGTCCGCGCCGGCCCTGGTCGCCGATCTGGAAGTAGAGCTTCCCGTCGGGACCGAAGAGGATCTTCCCGGCGTCGTGGTTGCCGCGCAATGGCTGGTTGGCGTCAGCTTGGAATGAGCGGAGCACGATGATGTTCTTGTCGAACGTGAGCGTCTGTGTGCTGGGGTCCCAGACGTAGCGGTCGACGCGGTTGCCGAGCAGCGGCACGTCGGCAGGATCGGCGCTGACGGTGCCGGACTTGCTCTGCGTCCAGTACAGGTAAACGCCGTGAGTCCGCGAGAAGTCGGGCTGCAGCGCGATGCCGAGCAGCCCCCGTTCGGAGAAGCTGTTTACCGGCAGGGTGAGCACGGTGTGGACGACGCCGTTGACGACGTGCTGCACCTTCCCCGTTGCCTTCTCGAGCACGAAGAAGTCGTTCGGACCGAGAAAGGCCATGCTGGTTGGCTGGTCGAGACCCGAAACGACCGTGCTGACCGTGAGGTTTGGATCGACCATCGTCGGCCCCGCGGGCGGCGGCAGCGAGGACGGGTTGACCGTCAGCTCGCCGAGCAGGCCGTGCTGCTCGTCGTCGATGCCGGCCGTGAAGAAGAGTGTTGACGAGCTGCCCGGGAGACCGAGGCCGAATTGGAGCGCCCAGACTCCGGGGATGGTGATCGGGGTGCCGCTTGCGCCGGTGACCTTGCCGAGGAACTCGCCGGAGTCGAAGTCGAAAGCGTTGATCGTGCCGTCACCGAAGTTGCCGACGAGGAGCGCGTTGTCGAAGCCGCCGAAGCCCTCGAAGGGCGCCCACGCCATCCCCCAGGGCGAGTTGAACTCGCCCTTGCTCGTGAACCGCCGCAGCAGCTTGCCGTGGGTGTCGAAGATGTCGATGAACCCGTTTCCCGGCCCGGCCACATCATCGGTCTTGGTGGCGTCTTGTTTCGCGTACGTGACGTACAGGTGTAGCTATTCATCCCTGAAGGAGCGGTGCCGTGTCAAGGGGTGTTTTGGCGGGGTTCTGGCCGCTTGGCGGGCGTGCGTGACTGGCGTCTCCTGTTTCCCTGATAGCTGCCATGTCCGTGGCTGGTGGTCGGGCGGGTC
>WNGL01002790.1_pt1 | contig 21091 bp, 16 predicted proteins | sample 5400591 | NCBI WGS metagenome assembly WNGL01 (sample SAMN13153377, study PRJNA577476) | soil metagenome | isolation source: 80 cm soil or saprolite under Garry oak tree replicate 1 | place: USA:California | collected 2016-06-15 | reverse complement strand
GTAATCCCCCCTCTAGTTTCGGGTATCCACCGAATTGCCCGAATCGCCGTCTCCCTCTATACGTTGCGCGTGCCTCAAGAAGCGGGTGGCCAAGAGCTGTCCTTCGGGTCCGTGCCTCCTTGAACAGTGGAAGACCACCCGCTTCGCCAAATTCGCGAACCAAGTGCCGCGCGAAGGGGCCCTCCTCAGCCTTACAAGTACAAGTGTCCAAAGGAGACCTCGATGCGCAAGCTCGTAACTCTATTATTCCTTCAAGGCATTGTCCTGGTGGCGTTAGTGCCTATTTTCTCCCTGGATCCGGGCCGCACCGTCATCGCACAGACTTCCTTTCCCAACCCTGCCAGCGAGTATGCTTGTCCGAGTCAAACCGGCGCAGGCGGAGGCGCGGAAGCGATTCCTGCTTTCGTTGGTCCTGGAACGGACGGGTTCAGCCCCAATCAAAGTTTGTGCCTGCCGCAATTAGCTCCGGTTCCGACGAGCTCCAGTCCTGAGGCCTTCATCGTCAGTGGCCTCGAACCCGGCGACCGAGTGGATTCACAAGGAACGATTTACGTAGAGTCGATTCGCGGAGTCCCCGGCGGCGTAGATTTGTGGCGGTGGAATCAGTCTATTGAGGGCGCACCCAACGCGAATGGAACTCTGCCTTTCAAATACGAAGGCCAGCCCGACAATTGCGGCATCTTCGGATTAAATGGCGGCGGTTGCGTCAATAACATTGGAAGTCCGACCAACCTAGGCGTGGCACCGGGAGGCGGCGATGCAGACATTGCGGTGAATGCTCCGGACCCAAACAACTCCGCGATTCCGAATCTGGCGTTCACCAGCCTGACCCTCGCGCCCGGAGTTACGGCCACCAATTCCAGAAACCGCGGCGACACGTTTTTCACGCCGCCCAATGTTGTTGCTGCGCTGGTCCCAGCCGACGACCGCATGTGGAACGATGCGGTGAATGACGTTTCCACGGTCTACGTCGCCTATCATGATCTCGCAACCTTCAACATCAACGTGCAACGCTCGAACAACGGCGGTCTGACTTATACGGTTGGATTGGGCGAAGCCATTGATGCAGCGACTCTTCCTGCGGCGGGCAGCCTGTTGCCAACGAGCAGCGCTAACACCGCAGCGCAGATCAAAGTGGACAACGGCGCGTGCCCGAGCAAGGGAAACCTTTACGTCGCCTTTACCGCCCCGGATAACGCAACGGAAAACGCCAACAGCGGACCGCAACGCACGGTATACGTCGGTGTCTCGACGGATGCAGGCTTGGGTGCGGCCACTTTCACCTTCACGGACCACAAGGTCTTTACCAGCCCCGCAGGCTCGCAAGGCGCCACCCACGGAAACAACAACATCTTCCCCGCTATCGCGCTCGATAGCTTTGGCAATGTCTACACCGCATGGTCGGACAATCAGAATATATTCATGTCCTCTTCTTCTAATTTGGGGAATACCTGGACCGCTCCGGTACGTGTGAATAGTGATGGCACTGTGGGCAAGGCCAATGTGTTTCCCTGGGTAGCCGCAGACGCATACGGCCACGTCGTAGTGACCTGGCTCGGGGCGAACCTGGCCGGCAATTCCAACGACGTCGCCACAATGCAGCCGGCATGCGCTGACGGAACTACGGATTGCTGGGCGCAGTGGAACGTCTATGCAGCAGAAAGCGTCAATGGCAATGCCGCCGTTCCCACTTTCACGCAGCACGCAGCCAGCGACCACGTTATTCACGCGGGAACTGTTTGCACCAACGGGACGGGATGCTCTAACGGCGACAGCCGCGCCTTGGCGGATTTCTTCCAGGTCGCTCTGGACACACACCACCGCGCCAACATTGCGTACTCAGACGATCATCTTGCCAGCCCTTTGTGCTCGCAGCAGAGTCCCGGCCATTGCGCCGACAACGACCCGCAGTCCTTCCGCGTGGCGGTTCCCTATTTCACCTACCAAATGAACGTGAACAAGAAGGTGGTCACCACCGGCCTTTGCGCGCGCTAACCTGACCAAGAGCTAGAGCGCCTGCTCCTAATGGATTGGAGCAGGCGTTTTTTTTGTGTGAGGCGCTCCAAAAGGCTGCGTAACCTTTTTCCCGGTGGCCAGTTATTATTCCAGAGCGATGAACGCCACCGGACGCCCCGGAAAAAAGAAGGCACCGCCCAAAAGCCCCGCGTCTCGCAAAGCGAGCACACAGGCACCGGCGGAGGAGCGTCTGCTTGTTGAAGCGGCACAGTCCGACCCGGCGAGGTTCGACGCGCTCTACGAATTGCATTTCGAGCGCGTGTACGCCTTCATCGCCGGCCGTGTGCACGACCGCGCTACTGCAGAAGACCTGACTTCGGAAGTGTTCTACAAAGCGCTCGCGAATCTGAAAGGTTTTGAATGGCGTGGAGTTCCGTTCGTGGCATGGTTGCTGCAGATTGCGGGGAACGCCGTAATTGATCGGGCGCAACGCGCGTCTCGCGAACATCCCATTACCGAAGATCCTCTCGACACTGGCGCAAAGCCCGACATGCTGGTCATTGAACACCGCGCCCGGCTTTTTCAACTAGTGCAGCGGCTTCCGGAAACGCAGCGCCGCGTCGTCCAAGAACGCTTTGTGGACCAGCGCAGCATCCGGGAAGTTGCCGAGCGTCTCGGCAAGAGCGAGGGAGCCATCAAGCAATTACAATTGCGCGCGCTCGAGCGCCTGCGAACGCAGATGGAGGGCGGCCATGTCTAAGCGACTGCCCAAGGGCCCCCTCGCTGAGCAACTGGAAGAAGTTGTGCAGGCCATGCTGGTCTCCCTGCAGCCGCGGCCGGAGGCGGCTCCGCATCGCGACCTTGCGCCGCTTCTCGCCGTCGCGCGAGAGCTCCGCTACTTGCCTCGCGAAGTATTCCGAGCAACACTCAAATCCAATTTGCAAAGGAGAGCTTCCATGTCCACGAACCAAGGAACCGAATCGTCCGCGGCTGTACCGGCCAAAGCCGTGCATTACGTGCGGCCCGGATTCACGTCCATCACGCCTTACATCATCGTGAACGGAGCCTCACAATTCATCGAGTTCCTGAAGAGTGCCTTTGAAGGCGTGGAAAAGCTTCGCGTACCGGCGCCTGACGGCACGCTGATGCACTCGGAAGTGGCTATCGGTAACGGCATGATCGAAGCCGGCGATGCCAACGCGCAGATTCCTCCGGCGCCGACGGACATTCATCTTTACGTGAACGACGCCGATGCCACCTTTGACCACGCGTTGGCGGCGGGCGCGACGTCGATCTACAGACCCGCAGACGAGCATCCTTCCGGCGACCGCTGGGGCGCTCTCAAAGATCCCTTTGGCAACAATTGGTACATCGCGACGCCAAAGGGCTGGACACCCGGGCCAGAAGGCTTGCGCAGCGTGCAGCCGTATCTGCACCTTCGCGAGGCGCACAAAATGATTCCGTTCCTGGAGGCCGCGTTTGGTGCCGAAGATGTGGGCACTCACAAAACACCGGAAGGAAGGGTGTTGCATTCCACCATGCGCATTGGCAACGCCACCCTCGAAATCGACGAGGCTCACGGAGAGTATCAGCCGAAACCGTGCGTCCTGCACGTGTACGTACCGAATGCGGACGCGATGTACGCGCAGGCGCTGCGCGCGGGAGCAACCTCGGTCGAACCGCCAACGGACAAGCCTTATGGCGACCGCTCTGCAGGCGTAAAGGATCCGTTTGGAAACACCTGGTATTTGAATACGTTCCTGGGCCGTTAAAACGAGAGCCGCAAGCCCAATTGGATTTCCCGCTTGGGAAACGCCGACGTAAAGCCCAACGGCTGGCTTGGCCCCACCGCGCTCGTTCCCTTCACTTGAAACGTAGTGGACCCTACGCCACCGACTGTGGTCGGCAGGCCAAAGCCAAGCCCAACCACGTTATTGACGCTGGCGAAGTTCGTTCGGTTGGCAAGGTTGAAGCCTTCGGCGATCAATTGTATGCCCGCCTTTTCGCCAAGTTTGAAGTGGCGGGAAAGGCGCATGTCGAAATCCGCGTAATCCGGGCCCTGCCCTGTGTTCCGCCCGGCACCGATGGGCCGATCGTTCGTGGAGTGGCGATCGCCGTTAACATCGGAACCGGCCAACAAGTTGAAGGGGTGACCCGTGTTGTAACGAACGATGGGAGAAAGCTCGAACCCGGAAAGGACGGCGTTCTTCCACGGGCTATCCAGGACCGCGGCGACAGTGAACTTATGCCGCTGGTCGAACTCGGAAAGAGCACGGTCGAGACCAAGATTGGTGTTGTCCTGCGGCCCGAAGTCGCTGTTGAAATCCGTGGATGTGTCAAAGGCTTTGCTGTAGGTGTAATTACCAATCAGAGTGAAGTTGTTGCTGAAGCGCTTCTTCACTTCAAGAATGCCGCCTTCGTAGAGGGCGGAGGCTTGCGAACTGTACTGGTCGGCCTGGAGAATCGCAGGGTTCACAAAGCACTGCAGTATGAGCGCGCCCCCGCATGGTGCGGCATGTGCCGGATCGAAGAAAACAATTGGGTCGAGAAGAGGGTTGGAATTCCAGTCGCGATAGGTGACCGTCTTTCCATTGGCCAGCGGTTCTGTCACAAGTTGGAAAGGCTGCGGAACGGCATTGGTGTCAATGGCAACCGGAAGCCGCAGGGTGTGCGAATAAATGCCGCTGACGGAAAAAGAGAACCCCGGAGCAAACTCGCGTTCGATGCCGAAGGAAGCCTGTTCTGAATAAGGATTCTGGTAGCCGGGCTGGCCGCTGAAAACTACCGTCAGCAGAGGAAGCGGGCCGGTATTGGAGACGGTAATGCCGAACTGCTGTAAGTCAGCCGGTGTGATGCACGCCGCAGCGCCCACCGCCGGGGTGGTGCAAGTCACTTTGCCCTCCGCAAAGAGCGACTGGAAAATGCAGGCGGACAGCGGAACGGTCGGAGTGCTCACTCCCGCCGGAGCACAAGGTGCATTGATGCTGGCGGGCGCGAGGAAGTTCGCAATCTGCCGCGTGTTGTTGACATTGCCGAGAGTCTGAATCACATCCGCAATCTGGCCGTAAATCTGCGAATAGAAAATACCGAAGCCGCCGCGAATCACGGTCTTGTGATTATTGAAAGGATCCCAGGCAAAGGAGATGCGCGGCGCAAGATTGTCCTTGTCGGCTTTCAAAGGGCCGTATTGCGAGTCAATTTCATAGCGAAGACCGTAGTTAAGCGTGAAATTCTGGCGGATTTTCCAGGAATCCTGCCAGAAGAACGCCGCAAAGTTTCTCGGGTAGCTGTAATTTGGATTGCCGAAGCCCTGCTCGTAGAACTGCGGCACGCCCAAGGACACGGATTGCAGGGAGTTGATGAAAGCACCGGGAGAGATCAAGCCACAAGGATTAGGGGACGTCGGCGAGGTCGAAGGAAACATGCAGGGACTCAGAAGGGCTCCGGGAAGATTGCCGAAAACGAAGCGGCCGGGGAAAAACGTGTGAGATTCCGTGTGGTTTCCGCGGAGAAGTTCCTCACCACCCAACTTAAACGTGTGGCTGCCACGAATCATGGTGAAACTGTCAGTAACTGAGGGGCGCCTCATGATCGTCAAGCTGGGAATGAAGATTTGCGTTCCCAGGTTGGCAAAGCCCGGAATGTCCAAGCCGACTTCCCCTGGAACATTGGGAATTACGTTGAAAGTGGAGTAATTGAATTGCGCCTGCAAAGCATTTTGCGTGGACTGACTGAACAAATGAAACCAGCCTGCTCGGAGCGTGTTGTCGTAGGCATGGATGGAACTGCCACGGGTGAAGCCCGTCAGCGATTGCACATCAGGCGACTCTTCCAGATCATGGGTGTAGTTGTAGCGGAAGAAGAGTTGATTTTGATCGCTCAAATGGTGATCCAAACGGACGGAGCCTTGATACCGGTGCGTGTTGAACGGAAATACGCCGCCGTTGCCCTCGAGCTGACCGATAATAAAACCGTTGAGTGCGGCCTGGCCCGCGCTGACGAACGGATTAGGACCGGGATTGCCATTCACAGTCAAGATACTTTGAAGGGCGAAGGCGCAAGTCTGCGCGTCAAGGAAGACCGTGGATTGCCCCGGCGGAGTAAGGCACGGTACCGTGGGATCACCTGCTTCGGTTGCCAAACCACCAATAGTGGCTCCCTGACCCGCATTGGGCCGAAATATGTTGGTATCGGTAAGGATAGGAACCGCGTTTTGAGCGTTCTGGCGCAGGCCCTCGAAAGCCGCAAAGAGAAGAGTCTTGTCTTTCTTGATGGGTAAGCCGACGGTGGCGCCGTATTGCTGGCGGCTAAGAGAATTCTTAATGTTCGTGCCATGGAGATCGGCTACGCCAGGATTGAACTGATCTCCGGGCTTTAATGCCTGGCTGATGGCGAAGGGGTCGGCGGCATCCAGGGCATCATTGCGGAAGAATCCATAGAGGGTGCCATGAAATTGATTGGAGCCAGATTTCGATACGATGTTGATGGCCGCGCCGCTTGCGCCCCCCAACTCGGCGGAATAGTTGCTGCGGTTGATTTGAAACTCCTGGACGGCATCCTGGCTGAGGGTTAGGCGCACGCCGCCGGAATCATCGTTGGCCTCGCCACCATCCACCGTCACGCTGTTACCGCGGCCGTTGCTGCCATAGAAGGAAAGGCCGCTCTGCGGCGTTTGCTTGACGCGAAAATCCTGATCGGCAGCAAGACGCGTGGAGTCGGACACGCCGGGCATCAACAAAGTGATGGTGAGATAGTCACGGCGGTCGATGGGCAAATCCATGATGTATTGCTCGCTTACCGTATCGGCTTGATGGCTTCGTTCGGGTTCCACCACAAGTGGCTCTGTGGTGACCTCAATAGTCTCGGTCCCCGTGGAGATTTTCATGCCGATATCCAAAGGCAAGGTCTGGCCCACGCTCACCTGAACGTCTTTTAGAACTTCTGTTTGAAAGCCGGAGATTTTGACGGTTAGGCGATAAGTGCCCGGCGGCAGGCCGGTAAACTCGTACTGTCCATTCTCGTCTGTAGCCGAGGTACGATGGATGCCCTTTTCCGTGTCTTCAGCCACGATAGTAGCTTTGGGAATGACGCGGCCAGCGGGATCGGTAACCGTTCCTCGGATTTCCCCTGAAGAACCGACTCCCTGCGCATGCGCAAGGCCGCTCACTCCCAAGATCAGACAAATCAAGAAGCATGCAGTCCTATTTGATTTCATAACTCCTCCTTACAGCGAGGTTATCCAGGATCGTGGGGTGTTATTCGAGGAATCCTTACCGCGCATCATACACCTTTCTTGGGCAAGCGATTCATTCAGCTTTAGTTTTCCGGACTCACATCCTTTGCTCCGTCCGAGCAATCCCCTGCCTATCTTCTTTAGCTGAAATGTATGTCCCATGAGAAAGGAAGGTGAATCCGCGCCTTACGGTGGGTCAGCTTGCCGGGGTACCTAATCTGCAGATTTGAGGGTGAGTCAAGAGAACCGGCCATCAGGATGTTCGGCAGGTCTCTTTGGATGATGGCCTCTCTCGCTCAAACCTATGCACCGATGGGAAGTCGCAAGGACTCCGAGGCCCTTTACATGGAACTCCAGTGGAGGACAACACGCGAGTTTGTCGCTCTTCTATTCCTGGCTGTGGCAGCTTTTACCCACAGGCGGGCGGGATGAAGCGATGCGACTCGCGCAACAGGCGCACACGAGTGGCGATCCAATGTGCGTTGCAGTCGCCAGCCGTCACTCTAAACCCTGCCGCTTTGGGACTCATCAAGACTTTAGCACCTTCAGGAGTCCCAAAGCAGACAGACACAAACCGCCATTATCAGAAATTACGAAGCGACGTGGACACTGACCGCGATGTTCTTGCCGCCTTCTTCGCGATAAGTGACTTCCGCGTTGGCGTTGACTTTGAGTTTGCCTTCGATGGTCGTGTTCTTATCGATGGAGAACGTCATTGTCTTGGGTTCCGCTTGCTGCGCCAATTGCTGACCTGCGGAGGTCTGATTCGATGCTACGGTTAGCGTGAAAGAATCCTTCGCTACGGAAGCAATTTTTCCGGACACGGATTGGGTTGCTGAAGGAGTCTGCTCGTTGATCAAAGTGGGATGAGTGCTCCCGTTGGTGGCGGCCGGTGGCAATCCCCAAGCTGCAACTACCAGGATGACACCTGCCAGGGTGGCAAGGGTAAGCCGAAGCGTGTTCTTCATTGGTGACACTCCTCAGTGTGTATTTGGGGGGCAATTCCTTAGCGCAGAACAGTAACCATACCCAGGGCCAGCCATCTTCGTGCTTTAACCTCTTGCAAGCCTTGAATTTACCGGAAACTTACCCCGCGGCATTGTGGCAGTGCAGGCGGTACTAGAACGGGAAATCCCTTCCAGGGGCTGGCCGAAGATACTCGCAAATCTAATTTTGTGGGGAAGCGCCTAGGCTAATGCGTGGCGCCGGATTCCGATGACTTCGGCTTGTCCTTTGGCGTGGGTTTCGAGTTCGAGGCAACCGCGGAATCGGCAAAAGAGGGGTTGAGAGAGGCCGTCAGCGCATAGGACTTCCCGTGGTCTGTCAGGCTGGTAATCAAGAGTTCGTAGCGGAAGCCTTCGGGGTGAGTCCTGCTCCTGAGCAGAGCTAATATGCCTTTCACTTCAGATTCGGGGTGAATCACAAGCTCACCGGACGAAGTCAAGCCCGACACCACCGTGCCGTGAAATTCGGTCCCGTCGGCATTGACTGCAGAGTCGATGGAATCCAGCATCTTGACGCGAAGGAGCGTTCCCTTTGGCAGACCGTCCAGGCTCTCGCCGCTGGTTGGATTGAGCCGGGCATGGAGGTAAAAGGTCAGGACGTTTCCGGCAGTGACATGCACTGGCACGATGCTGGAGGTTTGGCCTTGCGCGACGCTCGCGAACGCGCCGGCAAGGAGCAGAGCAACTAGGGCGATACGTTTCATCGGCTGGGACCCTTCGTATCCCTAGAAACCTAAGTAATTTGGACGACCCATCATGATCCTAAGGTTGCACCTTGCCTCGGTCAATGGTACGTCGAGATTCAACTTGTTCTATGACATACCTATAGAATTCTGGTGCGCGCAGGCAAAGAATCACGCGGCGGATTCGGACCGAAACATCCGCTGGAAGCGCGGCCCGGTGAACTGCACACCCACTACCTTCTCCCCGAGCGCCTCGGCGTCACGAATGTGGACAACGCGTCCTTGCGTATAGAAATCCGCCTCACCACGCCGCGGAGCATAATTCGAGAACGGTATGCGGATTTCGAGGTTCGATCCGATGGCCACGTCGAAGCGCGTCAGGAACGCGGCCCCGCTGCGGCAAAGATTCTCGCTGGAAGTATCTTCTTCGAAGGTGACGCCGCGGGAGTCTTTTCCGCGAACGCGCATGGGCAGGTGCACAGCGATTCTACGTTCCGAACGTTGCCTCGCAACGGTGGTGCTGACTGGGACCATGGGCTGGGTCCTCACTTCTGCCGGCTCCCATCGGGCGGGAACCGGCCATTTCTTGCGCGCCCGTAACCCGGGCGACAACGGCCGCTCGGTCCTCAAAAAAACTCTCCACGCTCGAGAGGATTTCGCTGGGCGTTCGCGCCGTGTGTACGATTCTGCGAAGCTCGCTGCCGTTCCCCACGCTATGAGTAAACCAGCAAGCGAACTGCTTCATTTTGCCTACACCATCGGGCAGGTTCGCGGCACAAATTTGTCCATAGTAGTCAATCAGTAACCGGAAGCGGTCGGCCTCCGTAGGCGTCGTGTAGCGCCCGGTTTCCGCAAATTCCTGCATCTGGCGGAAAATCCAGGGATTGGTCGCCGCAGCGCGGCCAATCATCACCGCATCGCAACCCGTTTCGCGGAACATACGCTCGGCATCTTCGGGGCGGTTGACGTCGCCGTTTCCGATGACCGGAATTTTCACCTCTTGCTTCACCGCCGCGATGATGCTCCAGTCGGCGGCGCCGCTGTAACCCTGTACACGCGTGCGGGGGTGAACTGCAACGGCCTCAACACCTACGCTCTCCGCCAGTTTCGCCACGTCTACCGCAACAATGGATTTCTCGTCCCAGCCCGCGCGCAATTTGATGGTCAGCGGGATTTTCACCGCCACGCGCACCGCGCGAAAGATTTGTTCGAGCAACGACAGGTCCCGCAGCAGGCCGGACCCGCCGCACTTCACCACCTTCTTGGCCGGGCAGCCAAGATTAATGTCCACCGCGTCATATCCGAGGTCTTCCACCATCTTCGCGGCTTCCGCCATGACCGCAGGATTTGCCCCAAAAAGTTGTGCGGTGATGGGGTGCTCGTCTTCTTGAAAATACAGGTAGCGCAGTGTTTTCTTCGCGCTGCGCGTAATGCCTTCCGAACTGGTGAACTCCGTCATCAGCAGGCCGCAGCCGCCCAGCCCGCGAATCACGCGGCGAAACAGCGTGTCCGTCACGCCCGCCATCGGCGCGAGAATCGCCGCCGGGCGAATCGTCAAATCCCGAATTTGAAAGCTTGCCGGAATCATTCGTTCAAGTGTAGGCCGGTCTAAGCATCTGAAGCAAGACCACCGGGCCAGGGGGACTACTCACACCCCCGGCAATTCGTATCGTTGTCAAAACAGGAGAGTTACAGAATTTGATTGCTGTAAGTCGTTGAAAACAAAAGATGGTGGGTAGTGGGTAGCGATGAGCGGTTAGCGACCATACCCCCCCACCCACCGTTGGATGAGAAAGAGTGCGGAAGTGATTGATGGGAAAGGGCTTGCAACGGCTCCATTGCGCAAAAGAGTGCGGATCTTATTGGACATAAAGGAGATAGATAAGAAAGGCAGAAAGCAGAAGGAAGAAGACAGAAATGGGATGGGGAGGGAGATGTTCCAGCGCCGTTGCGGCGGACACTTCGAGGCTCAATGCAAAAAGTCACATTATATCCTATCATGTGATTACGATTCTGTCAAGACCCACTAAGAAGAAAGAAGTTACGGATGGCTGCGGAGGGTAGAAAGGTTCCAGGTCGAAGGAGAGGGTTAAGTCGTTTGGATGCTGAGAGATAGAAACTACGTATTGAAAGCCAAAATCTGACGCGCCGGACGCGATGCCTTACGACAAGACCGCGAGGTGAGAACGATTCTCGGTTGAAAACCTGGAGTCCGGATGTATCATCCTCGCAAGCCACGCAGCGCCGTGAACGTGAGCTTCGATGACACCTACATCCGCTGTGAGGCGATTCAAACGGAGGTGATTGTGAAAAGAGGAATTGTACTGCTAGCGATTTGCGTGATGTTTTTCGTCACATCCATCCAGGCGCAGGCGCCTCAGGGCCCGCCGAAGCCAGGGCCAGAGGTCAAGAGGCTCGCCTATAACATCGGCACGTGGAACTCGACGGGCGAGGCCAAGCCGTTCGGCCCGATGCCCGGAGGCAAAGTCACGGGCACGGAAAAGTGCGAGTGGTATTCGGGCGGGTTCTTCGTCATGTGCCACTCGGAAGGGACAGGGCCAATGGGGTCTGGGAAGGGCGTCTCCTTCATGGGATATGACACGAACGAGAAGGTTTACACCTACCATGAGTTCACCAGCACGGGCGAAGCTATTGATTCGAAAGGCACAGTGAACGGCGACACCTGGAACTGGACCGCCGAATCGAAGATGGGCGACGCCAAGATCAGTGTGCGCGTCACCATTAAGGAAGTATCCAAAACCGAATACACGTTCAAGCTGGAGATGTCGCAGAACGGCGGAGAGTTTTCGGTCGTCCAAGAAGCGACGGCTCACAAGGTGACCGCCGCAGCCCCGGCCAAGAAGTCGTAGGTTCTACATTACGCCGAGATGTGACGCGCCGGGATCCTCCCGCCTCCGGCAAGCTGCGTCCTTCTTTGCCCTGACTGAAGCGACATGCAAATCTACAAAAAGGAGGCTAGCGAAAAGCAGCCCCACCCTTGCATGAACAAAACCGCAAGGATTGGGCCACCCAAATGGGCACGGCCACCCGCCCCCATCTAGTTTGCCTCATCAAGACTAATGAAGTAGATTGTGGCAGAGTTCGGGGCAGGAGATCGCTACTTATGAGGATTGCGGCACGCCAAGGCAAGCATTCCTGGCTGAACTTCCTTTTATTGTTAGCTGCCGCAGGTGCTTTTGCTGCAGGCGCGCACGCGCAGAGTCTCAAGGTGACCCTCCTGGGTACTGGCTACCCCCAGCCACGAATGGACCGCTTCGGTCCAAGCATCCTGGTAGAAGCCGGGAATGAGAAGTTGCTATTTGATTGCGGTCGCGGCGCTGCGCAACGCCTGGAACAGCTCCGTGTACCTTTTGCAGAAGTCAGCGCGTTGTTCCTTACCCATCTGCATTCCGATCACGTGGTTGGAATTCCGGACCTTTGGCTAACCGGCTGGATAGCCGGACGCAAGGTTCCCCTGCGAATTTGGGGACCGGTCGGAACCAAGAACATGATGACGCATCTGCAGCAGGCGTTCGAATTCGATATACACATCCGCCGCGATGTGGACGAAAAGCTCCCAGGACAAGGCGTCTTGGTCGAAGCGCAGGATATTCAGGAAGGCATCGCCTACGAAAACGGCGCACTCAAGGTAACGGCGTTTTTTGTCGACCACGGCCTCGTCAAACCCGCGCTGGGCTATCGCATCGATTTTGCAGGCCATTCAGTAGTGCTATCCGGTGACACTCGGCCATCGGAAAATTTGATCCGCTGGGCGAGAGGAACAGACCTGCTGGTTCATGAAGTGATCGATCCTGAAGCTTTCATGCGCGAACGAGCAGGTTTGTTTACACCGGAGATGGTTCGGCAAATACTCGGGCATCACACCACGCCGGAACAGGCCGGCACCATTTTCGCAACCGTAAGACCGAAGCTCGCCACTTATTCGCACATCATACCGGGGAATGCTCAGAACTTCATTCCGTTGACGCGTAAGACTTATTGGGGGCCTCTCGAGGTCGGCGAAGATTTGATGAGCATTGAGATTGGGGACAAGGTAGTAGTGAGCCGTCACAACCCCTAGGTCTTTTCTGCCCGCTCATAGTTTTTCACGAATCAGATCTGTTACTCCGCTCGGTCACGTTTTTTGGGACGTCAATCCAAACCACGGGCTTCTAATGCTGGGTATCTGGACAATTGTTGGGTAACCTGCGATGTGGTCCACTTTGCAGCGTGGCCGTTGTACCCGGATCCCGGGGAATCCTTCCCTTACGCATTTCAGGTAAGAGTTGGCGGGTGGAGCATCCTCGTGTCCTCGGAAAACATCAAAGGAGCGAGTTCGGTTCCTTCGCGGAATTCTCTTATGGCAGAGACTTACAACGCCCCAAGTATCGATGAATACCTGCGCGCGCGGCTGATGCCGGTGGAAGGAGCGATTCCGCATGTCCTGGGAATCGAGATGTACGGCAACTCGATTCCCGCCGGAACGGTGGGCGGCGACCTCTTTGAATACATAAACTTTCAGCAACGCTACGACATCGACGCGCGTATTCAGCGGGCACTGAAGCGATCGAAGGAGTATCTCGAGCCGCACGAAGTTCGGAGCAGGTGCGGGTGGCCGAAGACCTGCAAGAGCTTTACAGCACAGCGGGCGTCCTGCTGGTAGACGCTCAAGGACACGGAATCATTTCAGCGAAAATCGCATCCACGGTTCACGACACGTTTCATGCCCTTATGCTTTCCGAACTCGATCACCGGGGGAAAACGACGGCGGAGTTGTTCGAGAGAATCAACTTGCGACTGGCCCTGTCCGTCACCGCTCGTAATGCTCTCGGCAGAAGCGAGAAAGAGAGCGCGCAGGAAATTGCGACCATGCTTTACGGCGAAGTTCGCCCTTATGGATATTTTCGATTCGTGAATTTTGGACATCCACCGCCGCTGGTCTTCTCCGCCGAATACCGCAAGTTCATGGAGATTGGCAAAAGCGGGATGATGCAATTTCTGCCGCTCGGGTTGCAGATCGCCGAAGATGATCCGGATCGTAACAGGTACTTCTCCCTGGAACCGCGAGAGCGGCGGGTGAACTCCTCGGATGTGGCCGAGCTAACGCTGATGAGTCCGGGGGACATTTTCTTCCTATACACCGACGGGGTTTATGACGGAAGCGACAAGGAGGAACGGCAGCAGCTTGAAAACGTCATGCGCGAGCACAACCTGCTGCCGCCAAAAGACATTTGCAAAAGCACTGCTTGACTCCGCTCTAAAGCGGGATGATCGCCTGCGGCAAATTGGCGAGCAAGATCGTATTGACGATAAAACCGTTTTTATCATCAAGCGGAATTGAAGAATGCTGCAGTTTTTCTGAATCATTCAGACAGGTGGGTGAGCCACTCAATTCCTTTCCTGACGGTTCATGATGTTACGGACCGGATGAGAGGCCCGCCACCGAGCCCTTTGTCGCCACTCACAATTACGAGGGTGCCCCACCCTTTCGCGTTTAGGTTTTGAAAGGGTGGGCAATTCTGCTCTTGGTTTTTTCAAGAAGTACTACGACTTGCTGATCATTGAAAAAGCTTAGGATTGGATTCCTTTTCCTCGGGCTTGGCGCTATCCGCTTTCAGAAATTCTTCCAAGCGCAGGAATTTACGTCCCAGCGCACCAGAATACGCAGACCACTCCGTCTCGCCAGTGTCTATGAGCAAAGCTGCTCGCACGGCAGCAAGTTTGGAATCGAGGTCGTCCAAGTAATGAAAAACAAGCGCCTCCCGAATCATCGGGAGCTTTGGCGAGCCAAACTCATACTCCCCATGATGGCTAATCAGCAGATGCTGCACGACGGTCTTCAGATTCGGCGGGAAGCCTTCGATGGCGCTCATCGCCCTCGAAACCGTTTCGATTTCCATCACGATATGGCCAAGCAGTTGTCCTTCGACCGTGTAACCAATCGCCCGTTCGTAGCACAATTCGTCCAGCTTGCCGACGTCGTGCAGAATCGCCGCGGTCAACAAGAGGTCCAGATCGAGTTCGGGATAGTGCGCGGCCACTTGCTTCGCAAGCCCGCACAAACTGATGACGTGCTCCAGCAAGCCGCCGAGATACGCGTGATGCATGACCTTCGCTGCAGGCGCGCGCTTATATCGCGCAGCGATGGCCGGGTCGTTGAGGACTCCTGCAACGAGTTTTTTGAGCCAAGGATTCGCAATCGACGCCGCGTATTCCAGCAACTGGGCGTAAAGCTTCGCGACATCCGCCTTGGTCTGCGGCAAAAAATCGGCCAGATCAATTTCCTCAGGTTTCGCCAGCCGCACCTGCATCACCGATAGCTGCGGCCGGTTCTTGTAAATCTCGACGCGCGCCTGCACTTTCACAAAGTCGTCGCGGTTAATTCCATTCGCCGCCGTTTCAAACTGGTCCCACATGCGCGCCTCGATGGTGCCGCTGCGGTCCCCAAGCTCCAGTCGCAGATAGGGCTTGCCTTCGCGCGTGTTGCGAATTTCCTTCTCGCAAACCAGAAAAAATGTCGTGATGTTTTGCTCGGCGTTCAGGTCGGACACGAGGGGCGTCTTCATTGGCCGCCATTCTAACCCAGGTTATTCATGAAGAACATACTTAGTGGCAAATACCCTCACTTCCCCGAATCGGCCCCGGACTTTCCGGAGCTCCCGCCGGATCTCTTCCCGAACAGCAGAAACTTCTTGTGGCCCTTCTTCAGTTTGTTGACTTCCGGAGTGGCGCTCACTTCCTGGATTTCCGAACCTCCCTCTCCCGCAATGTCCTGATAGCCCGGCTTGATGATGACATAGCTTTGTTCACGCAGCGTCTTGAGGTAAGCGCGCATGGCCGGCTCCATCCGTGCGCCGTACAGTTTTTCCGTGATTTCATTCCGCACTTTGTCGAGCGACTGCTGCCCTTCGTCGTAGTGTTCCAGCACCTGCAGAATCAAGTAGCCCTGCTTGGTCTCCAGGACGTCGGTGAGCTGGTTCCTCTTCATCGCAAAAACTTTGTCCTCCAGTTCCTTGGCCAACTCGCCCCGTTTGTATGTACCCAGGTAGCCGCCCTGATCCTTGGTCGTGCTGTCGGAATAGCGCTTCGAAATCTCTCCAAAGTCTTCCCCGTCTTGCACGCGCTTCAGCGCCGTCTCCGCTTTTTTCCTTAGCGCCGGCAATTCATCCGCGCTTTTTCCCTGCGTATTGACCTGAATCTCTCGCAGCGCAACTTGCTCCGGCCGCACAAATTCCGTTTTGTGCGCTTCGTAATACTTTTGCACTTCATCGTCGCTGATGGTGATGTGCGACCCCACTTCTTGGCCGATAACTTTTTGCGTGAGCAGGTGATTCTCGATATTGCTCTGGAAGTCCTCCCAATTCATGCCTTCCGACGTGACTGCCTTTTCCAGCGCATCGATGCTATCGAGCTTGTTTTGCGTGCGAATCTGGTCGAGTTGCTTGATAACCTCCGGCTTCACGCTGATGCCCATGTCCTTGGCACGCTGGACGAGCAGAGACTGGTCAATCAGGTTGCGCAGCGCGTTTTTCTGGCCGTCCTCAGTAGCCGTTTGCAACTGTTCGGGAGTGCAGCGGCCCTGGCACTCCTGCTTGGCGTCTTCCTCTGCTGTCGCACGCGCCTTTTGGTACTCGGTCAGGGTAATGATTTCATTGTTGACCCGCGCGATGATCTCTTCGACCGTCTTGCCGGCGTTCGGGTCCACGGGCTGCGTTCCCGCCGCGCCCTTCAATTTGGGCGTAGGGGGAGCTACGGGCTTCGCCTGCGAGGCAGCAGATTGAGCTGCTGGCGGAGGCGCCTGCGAGCTGGACTCCTGTGCCTGCGCGTCCGCAAATAGACCCGTAAGCGGCACAGCAGCGCACAGCGCCACAATGATAGAAAGGTTTCTCATGCTTTCCCCCAACCGATAAGTTTAGCCTTGCCCTTGAAGGCCGAGCAATACGTTTCTCAAAACCGCTGGAACCGGTTCGCCCCGCTTCAATTCAATCCACAGTACCCCGCTCGGATCGGGCTTGATGCCTGCCCGCGAACGCACCACGCTAACCAGCCGCGCCGGGTCGAGCGTGGTCTCCGCGTGGAAGCGCACTGCAATCCGGCTCCCCTGCCGCTCGACCGAAGAAATCCGCAGCCGTTCACACATGGATTTGAGGACGGCATAGTCCAAAAGGTTTTCCACGGAAGTTGGGGGTGCGCCAAACCGGTCTTCCAGCTCCGTCCGAACGTCCTGCCTCTCTTCCTCTGTCGCAATGGTCGAAATGCGCTTGTACGTCCGCAAGCGCAGGTTTTCGCTGGGGATGTAGTCCTGCGGGATGCGGACATCCAGCCCCAGATTGAGCGTGGTGCGCAAGTCGGGTGCAGCTTCTTCGCCTTTGAGTTTGGCCACGGCCCGCTCCAGCATCTGGCAATACATGTCAAAGCCAATGGCCTCGATATGCCCGTGTTGCTGGCGGCCAAGCATGTTCCCCGCCCCGCGCAACTCTAGATCGAGTGCCGCAATGCGAAAGCCTGCGCCCAGTTCGCTGAATTCTTTCATCGCCGCCAGACGCTTGCGAGCGATATCCGAAAGCGTGGTTTCCGGCGGAACAAGCAAATAGGCATAAGCGCGCTGGCTCGAGCGCCCCACTCGCCCGCGCAATTGATAAAGCTCCGCCAGTCCGAGCCGGTCTGCCCGATTGATTATGATTGTGTTCGCGCGCGGAATGTCCAGGCCGTTTTCCACGATGGTGGTTGCCACCAGAACGTCGGCCTCGTCGCGAATGAATTTCAGCATCACGCTTTCCAGGTCTTTTTCGCCCATTTGCCCATGACCGACCACCACGCGAGCCCTGGGTACCAGTTTCTGCACCATCGCGCCAAGCGAATAAATAGACTCCACGCGATTGTGGATGAAATAAACCTGGCCGTCGCGTGCCAGTTCGTTTTCAATGGCGCTGCGCACGAGTTCTTCCTTGAAGGGTGCAACCACCGTCTGAATCGCCAGCCTGTCCCGCGGCGGCGTTTCGATCAGCGACATATCGCGCAGACCCACCAGGGACATGTGCAGTGTCCGCGGAATCGGCGTGGCTGAAAGCGCCAGCGCGTCCACGTTTTTGCGCATTTCTTTCAGCCGCTCTTTGTGCGCCACGCCAAAACGCTGCTCTTCATCCACAATCAGCAGGCCCAGGTCCGCGAATTTCACGTCTTTCGAAAGCAGCCGATGCGTGCCAATTACCACGTCTACTTTTCCTGCTTCCAGATCGGCGAGAATCTTCTTTTGCTCCGCGGCGCTGCGAAAGCGGCTCAGCATTTCAATGCGCATGGGAAAAGCCGCGAACCGTTTCTTGAATGTCTCGAAGTGCTGAAACGTGAGAACTGTTGTGGGCGCAAGCAATGCGACTTGTTTATTGTCATTCACCACTTTGAACGCGGCGCGCATCGCCACTTCCGTCTTCCCATAACCCACGTCGCCGCATAGCAAGCGATCCATCGGCTCGCTGCGCTCCATATCCTTCTTGATGTCCGTGATTGCCGCAGTCTGGTCGGGCGTCTCTTCGAATTCGAACGCATCTTCAAATTCGCGCTGGAAATTGCCGTCAGGCGAAAATGCAAAACCCGGAGTCGTTTTTCGCTGCGCGTACAACGCCAGAAGCTGGTCAGCCATGTCCTCCAGGGACTTCCGCACCCGCGTCTTCCGCGTGTTCCAGGCCGTCCCGCCGAGTCTGTCGAGCGGTGGATGCGCGCCTTCCAGCACGCGATAGCTCTGCACCAGGTCCATACGCTCGAGCGGAACGTACAGCCGCGCATCCTCGGCATAGCGCAAGAGCATGAATTCTCCGCGATGCCCGTCCGATTCGATCTGCCGCAGACCTTCGAATTGCCCGATGCCATGGTCTACGTGAACCACAAAGTCGCCCGGCTTGAGTTCGGCAAAATCACTGAAAAAACCCGATGTACGGATTTTGTGGCTCGGCCTCTCGACTGTCGGCGTCACGTCGAAGAGGTCTGCATGGCCATAGAGAGTCAGATTGGCGTCGGGAAACTTCGCTCCTTCCGCAAACGGCGCGCGAATTAGCAGCATCCCCGCGGATTCGTGCGCGCCCTCCGCGGTGAAACCTGCCGCCGCTTCTTCCGATTCCCCCAGCACGTAAGGCACTTCGTATTCGCGGCAGATGTCGGCAAACCGTTCGATCTCGCCCGTACTGGCCGCGGTCAGAAACACACGTCCGCCGGAAGCCAGTTGTGATTTGACGTCGCCCATGCAGGCAACCACGTCGCCATGAAAGCGGCCGCTCGGCCTGGAAGAAATCTCGAATTGCGTAGAGGATCCGATTCCCAGCGCAAGCTGCTCCAAATGAATTTGCGACGCTTTCCCAAGGGCCCCTGCAATTTGCTCTTCCGTCCAGAAATAGTGTGAAGTTGGCGGCGAGTTCGCCTGCCCGTGGCGCTCGTAAACGTCTGTGGCAGCGGCCAGATGTTGCTGCGCGGCTTCGCGCAAAGCTTGCGGTTCATCCAAAAAAACGATCGGCCGCAGCGAGCTTTCGGACAGTTCGAAAAGTGAGGCCGTTCCCGGCTCTCCGCGTGGCCCGAACGCTGAAGCTGCTTCCCAATCCGAAACGTCGCTCGCCCCAGCATTCTCCGGCGCCGGCACAGCCCATTCCGTCAAGGGCAACAACGTCGCTCGCACCACCGGAGCAATCGACCGCTGTGTGCGCGCGTCAAATTCGCGCACGGATTCTACCGTGTCGCCCAGCAGTTCAATGCGCACCGGCCGCATCGCCTCCGGCGAAAACACATCGATGATCCCTCCGCGCACCGCGAATTGCCCTGGCAGCTCCACCATTTCTGTACGCGTGTAGCCCACCGAGCCCAGATGCGTAATCAATTCTTCGTGGCCGATTTCCGTGTCCTTTGCCAGCGTTTTCGTAAGGTACAAATAAGCGGCCGGATCCTGATACCGCCAAAGCGCCGCGGCCATCGGTGCAATCACCAGAGAAATTTGACCGTCCACCAATCGAAACAGAGTAGTGGCGCGCCGCTCCAGAATGTCGGCGTGCGGGCTTTGCGATTCCCAGGGCAGGCGGTCAAACGACGGAAGCGTGGCAACGCTGCCTGACGCGCCGGGGAAAATCGCCGCGAAGAAGCGCAGCGTCTCCGCAAGAGATTCCGCGCGCCGGTTCGAATCCGTTACAAAAAATGCGGGCCGCCGGAGGGCATGCGTCAGATAAGCCGCCACCAGCGCCTTGGCCACATCGTGGAGTCCGGTGATGGAAACCAGCCCTGCGTTCGCGCGCAGTTCCGCCAATGCGCCTTCCACCGACGGATGGCGCAGCAAACCCTCCAGTCTTTCGCGAACTGCCGGAAGTATCATGCGCGGGCGATCAGTGGCCGGCCCCTTCGGGAAGCGTCTTTTCCCCGGAGCCTTCTCGAATTTTTTTCAGTATGGTCGTCGTCGAATAACCCGGCACCACTGGAATGGAAACCACGCGCCCGCCCGCCGCTTCCACTTCCTCGCGGCCAACAATCTGGTCACCGGCCCAGTCGCCGCCTTTCACAAGAACATCGGGAAGCAAACGCGCAATCACTTCGCGCGGCGTGAGTTCATTAAAAATCACCACCGCATCCACCGCTTCCAGCGCGGACAGAATCTCCGCGCGCTCCTGTTCCGGAATCACTGGCCGCGCCGGCCCCTTCAATTGCCGCACACTCGAATCGCTGTTCAGCCCAACAATCAGCGCGTCCCCCATCTGCCGCGCCAATTCGAATCCGCGAATGTGCCCGGGATGGAGCAGGTCGAAACAGCCATTCGTAAACACGACGCGACGCCCATTGCGTTTCTCGCGACCAAACCGCAAAATCGCCTCCTCAAGTGTCAAGGCTTTCGAATGCAAGGGATCTCCATCTAGGCAGAAGAGAAATCGGGACCACGCCTGAACCCTTATTTTATCACGCGCAAATGACTCCGCGCTTGGGAGCGCCCATTTCACGATGAAATCACGAAGAACCGCACGGGCCCTCGCTGGAGTCCTCCTTGTCGCCATCGGCTTCTGGCTTGCTCTTCCGAAGGCCTATCACGAAAAAACGTATCTCATTCCCGCTAGCGGCTGCCGTCTCGAAACGACGATCTTCGAAAAGAAGGACGTTACGCCGGAAGGAACGGTCCTGCTGCTTCCGGGACTAGTCGCAAACAAAAAAGTCATGGCTTTCCTCGCCGGCGGATTCGCCGAGCAAAACTTGCG
>WNGL01004443.1_pt1 | contig 21097 bp, 20 predicted proteins | sample 5400591 | NCBI WGS metagenome assembly WNGL01 (sample SAMN13153377, study PRJNA577476) | soil metagenome | isolation source: 80 cm soil or saprolite under Garry oak tree replicate 1 | place: USA:California | collected 2016-06-15 | reverse complement strand
CAAAGTCACCATCCACGTCGCCAAAGGTGAAGACGTGCTCATAGACGACGTTTGAGGGGAGATTCTCATGCACCTTTGGCGCATCCGGCTTCATTGCTTCCAACACATCGATCACAGGTGGCAATGGCTCCCACTCGATTTGCACTAGTTCCAGGGCATCCTCGGCGATATAGCGACTTTCGGCAGCCACTGCAACCACTGCTTCTCCGGCATAGCGCACCTTGTCGACAGCGATTGTGTGCTCGACGACCGGCTCGGCACAGAAGGCAGGCAATGGATCGAGCACCTCGGTCGCCTCACGGCCGGTCATTACAGCATGGACGCCCGGTAACTTTTTGGCAGCGCTGGTATCGATACTGACGATACGGGCATGAGCGTATGGACTGCGTAGAACGGCGGCGTGGAGCATGCCTGGCAACTTCACATCACTGGTATACTCCGCTCTGCCCGTGAGCAGATCGGGATCTTCGCGCCGCTTGATATCTTTGCCAATCCATGTATGGCTATTGGTTGCTGTTGTCACAGTTTTTCTCTCCTCCAAACTTCGGACAGAAACGACGCTTCGCGTCTTGCACTGAGTGCCCATCTGTCCGCAAGGAATGTCTCCTTTTCAGGGTCAAGCTCCAGTACTCGATGGTACAGTGGCACTTGCCCCAGCTATAGCCTCGGAAGCGCTTTGCACCGCTTCGATAATCTGTTGGTAGCCAGTACAGCGACAAATGTTGCCCGATAGGGCGCTGCGAATCTCCTCTTCGCTCGGGTTTAGATTGCGCTGTAACAACTCATAGGCGGTCATCAGGAAACCGGGCGTGCAAAAACCGCACTGAAGTCCCTGCTTCTCCCAGAAAGCCTGCTGGAGGGGATGCAGCTCACTACCGCTGGCTAATCCCTCTACTGTCATCACGTCGTGGCCGTTGGCCTGCACTGCGAACATCAGGCATGAGCGCACACTCTGCCCATCTACCAGTACGGTACAGGAGCCGCAGACACCATGTTCACAGCCCAGATTGGTGCCTGTCAATCCCAAATCTTCGCGCAATACATCAGCAAGCAAGCGTCGTGGCTCGACCACCAGGCGGTGGGTCTCACCATTGACTCTCAAGCGGATCATCACAAAATCTTCATCTTGCATCATCGATTCCTTTCTGCTCGCTCTGCGGCAATAGCCAATGCCTGTTTGGTCAGAACACCAGCCAGGTGGCGACGATAGTCGGCAGAGCCGTGGATATCGGAGGGCGGATTGTCCAGTCCAGTGATGACGGCGGTGGCAGCGGCAACCCAAGCTTCGTCGCCAGGATGCTGCCCACACAGCAGCGCTTCTGCGGCTTGAGGACGCACTGGCGCGGGACCTACGCTACATAGTCCCAGGCGGGCGTCAGCAATGGTGCCATCCTCGTCCAGCGCTATGACGGCAGCTACACCTGCCAGGGCGTAGTCACCTTCACGGCGAGAAAACTCCACAAACGCACTCCCAGCTCTCGAAGGCAGACCAGGAACCCGCAGTTCGGTCAACAATTCACTCGCTTTGAGGTCAGTCGAAAGATAGCCTTTGAAGAAATCCTGGGCAGAGATGGTACGACTGCCGGAGCGGCTACGAACCTCAAATTCGGCGTTGAGGGCGAGCATCACGGCTGGCAGTTCGGCGGCTGGGTCAGCGTGGGCCATGCTGCCGCCGACAGTGCTGCGGTTGCGGATGGCAGGATGCCCAACACAGTGAGCGGCTTCTACTAGAAGCGGCAGGCGTGCTGCTGCGGTGGAGTCGCGCTCTAAGGTCGCGTCGCGGGTCATTGCACCGAGTGCCAGACCACCATCCCAGGGGCGCACGTAGGCCAGTTCGCTGATGCCGTTGATATCGACGAGCACACCGGGATGGGCGAGGCGCATATTCATCAGCGGTACGAGGCTCTGGCCTCCTGCCAGTACCCGTGCCTCATCTGCGTGTTCGACTAAGAGTGTCAGTGCCTCTTCGACACTCTGCGGGGCAAAATAACGAAATTTGGGCGGTTTCATAGACTTGGCGCACAGACTGCGTCCGAGACTGCCGTCTTATGAACCTAAAATACTTTAGTTGGAAGAACGACAAATTACGAGGCGGCAGCAGGTGCGCCCCCTCCTTTCTTGTCTGTGTACTTGACCCGGCACCCACAAGGGGTGCTACTTCTCCCAAACAAATAACTCTACGATATAGCCATCAGGGTCGCAGACGTACATCTGCAGAACACCATCACCACGAGGGCGTGGCCCACCGACGACTGCAACATGGTGAGCCTGCAAGTGTCGGCGTGCTTCTTCCAGGTCGGCGATCTCGAAGGCGATATGCGCACCGTAGCCAACGGACAGTTCATCGGGGAGGTAACCCCCGGGTTGCACCTGGCCAGCACGTCCAGGCTCAGCTTCGCCGATCAGGTGTATCTCGGCATGCCCTTTACGAAACCAGGTACCAGGGAAGGTGAAATTGCTTGGACGGGGAACTTCCTCCATTCCAAGTACCTGACCGTAAAAACGGCGTGATCGTTCGACATCTTTAACGAGCAAAGCCGCGTGATCCAATCTGCGAATCTCCACAGGCATATCCTCCTTTGGACACTACGCAGCAGAACGCTCATATATACATGCAGGATTGAAAAGGGGTAAACAAATTTTGCGCTACAAGAAAATACTTGGAACTTTGTTGTGTTGAGTACATGTACATCATACATTGGCGAGTTTTTGATTGTCAATGGCTTCTCCTTCAAGAAGCGGAGCCTCGCGCAGCAAATGTAAGAGACTCTGCCGTAAGCGTTGTATACTACAACAGAGAGTTTGTTCGAGAAGCACACAGATCAATCGTAATTTGTGGGAAAGAAGCATCAGGAGCACAATTGATGAAATCAGATGAGCAGTACGGGCCGGTCGGCAAGCGGATTCTCTTCGAGAACGACCTCGTGAGGGTGTGGGAAATATCGCTTGGGCCAGGAGAGCATCTCCTTCAGCACTATCATGCACTTCCTTACCTTGTTGTCGGGTGGTCGAGCACGATGGACGGGCATATGATCCCACCGATGCTCCGGGGGGCGTCGCCTTCCGCGAAGCAGGACAGATTCATGAACTGCAGAACATTTCGACGAGCCAATACGCGAATCGCTTAATTGAGATCAAACGGCCACTTAGGGCCTATCCGCAAATAACTTCCATAAAATGAGGAACTATGACAGAATCAAGGAATGACGACACAACAACAGTATGAGATTCTGCGAAACGAATTGAATGAACAACAGTGGCGCTTATATCTGGGAACAGAAGCGCTCAAGCTCGGCTATGGAGGCATCAGCCAGGTAGTTGCGCTGTCGGGAGCGGACTGGAAAACGGTACAGCGAGGGGTCAAAGAGCTCAAGGGAGAGCAGTCGAGAGCGCAGGGAAGGATCCGCCAAGCCGGAGGCGGGAGGAAGAAGGTGACAGAGACGGATCCGACCTTGCAACGGGACCTGGAGGAGTTGCTGGAGCCCAAAGGGGATCCGATGAGCCTGGTCAAATGGACGACGCACTCGTTGGCACACCTGGTTAAAGCGCTCGCGCAGCGGGGACACCGCATCAAGAAGACGGCGCTGGCCGAAGTGCTCCACGAGTTGGGCTATGCGCTCAAAGCGAACAAGAAAACCATCGAGGGCGCTTCCCATGCCGACCGCGATCAGCAGTTTGGGCACATCAATGCCCTCTGCAAGCAGTTCGAGCAGAAGCAAGCGCCAGCGATCTCGGTGGACTGTAAGAAGAAAGAACTGCTGGGAATGTTCAAGAACCAGGGGCGCGAATGGCAGCCCAAAGGGCAAGAGACGCGGGTCAATGTCTACGATTATCGCTCGTTAGCCGATGGCAAAGCGATCCCGTATGGCATCTATGACCTGGTGCATAACCAGGGCTTTGTCAATGTGGGCATCGATCATGAGACGGCAGAATTCGCGGTGGAGAGTATCCGCCGGTGGTGGAAGCACTGTGGCCAGCGGCTCTATCCCCAGGCGCACGAACTGCTGATCACCGCCGATGGGGGAGGCAGTAATGGTGTACGCAACAAACTCTGGAAGAAGGCCCTCCAGAGGCTGGCCAATGAAGAGCTGCTCACGATCACGGTGGCACATTATCCGCCGGCCACCAGCAAATGGAACAAGATCGAACACCGGCTCTTTTCCTACATCTCTATCAATTGGCGAGCCAAACCACTGACCTCGCTGGAAACTGTCATTGAGTTGATCTCCCATACGACCACCGATCGGGTGGTCGAGCACGATGGACGGGCATATGATCCCACCGATGCTCCGGGGGGCGTCGCCTTCCGCGAAGCAGGACAGATTCATGAACTGCAGAACATTTCGACGAGCCAATACGCGAATCGCTTAATTGAGATCAAACAGCCACTTAGGGGAGAGTCATAGCATCACAAATCCTTTAATGGATTGAGGTGAGGAAATGAAGTGCCTTCTCTTGTCTACCTGTCACGCTGGGCGTCTTGCAGATCATCGGACGCCCGTCGGTTCCGTCAGATCGCTTTCAGCCCAGATGCCAGAAGGCTTTGCCCGTAGATCGCAGATGCGACCTCTTCGGTTCCGCTCGCGAGCCAACCCAGTAGATGATTTTGCCTCCCGAGTGGGTGAGGTCCCGCTTGGAACCCCTCCTCTCTTGAGGGCGTCTCCTTCTCACAGCCGCTCTTTGGCCACCCGATGAGGAAAGTAGCCAGGACAGCCTTCTCACAAGTTGTTTCAGTGTCCAGAACCTTGCAGACAAAACTGGGAGCACTCTCGCTCTGCGACAAAGCATCCCTCTCCCAAGAGAAATTCTTTAACGGATGTCGCAAGTTGCCAGCACACTGGTGTCACGTAAGCTGTCATGAAGTGCAAAGTAGAAAGCAGGAAATACCCTTTCAGTCCTCGTGCCAAAAACGACGGAGCAAAGGGACTGCTTGTAGGAGCGCAATCTCCGGTTCAGCAATCTCAGGATGCCATTGCTTTTCCCATTCTAGGGAAAGATACCCGTCGTAGCCACTGTGCCTGAGCGCGGAACACGCCTCACGCAGCGGCACCGCGCCTTCATTGAGTAGGCAGAGTTCCCATGTTCCCGGCGAGCTGCCACTGGGGCGACCATCTTTGATGTGGACGTGAGCAATAGCTGACCCTAGCATAGCAACGCTCTGAGCAGGAGCCTCACCCGCGCGGAAAGTGTGGTGTATATCCCACAAGACCCTGGCAGCAGGTGAGGCCGCGGCTTGAATCAGCTTCAGCACGTCCACACTCGTGGGCCAGGCATCGTGCGTTTCGAGGACGACGGTGATATTGCGCCTGGCTGCATATGCGCTGATGGCGTGCAGCACCTCTGCTGTGGGTGCGAGCAGCATGGAATGCGTTGTTCCACCTGGCAGCGGCCCACCGAAGACGCGCAGCAAAGGCGCGCCCAGCTCGGCAGCCATATCAACCATACGCTGTGCCGCTTCTGTCACAGCCGTGCGCTCCTCCGGCGATGCCTGCACCACCCGGCAGGAAGTATCGAGACATGCAATAGCAATCCCATTGGCTGCCGGTACTTCGCGCAATCGGCGGCGCACCGACACCGGTGTATCCGGTTCGATGATTGCTCCCTCAGCCAGTCGCCACTCGATTGCGTCGAAGCCATAACGCACTGCCGCTGCGACGGCTTCCTCGACGGTCCATCGAGGGCAGGCGAGCGTAGAATAGGCAAGTCTCATACCACTTTTTCCTTTCATGCAATCCGGCTTGTAGCCGTGGGAAGTCGTTACGACCAATTGAATGTCACCGTTGCACCAGCAGGAAGTGTATAGATGAAGGATTGCGAGCCGTTCCAGCGCACTTTGAAGGTTCTGCTGCAGAAACCATCGTTATGAGCCACTACTACTTTGGAGCCATCTGGATTTTTGAAGGCGACATCGGTGAGGCTGCCGAGGGTGTCAGCCCCGATATGATATGTTCCTGAAACAACGAACTTAGTGAAATGCCCAATCAAGTAGTAATCGTTCGAGTAGAGCACGTTACCCGTATTTGGATCGACGGTCACAACGCCCAGGCAGTCAGGGCAGCCTCCGTTGTGTGGGCCATGATTGGCTTCAAGCGCAATGTTCCAGAGTTCCACCGTTTTGGTCCAGTTTTGCACCGACTGCATCAAAAGATCACTGGTGCTGATGGGAGTAACACTCGCTCCCGTTGCGCATTCTGTTTCGTAAACATCCTTCGTTGGATAGAGGGCGTGAATCGCATTCATGACTGTAGAACTCCCTGCATAGCAGTGCCAGGATATTCCAGCAATATCACGATTGGTGGCGGGGTCGCCCAACAGCGTTTTCGCGTAATGCGGATTATCCCAGTTATGGTCATAAGGGATGAGCCTGGGGTGCAGGTTGGCCTGATTCAGGGCGGGACTCAGATAGTTTTTAATGAAATTTGACTCGTCACTAGCGGGAAAGAACATACCTGGATAGTTGTCGGGTGCGTAACCGGGTTCATTCTGCGGGGTGATGGCGTAGATGGGAATGCCCTGTGCCTGGTACGCCTGAATGAACTTGACAAAATACTGTGCCAGGAGACCGTAGTCCGAAGGGATGAGCGTGCCAACATGCCCATTGGAGAAACCATACATCGACCCGTTAGTTTTCATCCATGCTGGTGGACTCCACGGATTCGCCATGAACTTCAGTGAGGGATTGAGCGCAAGCGCCTGTTTGAGTATAGGAAGGATATAAGCCGTATCATGGTTAATGGAAAAGTTCGACAACGTGGGATCGGTCTGACCGGGAGGAAGATCGTCATACGAATATGGACCATTGACCGAGAAATCCGAAGCGCCCATCGGGATACGCACAAAGCTGATGCCGATCCCATTGGCCGGATCGAATAAACGCTTCATCAGGTCGTTCCGCTGGCTTGTGCTCATCCGAGTATACATGAGCCATGCAGAGGAATCGGTGACAGCCGCCCCAAAGCCATCCATTTGCTGAAATTGTTGGTGTTCATTGATAGCGATGGTCGAGGAATCGGCGTTCTGACTATCCGAGGTGAACGTGAGGCCAGGTTGCGCAGTTAGCTGGTTACGGCCATCGCTGGTGGTGAGCCAGACATTGACAGTGGTTCCGCCTGCCCTGGACATTGATCGTGAGACAAATACAACAGTAAGCAGAACGCCTATTATGATGCCGATGCTGGGAAGCACCCGCACAGCGAAATGGAGACGAGCCGATAGAGACATAGGAGATTCTTCTTTCCAATCAGGTTGATTCGCGCTGGATCAACTGGGGAACAATTTCATACGAGTGCTGTTCTGACAGCGGTTGGCCGCCGCGCATGCCAACGAGCAGATCAACCGCGCGCTTGCCAATGACATCCACGTCGTCGAAGCGGATGGAGGTCAGAGATGGCCGCATCAGTTCGCAGGTGAAGAGATCATCGGTTCCCACGAGAGCAATCTCCTCGGGAACGCCTATGTCTCGCTCCGTCAATGCCTTCAGCAGATAGAACGCGAATTCATCATTGAAGGCGTAAATCCCTGTCGGATGATCTGCACAAGTGAGTGAGGCCGTCACCAGGGAGCGCGCGCCGGTCAGCGTAGGCACAAGTGAGAGCCCGTCCAGCCTGGCGTCGGCTCTTCCTGTGAGAGCCGAGCGCATCCCCTCCAGCCGCTGCTGGAATATTTCTTCGAGCAGGGGGTCGCTCGGGCGAACGATGCCAAGATGGCTGTGGCCGCGCTCCAGCAAATGTTGCGCGGCGACGTGGCCTACAGGCCACCCGGGAAAGATGATGGTTGCGACATGCTCTACCGGTCGGATGGAGATCAGCACGATGTGTTCAATGCCCATCTGACGGGCGAGCGCAACATCATCGGCCGTATCCGTGAGTTGACTCATAATGAGACCAGCTGGGCGGCGTGCGAACATTCCCAGCAGCGTTTCACGCCACCTGGGCGTAGGGGTATCCGGGCTCGTATAGAAGACCGGAATATACCCATGCACTACTATCTGCTGCTGAAGTGAGAGGTACAGTTTGTAGGAGAAAAAGCTCGGTGGTGCGTTGATGATGCAGCAAATTTCATCGCTTTGTCCCTTACGCAGAGAACGCGCCGAGGGATGGGCGTGATAACCCAGCTCCTGCGCCGCCTGCAAAATTTTCTCACGAGTCTCTGTGCTCACATGCCGGTTCTGCCGTCCATTGAAGACATACGAAACGGCTGCCTGGGAGACGCCTGCTTTGCGGGCGACATCAGAACTGGTGGGTGAGGCGTTCCGGATAATATATTGTTTGCGCTCGGCCATACACATCTACCAGCTTCGTTCCAGGGACGGATTTCCCACTCAATTCCTGAGAAATACCCTTGACGGTATTATGGCAGGGTAGGTATACTTGAGTCAAGCCGTGTTATACGTATAACATCACCGTATCGCGTCTGAAAGTTGCCGCATCCGACGAAGGAGGGTTCGATGAAGTACGCGACCTCCTAAACCACTATGGCGATGATGTCAAGATTCTTGCCGGAGGGCAGAGACTCGTCCCGTCCTGGTGCTCCGGCTCTCACATCCATCCGTGGTGATTGGCACCAAAGGAGAAAATCGTGAACATCCTGATCGAGAAGAATATCATGGTACCGATGCACGACGGTGTGCAGCTTGCCACTGATGTGTATCGTCCAGCCGGAGACGGGCGCTACCCGGTGATCATCCAGCGGTTGCCCTACAATAAAGACCTCCCGGCCATCACGATGTTGTTGTTCGATATTTTCCGGCTTGTCCAGCAAGGTTATGCCATGCTCATCCAGGATACGCGTGGCCGCTTTGCCTCCGAGGGCGAGTTTCATCCTTTCTTCCAGGAGCCGGCTGATGGAATTGACACCATCGCGTGGGCGGCGAGCGCGCCCTGGTCGAATGGCAAGGTTGGCCTGGCTGGCGGCTCCTATTTTGGGGCGACGCAATGGTTAGCCGCGCGAGAAACGCCAGAGGCGCTGCTGGCGACGGTACCGGTCATTACCAGCGCCGACTACTACGAGAGCTGGACGTACCAGGGCGGCGCATTTCAGCTCGGCTTCATCCTGATGTGGACGCTGGGCTTCGCACTGGGCGAACAGCAGCGGCGGCTCAAGACAGGCCAGACGACAATGGAAGACTTGGGCAAGACACTTCAGGCGTATGGCAACATGCCTGCCCTGTACAGCCGGCTCCCGCTTCTGGATATGCCGGTGCTACAAGAGGTGGCGCCACCTCCCAGGTCTTTGAAGCCGGGCACCGTATCCGGCTGGAGGTCACCAGCTCCAACTTCCCGCGCTTCGATCGCAACACCAACACAGGAGGAGCGATTCAGACGGAAACGGAAAAGGACTTCGTGCAGGCGGTCAACCGCGTCTATCACGACAGTGCGCACCCCTCGCATCTAGTCTTGCCCATCATTGAGCGTGACTAAGTTTGGAGCGGCCGGACAGTAATCTCCAATGTTGGAACAGCAGATGAGAACCAAGAAGTACATCTAGCATGAGCCAGGAGGAGGCACAATGGAACTGACCAACGAACAACTGCTAGAGATGTATCGTAGGATGGTGCGCATTCGGCGCTTTGAGGAGAATGTCGTCGATATGGTCGCGTCAGGCGAAATACCTGGGGCTGCCCACACGAGCATCGGCCAGGAAGGCGAAATTGTCGGGGCGTGCATGGCGCTGCGCTCCGATGACTACATGGTCGGCAACCATCGCTCGCACGGTCACCCCATTGGGAAAGGGGCGAATTTAAAAGGGCTGATGGCTGAATTGCTCGGCAAGCGCACCGGGGTCAACCGGGGTAAGAGCGGCTCCATGCACCTGGCCGACTTCAGCATCGGCAGTGTGGGCGAGACCAGCATTCTCGGCTCTGGCATCCCTATTGCGGCCGGCGCCGCCCTAGGGGCCAGGATGCTGGGCACTGACCGCGTCAGCCTGTGCTTCTTCGGGGATGGAGCCTCCAATGAAGGAGCCGTTCACGAGGGGCTCAACCTTGCCGCCGTCTGGAAATTGCCCGTCATCTACCTGTGTGAAAACAACGGCTACGCCGTGACTGTCCCGGCAGAAAAAGCGATATCGGTCCACAATATTTCTGAGCGCGCCAAGGCCTACGATATCCCCGGCGTCACGGTCGATGGACAGGATGCCATTGCGGTCTATGAAGTGGTCAGCGAGGCGGTTAAGCGCGCACGGGCAGGGCAGGGGCCGTCTCTGGTCGAAGCCAAAACCTACCGCTTCCGTCATCACGCCGAAGGCCCGCTTTTTGACACGCTCAATTACCGCAGCGAGGAGGAGCTCATGCGGTGGAAAGGGCGCGATCCCCTCGAAATCTTACGCACTCTTTTGCTCGAGAACGGCACCCTCACCGAGGCCAATGCGGCACAGATCGAGCGCGAGGTGCAGGACGAAGTCCAGGCGGCCATCACCTTCGCCCGCGAAAGTGCCTATCCTGATCCCGAGGAAGCCTTCGAGGGGCTCTACGTTCACCCCATACCGATCACACGATAAGCCAGCGAGAAGAAAGGAGCGCCATCGTGCGTCAGATCACCTATTTGCAAGCGATCGGCGAGGCCATGCGCGAAGAGATGCGCCGGGACCCGCGCGTCTTCCTCATGGGCGAGGATATCGAAGCAAACGTGTTTGGCACGGCGACGGGATTCAAGGACGAATTCGGGGCGGATCGCTTACGCGATGTCCCGCTCTCGGAGGCGGGCTTCGTCGGCGCGGCCATTGGCTCAGCCATGGTCGGCATGCGTCCCATCGTGGATCTCACCATCGCCAGCTTTCTCTATGTGGCGATGGACCAGATTGTCAGCATGGCCGCCAAGACGACCTATATGTACGGCGGGCAGACGCGCGTGCCGCTGGTCCTGCGCGCCAGCATGTTCTTTGGTGGTGCCAATGCCGCCCAGCACTCGGATCGCAACTACCCCATGTTCATGAATGTCCCCGGCCTCAAGATCATTGCCCCCAGTACGCCTTACGACATGAAAGGCCTGCTGAAAACAGCGATCCGCGAAGATGACCCGGTGATCAGCTTCGAGGATGGGATGCTCTGGGGAACGAGGGGAGAGGTTCCTGAGGAGGAGTACCTGATTCCGTTTGGGGTGGCCGAGGTCAAATGTGCCGGAACCGACGTGACCGTCGTCGCCGTGGCTTCACGGATGCAGGAGGCGCTGACCGCCGCGGAAACGCTGACCAAAGAAGGGGTGAGTGTCGAGGTCATCGATCCACGGACGCTGGTTCCTCTGGATAAAGAGACCATTCTCGCCTCGGTCGCGAAAACGGGACGGCTGGTGGTGGTAGAGGAGGCCCACCGGACCTGTGGAGCAGCCGCCGAGATCGCCGCCATCGTCGCCGAGGAGGGCTTCTGGAATCTGAAAGCGCCCATCAAGCGCCTTGCAGTCCCAGATGTGCATATTCCCTTCTCCCCTCCCCTGGAGCGGCTCATGTATCCGACGGCCGGCACCATCGTGTCGGCCATCCACGCCGTCATGGAATAAGGCGAGGCGAAGACCAGCACGGCTGGAAAGGAACGAGCGAGCATGGCAACAGAGATAGTTTTGCCGCAGTGGAGCATGGGGATGGCCGACGGCACGGTTGTGCGCTGGTTCAAGCATGAAGGAGAGCTGGTGACGGAGGGCGAGCCTCTTGCGGAAGTGGAGGCGGCCAAAGTCACCTCAGAGGTGGAAGCGGAGGTAGCAGGGGTGCTGGTGCGCATTCTGGTTGCGGAGGGAGAGACGGTGCCAGTACGCACTCCGCTCTGCCTGATCGGAACTGCCGATGAGGTGAGAGCGATCACCGAGATTGCCGATGCACCAATGGAGGCGACGGCTGCCTCCACGGCTGTGCAATCTGTTGCCTCCTCGCTCCTTCCGGCGCTGATCTCACCGGTAGCCCGCCGCATGGCGAACGAGCGCGGCATCGATCTGAGCCAGGTGCAAGGGAGTGGACCGGGAGGGCGTATTGTGGCCGATGATGTGCAACGAGCGATCGATGCGGCGACACGTCCGACCCCATCCTCAGAGGCACCAGCAACGGTGCAGGTCATACCGGCAGCCCGTCGACTGGCGAACGAGCGCGGCATCGACTTGAGTCAGGTGCAAGGGAGTGGGCCGGGGGGGCGCGTGACTGTTGAGGACGTCCAGCGGGTCATCGATGCGGCTGCGCAGCCGGTCGCGCCTGTTCCGCAAGCCCCGTCTACAGTCGAGCAGGTTCTTCCCTTGACAGGGATGCGCGGAGCCATTGCTCGGCGTATGCACCAGAGCGTGCAGACCTCGGCCCAGGTGACTCTGACGACAGAGATCGATGTGTCCTCCCTGGTGCAGTTGCGGGAGGAGTTGAGGCAGCAGTTTGCCCTGACCTACACCGATCTGGTTGTCAAAGCAGCAGCCCGAGCTCTCAAAGAGCATCCACGTTTGAACGCCTGGATCGAGGGAGAGCATATCCGGCTTGCGCAGGCGGTGCATATCGGTGTGGCCGTCGCCCTGGATGATGGCTTGATCGTGCCGGTGGTACGTGATGCGGATCGCAAGTCGCTGCGGGAAATCGCGCTGGAGGCCCAACGGCTTGCGATGCGCGCGCGCGCAGGAACACTTGAGCGCGGTGAGGTGACGGGCAGCTCCTTCAGCGTGACCAATCTTGGCATGTACGGGATCGACGCGTTCACTCCTATCATCAACTCGCCGGAGATCGCTATTCTCGGCGTTGGACGGATTACCGAGAAGCTGGTTCGCATTCAGCGGGGAGCCGAGTGGCGACACGTGATGATGCTGAGCCTGACCTTCGATCACCGAGCGGTCGATGGCGCACCCGCCGCTGCCTTCTTGCAAAGCATCGGGAAGGAGTTGGAACATCCGGCGGAGATGCCCGTGTAAAAGGCTTTGCAGGAAAGCTCATCGCATATGGTTGCTCCAACTATCGGCATTATCGCCAATCCCGCCTCTGGACGGGATGTACGCCGCTTCGTGTCGCACAGCACGGTCTTCGATAATCACGAGAAGTCGGCAATCATACGCCGTGCCCTCCTTGCTTTAGAAGCGGTGGGGATCACGCGCGTTGCCTACATGCCAGAGGATGATTTTGGAATCGTAGCCCGCGCGGTCGATGCCTTACATGGTCAGGGCGCGCTCTTACACATGCGTGTAGAGCCGTTGTCCATGCCAGTAACCGGCTCAGGCGTCGACTCGACGCCTGCGGCGCAACTGCTCGTAGAGATGGGGCGGCTTGCATCATCACCCTGGGTGGTGATGGCACGAATCGCGCTGTCGCCAAGGGGTGTGCAACGACACCGCTTGTTCCCATTTCAACGAGCACAAATAATGTTTTTCCGCTGTTTACGGAGGGAACAGTTGCCGGGATGGCTGCCGGACTGGTCACTATGCAGCACGCGAGAGGGAACGTGCTGCGACGGACTCCACGCCTAGAGGTGATCATCGACAACGCGCCGACCGAGCTCGCGCTTATTGATGTCGTCGTTTCTGCCATACCTTTTCTTGGCTCGCGTGCCATCTGGAATATGTCGCAGGGGCGCGAAGTTGTCCTTGCTCGCACCGTGCCTGCCACGATTGGTTTTTCGGCGCTAGGCGCGGCATTGCTAGATGCTGTAGCCGATGAGAAAGCGGGGGCAGGGATACATATTGTTCTCGGCGCAGGCGACCACGAGGTTCTGAGCCCGATAGCGTCTGGCCACTTCGGGTTTTCAGAAAGAAAAGGGAGGGAAGCTATGAACATTTTGATTGAAAAGAACGTCATGGTGCCTATGCGCGATGGCGTCATCCAGAGCGGCTAACGTCAACTGCGTATCGATCTGTTTCGACAGTTTCCACCCGACGCATTTACGTGAATAGGCGTCCAAGATCGCGGCTAAGTACACTACCAAGTTGAAAAGGGTCGGGATCATGCGTGTAATTCATCACTGTTCATGATCACATTTTCGTCAGCATACCTGCCCCCTTTGCTTCCCAGAGCGGTCTTATCACCAAGCGCTCTCACGCACGTTCGACGGCTTCTCTGGTGCCATACAAAATGCATTGGCGTCCAGATCCTGTTCGCTTTCACCACGTGCAGTGATCGCCAAAAGGTTGCAGAGAGCAGACCTTTTGCGCCAAAATGACCACTAGAGAGATGGAGACATTTGGAGAAGAAAGGTTGCTCTACCCTTGGAAGAAGAAACTGATGCTCAGCTCGTCGCCCGTGCGCGAGCTGACGACACGCACGCCTTTCGCTGCCTGGTCGAACGCTATCAGCCCGTGGCCTTCTATCTCGCGCTGCGCCTCGTCGGTCAGGAAGAGATCGCGCACGAACTCGTACAAGAGGCCTTGTTGCAGGCCTATCTCTCGCTTGATCGTCTGCGCGATGCCGCTCGCTTCAAAAGCTGGTTGTATGGCATTGTGCTGAATCTCTGCCGCAACTGGCGCCGCCTGCATCCGGCCAGCGAACTCTCACTTGACGACGAGACCACCTTATTTGAGCATCCTCTCTCAACCGATCCTCAGGAAATAGCCGAGGAGCGGGAACTCAAACAGGCGGTGCGTTCCGCCATTGGCATCCTGACACCCAAAAACCAGGCTGTGGCCTTCCTGTTTTACTATGAGGATATGAGCATGCAAGAGATCGCCAATCGCCTCGCGATATCCCTCTCCGCCGTCAAGAATCGTCTGCATAAGGGACGGCAGCAACTTCAAGCCCATCTTCAGACACTCTACACTGATATCGTTTCTCCTGGCCGAAGTCCGCGAAAGAGAGAAACGAGGCTTCGCCTGCACCTCGTCAAAGTCGTACAGCGGCATCAGCCTCTTTACGATAGCATGCTTCTCCTCTTGCTCGATGAGCAGCAGCAGCGTGCCTGGGTGCCGTATGTGAGCGACTTCAGGCAACAGAGCTTTCACATGCACCTTCCCGCCAAGCCTGAAACAACCAGCGCCGAACCAGACACCAGCGAGTTGCTTGTGCAGATGATCCATGCCTTAGAGGGCAGGATCGAAGAGATTGTCATCGAAGAACTCTACGAAGATCTGCTCTATGCCAGAGTGACTCTGCGCGGGCAGCGCGGGCAGCATACCATCAAAGCCCGGCTGGACGATGCGCTCCGCCTGGCCATACGCGCGCAGCCTCCCATTTCCATCGCCGAAGCTGTCTTCGAGCATCAGTCCATCGCTCTCGCCGACTTCGGGCAAACACAGGAGCAGCAACTTGCCACTCTCGAGCAGCTGGCTTCGGATTCTCCCTCTCTCTTGCGGTCTCGTCGAGCGCCCGACAATCTCGATTTCAGCCAGGGCATGCGCGGCTGGACCTCCTATAATGCTCGCGGTGCTCTGGACACGCACGTCATACGTAGCGGCAAACCCACTCTGGCGCTCACCCTGCGACAGGAGGAGGCGTGGCGGCATATCACCATCCTGAGCTACCAAAGCTTCCGCGCTGATAAGTATTGCGGCGAGCGGGTGCGCGCGATCGCTTATCTCAGAGCGGAGGGGGTGCAGCAGCCCATCTTTGGCATGAGCCTTGTCGGTCCTTTTACCCTTCCTGCCGGTATTTCCGGTGAAGCTGAGCAGCCCATCAGCTATTCTACCAATAGCGAGACCATGCAGATCGTGGATACGCAGGCCTGGACGCCTCACGTGCTGGTCATGGATATTCCGCAGGACACGCACCACATCTCATTCAGTTTCAGTATGCGTGAACAGGGGAATGGAAGCATCTGGTTGGATGGGATCGAGCTTGAGACGGTCGATGACAGCGTTCCTCTGACAGATACACACATCGGTTCAGAGCGCTTGCAGCCTTTCAACCTCGATTTTTCGCGCGGGCTGGAGTTCTGGGAAGTGAAAGGGAAGGCTGTCTGGCACTACGAAAGCGGCATCGACACCGCCGAGCTACCACCTGGCGAATCCTGTGCCTTTCTCAAGAGCATCAGCGCCGAGTTGGCCAGTCCCTGTACCTTGCAGCAGATGGTCAGCGCGGAACATTACTGGGGCAAATCCATCCGCCTTTCCGCCAGTGTCAAAACGGCCTCGGTCAAGCGCGTTCGCCTCTTCGTCAAGCCCTTTTTGAACGCTGGCGACGGCGTTGAAGAGATCATTGCCGGAACCACTGATTGGACGAAATACAGCCTGACGCTGCCTATTGCAATCGGTGCCTTTGCCTTCGTTTTCGGTGTCACTCTCGATGGTCCCGGTCACTTGTGGCTCAAAAGCGTCCAGTTCCAGATGGAAGAAGAAGATTTCTAAACGCGAAGAGGAAAGGAAAACAGGCCATGCCACAGATGAGTATCTTCAAAGTTCTGCATACCACCATCAGATTCAGCCGCAGCACCATCTTCCTGCTCCTGGACGAACAGCCGCAGCGCCTCTTAGCCCTCCAACTCTGGGAACAGACCTCCCACATTCCCTTACAGGCCACTGCCGCACAGGGGGCCGTGCCTGCCGAGCCGCTCACCAGCGACTTGCTCGCCAGTGTGCTCCACGCGCTCGGCGGCGCCCTCGAAGAGATCGCCATTGATACCCTGCCCAACGAGCATCTCTATGCCCGACTCCATCTGCGTGACCAGCGTGGCCTGCACAGCGTCAACGCCAACCTCAATGATGCCCTTCGCCTGGCTCACCGCGAGCAGAGCCGCATCTCTGTCAGCGAGGAAGTCCTCGCTCGCCGTGCTGTCAGTCTAGCCGACTATGGCGCGACAGAGCAGGAGAGCCTGACCGAGATCTCTCGCCGCGCCGAGCAAGACCCGGACTCCGTGCGCCCGCCCGCACGGGAGCCGCTCAACCTTGACTTCTCCCATGGTCTGCGGGGCTGGCACTTTCAGAGAGATTCCACCTACGGCAGCTACGCCCTTGATCCCGACACGACCCCGACGGGCAAAACCAGCCTTGCCATTACCCTGCACCAACCATTTACGCACGGCAGTCCAGGTGTGCTCTATTATCAAGGTTTTCTTGCCGAGCAGTATCGTGGTCAGCGTGTCCGTTTGAGCGCCTACGTGAAAATCGAGCAGATGCATCAGCCTGGCCTGGAATTACATGCGAGCTGGCCAACGGGCAAAATCAGCCCCCTGACGGGTAGGGACGCTGACGCCAGTTGTTTGACCCACTCGCTCATCGTTCCCCATGCTGGGGATAGCTCCTGGGCCAGGCACGAAATGGTCATCGACGTTCCCGCAAAGGCCCGCTCCATCAGTTTCGAACTCGGGACGTATGAACAGGGCAAACTCTGGCTCGACGGCATCGAGTTTGTCATAGTCGGTCGGAGCGTTCCGCTTACCGGCACCATCCTGTACCCGCCACCATCGCAGCCATTGAACCTCGACTTCTCCGAGGAACTGGAATACTGGGAGACGGAAGGCGGTGCTCGCGGGCACTACGAACTCGCTGTCGATACCACGGCTTCGCCCTGCGCCTATCTCAAAAGCATCGTGGAGGCTCCCGTCGGCTCCTGCATCTTGCGGCAAAAGCTGAGCCTGGAGAACTATCTAGGGAAGGTTGTGCGCCTGACTGCCAGCATGAAAACGCTCGATGTGGCCTCACGTGCCAAACTCTTCATCGGCTCGTTTGAGGGGAGCGGGGAAGACTGCGTGGAACAGGCCCTCACCGGTACCACTTCCTGGACCGCCTCTACCCTCGACTGGCCTGTTCCGGCAGAGGAGGACATGGGCTTCATCATCTTCGGCGTCTCTCTGCAAGGCCCCGGCCAGCTCTGGATTCGAGATGTCCATCTGCAAACCGTGGAAGTGTCATGAAGGCCATCTGAGGAAAATGATCCTCGGCCACGACTGAAAAAGGGGGGCTGCAGACACGCATAGCCCCTTTCACTTCAAAGTCGGTGACCCCGTCTGCCCAGGAGGATGACGATGAGGGTCTGAATATAGGCGCTTAGAGCAACCAGAGGCAAAGGGGACAGGTATGCTGACGAAAATGTGATCATGAGCAGTGATGAATTACCATCATGCGGTAGCAACCAGGGAAGTATGAAGTTCACCCTTGGCCATAACTTTAGCAACGGACTTGGTCGACCAATTGAAGGGGTGCGCTTGAGCATTCCACTCAGTGACAAAGCATATCAAGCGATCAGCTAGCTGATTGCGATCGGCGAAGTCAAGGATGCGCAGTCGCTTCCGCTGCAGAATACTGAACCATTGCTCAACTTGATTCATCCACGAGCAATGGACAGGCAAGAAGAAGCAGACAAAGCGTGGGTGAGATTGAAGCCATGTCTGGACCTGTTTCCCTTTATGCACGCTCAGGTTATCAAGGACCAGAGAGATGCGATGGATGGAAGACGGGATCTCCCTATCCAACTGAGCGAGCAAGGCGATGAACTCTTTTTGCCGCTTCCGCAGTTCTGTGCGAGCGTAGACCTTGCCTGTACGCGTATCAAAGGCGGCAAACAAATGGAGGGCTCCAGCTCGTTTGTACTCATGCTCCAAGCGCGTCGGAGAGCCAGGTCGCGTGGGCAGCGTCGGGGCCTTACGAGGGCGAGGTTGCAGATTGGTCTTCTCATCAACACACAGTACCATCTCCCAGTCGGCGAGTGTGCGGGTGTAGAGATCAACGATCTCTTGAACCTGTTTGGCAAACTGCGCGTTGCGGGGCACTTTAGCAGAGAGCCACAGATGAGAGCGCCACGGCTTGAGTTTATGGTGCTGTAAGATACGTCGGATCGTCTCTGAGGAAATGCTTTGGACAAGCCCATCGGCTTTGAGTTGACGGGCCAGATCTGAGCAATTCCACTGCGAAAGCGAACGCCCAAGCTGATCGGGGCGTTCGCAAGCGAGCTTGACGACATAGAGAGCCACTTGTGGAGGAAAGACAGGGACTCGACCAGGGCGAGGCTGCTCGTACAAGCCTGCAACGCCTTGATCGCGAAAGCGCTTGGCCCATTTTCTGAGATTGCGTTCGGTCAAACCGACCTGTTTGGCCGTGGGAGTATAGCGATATCCCTGCTCAAGCAGGAGCAGAGCGTGAGCACGTCTGACCAGGCCTCCGGGCATTTTCGGGCAGCGCAGCCACCTCTGGAGCAAGGCACGAGTCTGGTCGTTCATGGAGATCTGTAACACTGAGTGGGGACCGGGCATATTCACCTCCTGGAAGGGTATGAAGGGAAGTTTCTCTTCAAGACAACAAGAGGAACATGGTTTTCCATGCCGACCCTTTTCAACTTGGTGTTGTACTAAGTAGGCAAAGGCACTCGGCAGTCGAATATAGGTCAGATCGGCCACCCAGACTACGTCGGGCGCTTCAATCGTCATCCCTTTCACTAAATTGGGATAGACCTGATAAGGATGCTGCGAGTCCGTCGTCTGCACAAAGTGCCGCTTTAACTGGCACAGCAAGGACTCTTCTCCATGATACGGAGCACCCGCTTGTGGTTGACGATCCAGCCTGCTCGCTTGAGTGCATGCGTGACGCGCCGATAGCCATAGCCAGCAAACTCCAGGATGATGTGTTCGATAGCATCACGCAGCTCGACATCGACCTCGGCAACCGCTGGTCTGCTCTGTTGCTCATAGTACCAGGAGCGACTGACCTGCAACAGCTCACAGAGCCGACTGATTGAGCGCTTAGGCATAGCTTGATGCACTTGAGTAATCACCGCGTGTCGCTCCTGGATCCGACCTGGCGTAAGGCTTTTTTTAACACGGTATTCTCCCAAGCTAATTGCCCGCAAAAGCGCTCCAATTCAGCCACCTTGCGCTCTAAGGCTTCCTGCTCTGTCGCTTCTTTCTCCGTGAAGGCCGCCTCTCCACGCTGCTCGTATTCTTTGCGCCAGCGATCCAGCACACTGTTGGCTCAGTTATGCTCTCGGCAGACCTGGGCTGGCCGCTTCTCTCCACTCGTGACCTGACGCGCCACCTCTAGCTTGAACCCGCGACTGTGAACCCGTCTTTTCATGGCTGTTCTCCTTGGTCTCACTGTCTTCCAACAGTATATGACACAGTTTCGAAGAACCTCCCTTTCGTCAGTGTCCGCTCTCAGGGGTGCAGTCCACTGAGGCTTTTTCAGGCGATTCTGTCCCGTGATCGAGCGACCAGCACCAGATTATTGCCACAGCGGACGAGATTGGATCGTCCAGGTTTATTGTGGTGTCTCTTCCTGGCTTCCGGACTTAGAATCTGCATCCTCGCTCGCCTCCCCGGAGGCAAGGCGGTTGACCGAGAGCAGCGGTAATCCCAGGTCGCGTATCTTCGCTAAAACGCCGTGTAACGCCGCTTGATCCGTGATCATGCCCGTGAGCAGGGCTTCGCCGTTCTCGCTATTCGTGAGCGCGAAGCCGTCAAAGTACGCGGCCCATTGCGGACCAAGATGCCCTTTGAGGCGAATCTGATACAACGAAGGCTCGTCTTGCATGCGTTCTATTCCCTTCTTTCAGCTCCAGTTTCACGTTACGAGGCGGGCACAGTCGGTGATTTTCCCCGGCAGCAGCCCATGATCGGGAACGATCTCTACCGCTAAGCGTTCCTCGTTCCTGTCCTCTCGCTCGCAAGTGGAGTAGTGTCACTCAAAGGCACTTTGAGCGCCGCTTATCTGCGCGGCGGGAAGTTCAAACGAGAGAACACAAGAGAAGAGAATCTCTCCTCATCTACGTTGGTGTCCTCATTGCTGAGAGTATATATCTCTTCAGAGGTGAAGTCATGCTACGAAAGGTGCATTGCGAGATGTAGCGTGAGAGGGATATGTCACTACGACTTTGGGAGGAGGAAAAGCGGTGAGAAGGATTTAGAGCAAGCCAATCGTTTGTGCGCGGGTGACAGCCTGGGTGCGGTTGGACACGGCTAATTTGCCAAAGATATTACTCACATGGCGCTTGACCGTGCTGATGGCGATCACCAGTTGCTGGGCAATCTCCTCATTGGAAGCCCCTGCGGCTATCAGATGCAGCACCTCCAGTTCCCGCGCGCTTAAGGGATCGATCAATAGTTGGGCCGCTGAGGAGGTGTGGCTTCGTCCTTTGGCCGAATACTTTCCTGCTCTGAAGCAGCAGCGAGCAGCATGTGGAGATAGGCCTGCTGCCTGGGGTTGGTTTCCCTCAGGTGCATGAGGAGTGTGACAAGAGGCGCGCCCTCGTCAAGAACCAGGCGCACGTATCCTTCTGGTTCAGCGCGCTGGAGCGC
>WNGL01002783.1_pt1 | contig 21103 bp, 37 predicted proteins | sample 5400591 | NCBI WGS metagenome assembly WNGL01 (sample SAMN13153377, study PRJNA577476) | soil metagenome | isolation source: 80 cm soil or saprolite under Garry oak tree replicate 1 | place: USA:California | collected 2016-06-15 | reverse complement strand
AAAGTTATAGCCTTAAAACTCATGCGCGAAAAGGCGGGAAAAATACAGTCAGTTCAACTTAGAGATTTATATGCTTTACTTCCTACAACGCTTGCACAAGCTGCAGAAAAGTTTGCTCCTCATCTTCCCAAACTACACCATGACTTTGAGACAAGCGAGTATAACCCTGAAACGGATAGAGCGTACCTAGAGCGGGATGTAGACACAACAGCATACATAGCACAAAAACTAGATGAGCTGATGGTTGAGAAGTTTGGGGTACAATGCGCTTATACTGCTGCGGGTACTGCCATGCGTGCATTTAGACATTCCATACCGAAAGGTATGAAGTATTTTAGGCAAAATAGCAGAGCAGAGGATAGTCATAGAAAAGCATATAGAGGAGGATATGTTCACCCTGGTTATGATGGGGAAATGCATGAAAATGTAGTTTCATATGATAGAACGGCCGCATACGGTACTATCATGAAAGATACAGCATTCCCCGTGGGTAACGGTATTCATACTAATAAATTTATTGATGATAAATTCGGCATTTACGAATGTGAAGTGACCGCTATAAATCCGCCGTTGCCAATTATTCCTTATAATGACGAGCATAATGTAGCCAGTTATCTAGGGAACCCTCATGACAGCTGTATAACGACTATAACAAGTGAAGAAATTATATTTGCACGAAAACATGGTTATGACATACAAATTATACAGGGTGATTATTGGCATAAATCAGAATATGTTTTTACATCGTTTATGGAAAAGGTTATGGATATAGAGCAAGAAGGGGGTACATCTAAAGACTTAGCAAAACTACAAAGAAATAGTTTATATGGGCGTTTCGGTACGAAAAAGACACACCGCTCGTTATTTATTTCTAAACATCCTGAAACAAAAAAGAACGTAGGAACAATTATCCCAGTTTGTGATATAAAAGGCGCATATATAGAAGATTTATGGTATAATGAGGAGGAGGTAGATGCGCCTTACATTCAGCCTCATTGGGCAGCTGCCATAACATCAAGGCAAAGGTTATGGCTGTTTGAAAATATAATAGAGCGTATTGGAGTAGAAAACTTCTACGGATGTGATACCGATAGCATAAAAATGACGCTACCTGTATTGGAGGCATCCAACTTACCCTTATCTAATACAGAATGGGGTAGCGGTAAAATTGAACTTTCTGCTATCAGTTACCGCTCTAGAGGATGTAAAGACTATGTTTATAGTTATAGTCAGCAAGGGGAAATAAAGTATAAGATAGTCAGCAAAGGTATTCCTAAAAGACGTGTAACACAAGAACAAATGGAAAAGCTTTTACACGAAAAAGATGTTTCGTTCGTTGTAGAATTTACCGTTATAACGAATACGAGCAGAATGCTTAAAGAAGATGGTAAAATACCTTTTCAACGTAGTGCTACACGTACACTCGGAGGAATACACAAGGGCAATTGGTACCTCGATGAAAATTGTCAATGGAAAATAAAAGGAAGGAATGATACATCATGACAGAGGATGAAAGACGAGAACTATTCCTGAAAAGAAATGTTGGTTTTACAGCGTGGCTTGCTGAAAACACACCGAATTTGGAAGAGAGATGGGAAGAATTAGAAAGAAATAGCGTTTCTTTTCATATTCCTGTCAATATCTCAGATGAAGAGTTAGAAGTATACCTAAAGGACAAACCTAAGTGTATAGTAGAACTTTTTTCCAAAGAGAATGTTGTCACTGAAAGGAAAAGAGGAAAAAGAGGGAAAAAGAGGTTAAGAAAATGACTAAAGATTTTCCTATAGTATGCATATCAGGAAGCATGAGGTTCTATGAGCAAATGTTGCAATTAGCGCAAGATTTAACTTTTGCCGGATACATAGTACTTATGCCTCATGCTAACAAACATAACATAGACACGAAAGATAATATCGTTAACGCGGAAAAAGAAGCAATGCTAGATGCAATGCACATGGTGAAAATTTCTATGTGCAGTATTCTGTATGTTGTATGTCCTAACCAGTATATAGGAGAAAGTACAAGAAAAGAAATAGAGTATGCTGTACGTTTAGGTAGAACGATACTGATGAAAGTGTAACATATGGACATTCAAGACATAGATGGTCATATCATCTACACTGGTGATACTAGTAGCCTGGAATTTATAAAGTACTTGTTTAGCGTAAAAGAAGATATACCATTAGCCTTTGCCGACCCTCCTTACAATGCACATGTTGCAGCATGGGATGAAAACTTCACATGGAGACATGACTACTTGACTGACTTTGCTGACATAGTAGCAGTTACGCCAGGTATGGCAAGCATAAAAGACTTTATGCGCTTAACAAGTATGTCTTATCAGTGGTCTATGTCTTACTTCATTAACAACGGTTTAACGCATGGTGCTATAGGGTTTGCAAATTGGATATATGTAGCATTATTCGGACAAGGAAGTATTTACAGAGCAAAGCAAGACTGTAAGACAATTAGCATTTACAGACGTGATGCGCTTAAATATCCACATAAAGGGCAAAAACCCCTAGCAATGATGAGACACATTATAGAACTTTTTACTGAGGAAGGGGATATAGTCTTAGACCCTTTCATGGGTAGCGGTTCTACATTAATAGCTTGTCATGACTTAGGACGTAGATGTATCACGGGTGATATATCAGAGTTGTTTGTAGAACAAGCAATTGAACGTTATTGCGATTATACAAGTGTTAGCACTCTTCATAGGAGAGTTAGTAAATTTAAGGGTTGGAATGAGAAAACAAGATAGTTATACGCTAACGACATATGATGTAAACACATTCATATGTTCCTCATGCGAAAAAGAATATGCAATAGGCATGGAAGTTACTTGCAATAGAGACTGGAAAGGGCATGTAAATTTGATGTGTGTATATTGCTGGAACATAAAAAATCCCCGCGATAGAAAGAGTGTATGGCAGTGTATGTTGGCAGTAAGAAAAGAGAGTATAGGGGTTATCACAAAATGGGAAGTGTAAAAAGAAAAATAGAAAGAAAAAGCGATATTAGCGGAGCTAACGTTAAAACATGCTTTATTTGTGGTTTACCATTATGTGACCACCAGCATTGCATCAATCCCGATTGTCTACATAGCACTATCAAGAGATGTAAATGCTATGACAAATATAAAACTACGAATTAGTTCTTACTGGTAGGGTACCCTACCAGTAAGGGGGAAATAGTCTATTAGTATCAATTTTCACTAAAATGTGGTATAATTGACTTGTAACCCTACGCAAACGACATACATATGTCGATAGTATAAAGTGTAAGCAAGTTGCTTACGGAAAAAGAAAGTGAGAATTCGATATGACATACTCAGTAACGTACCTTTCGACTTTTACGGGTTCATTAGTAGGAATGGTTGAGGATGATACAGACAAACCGGTTACACATGCTAGAGAAGATGCTCTAAGCATTGCTGAGACGCGCAAGGAAGAAATCACCTATATTGTTACAACAGAGACGGGACTGCTTGCTGCTCGTGGCTCCATGAAACCCTTAACATGGGAAAAAATGCGCACAAGTGAGAATTAATAAGTATAGTCAGGAAAAGGAGACAACAATGTCAAAGAAATCTAAGAGTGAACTGAACAATTTACGTGTTAATGCTAGTTTGTTGCCTATCGATGAAAATGGGCAAACGGAACAGACTCTTCTAGAACTAGAGGGTAACAGTCCTGAAAAGTTGGGCGGTAAACCTCTTAGTCGAAAAGAAAAGCTTGCAAAAGAAGAGGCTGAGAGGCTAGCCTCTTTCAAGTTGTATCTTGTAGAAACCACAGAGGTACCCCTTGCTATTCCACTTTCAAGTCTTATCCCTCTAGACACAACTCCTATTAAAGATGCATCACTCGCAATACGCAAGCTTGACAAGGAACACTTGTCGCATATGATATCCGCGTATGAAGAGGGCACTACCTTTCCCCCTATAAAAGTTGTTGCTACTACATGGGGGTTTGCCGTTGTTGGGGGATATCACCGGTGGACGGTGTATCAGAAGCATTGCGAGAAGCTCAATATTGCTGAAGATGCGTTCACTATCGGGGTAGAACCTCTAAACATTCTAGACCATACAGAGATAGTTAAAGCGGCGTTCAAGGATAACCTGACTCATGGCCTAGCAATGAGTACAACGTCAAGGTCAGCATTTGGAGCATGGCTTATTGCAGAGGCAGCGTCAAGAGGAATTGAGTTAGGACTACGCGCTGCAGCACGTGAGGCTGGTATTGCTCATACAACGCTTAAAGAACATTTAGAGCGAATTGAGAAGCAAGTTAAGGCAACAATGTCTGATAGCGTAGTTTCACTCACGGATGATGAGCAAGCAGACGTAGCTGCACAAGTCGAGCAGGATAAAATAGTCGCCGAGAACGAGAAACTAGCCAAGGCATTTACAAAGCTTTTCAAGGCTATCACTGAAATTGAGAAACAATGTTCTGAGGTACCCACCGATGAAATGGTATCCTCATTAAAGGGACAGATACCTGACGATTTTCAAAAAGGGCTTCTTGTGAAATACGGTCACATTCTAGAGCAATCTGGAATGCTGTTTCCTACCCTATTGAAACCGCGCTAGACTAGCGTCTAATCGCACCACGATAGCCTCTAGAGGGCCTAGACTCTCTAGAGGCTATCGTTATGCCCTTGACAAAGCATGTTCGGTGTGGTATAATAGATATAGAGTGTAGGTATTTTACTTTCTACTTCTTAGAGAATAAATCTCCCCTATCTACACATCAAATTCTAATAAGAGGTAAGCCGTGAAAACAATTGTTTTTATAACGTTTACAGCCATGATAGAAATGGCACTGTTGTATATAGTAGGCTCTATACTCAGGAAACTACAGTTAAAAGAACTAGGCAATGTAACAGAAAAACCATAGGTAACAAGAATATAGAAAGGCAAGGAAGCTATGATTGACCCTAGTTCTGTACTAGAGGGTTCTCTAGCTGGTTTCATAGCACATCATGCTACGCAGTTAGGTGAAAAGCAAGATGCTCATCATAATGAGTTATTAGAAGCTATCAATAGCATCATGACGTGTGTAACCGACTTTGATTTATGGTATCGTAACACGCAAGCAGGGCATGTTGACTTAAAGCATTATCAAGTTATTTATAAATCTAGTACAGGTATTCCTTACATTCCTGATAGCAAGGGACGTACTTACATCAAGGTATTCTTTCCCACATTAACTGTAGTGAACGTTGTATCGCCAGGAATGTTATCATTTAATGAGACGTATCAAGGATGGGAACAGCTAGACTTCCCAGATGGTACGTCTTTTTTGTTAGACACGTCGAACACGTTTGCCCAACTAACTGTTTGGGAAGTATGCTCTAATGTTCCGTTGAAAGGATAGGTGGATAGAATGACTGAAGATAAAACAAAAACATATAATAAAAAACACTATCTCTTCTTAGGTATAGTTTTAGGGATATACATATCAATTGTCTGCTTGTACTTTTATTTCTGTGTAAAAGAAGCATTAGTAAATGCCGTTTTAGATGAAATAGAAACATCAGGAAATGTTGTCAATGGTTGATAAATTTGAAACCCCAGAAGAAGTTATAGAATATGCTAGAGCAAGAAACAATAATCAAAGAACTGCAAGCATTAGCGAGTCTTTATCAGACAAACTTCTCAGCCATTCAAGCAGAGCTACAGACGCAAGCCAACCGAGAACAGAAGAGACACGAAAGTCTGATGGAAGCGTTGAAACAATTGGAGACAATGCAAGCGGCGGTAGTGGGCTTAGTGGGGAACCTGGACAGGATAATGGAGCAATTGCAGGAAGTAACCCTGGCCTGGATAAATATGTTGGAACAAGAGGAACAGAAGAAAGAACCGGACAATCGTATAGCAGTCTAGCATCAAAATATGCGAATGTTAAGTCTAAGTTCAAAGGTTGGCAAAAGAAGATACTTCCTGAAAGCATAGGCAACAAGGAAGATACAGAAGCACCTAAGAAAACGGTTAGAACTGGAAAACGTATATCTGATGCAGAGGGTATGAAGCTTAGGCCGAAATTAATAGCAACTATTTTATGGACTAGTGAGCATGCAGATAACTTTATAGAGGCAACAACTAAGGGACATGAAGAGGTAGAAATCTGGAGCAATATTGATGAAGCGGAAGCAGAGATACTCGCAGATTTTATGATAGAAAGGGGAAAACAAAGTGAATTGGCAGCTTCATATGTAAGAAAATCAGTAGCGTTATATGAACAATTAAAGATTATAGTGATTATTGCGCCGCGCATGTATGCAACACTTTTAACATACTTAAAGAGAGGAATAAGCATTTACTAATGTATACATTTGCAAAAATAATACTGGTATGTATCGCATATGTTGTGTGTCTTAGATATCCGAAAAGAATGGTATCAGTGCATACATTGCTTTGCGGAGGCTCTATAGAAGTGGTTAATGTCAACATTCCGCAGTGTATCAGCGACACGCAATACGAGTATAAAAGAGAAAAACTGAATGCATGTTAATTTAGACGGTCAAGAGTACCATATCAACTTAAAAAAGGTATTTGAGGACTTAAAAACAATATATGACAATCACGTTATAAAAGGAATTCCTTTTCCTAACGGTTACATTATACAATTCGATAAGAAGAGTTTACCAGTTCTAGGACTAAAACAAGCTATAGCTATGCTTGTTATCCCTGCACTTACTGAACTTTACAAGTTAAAGGGATATGAAATAGAGAAGAAAAAGAAGCATGAAGATGTTATAGATTATTTTGTAAAGAATGTTCTTGTGTTTGCGAGTCTAGTAGAAAATAACCATAGATTTATCATGACAACAGAAGAGGACGAAAATTCTATTAGAGAACTAAAAACTATAGTAAACGATAAGAAAATAGTAAAAATAGAACAGGAAAGTTGTCAGTGAGTTTACTTTTACCTCTGAAAGTAGTCTATAGACTCAGTAAAGAATTAGCATTATATTTACCCTCATCTCATTTTGAGTCTGCTATAGAGGAGCAAGAAGCAAATGTCAATAAATACTATAGACGACAAAAAGCGCGAGATGGTGAACACTGGGCTATATACGGTAAAACTGGAATGGGTAAAACAACGCTCATTAAAGCTTTAATTGATATGATGTACGAAACATATCCTTATAATGTCTATCATTTAGATACAAAGCATCAAGGCGATTTCTCTGCCAGGGACGGTAAAATTATAGTCAGCGAGTTTGCGCCCCCAGTGTTCTCAACATGGGGTAACAAAATGGTATGGCAACCTTTACTTGATATAAAGGAAGAATACAGTAAATTCTTTACAAATATTTTGAATGCTGGAGTCCCTAGTATTGTAAACGTTGATGAGTCTGCTAATCTAGTATTTGGCACTGATGTACCAAGGGGTTTAATGTTACTCTTAAAACAGGGACGTATGCCAGGAATAAACGTGATACTAGGCGCACAAGAAATTGCAAATAGTGTACGTCAAGCACTATCACAGGCTACTCACGTAGTCTCATTTAATCTGATAAATAGTTATGATACTATTATGATGAGAAAGTACTTGAGACTTCCGAAAGAATTGCAACAACTAAACCTCAAGAAATATCAACTATTACACATTAAACCCGATTATGATAGTACAGCAACTTTATACAATAGCTATAAAGAACTGTTAGGTAAAGTGAGAATTTGATATGGAAAGGAAGGTTAGATATCTATGCTCTAATTGTAAAAGAGAATTTTACTCTTTAACGAGTTTTGATAAGCATCGCATAGGTAGTGGTACACAAAGAAGATGTATGTCTACGAGCGAAATTGCACAAATGTTTCATTTGGATAAACAGGGCAGGTATAGACAAGCCGGTACAGGCTATATGAAAAGTACCTGACTATATGAAAGAGGTGAAAAATGAAAACGCTCGCAATCGCGCTACGATTGAAATCTGACAGAGCAAATTTCTGGAGGAACAATGTACCCACCCTCATTTTATCTACCTAAATGTAAACAAGATTGTTGAAAAGAGTTATAGAAAAAGAAAGTGAGAATTGAATATGAAAATTGAGGAATTTGTAAAGAAGTTTAGTCAATCTCTTATAGCACTTGTGCTATCACTTATCGTACTATTCTGGGTACTTAATCTTCTACATAATAAAGGTGGCCCAGTATCGGGTGTTGCAGGAAAAGTTGGTGGACTCGCAAGCGGACAATCGTATACATTTTCTTAGTACAGTATATGTATAACATTCTATATTGGTAGGGTACCCTACCACCTATATTAAAAATTATAATATGAAAAGGAATTCAAAAATATGGCGACAGGAAGTCCTTCCTTAACTACTGCTGGTAGTGATGATAACTCGCAAGCATTGTTTATGCAAGCTATGCTTTCTACAATGAAGCCTGAACAGGCAGCACCTATTCAGGCAGCGTTGGCAGCGCAAGCAAAGAAAATGGCAAACCGTCGTTACTTGCGTGACTCAATTCGTAAACTGTCTATGTCACTTACCAATGGTGTTACTACGCAAACATATGCAATTAACACACCATTTACTTTTAACTTGAACACTACTGCATTGTCAGCGTATGCAGAAGGTATCGTCATTCGTACAGTTCTCAACTATACACTCGCTGTTGGTACTGGTGCTGTATACGGTGTAACTGCTGCTGGTAAACTTGGAATTATCGATACGATAGAAGTGAGATACAATAAATCTCAAATTAAGATACGGCCGAAGTACCTACGTGACTTGAGTATGATGGGCGCACTAGATGTAGCGAACATTCCTGACCAAGTATTGTTTGGCAACCAGGATACAACAATTCAGAACTGGTTGAATACAACACTGCCCACAACGAGCGGCGCTAACTCTGTATCCCTTGAACTTTACTTGCCCTTTAACCTTCTAGAGCCACAAGACCCACGGGGTATACTTCCCTTTATGGCTGGAGATACGGGGTTGCAAGTTATAATCAATACACCTGTCAATCTTTTAGGTGCGTCTACAACAGTTGCTGACCCGCTCTATAACACTTTCTATCCGGTCTCAGGTAGTGGACATGCAATCTCTAGTATTGGTGGTACCATATCAGTTGAGACCGTCTACAGAGATGGTGACTGGTACGGAAGTCTTGACAAACTGCCCTTTGACATTAGTGCGGTTGATGGTACACTCCAACAACAAATTGACCAGATGCTCTTGCCTCTTATATCAGGGGCGGCCCAGCGTACAAAGCTTAACATTATGGGTAAACACCAATATGTACTTCTGACAGTGATAGATGGGGTACAGCCAAATAACTACTGTCTTACTACGAATATGCAGTACATTGAAAGTAGTAAAGATGGTAACGGTGGTAACACCTTTTTCAAGTTTGGGGTGAGTACTAACCTCGACGTACGAGAATTCTTTACACTTAAAAGATGGGTATTCGGTCAAGACTTGGATGAGGGAGTGGTACCTATGATACATGCACCTCTTAGTTATCATTCAACAATGGGCAATGAGAACGCGCGTACTGGTAAAAACGCACTTGACAATAGTCGTACTGGTTGGGCGGACTGGAGATACGCAGTTCAAGTAGGTTCTACAGGCGCATTTGCCCAGCCCAGAATTGAACCATTTGTTGTATACGTGAACCCCGTAGGTTTGGTACCGGTTTGATAGTCTAATAGACTACTACCCCGTTTTAAGACGGGGAAATAGTCTATAAGGGAGTAACATAAAATGTCAATTAAAGATAGGACAATTTGGTATTTTATGTTACTCTTTGGAGTTATGTTGATAGTGATAGGTGTTCAAGGCAGTTTGGGAAGAATACTCGCATGTATTCTGGTTCCCTCACAAGTGATAATAGAAGATAGTGGTCAGGCTACTACCCCGTTTTAAGACGGGGAAATAGTCTAAATAGGAGACTTTTAATATGGCAACACGAGCAGAGAAGATAACGGAGTTTAACACAAAACAGGCAACTAAACCTGTTAAAACTGAAGTGTTGTCTATTCCGCCACCTCCACCTCCTCCGTCAACAGAGCAAGTCATTGCGCAAAAAGCAACAGAGACAAAGCAAGTAGTACAGTCTCAACAAAAAGCAGAAGCGCAACAAAACGCGCAAGAAGAAAAAGAAGCACAAAAAACACAAGACGCCTTGAAACAAGCAGGACAGGTTGCAGGTAAAATTGGTGCGGAAGTTAATAAGCCCGTAGACCGTGTAAAAGAGTATCTTTCAAGTGTACCCACGCCAGGGGGGATACTTTCAATTTTGCTTGTTGTACTCTTTTTCGTGCTTGCTGTTACTCCAATTGACAAGCAAGGCAATACGCGGTTGAAACTTATATGGTTAACTTTAACGGGCAAAACACAGTTAGACTACACTAATAACCCCGCCTACGGAGGTGGTGCTGGTGGAACGTTTGGTGGAAAAGGTGGCGACAATGAAGGCACGCCATTGGCAACAATGACGACGGGACATACGAGTGACAACGGAAACATTATATATGATGTTCCACAAGAAATTAGTCTTAGTACTTTTCTTTTCGGTGAAGAATGAACGATAGTGGATATAAACTGATACTAGCCTATGCTGTAACAATAACTCTTGTGATTGCAATCACTAAAACACGAATAGGCTATACAATAGTTTATTATACACTGGTACTATCACTGCTACTCTTACTCGTTATTAATGCTAAATTTATAAATGATACATTATCACCCATTGGGAGGGACACAAATGTTTGACAAACTTACGTGGTATTTGTTTATTCTAGCCGCTATCCTTATAGCAGCAGTATACTACACAGGAGTCAAAACGGACATTGGTGCGTTTAGTGCAGCTATCAACAGTCTCTTGGATGTAGCAACCGGAAGAAATCAGGTTGGACAATTCCAAGGAGTACCTCCGGTATAGAAAGTGAGAATTTGATATGTTTCAATCACCATCTCTAAATGAAGAGGAGCAAAACTATGGCGATACTTCGTTACAGCAAAGTATCTTACATCCAAGGGTTATTCCTAGTCCTGACAGCTTAGGTAAAGATAACATTTACGCTATGGGAATAAACGATACAGACTATAATGTAGGATATAAACAAAAAGTACAAGACTATGATGAAGTTATTATTCTGGACACTAAAAGAGAAGCTCCTGAACTAGACTGGAATAATAATCCTAACATGTGGAGTGTGATAGACTCAACTCTATCCAAGAAAGTTGTCGCTGGGGTATCCATACCTCCTATGCGAGCACCTGATATTAATGAGGGGTACTAAGATGAGCGATATGTTTGTACATTGCATAGAATACCGTCAATGGGGTACTTCTCTAATAGACCTCACTACATATACTACTAGTATGCAAAGCGGTACGTTGTCTATAGGATTTATTCCTCCAGTACAGTCCCCTAATAAAGATAGTGAACCTACAATATATTCTCTTCCTGCTAAAGACTTGGAATGGGTACACAACATTCAAGACCAGGAAGTAAAGAAAGAGATTGTAAAGAATATAAGCGATTATATCAAGCAAGCGAAAAAAGACTATAAGGAGGAGGCTATAGACAACAATGAACTTTGAGACCATCATTTATGACATAGAAACTCATCCTCTTATTGTAGCATTGTCGGTATTTATTCTAGCTTTTGTAGGTTATAGACTCTTTAAGCCCGCTAATACTACGAGTAGCACGCTTACGACAGGAGCAAAAACAGTACCCACTACACAAGAGGTATACAATCAAACGTTTAACAGTTACCCAACGGTACAACCCCCAACTGGCCATATTCCCGTAGATACGCCAGTACCAGTTAGAGTACCTCCAGTGACAACATATCCACCACCTACTACACAACACCTTATTGGAAACCCGCCACCAGTTGTGAAACCACCAGTTATGAAACCACCGGTTGTGAAACCACCGGTTGTGAAACCACCGACTAAAACTGTACAAGGTACGTACATTCACCCTGGCGTATGGCCCGCACAAACGAGTACACTTAGCGGTATTGCAAAACATTATGGTAAGTCTCTAACCGCGATAGAAGGAATGAACGGATGGATACTAAGCGAGAGACATTCGTGGAATTTAATTTATCCCACTGATAGTATAAGGATAGCATAATGATAGAATGTTTTGATTTTCAGCATGATTGTACACTAGAACCTTTTATATGTTCTTTATGGTCTCATGATGTATATTGTAGGGGCTGTTGGCTAGTATTATGGAAAATTTGAATGAGTATACTAACCATTTCACAAGCAATAGCAAACGTACAAAAAGCCGGTTTTAGTGGTGATAGTGTCATTGCGACTATGGTTAGTATACAAATATGTGAGTCAAGATTGAATACTCACCCTAAAGACAATATCAATTCAAATGGAAGTCGTGACCGTGGATTGAACCAGATAAATAATATTGCTAATCCTGATGTACCTGACTCTGTTGCTTATGACGGTTTTCGTTCTACACAGGCAGCGTATACGATATATCAACGGTGGGGTAACACGTTCAATGCATGGTCTACATATAAAGATGGTTGCTATAAACAATATATGAGTACAGTACAAGACGTTTTAGCGTCTAGTCCAGCAAAAGCTATACAAGCAGTTAGCGGTACTGATACCACTATTCCAGAATGGTGTAAACCTTTAATGAACTTATCGTTGGCTGACGCGGAAAGTAAATTAAATCATTATCCAACAAGTTCAGAAGGATGGTATGAGGGGGGAGTAGACTGGACACCACCGCCAGGAACACCTATAACCGCTTTGCTAGGTGGGATTGTTATTGGTGCAGGTTACTTCTGTAAAGACCCAGCTAATTATTTTGCGACAGATTATAGAACGTGCGGCGGTTCAACTATAGGATATGGTGTGGTAACAATTCGTTCAAAAAACCCATATCCTAATTTAGTATCTGGTCAATATGTAGATATCTACTATCAACATATCATTATAGATAGCAGCATACGTTTATCTAATAGCGGAGGCAGTGGACAAAAAGTTAATGTCGGTCAACAGATAGGTGTAAGTAACCCCTCATTCAATCTAGAGATAGGCTTGAACATTGGAAAGGAGTGGGGCGGTATCTGGGGTACAAGTTCTAGCGGCCCTCATGTCGACCCTATCCCCTTCTTGTATACGCTGATTAGTGGAGGTGTTCCCTCTTCTACGAGTACTAATTCTGCGGTAGTTACCGTTAGTGGCATGCTCGATAATGTACACGAAACACTTAACAATGTGCCAGGGTTTCTGGGCATATGTGAGGCGCTAGACTTAGCAGAGCAATTTAAGCCCATGCGTGCACCAACAAAACAAGGCGATAGCAATTTTGCACAAAATGTATTTAATCAAATAACGGGTATATCAGACTTAAAAGAACTGGCAGCTATGCAACAAACGATAACCCTGCCAAGTGATACACTGCAAGCGTTATTAATATTTATTGTTGAGAACACACGCGCAGCGTTGATTAGAGGATTATTGATATTGTTGGGTACTATCATTTGTATTGCTTTAATCATTAATCTCATAAAACCGGAAGAAACCGCACAAAAAGCCGTAAGCCTTATAGGAGGACTGATATGAGAGAACTTCTAGAAGAAATGCAGAGAATAAACTATTATATAGAACTACACATCAGGGCATGTTGTCATGAAAACTTAACAAAAGATAAAAAACTTACAGAAGTTGAATGTATGAGACATGATATAAATAGCTTGATTGTAGCCAATGAAGAATATAAAGAACTGGTACAGGGACTGGTGTTATGAGAAAAATATCATCATTTGACCCGTCTTTAAGCTCTAATGGTGTTATTCACACCTACGGAGTGAATAAGAATGAACAGTTAGTTCTTTACAATGATAGCCCGATAGGTTTGGAGTTAACGTTTAATGATAACAGTATCATACCTATTCCAGCAGGATGGGCAAAAGATGTTATCTTGCGAAAAATACCTATGGGTGATATAGGATGGTCACAACAATATGTATTAAATGTAACTGGCTATCCAACTTCTATAGTGTATGGTGAAATAAGAGAAGATACCGAACATGTTAATAGTGTCAATCAGTCAATACCTAGAAGTACAGTAGTAGGCAACCCAGGAGGGTTAAACGTGTCAACACAAACACTTTTCAATAATGGTGGAGTAGCACCTACTCAGATAATCAGTGTAGGTGTCCTTAATGAAGGTACTGCCACCTATACCGCGTATAATGACGGTACAATTGAGATATTCCTCAGAACTGCATCAAACACGTATACACAAGTGATGAGATTTAATATAGCAGAACCATATGCTCAAATTGGTGCGCAAGCGCATGACTTAGAGTTATGGGGCCATCTCATCAACCGTGATACATATGTTCCTTTTATCACTGCCCAGAATGTAAATGTAAGCAATGTAACACTTTTAGGAGGAGCAAATGACTCGCGGGGTATTATACAATTTGATGTTATCAATGCTCCTATTGCCGGAGGTACCACACTCTTTACGGTCAACTTTGGCAGAGCGTTTACGACGTACACTCCGGCAATTGTCTTGTCTAGTGCTAGCAACCAAACAACGTCGAACTTTCATCATGCTGGAGATACAATGAACGGGTTCAACGTGTATAGTGATACAAGTATCCCCGTTATAGCTAACTATAAAGTCAGTTATCACGTCATAGGATGATGAATGGAAGATAGAGACTTAGTACGAATTGAAAAGGCTATCGATAATTTGCAGCAACAATATAATTCACTGCAAAGCAATCAATATCATTTTCAATCGGAAGTGATAGGGAAGTTGAATATACTACTTGATACAAAAATAGATAAGAGTCTTGTCCCTATACAAGAAGATATTAAAGAATTAAAGAAAGATATAACTTCTATAAAGCAAAGTGGTAGTGATAATTTGCAATGGAATTATAGACAAATTATAGTGATTATCGTAGGGTTTCTTCTTTCAGGAGGAGCCATAGGAATATTAGAGTTTATTCTGGGCTTAGGACATAAATAACAATGAATGCGTGGCAGTTGATTATAGCTATCTTATTCTGGTTCTCGTATCTGTTGATTATTTTTGCTTCTCTTATTGTTGTTGTAGAATGGATAGGGAAAAGGCGTCGGTGAAATATGTATAACACATTGCTACTTTACGGCATGTACGCTTTACTCGTTGTATTAAGTGCAATAGGAGGATATCTCAAGATATATACTGCTGACGTTGCGCAATATGTATTATTGTTTGTTATCGGTCACTTTGCTGGTGTTATGACACCTAGTCCTGTGACAGAAAAGGAGAAAATTTGAAATGGCAGTTAAAGCACAACCTCTTACAATGGCTAGCCCCGTTACATCAGGAGTTGACGGTAGCATATGGACTAGCGGTGGCAATTTGTATGATGATGGGATAGGAAATCTTACCGCGGGGAGTTTGGCAGCTAACCAAACAACTGGTACAGTTCAAACAATGGCAGGTAGTGATACTATCACGGTAGCCGCCAGTACAGGGACTGTACGAGTAACCGCAGCAGGAGCAGTCACGGGCTGTATTCTTGCGCCTGGAACACGTCCAGGGCAATTGCTTACAGTTATCCATGAAGGTGCTGCAGCGAACACGATAACAATGGCTACTGCTGCGACTTCCAATGTAGCCGCGGGCACAACATGCGTTCTAAGCGGTCTAGCTGCTCATCTCTTTGTTTGGGATAGTGTAACTACAAGATGGTATCAAGTTGGCCCTGCTACCAATTAAGGAGTGATGTCAATGTCTTTTCTTAAGAAATATTGGTTATGGATTGCTGTAGGTGGAGTCATTGTATACTTCTGGTATACACGTTCATTGTCATCCATTCCTGAAGGGCAACCATTTATTAACCGTTTCGGACAAATAATCGGCGCCCCGCCAGGAACATCTGGAGGGCGCCCCTAGAGCTATAGTCTCTAGCTGGTAGGGTACCCTACCATTGTAGAATACTCTATAAATAGTACTACTGGTAGGGTACCCTACCACCCCACATAGGAAAATTTGATATGTCTACAGATTATAAGCCCGCTATAGAAATGCTAGTGCCTGACTCATTTGTCTTTAAGGGACAAAATGACCATACCTTTATAGTGATACATGAGACCGGAGACTCATCATTCTATGCTCAGGATACTGCCCGCTACTTTGGTGACATTAATGCTAACCCTGGCATGAAATCTGCTCACTATATTGTAGGACGGGACGGGGTAGTAGTGCAGTGTGTAAAAGAGGCTGATGGTGCTGGTGGAAATTGTTGTGCAGAAAAAGGTCATGAAGCATTTCTTGACCCCTTTTTGCATGACAACTTTAACCTTCATTCGTTGTCTATTGAACATGCCTCATTGTCTCCAGATAACTCCGCGGGGTTGACGGACTCACAAAAACAAGCATCATTTGCGCTTATACAACATTTGGCTGATGCTCATATGGTACCTAAGAGACTACCGACAAACGACGGTCAAGGTGGAATTATGGGCCATCATCACTTAGACCCTATTAGCAGAGCTAGGTGTCCAGGAAACTACCCTTGGAATGAATTATGGACATACCTTAAGGGTAGTCCTGTGACAGACTACAAACAAAAAAGCGCGTATGATGAATGGGAAACTTTTATATCTGACGCACCTACAGATACAGAGATTTTCCAAGAATGGTATAGAGACTATGTAAAAGGTGTTTTTCATGGAATGTGCTTGACTCATGAAGTAACACGTACTACATGGGATGGAATTGTTATAATAAAACAGTACTTTCAAGGAGGACACTATGAATACTCAAATAAAACAAACAGAGCTACATGGTATCCTGTCAAGTGAAATCAATAACAAGATAGATGAAATGGCAATACAGTTACTTCATAACCTTTCATGTAACAACTATGAAGTTGTGATACAGGCAACGGAAGATTGCTGTACTAAAAAGCTTCATATTAGTATTATTCTCTATAAGGTGAAAGTATAAGGAGGATATAAACTATAAAAATGCCTAAGAAACTAGAAAATAAACTTAAAATGGAAGCAACCCGTAAAGGACTATCCGGTGATAGGTGGCGTAAATATGTGTATGGTACAATGAGGAAGGTTGAGAAAGAAAAGAAACCTAGAAAGAAAATTTGATATGTACCAGATAGAAATAGACAATAAAAGACTGATAGAGTTTCAAGACGATTTACCTAAAATCGCGTTTTCATACTTTCTAGAAATAGTAAGACGCAATCCTGAAAAAGAAGTACTACTACTTAAAGATGGTGATTTCATGATGAGCAGAGGGACACGTAAAATCTGGACGGGTTATAGGAGTGATAATTTGACATGACAATACCGTCAATCTCTAATGGTGCACCTTTTACATGGGCAGTTCTCGGTGGGAATGTATCCAATTTACCTACTATAGCACAAGGTGCACCATGGGTCTGGATGTTACCCTCTGATACAAATGGCAATGCAAACTTAAATAATATATATGTGAACGCCGATACGAATGGTGTCATTGAAGCATCTAGCGGTATTCAGGCGGCGTTTACAGCATTAGGCGGTAAAAGTGGGACTATACGTTTCTTGCCTGGCATGTATTCTGTTACGTCAAAAATATTTTATTCACTAAGTGCTAACCAGAGAATTGTTATAGAAGGAGGAGGCGCAGTTATTAATTCTACTATAGCTGAGCCTGGAACGAATAGCGGTATATTTGAATTCATAGGAGACTTGAATAATACCGCAAGAGTAGAAATAAACAATTTAGATATCAATCATACTACGGGGATAGCGCCTGGCACTGGAAAGCTAGCAGGTATATACATATATCCATTAAACTATGGAAGTACAGGTACACAGTCTCTTGATTGTTTGATGTTACGCGAAGTAACTTGCACGGGATGTTCACTTGTAGGAACATGGATATTAGGTGCTATGCGTGTTGCTATTCTTGAATGTAAAATGAATAGTAACCGCGCGGCGGGATTGTACATAACTGGATGTTATGATACAGTAGTGATAGGTGGAGATTTTTCTTCTAATGTCACTGGTACTGTAACAGAAGATTATGGTATAGCGTGTACATCTAGTTCTTTTTTGCCTCCATGTAAGAATGTTGCAGTACTAGGCGTACAAGCGAATTCCAATGGTAGAAAAGGTATAGACTCGCATCACGGTCATAACTTACATATAGCTGGTAACACATGTATTGGCAATGGATATGTTGGTATATACGCTGTTATGGAAGATAGTACAAGAGATACCGGAGATGTAACCATTGTTGGCAATACTATAGACCAGACCGGAGGAAATGCGACACTAGGGAATTATGGTATCAATGTTGGAACGTTTGGCAATACAGGCGCACTCAGCCCAGGCGCATTTATCGTTACCTCTAATAAGATAACCGGCATTGACGCGGGTTCTATAAATTCACATGGTATACGTGTTATGACTGCGACAACTGGTGTCCCTCCTGACCGTGTTGTTATTAATGATAACATTATCAAGAAAGGCTCAGGTTCTAGCGGGGAAATAATATTATTCGATAATGCATTGGCTATTCCATATGTAGAAGTATGCAATAACATACTACACACTAACGCGGGTTTAGTCGGAGTGTATGTCCAGGCAGCTACTAACGCAATTGTTGCAAATAACATCTTGCAAATGGATAGCGGGGCGCAATATGGTATTAATGTTGTGAGTACAGCTAATGCTATTATAGAGGGTAACATCATTAATGGTACATACTCTTCTAGCGCAATCCCACCAGCTAGTGCTACACAAATTATTAGAAACAATTTAGCGGCTGGGGTAGAAATAGCGAATAGCACTTTTGTCGCACCTTTTACAGTAACCGGTGGATTTACTATTGATGCAAAAGGGCATTTAGTATCTCTTAACGCTGGAACACCGACGTTTACAGCCGTGAATGCGAACGTAGCTAACTTGTCTGTAGTGGGGAATGATGTTAGAGGAGTTATCACATTTGATGTGATAACAGGTACTATAACGGCTGGAACAGCCTTGTTTAATATAAACTGGACACAAGCGTATGGCAATACTCCAGTATTGTTACTGCAAGATGATAGCAACCAAACATCGGCATCATTTTACTGCTCAGGTAACACTACGGCGTTAGCTGTTATACGATGTTCAGGAGCGTTAGGAGTACTTACAGCATATAAAGTGAGTTACTTTGTATGTAGTTAGAAAAGTGATAATTTAACATGAAAAAGATTGTAACGTTAATTGTAGGACTGTTGTTATTGTTGTCTATGTTTTTCCCTTTACCCGTTTCTGCTTCATATGACTGTAGTGGAGGATGTACTTCATTTGTGCAATGGAATGGGACTACTTACGGTGGGTTTTCTAACTTCACTGTAGATGACCCTGGCTTTTTCGATAGTAGTGCGTTTTATATGAAGTTTATTCGTCTAAGTGACTCATTCGATAGTGCGCATACTGATATAGGAATAGTCAAAGTACACGGTAGCGGTACAGGCGCATATTGTAGTCAGTACGCAAAAGACACTGCGTACTACTTTATATACTCATGGGATGCTTCCTTGCAGAACCTTGTAGCATATTGTAGCGTTGTACCAGCCAACAACAAAAATGTAGAACAAGTGTTTAGTATCCTGTATTCCCCTAGTTGTGTACTTGACGGTAGCTTAAATGATGAAATGTTTGTGAGCATTGCAGGAGTCGGTCAGTGCATAGATAATGAACACGCATTCTATGATAGAGAGATACTGCAAGCCGAAATTAAAGACCATGTAAGCGGAAATCAAGTTTGGGGCGGTCTATGGAATTTGAATAGTTGGGCAAATAGTGCGCAAACATTCGTCTATCAAAATAGAATGCCCGATAGTAGTGCGGTACAAGGAGCTATGCGTATGTACTGGTCATTGAAACCGCAAAACTCTAGTAGCGGAGGAGTACTCAGAAGTTGTGTCTATGAAGTGTTTACGGGAATATGTACATATAACCACTAACTGGTAGGGTACCCTACCACTAAACATTATTAGTTTTCTCATTGTCAAGGCGTACTAGAAACAAAGTATCTTGTAACTCTAGTATGTCTTTATTATATTGGTCTACTATTTCACTTCTTATTTGTTGCATTTTGTCTAATAGCTCTAACGCTTCATAAGCATTAATCGGTATAGAATGGTATGGTGCTACTACTATCCATAGTATACCCTTATTCCAGTATAGTTTCATTGTTATCATTCCTCATCTTCTTGTATAAATCGATAGATATCAGGAAAACATAGCATATCTGTTTTCACTCTATCGTATTTATCTTTACATGCATAACATAAATGTGCATCATGCTTGCCATAACGTACAAGCAAATGAAAAGCGGGACGGCCACATATGTTACAATATGCTTCTATACCGTTAGAATAGTTATACAATCGGTGTTTGTAGTAAGCTAGCCTTTTCATTGTTGTGTATGACTGTTAAAAGGATTTTCTATATCTCTTTTAACTACGAATGTTTGTACCTGTTTACCATCTTCTATAAGTTGTAGGGTATGTTTATAGAATAACTCGTTTATATGGTTAATAAAACATGGTGTAGAACGTATAACTGTGTATACATTCATATTCCCTACTCGCTCTATTGTACAAATGACAAACCAAACGGGATAATTATCAGGATATGGTGATAGCGACATTGTTGTCTATGCCTCTTCCTCGTCTAAACTTTCAGTAAGATAGGCTATAACACTTTCTAATGAACTGCCATGCTTACGCATCAAACTTTCCAGCACTAAACATATGCGTACTTTCTCTAGTATTTGAATACCAGTAGTATTCACTGTATCATGTAGTACGTATTCTATGTATTTCATCTCTTCTCGCGTTAATGGTATTCTCATATTAAATTCTCACTTTCTAAGTGTTACTAGAATGATGTTCTAGTATTCACTCAACTGGTTAGAAGGGATTTAACAACTAACGACTAGAACATCCTCATGTGTCAAGTATACCACCGAAACATACAAATGTCAAGTTATAGTCTAGAAAGTATTCGTGTACGGTTGTCCGGTTGTCCGGTTGTCCGTACAAGTTGCGATTTGTCAAGTACGTATTTCTTATA
>WNGL01002782.1_pt1 | contig 21107 bp, 20 predicted proteins | sample 5400591 | NCBI WGS metagenome assembly WNGL01 (sample SAMN13153377, study PRJNA577476) | soil metagenome | isolation source: 80 cm soil or saprolite under Garry oak tree replicate 1 | place: USA:California | collected 2016-06-15 | reverse complement strand
TGGGACGTGACGACATCCGGTCGCTGATGAATGTCGGCGGCCGTGAAGCGCAGTAGCCGAAAGCCCGCGTTGAGAAGAAGGTTCTGTCTTCGGTTGTCCTCGACCAGCCGATCTCGGTGATTGGCCCCGTCGTACTCGACGACGAGCCTCGCTGTGCGGTAGTAGAGGTCAGCCCGTCCGACGAATCGGCCGTCGCCGTCACGTAGGTCGGTCTGCACTTGCGGTCGCGGCAGGCCTGCCTGTAGCAGAAGCCAACGAAGGCGGGTTTCCATCGGAGATTCGGCCGGCTCCGCCAGATCATCAAACAGACCGAGGTGCAGACGTAGGGCAGCGTCGGCCAGAACCAGGAATTCGACGGGCGGAAGTTGTCGGCGTAAATCGCGGAATGTTCGCTGCACCGAGGTCGCCGGCAACCCGCGAATGTTGACCGCATCACCCAATCGACAGCGCCGAACCATGAGCCCGCAGCGTGAACGGACGCTGGAAGTCGGGGAGACGACGACTTCGATTGGGTTGCAGGGATCCACGTCAAGGCGATACAGCCAGGCGGCTGTCAATCCAGCGAAGACAGCGTCAGGTGGCAACAGCCCACGCCAGGCGAGCAGCACATGCCAATAGTCTTCCCGGAGTCCGCTCCAGCAGTAGAGCTGGCTTCCCAATCGCCTCCACGATCTGCCGCTGAGCGCGTCCAGCGTAAGGCCCGCGGCGCGTGCCTCTTGAAGCGAGAACGGCCGTCTGGTGAGCTCTGGCGGGATCCGCGGCCTCCGACCCACGTACCCAGCCTGACTCAGTCTCGTTTGGTGGGCCAACCCACCCCGTTAAGACGTTTTTGGCACCAAAAACGCCATTGGCGGTTCTGATTCGACGGTTTTGGCGCCAAAAACGTTGAATCAGACGACCACGTACGCGCGCACCGGGAAGCTCGCCCCGCCCACCCACGCGATCGGCACCGCGTGCAGGCGGCCTCCTGACGGCGGGACCGCCGCCAGGTTCGTCATATGCTCGCAGACAGGGATCCCGGCGCCCAGCAGCTTGGTGTGCGCCGGCCGCGACAGATCCTCTGTGTCGTCGATGTTGAGCGAGTCGATTCCGACGAACAGCGCCCCTTGCCTGACGAGCATGTCGCAGGCGTCCGCGGTCAGGAACGGGTTTTCCGCGAAATACGCCGGCGTTCCCCAGTGCCGTGAGAAATCCGTCCTGATCAGGACGGCGCGGTAGCGCAGCTCGACGCCGGCAAGGGCTTCGGCATCGATCGCGCGCTCTGCGCCTGAGCAGTCGATGACAACGGTTTCGAGGTCCGCCAGCCGTTCGAGGGGGAGCGCGGCGAGGTCTGCGCCACCCCGGTGGCGATGGATGGGCGCGTCCACATAGGTGCCGGTGTTGCCGCACAGGTGCAGCGACGCGATGCGGAACTCCGCCTTCCCCTGGTAGCGCTCCTGCGACATCTCGTAGTCGAAGACGATCTCGACGCGAGGCTCGGGAAGCCCCGGATACGTCTTCATGCCTTCCACGACGGGATGGCTGACCTCGAAGAAATGGGGCATGCGGAGATTTTGAGACCAAAAATGAGAGTTTTTCGAGACTGCCTTTGAGACGGCCTTCGGCCGACGCTGCCCGCCAGCGGATTTTCTCGACCAGGAGGCGGTCATGAGTCTTTTGACCCGGCTGCGGCTGCTCTTCAACACGGAGATGAGCAGCGCCTTCGATCGGGCGGAGGATCCTCGCCAGGTCCTCGACTATGCCTACAACCAGCAGCAGGAGCTGCTGATCACGCTCCGCCGCGGCCTGGTGGACGTGGCCACCTCGAAGCAGCAGCTCGAGCAGCAGGCCACGCGGCTGCAGAACCGCATCCCGCAGCTCGACGACCAGGCCCGCCGCGCGGTCACGGCCGGGCGCGACGACCTCGCACGAGTCGCGATCGAGCGCAAGTGGCTGGCCCTGAACGAGGTGGAGGGTCTGAACAAGCAGATCGCGGAGGTGGAGGCCGACAAGCAGCGCCTGGCGGGCCAGGAACGGACTCTCCAGATCCGCGTCGAGCAGTTCCGCACGCATCGCGAAGTCGTGTCGGCACGCTACAGCGCCGCCGAAGCGGAGGTCCGGCTGAAGGAATCCCTCGCGGGGGTTTCGGGTGAGCTGGCGGAGCTCAGCATGGCCGTCGGCCGCGCCGAGGAGAGAGCCGACCGGCTGCAGGCCCGGGCCAGGGCGATCGACTCGCTCGTCGACCTCGGCTCGTTTCCTCCGATCGGGGGCGGCGACTTTCTCGAAGCCGAGCTGCTCCACATCACGGTCACCAAGGAGATCGACGAGGAGCTCTCGAGGATCAAGACCGAGGTTGCCGGCGCGGAGCCGGCCAAGGAGACGAAGTGATGAGCTCGACGCAATGGCACCCCGAAGGGAAGCACCTGGTCTCGCCTGACGGGAAGTGGTATTGGGATGGGATCGCGCAGGAGTGGAAGCCCGTCGCAGGGCGGCCGGCGGCGGCGCCCCAACCGGCGAAGGCCCCGCCGGCAACACCGGAGCGTGGGCTGAGCTCTTTTGCCGGCACCGTCCGCTCCGAGGACCTCGCCTACGGCCAGACGGTGCTGGTCTGGGCGCGATGGATCCTGATCGGCACGGGCTTGCTGCTCTCGTTCTGGAGCCCCCAAAGCCTGACCACGCTGCAGATCCAGCTGGCCGCGATCATCGCGCTCGCGTTCGGCAACTTCTACCTGCATGTCCAGCTTCTGCGCGGACACCCGGCGCTCGACAACGTGGTCTACGCCGCAAGCGCAGCCGACATCACAGTGATCACGGCCCTTGTGCTGGTCCAGGGCGGCTATCCGTCGCCGGTGTTCATCTTCTACTTCGCCGCCATGGTCGGGATCTCGGTCGCGTTCCCGACCTGGATGACCGCCGGCTACACCGGGATCGTAATCGGGATCTACGGAATCATCTGCCTGGCCACGGCGCCAGGCGACGAATACCCGGCCGTGTTCACGCGGCTCTTGATGATCGCCGCCATCGCGGTCTGCGGCAACCTGTTCGCCCGCAGCGAATCAAGCAGACGGACCGACGCGATCCGCATCCACGACGAGCTGCTCGACGAGGTCGAGCAGGAGTCCTCTGTCCAGCAAGCAGCCCAGCCGGCCGCGCCGGTCGCATAGGAGGCAATGAAGATGTCAATCAACGCACGTGAGGTCCGCACCGCAAAGCAGGCGGAGCAAGAGGACCTGTTCTTCGGTCAGACCGTGATCCTGTGGGCGCGCTGGAGCGTCATCGTCGCGGGCATCGTGCTCGTGCTATGGACGTCGACCGATGTCAGCCTCCTGACCCGGACCATGCCCTTCTTCCTGGTCTTGATGGCGGTCAACTTCTTCCTGCACGGCCGCTACGTGATGGGGAGCCCTCTCAACCGCACCGCCGTCGTGGTGGCAAGCCTCGTCGACCTCATCCTGATCACGGCCATCATCGTGCTCTGGCCCGGGTCGCACGGCCTGGACAACCAGTTCTTCGTCCTCTACTTCCCGGTCGTGTTCGCCTTTGCGCTCGTCTTCACCCGCCAGGTCGAGGCCGCATACACAGGCCTCGCGATGGTGGCCTACACGGCGGCCTGCTTTCTCACCGGCACCGTGCACCTCGACATCGGGAACGATTTCAAGCTGCTGGTCATGCGCCTGATCGTCATCGCTGCGATGGGCTTTCTCGGCAACTTCTACTTCCGCATCCAGCGCGACCGGCTCGCCCGCGCGTCCAAGAATCGGGCCGCGGCGTGAAGAGCCTGCTGGACCGGGTCGGCAGCTTGCTGAAGAAGGGAGCCGGCGTCGCGCTGGCGCCGGCACCCGACCCGAGGGTGACCCAGCTCACGTCTCATCAGAGACAGCGCGCGCTGCTGAACCAGGTGGTCAAAGCCGGCAGAGAGGTAACCGCGGCGAAGCACCGTTTGCGCGCCGCGGCCGAAGCGGTGCGCCAGAAGCTGCCTGCGATGGAGGATCAGGCGCGCGTGGAGCTGAAGGCCGGGCACGAAGAGATGGCGCGGCTCTCCCTGCAACGTCGCCAGGTGGTGATGAAGGAGCTCGAGACGCTCGAACGACAGATGGCGGAGGTCGAGAAGGAGGAGTCAGCGCTCGCCGTGATCGAGCAGCGACTGACCGGGCAGATCGAAGCCTTCGCCGCCCGGCAGGAGGTGATCAAGGCCCGCTTCAGCGCCGCCGAGGCGCAGGTGCGCATCAACGAGGCGATGACGGGCGTGTCGCAGGATTTCGCCGACCTGACCGCCGCCCTGCACCGCGCCGAGCAGACAACCGAAGACATGCAGGCTCGCGCCACCGCGATCGACCGGCTCGTGCGCGATGGGGACCTCGAGGCGATCAGCTTCGCCGCGGGGTCAGACGCCATCGACGCGCGTTTCCAGACGCTCGACGCCGACGCGGACGTCGAGCGCCAGCTCGACGCGCTCAAAGAGCTCGGTTGACGACGCTGAGCTGGTCCAGACGGGTGGCCACCAGCTCGAAACCGTGGTGCAGCCGGCGGTAGTAGGTCGGCCTCGACATGTGCAGCCGTTCCATGATCAGCTCGTGGCTGCCTGCCCTCTTCACGTAGTAGTCGAGCAACAGGTGGCCCGCCTCGGCGTCTCGCGGTGCGGTCGAAGACGCGAGCTCGCCGATTACGTCGATGAGCAGGGCGCGAAGCTCAACCGCGGCGGACTCCCCTTTCGAAACCACGGGCATCTGAGCCAGCGGGCTTCTGCCCAGCGCTTCCGGCGTCCCCAGGTCGTCGAGGGCCGCTCGCACCAGCTGCTCACGCGCGGTGCTGTCCGGGTCGAGCGTCCAGCGCTCGGGCTCGGGCTCGCCCATGAACATGGGATACGGCGCGATCACCGCCGCCGGCAGGCCGGCACGGAGCAGGCGGCCCAACAGCCAGCTGAGCAAGGTGGAGGCGATGATCGCGCCGGCCCACAAGGACGGGCCCCACGAGCTCCCCGCCGGACGCAGCGACAGGTCCGCCATGTAAGCGATCGCGTAAGCAGCTCCGATCACCGCGCACAGGGACGCCGACGGGCGGCCGGGCCGGCGCGCGGTCCACGCGACCCACGCATCGGCGGCGATGCCCGCGGCGATGGGCACCGGCAGCAGGTAGAAGTTCCCCTTGGTGATGGTCACGAGGATGCCGTTGAGCGCGAAGACGAACGTGAGCGATCCAGGCCGAATCTTGAAGCCGCTGTTGAGCAGGAGTCCGGTGCCGGCCAGGATCGCGGTCTGTGCAAGCAGCGCCGCCATGCCCATGTTCTCGCCCAGCCAGGCCGGCGCCGAGTGGAGGAAGGGGTAGTCGGCGGCGGGCCACGGGTCGATCAGTGGATGCGCGAACTGTGTCGCGAACGTGAATATCGACAGCAGCAGAGCAGCCGACGTCAGCGCGACCGGGCTGGCCACGATCTCGCCGCGCCGCGCCGCAGCGCGCAACGGGCCGCTGACGATGACCGCCGCGGCGGTGATCTCGATGAGGTGCGGCGGGGTGAACAGGGTTTCCAATCCGACGCCCCCGGTGCCGAACGCCGGGGACCAGAAAGCGTCGTCCACGATCCACGCTGAGCCGAAGATGAGCGCGGCCGCGAATGTGCCGGTCTGGCCGTCCGGGAGGGCGCGGTTCCACGCCCGGCCGGCTCTCAAGCCGACGGCGAAGCCGGCGAACAGGTAAAGCGTGAGCGCCGACCATGCCGCGGTCACGATGGTGCTGCCGGTTCGGGCGGTCGTCTGCAGCACTTCGGTCGGGTCGTGCACGTAGGCGTAGGCGACGATGTAGGCGCCCAGCACGAACCACGCCGACAGCACGACCACCACCGAATCGACCGCTCGTGGTTCCTCCGCGAGCCTGCGCAGGTATTTCAGCATGCCACCCGGCCAAACCATAACCCCCGCTCGCACGGTTTTTGAGACCGATTTCGAAACCCCGCTGAGACTGCGGCTGAGACCGGATTCAGGGAACCCTTCGCTCCGTTGACGCCCACTTCGTGCTCAAGGAGGAAGGTCCCATGTCCATCAACGCGGAAGTCGACGGAATCGTAGTCCTGCCGATCCCTGACCCGCTCCATGCCGGCAACGGCCACCTGGAGGAGGTCGCGCCTCTGCCCGAACCGGAGCCAGAAGCACCGGCGGCTCAGGCCTCCATCGCGTCGGAAACGCCGGCACGGCGCGCGCGCCCGGCGTGGATGGTGCCGGCGGCCATCGCGTCAGTCGGCATCATCGTCTCGGGCACCCTTGGATTTCTTCTCTACTCCACGCTGCAGCAGCAGGACGCGCTGCACTCGCAGCTCGTCGCGACCAAGACGACTCTCACCTCGACCCAGGGCCAGCTGACCGCGGCTCAGGCCGATGCGGCTTCACGCAAGGTGACAGCCGACTACGTCGCCCTGTACGTAGCCGACGAAGGCAAAGTCCTGACCGACTACGAGAACGCCATCGCATGCAGCGGCTACAGCAGCTGCCGCACAGTTGCACAGCAGTTCATGACCGATATGCAGACGTTTCAGGCCGACCGCAAGTCGGCAAATGTTCCTGCCTCACTCAGCGCCAGCGACAGCAGCCTGGGCGACGCTTTGAGCGCAGCCATTGCAGGTGACCAGGAGCTGATCACCGGGATGGACAACGGCGACGTCCCCAAGATCGACGAAGGCGGGACCAAGGTCGACGCCGCGATGTTGAACATGGCAAAAGCAGAAGCGGCTCTCGGCACCGGGCTCAAGTAGTTGCGGATCCCCGTGATTGCGGCGGCGGTCCTTGTGACCGTCGCCGCGATCTTCTTCTGGCAGGTGAACACGTCGCTTCGGGCGGAGATCGCCTCGCAGCGCCACACCATCACGCAGCTCCAGGGTCGGGTGTCGCTGCTCGAAAACAAGTCGAGCTCACAGGCCGACTGGTCGTCCGTCGCCGCACGAGTCGAGCCTTCCGTCGTGAAGGTCGAGGCGGGCGACGCCACCGGCTCGGGATGGGTGGTCCGGAGCGACGCGACCGGTTCGGAGCTTGTGACCAACTTCCACGTCATCGCCGACGCGTGGTCGTCAGGCGATGCGTCCGTTGACGTGCGCCAGGAGGACCGCTCGCTCAAGGGCACCATCGTGCGGGTGGATGGCAACGACGACCTCGCGGTGATCCACGTGTCCGAGCGCTTGCCCGCCCTCGTCACAGCGTCGGCGCGACCGAAGCTCGGTACCCCGGTCATGGCGATCGGATCCCCGCTCGGTCTCGACGGGACCGTGACCCTGGGAGTGGTCTCCGGCTTCCGCAGCCTGGACGGCAGCGACTACGTCCAGTTCTCGGCGCCGATCAGCCCGGGCAACAGCGGCGGCCCGGTGATCGACTCGCGAGGCCAGGTCGTCGCGGTGGCCTCGGCGAAGCTGGTCGGCACCGGCGTGGAGGCGCTTTCCCTGGCCATCCCGGTCCAGGTCGTGTGCCTGAGCCTTGTGCGCTGCGCCGCCGCTTAGGGCTGAGGCAGTGCCGCGTTGAATTTGCTGGTGATGCCCTGCTCCGCCTGGATCACGTGCATCACGGCGTTGATCAACGCCAGGTGAGAGAACGCCTGGGGAAAGTTACCCAGGTGCCGTCCGCTGCGCGGGTCGATCTCCTCCGCGTAAAGCTGCAGCGGGCTCGCGTAGGACAGCAGCTTCTCGCACAGCTCGCGTGCGCGATCGAGCTCGCCGATCTCGCACAGCGCAGAGACGAGCCAGAACGAGCAGATCGTGAACGTGCCCTCTTCGCCACGGAGCCCGTCGTCGGTTTCCGCGGTGCGGTAGCGAAGCACCATGCCGTCGACCGTGAGCTCTTCGGCGATCGCCAGCACGGTGGCTCGCACCCGAGCATCGTCGGGGGACAGGAAGCGGACAAGCGGGATCAGCAGCACCGACGCATCCAGGTTCCTGGCTCCGTAGTGCTGGACGAAGACACCTCGCTCGTCGACGCCGCGGACGCAGATCTCGGCTTTGATCTCATCCGCTTTCGCCTGCCAGCTTTTGGCCAGGTCCATGTCTCCATGCATCTCCGCCAGCCGCGCGCCACGGTCGCACGCGACCCAGCACATGAGCTTGGACGACACGAAGTGCTGCGGCTCGCCGCGAACCTCCCAGATGCCGCGGTCCGGCTTCTGCCAGTTCTCGATCGCCGATTCGACGGCTCGCTTGAGGATCGGCCACACGACCTCGGGCAGGAAGTCGCGCGACTTCGTGTGCAGGTACACCGAGTCGAGCACCGCACCCCACACGTCGTGCTGTACCTGCTGATACGCGGCGTTGCCCACGCGCACGGGCTGCGACGCCTCGTAGCCGCTCAGATGATCGATGGTTTTCTCGGTCAGCTCGTGCTCGCCGCCGATCCCGTACATGATCTGCAGGTCCTTTTTGCCGGTCGCGACGTCGGCGATGAAATAGAAGAAGTCGTTCGCCTCGCGCGCGAATCCGAGCGTGTAGAGGCCCCAGAGCATGAAGGTGCCGTCACGGATCCACGTGTATCGGTAGTCCCAGTTGCGCTCCCCTCCGATCGTCTCGGGCAGCGAGGTCGTGGGCGCGGCAAGAAGCGCTCCGGTCGGGCTGTACGTGAGCCCTTTGAGGGTCAGCGCGCTGCGCTGCAAAAAGCTCTGCCAGGGATGTTCGGGAAACTCGCCCCGGTTGATCCATTCGCGCCAGAAATCCGCCGTGCGTTCGACCCGCTGAAAAGCCTCTTCGGCAGTCGGCGGCGCCGGGTGCTCCGCCCAGTACTCCTTGCCGGTCGAGTGGCGCGATCGGGGCCACACCAGGGCCGCGTACGCGCGCTCGCCCTGGCGCAGCGTCTTGGTCGCATGCGCGCCGGGGCCTTCGAAACCCACACGGAGGTCGGTCACGAGCCGGACCGGCACCTCGTCCTGGCCGCCGCTCGCGATGGCCTCGTTGTACCCCTGTCCCGCGTACTCCCACTTCGCCGCCGCCTGGCCGTAGTCAAAGACCGGCTGGCAGTCCATGCTCAGCTCGACGCTGCCGACCACGCAGCGCGCCGTGCGCAGCAGGATGTGCTCGGCCTCGTTGTCGGACGGCGGCCGCCGATATGTCCCCGAGCGGCGCTCGCTGTGGTACCAGGGCCCGATGCACATGGCGTCTCGCACGATGAGCCAGCCCGTGCGCGTGCGCCACGTCGTCTCGAGCACAAGCGTGCCCGGCAGGTAGCGTCGCCCGGCCGGCACCTGGACGTCCGAGGGGCCGAAGCGGAAGCTGCCGGCCGCGCGGTCGAGGATGGCGGCGAAGACGCTGGGGCTGTCGGGACGCGGAAGGCACATCCACTCGACCCGCCCGCTAGGGGCGATCAGGCAGTTGACCTCGCAGTCGGACAGGAAGGCGTACTCGGCGATCGGCGGGAAGGGGCTGGAGACACGCGGTCCGGCGGCCTGCGACTCGGGTTCGAGCGACGGCCCTTTACCGTCCCCATTGCGCCGGGCGCGCGCAGGGCGCTCCTCCTCGAGAGACGGGCTGATAGCCCGGCCCAAGTCAGCCTCGCTTGCCTTCCTTGCCACCCTTCACCTTACCGAGAGCTTATGCCGATGACCCGCCGTACGCGCTCGAAAACCTCGTCTGGAGACCCCATCCCGCTGACGATCTCGACCGGCACCCCCTGCCGGCGGTAGTGGTCGAGCACGGCCTCGGTGAGCTTGTGGTACTCATGCATCCGCTCGGTGATCGCCTCGCGCGTGTCGTCGGATCGGCCCTCGACCGCGGCCCGATGCAGGAGGCGCTCGACCAGATCCCTCTCCGGCACGTCCAGCGCGAGGACGCGGTCGACGCGGTGGCCCTCGCCGGCCAGCATGGCGTCCAGCGCCTGGGCCTGGCGCAGGGTGCGCGGAAAGCCGTCGAGCAGCACGCCGGCGCCGGTTTCCGCTTCGGGAAGCCGGCTCCGTACGATGTCGACGATCAGCTCGTCCGGTACGAGGTCGCCCGCGGCCATGATGCGTCCGGCCTCCTGGCCGGTCGGCGTTCCCGTCGCCACCTCGGCCCGCAGGATGTCGCCGGTCGAGAGGTGCTTGAGGTGGAAGTCCTTTTCGATCCTGGCCGCCTGGGTGCCCTTGCCGCTGCCCGGTGGGCCGAAGATGATGCCGATCACGCGAGGCGGATCTTGCGCCGCCTGCGCCACCATGTCTTGGCGTGCTCGGCGAGCAGGGCCTGGACCGCAGGGTCTGGGCCCGCCGGCTCACCCTCCTGACTCAGCGCCATCCAGCGACGGGTGACCTCCACGTACAGGTCTGCCTCAGTCCAGCCGGGCAGCTGCTCGAGCACCTTGTGGCGCCGGATGGATTCGGCGATCGGGTGATAGACGTGGTCGTACCAGCTGGCGGCAGCCTCCTGCAGCGGCACGTCGCGGTGCTGCTCGAGGGACAGGAAATAGCGGTGGCCGATGATGTGCTGCATGATCTCGTCGTAGCGCCCGAGCCGGCTGCATTCGAGCCGCGCTTGCGGACGCGAGCGGTGGAGTTGCGTGACCTCCAGGAAGGCCGCATACTCGGCGGCCTTGAGCAATGCCTCGGCATCGATCTCGGGGCCGAGGGGAGCGCGAGTCTTGATGTTGATCACTCGGGCGTTGATCATCGGACGGCCCAGGTTTCGCGCCACCGAGACACGATGGTGGCCGTCGATCACGTAGTAGTTGTCATCCACCTTGTAGACGTCTATCGGCGGCAGCTCGTCCCCCTCCACCATCGCCTGATATATGCGCGTCCATCGCTCGCGCATGCGGCGATTGATGGGGAGAAACCCCGGGTCGAAATCTCCCGTCTTCACCTCAGGCGCCACCGATCCGACGATGCGGTCGATCGGAATCTCCTGGTCGCCGCCAAACGAGCGGCCTTCCAGTCCCGCTGCCCGGAGCAACGGCTCCAGCGAGCGCAGTCGCTCGGCGCGACCGGTCAGGATCGTGCGCAGGCTGCGCCGAAACGCCCGCGCCCGGGCGGAATCGAAGTCCTGGATCGCGCGGATGCGCTCAACGCCCATGTGGCGATCCCGGACTACCGAACGATCGGACTAAAGAAGCGCCTGCTCGCTCTCGGCGTCGAAGAAGTGCAGACTCCTCGTGTCGAGGCCAAGCTTTATGCGGTCGCCCGGCGCCACGCTTATTCGCGGATCGATACGCGCGGTCATCTGGTCGCCCCCAACCGACCCGTAGAGGTACTGGTCGGAGCCGAGCCTCTCCACCACGTCCACCTTCATGTCCAGCGTGGGTGCGCCATCCGCCACGCGGTCCGTGACCGCCTCCGGGCGGAAACCGAGGGTGCCTTTGGAGGCACTCACCGGCTTGGGCATCTTGACCTCGAACCCCGACGCCTTGGCCGAGCCATTGCTGATCGTGGCGGGGATGAAGTTCATGGTCGGCGTCCCGATGAAGCCGGCGACGAACAGGTTCGCGGGGTGGTCGTAGATCTCGCCGGGCGTGCCGACCTGCTGCAGGATCCCGGCGTTCATGATCGCGATCCGGTCACCCATCGTCATCGCCTCGACCTGGTCGTGCGTGACGTAGATGAAGGTCGTCTGGAGGTCGCGGTGCAGCTTCTGCAGCTCGACCCGGGTCTGGCCGCGGAGCTTTGCGTCCAGGTTGGACAGAGGCTCGTCGAGCAGGAAGACCTTCGGGCTGCGCACGATGGCGCGGCCGAGGGCCACGCGCTGGCGCTGGCCGCCGGACAGGGCTCGCGGCTTGCGCTTCAGGAAGTTGTCAAGGCCCAGGATGCGGGACGCGTTGCGTACCCGCTTGTCGATCTCGGTCTTCTTCATGTGCTGCATCTGCAGCGGGAATGCCATGTTGTCGTAGACGGTCATGTGTGGATACAGGGCATATGACTGGAAAACCATGGCGATATCGCGGTCTTTGGCCGCGAGGTTGTTCACCACCCGGTCGCCGATGAGGATCCGCCCCTCGCTGATCTGCTCCAGCCCGGCGAGCATGCGAAGCGCGGTCGACTTGCCGCAGCCGGAAGGACCGACCAGGACCATGAACTCCTTGTCCTGGATCTCGACGTTGAAGTCCTTCACGACGGTCAGGTCCGCGGTGTACCGCTTGACGACGTGGTCGTAAGTTACCGATGCCATCTCTTATCTATTCCCCCTACACCTGAGTGCCACGTGCGCCCTCCAGATGACAATTCTATTTACCTCCCCTTAATTCGCAAATCCGAGTTTATGAGTCTCGAGGTTGACTTGCGTACCACCAGGCTCGTGCTGAGCGGAGCCGGCGACTCCACCGGCATGCCTTTCATGCGCTGAATCAGGAGTCGAGCGGCCAGCCGGCCCTTCTCGACGATCGGCTGACGCACCGTCGTCAAAGGCGGATTGGTCCACGCCGACGCCGGCACGTCGTCGAATCCGACCACCGAGAGGTCCTCCGGTACCCGGAGGCCCCAGGCCTGAGCGGCCGACATGACGCCGATGGCGGCCATGTCGCTCATGGCGAGCACTCCGGTCGGCCTGTCCTTGCCCTTGGGCAGCGACTCGAACGCGCGCGCGCCTGCCGCGACCGAGATGCCCGCCACCACGGCCACGGGTTCTGGCGCGCCGGCGGAATCCAGCGCCTTGCGGTAGCCGTTGAGCCTCCTGGTCGCGGTGGGCGTGCTGTTGACCTGCGCGCGCGCCGGTGGCAGGACGAGGATCGCGAACTGCCGGTGCCCGAGCTGCAGCAGGTGCCGAGCCGCCGCCTGGGCGCCACCTTCGTCGTCGATGTTGATCGCGGGATGGGCAGGCGAGCCGTCGGAATCCACGAGCACGGTCGGGATGCCGATGCGATCGAGGACTTCGAGCGCCCGATCGTGGGGAGAGAGGCCCAAGCTGATGAACCCGTCCACCGAGGCCTGCCGGATCGCGCCTTCGAGGGAGCCGTCGAGAGGCGGCACGAGGAGCAGGGTCAGGTCATGCTCCTCGCACTGCTCGCCGAGACCCTGGATGAGCTCGCTGACGAAGGGGTTGGCGAAGACCGTCGAAAGGCGCTGCGGGATGAGCAGGCCAATCGTCCCGCAGCGCCGCATCGACAGGGCGCGCGCGGCGGGATGTGGCGTGTAACCGAGGTCCTCGGCGACACCCAGGACGCGTTCCAGCGTGGCGTGGCCCAACCTCTCGGGGCTGTTGAAGGCGAACGAAACGGCGGTCTTGGACACGCCGGCCGCCGTCGCCACGTCAGCGATGGTGACCCGGGACACCCAGCCAGGCTCCTGCCATGAGCACGATCTCCCCCGTCTCTAAAACCGCTTTAGTAAAGCGGTTTAGGGGCGATCGTATGCGCTGTCGGGCGGCCTGTCAAGGGTGATTTTTGGACGCCCGGTGACCGGATCCCAAGTGATCGCGGCGTCGTCGACCAGCAGCGCTTCCAGGAGTGCTTCGGTGGAGAGCTCTGGGTCGGCCTGGTCTCCACCGTCGCTGTCAGGCTCGGGGTCGGTGTCCACCTAGGTCGCCCCCTTTGGTCTTTGGGTTGTGGCGCGGACGAGGCCCGGGTCGACCTTGGGGACGCGGTCAAAGGTCAGAAGGCCGTTCGTCTCCTGCTCGACGTCGGTCAGCTGCGTGTAGCAGAAACCCTCGACCGGACCTGGTTGCATCAAGCCTTCGATCAGGCCCGCATAGATGTTCAGAAATTGCTCGGCATCTCGCACGTCGGCATAGCCCCAGCCGCCGGAGCCCGAAAGCCGGAGCCCTCCGAACTCCGTCACCAGCACCGGCTCCCCGCGGTAGCTGAACCCGGGGTCGTATGGCGCATGGTCGCCGGCGCGCGCCCCCAGCGCGGCCTCGACGGTCCGATAATTCCTGGCCAGGTCGGCAGGCGGGGAGTAGTCGTGCAGCGTGCACATGTCGGTGAGAGCGTGCTCCCAGCCGTCGTTCGAAGAGACCGGCCGCGTGCCGTCGAGCTCGTGCGTCAGGTTGTAGAGGCGGACCAGAAAGCTCGAGCGAACCGACGGATCGATGTCCTGGAGCCCGAAGCTCTCGTTGGCCGGCACCCACGCCACCACCGACGGATGGTCGCGATGCTCGCGCACGACATCGGTCCACTCGGCGATGAGCCTGCGCTCCGCCTCGGCCGAGTGTTCGTGGAAGCTCGGCATCTCCGACCAGCAGAGGAAGCCGAGACGGTCCGTCCAGTAGAGCCAGCGCGGATCCTCGACCTTCTGATGCTTGCGCGCGCCGTTGAAACCAAGCGATCGCGCCAGCTCGATGTCCGCCCGGAGGCCATCGTCGCTCGGCGCGGTAAGGAGACCTCCGGGAAAGTAGCCCTGGTCCAGGATCAGCCTCTGGATGAAGGGTTTGCCGTTCAGGTAGAAGCGGCCGTTTCTGGTCTCCACCTTGCGCAGCCCGAAATAGCCCTCGAGGCGATCCACGGTTCTGCCTTCCCGGTCGACGAGCCTTGCTTCCAGGTCGTACAGCGCCGGCGAGTCTGGGTGCCAGGGAACGACGTGCTCGAGCTGCATCCGACCACCGCCCTGTCCCGACCACCGTCCGGCGACCTGCCCCTCCAGGGTCGCGATGAGGTCGACCTGGCCGTCCGCATCGACCTCGAGATCGACGGCACCGGACTCGAGGTCGGTCCGGGTCCGGAGCCCGCGGATGTGACGCGCCGGCAGCGGCTCGAGCCACACGGTCTGCCAGATGCCGGTCGTCGGCGTGTAGAAGATCGACTCGGGGATTGCCTTCCAATACTGCTTGCCGCGCGGGATCGTCTTGTCGGCGAGCGCATCCTCGGCCCTGACCACGAGCACGTTGTCACGCTCGCGCAAGGCTGCCGTGATGTCGGCGCTGAACGGCGTGTGGCCGCCCTCGTGACGCACGACCTCGACGTCGTTGACCCACACTGTCGCCCGGTAGTCGACCGCGCCGAAATGCAGGACGACGGCCTCGCCCGCCGGCGCGTCAAACCGGCGCCTGTACCAGACGACGTCGCCGGGCAGCTCGCCGATGCCCGACAGCTCGGACTCGGCGGAGAACGGAACCACGATGCTGCGGTCGAAGGTTGGGTCCGGCCCGCCGCCGAACTCCCACTCCCCGTTCAGGGAAAGCCATTCCGTCCGCCGGAGTGCCGGCCGGGGATACTCAGGTCTGGGCCCCATGACCGTGCTAAACCTCCAAGGCGAACGTTCGCTTACTCGCGCATAATACCCGGAGCGTGAGTGCGCGGAGGGCGACGCGGCACGTTTCGGTCAAGGATGTGGCGGCCCGGTCGGGGGTCAGCTTCCAGACCACGAGCAAGGTCTTGAACGGCGGTGGCTCGGTTTCAGAGGTCACCCGCGCCCGCATCCTCCAGGCGGCGAGCGACCTGGGCTACGTGCCCAACCTGCAGGCGCGCAGCCTGGTCATGCAGCGGACGCAAACCGTCGGCGTGATCACGAGCGACTTCAACGACCACAACCTCGGCCGGCTCATCGTGGGCGCCGAGCAAGAGGCACGGCGTCAGGGCTACAGCGTTGTCATGACGAGCATCGAGCCGGAGGGGTCAGGGACCGAGTACGCGCTTCCCGCGATGATGGAGAGGCGGGTCGACGGAATCCTCCTGGCAGCGCCGCAGATGGAAGAAGACGAGGCGCTCGCCCATGTGCTGGATCGCAGCCTGCCTGTCGTGAGCCTCCACGACGTGCCCGGAGGCGGCGTCTCGACCGTCGGCTCCGACGACGAGCTGATCGGCCTGCTCGCGACCCGCCTCCTGGTGGAGAAGGGCCGTCAGGTGATCGCCACCGTGATCGGCAAGCGAGGCAGGCGCGTCACCGAGAGCCGGCTTCGCGGGTACAGCAGGGCGCTCGAAGACGCGGGTTTGCGGTTCGACGCCGAGCTGGTCGAAGAAGGCCGCTGGGAGATCGCCGCCGCCGCGAGCGCGACCATGCGGCTGTTCGAGAGGCGCGCCGATATCGGGGCGGTCTTCGCGCAGAGCGACACCATGGCGGTCGGCGTGCTCAGCGCTCTGCACCGGCTCCACAAGCACGTGCCCGCAGGCTGCGCGCTGGTCGGCTGCGACGACATCGACATGGCGCCGTACACGGTGCCGCCGTTGACAACCATCCATGTTCCGTTCTACGAAACCGGCGCGGAGGCGATGCGACTGCTGCTCAACATGATCACCACCGGCTCGGTGGCGCCGAGCAAGGTCATCCTCCCCGTGCATCTGATCGTTCGGGCCTCGAGCGGCTAAGACCGGCTCAGGAAGCGACGACACAGGCGTCGGTTATTGGGTTAAGGAAGGTCAAGCGCCGCTGCATTTCCTTCATCATTCTCCGCCGTGGCTCCGCTTCGTTTGCTCCAGGTCGGACTCGGTCCGCATGGCCGCAACTGGGCGCGAAAGGTCGTCCCTCATATCGAAGAAGTCGAGCTGGTGGCGTATGTCGACAAGGATCCGTACGCGCTCGACGCGCTGCGCGAAGAGGCGAAGGTGGCCCCGGAGCTGTGCTTCGAATCGCTGAAAGAAGCGATCGCGGCCACCCGGCCGGAGGCGGTTCTCAACACCACAGCGCTGGCTGCCCACGTCCCGCTGACGACGGCGGCCCTCGACGCCGGGCTCCACGTGCTGGTCGAGAAGCCGTTCGCGCCGAGCGTGGCCCTGGCGGAGCAGCTGGTGGATGCGGCGAAGGTGCGAGGACTCGTGCTGATGGTCAGCCAGAACTACCGCTACTTCCCCGCTCCGCGCGCGATCGCCACGATGGTCCACGAGTCGGCGCTGGGCAAGCTGTACGAGGTCTCCATCGACTTTCGCCGCTACTCGACAGCCGGCCCGAACGGCCGCGGCCGGCACCACCTCGAGGAGCAGCCGCTGCTCGTCGACATGTCGATCCACCATTTCGACCTGCTTCGTCTCATCCTGAGCCGCGAGCCGCAGCGCATCTACTGCGAGGCGTGGAATCCGGAGTGGACTTCATTCGGCGGGGCGTCGGTCGCGGTCGCCTCGATCGTCTTCGAAGGCGGCGTGGTGGTCAGCTATCGTGGGAGCTGGATCAGCGCCGCGCCAGTCACCCCATGGGCCGGCGAGTGGAGGATGGAGTTCGAAAACGGCGAGGTGACGTGGACGAGCGCCGCCGACAGCGACGTGACCCAGGACAGCGTCATCGTGCGGCCGAGAGGCGGTGAGGCGCGGACGGTTGCCCTTTCGGCGATGCCGCGAACGGGTACCTGGGGGACGCTTACCGAATTTGCTGCGGCGATCCGGGCCGGCCGGGAGCCTGAAACGTCGGGACGGCACAACCTGGGCACCGTCGCACTGATGGAGGCGGCGGTCGAATCCGCCGCACGACGCGAGCCGGTGACGATCCACCGCACCTGGGAAACCACCGGCGTAGCCAACGCGACCTGATGGCGGCGGGCCGTCAGGTGCGCAAGCGCAGCCAGGATGGGACTTACTGATTGCTGCGAGTGACGGTCTGGAACGAGAACGTTCACGAGCAGCGCGAGAAAACCGTCAAACAAATTTATCCCGACGGCATGCACGCGCCCATCGCCGACGGCATCCGTCGCGAGCTGGGCGGCAACGTCAGCATCCGGGTGGCGACGCTCGCGGATCCAGAGCACGGGCTCACCGACGCGGTGCTCGCCGAAACCGACGTCCTCACCTGGTGGGGCCACGCGGCACACGACCAGGTGAATGACGATGTTGTTGACCGGGTCCACGCTCGTGTCCTCGCCGGGATGGGCATGGTCGCCCTCCACTCAGCCCACAAGTCGAAGATCTTCATGCGCCTGATGGGGACGACCTGCAACCTTCGCTGGCGGTCCGACCCGGGAGGCGAGCGCGAGGTCATCTGGACGGTGAACCCCGGCCACCCCATCGCGGCCGGCGTGCCGCAGCCGATCGTCATCCCGCACCAGGAGATGTACGGCGAGTTCTTCGACATCCCCCAGCCCGACGACCTCGTCTTCATCAGCTCGTTCGAGGGCGGGGAGGTCTTCCGCGGCGGGTGCTGCTACACCCGCGGGCTTGGGCGCGTCTTCTACTTCGGCCCCGGAGACCAGGAGTTTCCCGTGTATCACCAGCCGGAGGTCCAGCGCGTCATCGCGAACGCCGTCGCATGGTGCGGCGGAGTGGCCACCGCGAACGATGAGCCGACCACACGCACGGGCAACACTCAGCGAAACTGGTACCTCGATGGAGATTGAGGCCTCTTAACGAGATCGGGGCCGCCGTGGTCGGCACGGGTTTCATCGGTGCGGTCCACGTCGAGGCGCTACGGCGGCTCGGCGTCCAGGTGCACGGCGTGGTGAGCTCCAGCCACGACCGCGCCGCCGCGCGCTCCCGTGAGCTCGGACTGCCACCTGCATACGAGAGTTTCGAAGCGATGCTGGCCGACCCACGGGTGGACGCCGTTCATGTCACCTCACCCAACCACCTGCACCACCAGCACGCAAGCGCCGCGCTGCGCGCGCACAGACACGTCGTCTGCGAGAAGCCCCTCGCGATGACGCCCGCGGAGTCGGCCGACCTGCTGCACCTCGCGGAGCAGAGCGGGCGCGTGCATGCGGTCAACTTCAACCTGCGTTTCTATCCGATCTGCCAGCACGTGCATGGACTGATCCGGGAAGGCGGGCTGGGCGAGGTGCGCCTCGTCTCGGGCCGCTACCTCCAGGACTGGTTGCTGCTGGACACGGACTGGAACTGGCGCCTCGACCCGCAATTGGGCGGCGACCTCCGCGCGGTGGCCGACATCGGCTCTCACTGGATGGACCTGACGACGTTTCTCGTGGGGAAGCGGATCACAGAGGTGATGGCCGACCTGGCGACGTTCATCAAGACGCGATCCGAGCCGGCGGGACCGATGGAGACTTTCGCGACCGAGCGTGCGACGAAGACCGTGGCCCGCGAGATCACGACCGAAGACAGCGCCACGATCTTGCTTCACTACGAGGATGGGGCGCGCGGCGCGTTGACCGTCTCGCAAATCAGCCCCGGCCGCAAGAACTCGCTCGCCTTCGAGATCGACGGTTCGAGCGCGGCCGCGGCATGGGACTCCGAGCATCCGGATGATCTTTGGATCGGTCATCGCGGACGGCCCAACGAGCTCCTGCTGCGCGACCCGGCGATTCTCAATCAGGAGGGACGCCGCGCAACCGGCCTCCCCGGCGGTCACGCCGAAGGGTACGCCGACACGTTCAAGGCGCTGTACGCGGCGGTCTATGGCGCCATCGCCGAGGGGAAACCTGGCGCCGGCTACCCGACCTTTGCCGACGGTCACGACGAGATGCTGGTCTGCGACGCGGTCGCGCGGAGCTCGCGCGAGCGCCGGTGGGTCGAGGTAGCAAGACCACCGGGCTTGAGGTCGCGATGAAGCTCGGCCTGCTCACCGCTGCGTTCCCCGACCTCAGCCTCGAGCAGGTCGCGCGCTGGGCCCACGAGAACGGATTCGAAGCCCTCGAGATCGCATGCTGGCCGTCTGTCAATGACTCCGGCGCAGGCGCGAGGCGACGCTACGCCGGCGTATCGCACATCGATGTGGACGACTTCGACCCGAAGGCTGTCCGACAGCTGCTTCGGAAGCACGACCTCGAGATCTCTTCGCTCGCCTACTACCCGAACAACCTCGATCCCGACGATGAGGCGAGAGGAATCGCCAACGACCACCTGCGCCGCGTGATCGAAGCCGCCCAGCGTCTCGAGGTAGGGATTGTCGGCACGTTCGTGGGCCGCGACCAGCATCTCTCCGTTGACGTCAACCTCGAGGACTTCCAGCGAGTGTGGCCTCCGATCGTGCGTTTCGCGCGCGAGCACGATGTGAAGGTCGCGATCGAGAACTGCCCGATGCTCTTCTCCGGCGATGAGTGGCCGGGCGGCCGCAACCTGGCCTACTCGCCGGCGATCTGGCGGCGGATGTTCGAGATCGTCCCCGATGACAACTTCGGACTGAACTTCGATCCGTCGCACCTGGTGTGGCAGTTCATCGACTACACACGCGCGGTGCGGGATTTCAGCTCCCGCATCTTTCACGTGCACGCCAAGGACATGGAGGTCGACCGCGAAGGCCTCTACGAGCAGGGAGTGATGTCGCTGGGCGTCGGCTGGCAGGTGCCGCGCCTGCCGGGGCTGGGTGAGGTCCGATGGGACCGGTTCATCAGCGCGCTGTACGCGATCGGCTACGACTGGGTCGTGTCCATCGAGCACGAGGACCGCAAGTTCGAGGGCAGCCTCGAGCTGGTGCAGCGCGGATTTCTGCTCGCGCGCAACGCTCTGCGGCCGCTCATCGTCTAGCGGATCGGTTCGCCATCCAGAAGGCGGCCGACATTCCGACCGCGACCATCGCCAGCACCGCGGGCGCCCAGCGCACGCCGAACCCGGCGATGACCAGGCCGATCGCGCCCGGGCCGGCGATCCCGCCGATCGACGCGGCGCGGAACAGCCACGACGTGGCCCGCGAGTCGCCCGGTCGCAGCTTGGCCAGCCAGACGATCCCGGTCGGAAAGATCGGTGCGATTGCAAGGCCCGTCGCGATGTAAGCCCACGGCGCGAATGCTCCTATCGAAGCCACGAGCAGCGAGATCACCGCGACTCCTGAGCCCACGATCACGATCGCCCCTTCTGGTATCGCAGCCGGCATCAGCGTCATCAACAAACGGCCGGTGAGCAGCGCCAGGAAGAAGCCGGACGTGACGGTCGCGGCGGCCGTGGAGCCGAGGCCGACCGATTCGAGGTGCGAGGTCATCCAGCCCCCGGTTCCGGTCTCGATGCTGACGTAGAACACGAATGCGCAGACAAAGATGAGCACCACGGCGCCGGGCCGGCCGGGCGAGCCCGCTGCGATCGGTAGGCGCCCGGAGATGCGAGCGTGCCCTGGGATCAGCGCCAGGGCGATCGCCGCCGCGCCCAGGAACAGGACCGTGAAATGGGAGGCCGCGTACGCCGCGACCAGGATCGGTCCCCCCACGGCGCCGGCCGAGTACGCGCCGTTGAGCGCGCTCAGCACCGCCGCTCGGCGCCTGCCTTCGCTGTAGGCGACCAGCTGATTGAGGCCGATGACCAGCGATCCGAAGCCCAGCCCGAGGACGAACACGGCTGCCATGAAGGCGGGCCACGTGGGGGCGACTGACACCGCGGCGCAGCCAACGCCGACGAGGCCCGTTGCAGCCATGACAGACCAGCGGGCGGGCGCCCTCTCCATCGACGGCATCGTGATCAGCACGCCAAGCAAGGCGC
>WNGL01003176.1_pt1 | contig 21125 bp, 20 predicted proteins | sample 5400591 | NCBI WGS metagenome assembly WNGL01 (sample SAMN13153377, study PRJNA577476) | soil metagenome | isolation source: 80 cm soil or saprolite under Garry oak tree replicate 1 | place: USA:California | collected 2016-06-15 | reverse complement strand
GCCCAACGAACTTTCGGTGTGCGCGTCATTTCCGTTCCTTGTCCGAGATAGTGCCCCAACCAGCTTCTGTCTCCATATGCCCGGCAAAACACTTAGCGCGAAGCGATCATCCAGCAGCAGCACACCCATCGCCAGAACGAGATAATTCAGAAATGTGTAATTGGCCGTCAGGATTACGCCGATCTGCCAGGGCGTAACAATAAAGAAGCAGATAATCCGCCAGCGTCGCGGCAGCAAGAACATCCACACCAGACCCAGTTCCAGAGCCAGCGTGGCATAAACTGTGCTGGCATGGAACCAGTGCGGCAAGTGTTGCACATACCAGCCGATCCATGTGGGCAGGGGCCCGTTCTGGTAGTACTCGTCCATAGCAGTGAAGTGCCGCCACTCGGGGTCCCCGCTCAGCAGCTTCACCGCGCCGGACTGGAAGTAGATGCGGAACCACTCCCACTGCAATAAAAACAGGCTGGCCCGCGAAGCAGGATGCATTCGCCCTAACCCACGGCGAAATCCGGGCGGCGCAAAGAAGAAGGAGATAAAGCCCGCTTCAAGCAACATCCCATCCGACTGGTAGCCGGAAAAATCCTGCGCGGCGCTTACGAACGATAGAAAACAGACGAAACAAATCACGAGCATTCCGCGCGGCCACAGATTCAGTACCAGCAGTGCCGAGGCGATCATTCCCGCCCAGCACAGCGCGCTCAACGTGGCCGATCCGCTCGAGAACCAGAGCACAGTCGGCGCATACCACCAGCGCTGCCAATGCCCGAGTGACTGTGCAAGATAGCTTCCGGCGGGCAGAATCCCTGCTGGGCCCACGAGCCCGCGGATCTGAAATATGAGAGAGAAGAATGCGGAAAAGTAGATGATGCCGAGCGCGCGCAGGAAAAGCCAGCGTGGAATCAGGCGATCTGATGCTCCGCGCCGTCCATCAAACAGCCAACCGATCGCGGACGCACCAGCCCAGTCCATGATCGCGTCAATTATACAGAGACAATCTGGGAGATCTCCCTGGGCGCACATCTGATTTGACAGGGCGTGCGATACCTCGGTCTTTCGCTTTGTACAGTACCGGACAACGGGTGGCTCCTTGGCATTACTTTATGCGATGTCCAATTCCTGTTTGGATAGCCTGCGAATCCGCGGCTTGCTTTCAGATAAAGTGAAAAGACTTCGGCAATATTTGCATGCGATCTCGCGGTCTGTCAGATCGACTTCACGACGGCCAGGCTGGACTGGCGCGACAACATTCTCGCCATCGCAATAAGGGCAATCTACAGACACAACGTTCTGCTTGTGGTTCGGCACCTGCCTCTTTTCGACTGCTGGCCTGACGTCCGGGCCTGCGAACCATGAGTGATGAACTCAGTGGTATCAATGTCTTCTCGGACAACCCCACCACCTCCGGTACCGGGCGGGGAGCCGAAACCCAGACCAGATCCTGAGCCACAGCCAGGCTCTGCGCCAGACGTAGTTCCTCCCGTGAATCCGGAGCCTGAACCGGGTTCAACTCCCGACGTAATTCCGCCGGAACCGGAACCGGCCCCTATGTAGTACGGTTGAAAATTAAAGCTTTGGTGCCGAGTAAGTGATCACCATTAGCGGATGCGCCTCATGAAGACAGACCAAGCGACGCCTGGTTTGCAAGGCAGCGGTCAATAAATTCCTGGACTTGTCCAAATCCGATTGATGAGATGAGTTGTTACAGTAGCAATTGGCTGTTTGATACCAAGCATCCTCTGCGCGTCGCTTTGGCTTGTTTGGTGATCGCCTTGGCGAACGCCTAATGAAGCAGCCTACGTAGACAGCCCTGGTGGTTTCATGAGCATCTTTAGCTGGTTTTGCGCTGCCGGTGGGCTTCTCGTGTGTCTAGCATTCCTTGACGCACTTTCTGATTACAGGATCCCGACCTCGAATCGCTTCACAACGACCCTCGCTTCGCCGGTCTGGTCGCCCACGCCAAAGAACGCGCGCCGGTGCGGTCCAAAGACCGAACTAGTCGGGCTCCTGTTCGGCTGGTGCCCGGCACCCGGCATACCTCTGGACAATCGGAACGTGTCACGAAATTTGGGTCGTAACCATCCGATCCCCTGCCCGTCTCGGGTGCCCTCACGTCGTGTCGCTCGGGAACAAATGCGAGCTAGGGAACAGCGCGCAAACCCGTATGAACACTATCGCGAAATACTACTTGTAAATTCGTTGTCGCGAGGTGTTTTCTCCAGAGGCCGCGGGTTCGAGTCCAGTCGTCCCGACATTGCTTTGAACAGAATGCGATCGACAAAATTGTTTCCTGCGGACTCGCTCGCACTCTGACTCTGGCCCTATTGAGGCTTTTCGGTGGAAGGACTCGGGACGGAGGTGTCGGGGGCGGGGCTAACCCCGATCCGGGCGCCGATCACATCTCCGGAGACGATCATCTCCACGCGACGATTTTGCTTGCGGCCGGCGGCCGAGCTGTTGTCTGCCACCGGATCGGATTTCCCCAGTCCGCGCGCTACAACGTTCGCGATGGAGACTCCCGAGCTAACCAGATAGTCGCGAACTGTGGCCGCGCGTTTTTCCGAAAGGGTCTGGTTGTATTCCTCGCTTCCGATGCTATCGGTGTGACCCTCGATTTCCAATTTCAGGTCAGGGTAGGCGAGTACAATTCCCGACACTCTCGCCAGACGCTCACGGGCGGCAGGTTTTAGCGTGTACTTGTTGAAATCAAAGAGCACGTCAGGCATATTGACGACCAAGCCGCGAACCGTATCTCGAGTTTGTAATACTTGATTCAGTTGCGCCAATAGGCGTGCGCGCATTTCTTCTTTCTGCTGAATGGCTTCTGCACGCGCACGTTCCGCTTCCTGGGTCGCACGTTGCGCTTCTTCCTTTTGGCGCTCAGAATCTTCTGCTGCCTGGCGGGCGACATCGGCTTGAGCTTGCGCCTGCTGTTGGGCGGCTAGAGAAGCCGCTTGGTGCTCCTGCGCCTCGGCCTGTGCGCGTTCCGCCTCAGCGCGTCGGCGGGCATCTTCATCCGATTGTGCTTGCGCCTGCGCCGCGCGTTCTTGTGCCGCCCTAGCATCCGCCTCCGCTTTCTCCTGTGCTTCTTGGCGAGCGCGTCGTTCCGCGGCAAGCCTATCCTGTTCCTTCCGGCGAAGCGTTAACACGCGAGCATCTTCGGCCATCTGCGTAGCGCCGCGAGCCGCCGTGCCGATCGGAGTGCGCCCTTGCTTGCGTTGCAGGTAGTCTTCGGCTCGCTGCAGCATGTCAATAGCTTTGTCCAAACTGGCGGACGCATACTGTTCGGCTCCGGCAGCTTTGGCGATCGCAACAGCATTCCGGGCTTCCAGCAGATCGAGAGGAACTCGGCTGTCGGCCTGAGTGGCGGGCAGTTGATCGGCGGGTACGTCGATGATGTATTGCCCGCCTTCGAGAACGTCGAACCTGGTATCGATCTGCTCTTCGAAGCCCTTGGTTTCCTGGCGCAGGATATTTTCTGCAACAACCTCGTTGCTGGGATGAGTAACAGCGTAGTAGGGCTCCGCAGTCACAATCAATCCAAACGCCTGGAGGTCGGTGGTTACATCGAGCTTGCTCCTCCCGTTGTCGCCCGGAAGCACTTCGCCGAGATTGACCGCCCTGCCTTCCGGCGTGATTGCCCACAAAACATAGGTCAGGTACTGGCCGCCATAGTTCCTGGCGGGCTGTAGGTGAGTAAGTTCCGCACTGATTGCAAGACGTCCAACCTTTCCGTCAACCTTGGCATGGCCGCCGACTCCGGGCATAAGGTCGGTGCCACGGAAATCCACCGTCGTAGAACCGCCCCGGTGCCGGTAGTTCACGGCTTTGGTGGTGCGGGCAAATACGTTGACGCGAAAAACGGTCACCTGGTCGTTCTGTGGAGGGGCGGCGTTTTGTTCCGGCGATGGGGATTGGCTTGGCTGCGAAGACAGCGGAGATGCAGAATCATCCTGTGCAGCAAGGGCAACGGAGAGCATCAGACAGAGCAGTAAAACTAAACCGTCTTTCTTCACGGCACCCTCTCATTTAGGGGGTTGTTTTAGCCTTCTCCGACCATGTCGCAAATCTGAATTAATTATCGCTGATTGTATGGCCTTGGAGCAGCGCAGCCAATACGTTTCTTAGGGTAGCTTCGCTAAGCCCTTCGGGTATTCAAACAGAGAACGTTTTCGACTTCCTAACCGACTTCAGCTGTTCTAACCGACTTCCGCTGAAGACGTCATTCCTTGGCCGTGCCTTCAGGTCCTGCGAGTTTTGTTGTTGTGTGCAGCCCACGAGCGCGGCAAGCAGCAAAATTGTGGGAACGTGGCGATATCCGAGGAAGTCCATTTTGATCGGCCCCTTCTGCTGTCTTGGCGGATATCTCAGCCCTGTCTGGTCGGCCAGTCTCGCATGGGGCTGTCGCAATCCAGAGGGTAGTACGGCTTCGAGAAGCATGGCGTCTCTTTTCTTGGATTGTTGACGCTAACAGAGCGATTTCGGTCACGACTCGGTCACTGAGATCGCGGTAGGGGCAACGATATCCGGTCGTCGGAGAGATATTTTCCTTGACATTCTTTTTATAGAATGTAACCAGACCTGTTATCACCGGTCGACGTTGGCAGGCTATTCCGAGGGGCACCTTGCCTCCTTCGGAAGTAGCGCAGGCATACGATTCTGACCACTGCTGCTAGCGTTTGCGTGACGCACCTGCCTCGGTATACACTCGCACGCGCTTTGGGGCGAGAAGAGAATCCCGAACAAGAAAGCCTGCTTTGCCCGCACCGGATGGTTTATTTCGGTTCGTTCCGTTTGGGACCCTCACTTCGGAGATAGCGCAATGGCCAAACCCTGGATAAAACGGCTGAGAAGAATCCTAGGTTATGTTTTTCTGGGTCTGCTGGTACTTCTAGCTGTCGGAATCACGTTTACGATCGGCTGGCGGCCGATCATCGGGCCAAAGTCCCGCCCGCTCACCTCACGGAAGTTCGAGCCCACGCGCGAGCGATTGGCACGCGGCCAGTATCTCGCTGACGGGGTTCTTGCCTGCTTTGCATGCCATTCGGAGTTTGACGAGAAATCCAATCCTCCGGCCATCACGTCCAAGAAGGGCATCGGAGCGGTGTTCTTGCAGAAAGGGAAATACCGCCTGGTCGCCCCGAATATCACACCGGATCCCACTAGCGGGGTCGGAAACTGGAGCGACGATGCGTTGTCACGCGCGATCCGCGAGGGCATTGCCTTTGACGGCAGCGCTCTGTTCCCGATCATGGGCTATCCGCATTTCGGGAATCTTTCCGATGAGGATCTGGCTTCGGTCGTGGTCTATCTGCGTTCTTTGGAACCTGTTCACAACTCTTTGCCGAAAAGCGTGCTCCCCTTTTTTCTGAAGCGGGTCGTGCTCGGCGAGCCTCAGCCGATCACTGCGCCGGTGCCCGAGCCGGACGTGGCGGATCCCGTCAAGCGAGGAGAGTACCTCGTCAAAATTGCCGGTTGCGGGGACTGTCACACGCCCGAAAAAGGAATGCCACCCCACCCGGTGCCAGGTCTTGAGTTCGGGGGTGGTACGGTTTTCGGCGAGGTTGCGAGCGCGAACATCACGCCGGATCCATCGGGCATTTCGTATTACGATGAGGCGCTCTTTATTGAAGTCATGCGGACGGGATTCGCGAAGGCTCGCCCGATCAAGCTGCCCATGCCCTGGCCGGTTTACAAGAACATGACCGATGACGACCTGAGGGCTGTCTTCGCCTATCTACGCACACGCAAGCCCGTCCACCACTTGGTGGACAACACCGAGCCACCGACGCTGTGCAAGGTCTGTGGGCAGAAGCATGGCCTCGGCGACCGCAATTGAAATATCGTCAGACACTGAACGCATGCGCGCTGCAGTCATCTTTGGGCTGGCAACTTCGCCGTCGAACCTGGACCCGTTCCGATCCGGCTCCGTGACTAAATGGATTGAGAGTTGCCACCTTTAGGCACGGGCTGCTAGTGTGATGTCCCATAAATAACTAGCATAAGTATCGGGTCGCGTGGGGGGGCGTTCTGGGCACTTCTTCCTAGCCTGACTACACCTGGATTGTTCCTGGATTGTTCCTGGTTTGTCCCTGGATTGTCCTGGGTCCAATTACCAGGAGCGTTCGATTTCTGGCGGACACCATATACAACTGTTGAAATTTTTCGAATCTAAGTGCTAAGGCGCGAAGCAATTGGGAATACCAGCGCAAGCTTCTGTCGCTATACCGTGACCAATACTCGTATGAAGGCGAATTCAAATCGGATCGAGATTGCCAAACTGTACGGAGGCGGTATTCTGATGACAACGCTCATCCTGCTCTTTGGTTACACCACGCCACGTCTATTAAGGCGTTTCGCCAGGGTTTTGGCATACATACGCCGGCGCATCAACGCGTAAATTGTAGTGAAGTTTAAGCCGAGGCGATCAGAGTACTGTTTTCCGGCGGCGCGTACAAACCGGCTTCTTTAGCGTTTAGGCGTCCTCTGAGCGAACCAAGTTGTTACGCGCCGATTAGCGTCATCGATTTCAGCTCTGGTCATCCGTTGGCGCAATGTTTCCAACCGGTCCTCTCCACTCCCTTGCTGACGCGCGGCGATGCTTGCCCACGTGTACGCTCTCACATAGTCTCGTTGGACTCCGATGCCTCGGAAATACAAGTCGGTAAGCGTGCTCTGCGCTCTCGTGTCGCCCAAGTTGGCAGCCCTCTTGAACCACTCCGCCGCTCTTGCTTCATCCTTTGGGACGCCGATACCCTTGAGATAACCGACCCCGAGATTCCAGCTCGCGTCTGGATCACCGTTTCTTGCCGCCTGTTCAAACTGCGCCATCGCATCTGCATAGGTTTGGGGCGCGAGCTGATGAGTAGTTCTTTGTGTCGGAGCTGATCGCTGCACAAGGAAGCGATTGTGAGACTCTGGTTGCGCCTTGTCGTTTTCGCCGCTTTGCGGGGGCTGAACCGATACTGGAGAGGATAGGCGGCTCGCATGTGGAGGAGAGCCGAAAAACTTATTCAGGGCCCTTGGCTGCGCTCGAAAGAGCAAGAAGCAAGCTAACGGAATAGCCAAGGCGATGGCCGCGGCTACCACTCTGGGCCGCCAATCTTCCTTTGCAAACTCCGCGTCTAACGTTCCAAAACTGGGTACATCAATTGGTGTATCGACCTGTGGCGCACCTTCCACTACGTTTCCAGCAGGAACTTGCGCCGATTTGGACGCCTTGTCCTGCGCGTGGTCCGAATCTGCCTTCAGAACTGCGTCATGCTCTCGCAGAGCCAATCCGCCGTTCCGCTGGATCAGCCAGGCGGCATGCAGGACTTTGTGAAGATCGAAATCGCCTGGTACCCAGAGCAGGGAACGATCTGCTGGCTCTTGTTGTGAGTTGCCGGATGATTTCGGTACGCCTTCGCTCAACTCCTTCGCAATGCGTCTTATGTGCCTAATTGAACGCCACTCAAACGCGTCCGGCTCCGAAGATAGGACTTCAAGCACACCCACAACCGCTGAATCACGCTTGATCGGCACGACCAGTACAGACCTGACTCCCAGATGCGCACATGCTTGCGGGTCTGCCCGGGAATCGTTCTCAGTGTCGCTGCAGAGTTGAACCTTGCCTGTGGCGAGAGAAGCACGCGTTAAGCCAACTCCGGGGTGCCAGCGGGATCCGGTTGGCGGGGCGCTGTCGCCATGAGATCGTATGCACTCCAAGTAGTCGTCGCAGACAAGCGCAATCGCAGCGCCGGTTATTCTTGGCGTGCCCAGAATTTCACTAAGTCGGGAGTCGTAATCCTCGTGTGCTTCTGATGTCTTCTTTGGTTTCTGCGGCGGTGAAGGATGCTCAGGAGCTGCGTTCTCAGCCACATTTCCGCGCGCGCGGTCGTGATTCGAACTGGCTCCCAATTCCTGAACTTTAGAACTGAGGCGCATACTGCTGTCATTATTCTAGTGCATAAGAACTATTATCGTCGCAATACGTCGCAATATACGTGGTTTTTCCTTCTACTCCTTCCTTCTACTCCTTCCTTCTACTCCTTCCTTTTACTCCTTCCTTCTACTCTGATCAGCTACTTAGCTCTGGCCTATATTGGCTCTAAGTTGTCGCTGCTTGGTTGTGTGTGGAGGCACTACTTTATCGTCAAGCGCGGTCCCCGAAAGCCGGTGCATGAGCGTGCCTTTGATACGCACATCCAGCGGCATGCCATCGATTCTCCCGGCCGCAAATCCTGTCGGCGCTTTGGCGAACAGCAAGTCCATTCCCTTGGTGCACAGCGTAAAGCGCTATAGCCGCCCGAGACCGCTTGGAACTGTATCACCAGTGCGAGTATTCGCGAATTTACAGCTCTCAATTCAGTTTGCCGGGCGCGGCTGTTGTCAGCAACCGCCAAAGAGTTCACCGCTTTATGAACCGCTTCAGCGCGACTTCGCAGAAGCCGGAACATTCGAGCTCCGAACGGCTGACGTCGACGTGCGTACAAGAATTGCAGTCGAGCTGCGGTTTGCACAATCGAAGCGACGGTCCGTTCCATTGAGCGCGCAGGGAGCCGGCGAGACCTCGCTTCTCCGTTCGTGAGGGCTAACTGCTCCTGACTTAGTAATGTCAGCTTCTTGTCAAGCAGCGCGAAACTATACGACGGTTCAGTTCTTGCAGATGTGCTCTGAGCATGCTGTAATGCCGACATTGCAAACATCAGCGCGCCTACAGTCGCGAGCTTCAATCTCATTTCACAGATACCTTGGTGACCTTTGCCTCAGCTTCAAGTCGGCTCAACAGCCGATTGAAAGGAAACCGGTCTCCGGGGCAATCAGTGCTGGCGATGTCGCTGTGCCGCACGACGTGCTGCAAAGGAATTCTGTATTTCTGCCGCAAGGTGCGGCAGAGTTCCACTATCGTTTCCAGTTGCTTTGGCGTGGGTTTCTCAGGACCTTTCGTGCCTTTTGGATTATCGCGGCTGCTAAAATCTCCGATCACCGATATCCCGATATACGAGTTGTACCCACGCGCGTGCGCGCCTTCGCAACGCTCCGGCCTGCCATGTTGTACGCTGCCATCAGGCAAAACGAGGTAGTGATAGGCCACGTGATATACCTGGCCAAAGCAGTAGATTTCGAAGCCCCGTCGCTGGTGATACTCGTCAACCTCCTTTTCCCCGCTGGGCAGCTTCTCTGATGTAATCAATGCCGTGTGGTGGATAACTATTCCGGTCGGGATTATCGTATTTACAAAAGACTGAAGCGACCTTTCGTATTTCACTGACGGACCGCTTGCATGTTTCGCTCCGGAAACCCTTACTTTACTTGCCTGGGCCGAGCCCCAGGAACTTTGGTCCACACGAAAGCTGCCGATTGCCTCGCCTGGAGCCAGTAATCCTGTATTCGCTGCTTGATACATCAGGTAGTCAGATGTGAGCTCGAACTGTGTTACGAGCGGCGTGGTGCTCACGAGCGGCGCCTTCCGGTGGGACTTGTGAACAGTGATCTCGCCCGACCTGAGCGCAGAAATCCCTTTGTCTGTCATTACCATCACCAGGAGAACGGCTGGCGTTTGTCTGTCTAATTGACCCGAGAATATAAGTGTGATTGGAGCCTCCCAGTCGGCGCCCTCGCGACAACTCGCCACTCCGCGAGCGTTGATTTGGCCCGCTGCTTGCGGCAAGGAAGGTACCGTGATAATGCACTTCGCCGCGTTCAAAACCGAATCTGGTACGGCGTTCTGCGAATTGCTGGAAATAAGATCGAGAGCGCTCGCGGCTTCGGTCAGTGCAGCAGCGTCAACATGCTCTGGTTGCTGGCGACGCACGCATCCAAAGCAAAAGCACAACAGCAGTGCGCAACCAAGAATTCTTGACGATCTAAAGACAATGGCGGTCCGCCTCCAGGGCTTTCGATTCAGATCAAATGAAAGATGTTGGCCCGTACTCCGGCAAAGCCATATACGGCCCCGTCAGCGGCTCTCGCCGCTGGGCACGAAGTCGAGAGCCCACGTTTGAGTTCTGCTGTGACGTCGGTATTTCCCCGCGCATTCCGCAATCGCAGCCGCCCAGCCCTGGAACTGAAGCCACCGCATTTCAGTTGACGAAATATCCCGGTTACACTCAATGAACGGGCGGTCAAAACGATCGCGCTAGGGATACCACCCACGTGGTACCTCCCGCGCGGACCCGGACGGGCGCTCCTTAGCGCATCCGGTTCTTATCGCGGATGACTGGCGGCAAAGCGAACGGCGGGGTAGGGATGGAGGACACGCGGTTTGGGGAGCCATCGAGCAGCCAGAGCGAGGGTACGCTCCCAGGAGATCGGGCGTTTCTGGCTTCGGCGGCGAAGTGTATGCCACCAATGCCCAATTAACCGATCCCGGAATACGCCAAGACTGTCGTGGTTCCCCGGTACCGCGTAGTAGTTGAAGTGGCCCTGCACAATCGACTTGAGCCATTGGCCGGTTTGGCGCACGGGATCGTGCATACGCTCACGGAGCTGCTGCTTAATCTCCCGCAGCTTCACCCGCATGCGTTTGCGAATCGTCTTGCGCCTCACCGTAAATCGCCCTAACCTGTTCTTCCCGCTGATGTGCGTGAATCCTAGGAAGTCGAACGTCTCGGGCTTGCCTTCCCCTCTTCGTTTCCGGTTTTGTTCGGCAAACCGCCCGAACTCAATCCGGCGCGTCTTATCTGGGTGTAATTCCAGTCCAAACTTTCCCAGTCGTTCCCGAAAGTTCTCCAGAAAACGATCGGCTTCGGCTTGGTGCTGGAATCCTAAAATAATGTCGTCCGCGTAGCGGACGACCACTACTTCGCCCTGCGCCCATTTCTTGCGCCAGACGTCCACCCAGAGATCGAATGGGTTGGTAGAAACGAGTCTTGATGACGGTAGCCCGTACTGTCCCCCAAGCTCGCGGTGCTTTGGGCGGCATTCTTCAATTTTGTGGCTGCCTTCTTCTTGGGAACAGCCGTCGCCAAAACCCATCGGACAAGGAATGATCCGGGTTTCCGAAGTCACGCAATTTGTGGTGATCGCTGGGTTGGTGGGAGCAATCGTGTGGGACCTTCTGACCTGGTGGTGGGCACTGCCCACTTCTTCCTCGCATGCATTGATCGGTGGTTACGCGGGTGCGGCCATCATGCGCTCAGGGTTCGGAGTGATCATCCCTGCCGGCTGGTCCAAAACTCTGCTTTTTATTTTTGTTGCCCCGCTGATGGGTCTGGTACTCGGCTTTTCCTTCATGGTCGCCATTTTTTGGCTGCTGCGGAACAAGGCACCTCAACGGGTGGACGCATGGTTCCGGAGACTTCAGCTACTCTCTACCGCGGCGTACAGCATCGGGCACGGCGGCAACGACGCGCAAAAGACTATGGGGATTATTGCTACTGCGCTTTTCGGATCTGGATACCTGACAAGATCCGAGCTTGCTGGTAGTTGGGGGCGCTTTCATTGGCCGATCATTCTCGCCGCGCACGCAGCAATAGCTTTGGGGACCTATTTCGGCGGCTGGAGAATTGTTCATACAATGGGCTCCCGAATCACGAAACTTAGGCCCGTCGGGGGATTTTGCGCAGAGACTGCCGGGGCAATCACTCTGTTTTCCGCTTCGCTGGCGGGTATTCCGGTAAGCACGACTCACACCATAACTGGAGCAATTGTCGGTGTAGGCGCCACCACCCGATTGTCGGCGGTCCGCTGGGGAATCGCACGTCGCATCGTCGTGGCGTGGATCCTCACCATACCTGCATCTGGATTGGTCGGTGCAGGTACATTCTTGGCCATCCGTTTTTTCAAGCCAGGCGCATAGCCATGTCGAAAGACGCTACAGGCGCTAAACATTCAAGTGTCGCTCCTTTCCGAGAGGGCCGCAGGTCGGAGCAAACCCAGCGCATCCAGCGCCAGGCATGGTCATAAGTTGGTGGCCACCGACAGGCTCGCGAATGACGGAACTCGCGCCGATGCGATACCGTACTACACTGGAGGACATGAGGACCAGGCCTGCATACGGGTCCGCGCTGCGCTAAACCTCTCGATTATGGGGACAGTGGTTGACATCTTCGCGCAAATCTTCCGCAATCTGTGGGCACACAAGCTGCGCTCGTTCCTCACCATGTTCGGTATTGCCTGGGGCGTGGGGTCTTTACTGCTTCTGGTGGGCGTGGGCGAAGGCTTCCGCTCGGGCAACAAGCGCGAGTTGGCCGAGTTCGGCAGGAATATCATGTTTATCTTTCCGGGGCGCGCGCCAGCGGTAAAGGGCAGCATGAACTCCGCCCACCCCTATTTGCTCACCTACCAGGATTACGTGGATATCCGTAAGCAAGCCCCCCACGTCGGCAATGCCTGCCCCGTGCTTTCTCGCACCGACCTGCATGAGGTGAGCGAATTCGCCAGCGCAGGGGTCGAAATCCTGGGCGTGGAGCCTCAGCTGAATGAGATAAGTTATCTCCCCCTCAAGGAGGGACGCTGGCTCAATGAAATGGACGAAGAGCAGAGACGCAATGTGATCGTCCTCGGTAACGAACTGCTGAAAACCCTGTTCCCCGGTCGCCCAGCGGTGGGCGCATTCGTCCTGCTGAACGGCCTCAGGTTCGAAGTCATTGGCAGCATGCCGCACCTCGGCCGTGGCGACAACACTTGGCTGAATATGCGTGGCTACATTCCTTTCCCCGTGATGGCAACGTACTTCCCGCTCAAGGGAGAAAATCACCAGAACTCCATTTCCTTTGTTGAATATCAGCCGCGCATGACCGCTGAGCACCAGCTAGCCCAGGACGATGTGCACAAGATCATTGCACGCAATCACGTATTGGATGCCAGCGATGAAAACGCTTTTGACGGCTGGGATTCGATCCAGGAATCAAAAATGGTAGGAACCATTTTCGACGTCATGAATATGTTCCTGGGGGCGGTGGGAATGGTCACGCTCGCTCTGGGGGCCATCGGCGTCATTAATATTATGCTGGTCGCAGTCAGCGAACGCACCCATGAGATCGGATTGCGGAAGGCCTTGGGTGCCACCAATCGCAGCATTCTATTTCATTTTTTTCTGGAAGGATTGCTTCTCACCGTGAGTAGCGGGTTGATCGGCATGGGTCTGGCGACGGCCTTGATGGCAATGCTGGGAACGGTGCGAGGGCCGGGGGGATTTGATCCGCCCAAATTGGTGCCGATGTCGGCCATGCTGGCGATTGGTAGCCTGACGTTGGCCGGAGTAGTCGCGGGTCTTTATCCCGCGCGCAAAGCGGCCATGCTGCAGCCGGTGGAAGCCCTCCGGCAGGAGTGATGCGATGTTCCGTGATCTGCTCCAGGAAGCCTATGGCGCCATGCGGCATAATCGCCGCCGCGCCGCGCTCACCATGCTGGGCATGGCCTGGGGCATCGCCACGGTGGTCATGCTCCTCGCTTATGGCGATGGTTTCGGCCGCGCCTGCGCCAACATCTTTGCCAATTTCGGCACCAAGCTCGTCATCGTGGTGCCGGGGCGTACTTCCATGCAGGCCGGTGGTCAGAAGGCGGGAGTGCTCGTCCGCTTTACTCAGGATGATGTAGAGACTCTTACCACCAACCTTCCCCAAATCACCCATATCACACCCGAAGTCAGCAAGCAGGCAAGCATCCAGTACGACACCCGAGTTTTCACCTGGGCGGTCACCGGCAATTATCCCAACGTGATTGATGTCCGCGCCCTCAAACTCAAGCAGGGCCGCTTCTACAACGCAGAAGACGAGATCCAGCGCGCCCGCCTAGCGGTGATTGGTTCGGAAGCGAAGGAAAAACTGTTTTCTGGCCGCAACGCTGTGGGTGAACACATCCGGGTTGACGGCCTGAGCTTCGAAGTCATCGGTGTCCTGAGCGCCAAAATGCAAGAGGGAAATGACGACATAAACCGCGTGGTATACGTCCCCTTCAGCACCATGAGCGAGGTGAAGAACACACATTACCTGGATTCCATCTGGTTCACCTACCAGACTCCTGAGTACGAGCGCCTGGAACAATCGGTCCGCGCCATCGTGGGGATGCAGCACAAGTTCAACCAGACGGACCGCCAGGCTGTGGAAGTGTTTAACCTCATGACTCAGGTCCATCAGTTCGAGATCATTACTCTCGGATTGAAGATCCTGATGGGCTTCATTGGCACTCTTACCCTGGGCATAGGCGGCGTCGGCCTGATGAACATCATGCTTGTTTCCGTCACGCAGCGCACGCGTGAAATTGGCGTACAGAAGGCGCTGGGGGCGAGGCGGCGCTACATCCTGCTACAGTTCCTCGCCGAAGCTCTCACCATTACCTTCATCGGTGGCGTGCTGGGAGTGATACTGGCTTACGCGGTCGCGCTTTCCGTGGGAAGGCTTACCTTGTACAGCGCCTTTGCCAAGAACGGAGAAGCCGGCGACATCCGCCTGATCATCGCTCCGGGTACGCTGATCGCGTCCACGATGATTCTCGGCGCGGTAGGACTGATCAGCGGCATGGTCCCGGCCTTCCGCGCATCCCGCCTAGATCCGATCAAGGCCTTGCGACACGATTAGCCCGGCTGCGATTCTGCGTCTCAGGTCTCCGTCCCCCTCACTACCTGGGATATATTTTGTCAGCTTCCAGAGGCTCGCCGCGATGCTTACACTACGGCCTTCCTTCGCAGCTCTAGGCACGGATACATGGCGTGAGCTTTTAGCAAATCGACCGTCTGCTCTTTGTTCAGGTCGCCTACTTGCTCCTCTAATTGCCGAGTGGTCTGCCCTTCGGGGTGCGACGTCAAGAGATGTAGAAGTTTGTTGGTCGTCTGTTCTTTTGTTCTCTTGTTCTTTTTCTTCGCTCGTCAGTGCCATTGGACTGCTCTCACTTATGTCTTTGGTACTACGGATACCTCGCGGGTCGTTTTCTTTTTCGGAATTTGCGCTGGGCGGCGATTTAGCTTCCTTTCCAGATCATCAGCCTGCCGCTGTGCTTTATCGCTTTTGGTACGCTTCTTTGCCATGCCAACAGTCACGGGCCGCAATGGGCGGGATGCAGAGAAACGGCTCCATCCCCTCGAAACTAGCTGAATGATACTCCCCCTTTAGGCTGCGCTCTGGGAGATGCGCTGACTGCTTTTTTCTTGTGCTGCTGCTGGTCGAGTGCACGAGTCAGTGCCTCAATGATCTCTATGAAGTTTTTGGGATCGTTTTCTTGCGCGGCTTCTTCCGCGAGAATCCGCCATTCTGCATCTTGGGGCACGATGGTACCCCTTTCTTTGTTTGATCTGATTAACGCGTTGGGAACTGAAGGGTGCCCAAAATGTACGCGCAGAAAATTAAGGTATGTATGGTAGCGCACCCATTGTGGTTCTTTTGCTCCAGCGGGCCGACAAATCAGCGGACGTATGCTACAGTCAGCAGCCATGAGCAAGCGACGATGCAGTGTTTTTCATGAAGACACCATCGAGAAGCTTCTCGATAGAGTCTCCTACATGCGCGAAGAGCTGATAGCAATCGAGCGCTCTCTTGAGCGGATGCAGATCGCGAAGCTTGCACGGGGGAAAGGTACTAGTGGCCAAAAGTCCGCCCTACCCATTTTCCGAATTCCACGGCGGAAACCAGCAACAGGAGAACTGTTAGGGTAGTGTTCTAATCCACGAAAATAGAGGTGGCAGCCGCGTCTTTGGCGTACTATTCCAGTATCCGCTTGTGAGGGCTGTATGCTTCATAAGGGCCAAGAAAGTTCGTCCCGCAAATTGGTATGGGTCGAAGGCCAGAATTTCGAGGGGTGGGGCTGCTCTGAATGCGCTTGGTTCTTTGGCATTTCTGGCCCGCCCAGTGGTAAATCACTAGACGAAATGAAGCTGAATTTCCAGGTGCAACTCTCCGAAGAGTTTGCGTCCCACGCTTGCGCCAATCACCCTCGGATCAAAGGGGCGAAGCTTGCCTCGTAGTCAGCAACGCGTGGTTCATACTTTCGCTTTGCCATGCTGCCGGCAGCGTATCCGAGAACTGGGTTCAAAAGTGTCGGATCGGTGTGCCCGCAACTTGCTCAGAACGCAAGATGAAATCTATTGGTCGGCCCTCGCAGATGATTTTCGAGCTTTCTGGGCTTCCGGGATGTACCCAAAATCGCCCGGTAGCGGATGAAATGGCGATTTCCCGACAGCGAGTCGACGCTCCCTGATGTCTCATCGCGGCTGTCTCCGCCCTTCTGCCAAGTCTTGCGATCCTGCGCACGCATAACTGGCAAGAGCTGTCTGGCGGGAATCATTGCAGGCGGGGGAGGTCAGGTGTACATTGGCTGTCGTTCAAAGCCCCAAGGAAAGCCAATCTTAGAATGTCCAAGGAGGATCCGCGATGAAGAAGCTACTCTTGTTTGGACTGCTGATTGCGCTGGTCGTTTCCGTTCCAGCCATCGCACAGAATGCCTTCGACGGCATGTGGAAGTTTAATCTCAACGACGCGCAATTCCCCAAGAAGCCCGACGTTTTTGTGTTGCAAGACGGGATGTATCACTGCAAGACCTGTGTGCCACCGATTGATGTAAAAGCGGACGGCCAGGACCAGCCGGTCGAGGGGCACCCTTACTTCGACAGCGTCAGTATCAAAGTGGTGGACGATCGGACCATTGAGGAGGTCGACAAGAAGAAGGGGAAGACGGTCGCCACCGGCAAGACCACAGTGTCTCAGGACGGAAAGACAGCCAATTTCGAGTTCACCGACAGTAGCAACACGAACGCCGACCCGGTCACCGGCAAGGGAACTGTAACGCAAGTGGCCAAGGGCCCTGCAGGTTCACATGCGGTGTCCGGTTCCTGGTTCCTGGGTGACCTCGAAGTTGGATACCCTCTCCGATAACGGGCTCATGGTTACCTTCAAAGTGGAAGGCGATAGCCTGAGCATGACCAACCCGACCGGGCAATCCTATGTTGCAAAGTTGGATGGCACGGACGCGCCGTACAAAGGGGATCCCGGGATTACCAGCGTCTCCGTGAAGAGCGTGGGAAAGAACACGATCGAGGAAACCGACAAGCGCGACGGGAAGGTGATCAACATCGCGCGTATGACAGTGGGTTCCGACGGCAAAACCATGACCCTCAAGGTCGAGGACAAGTTGCGCGGGTCCAACAGTCAGTTTACGGCGACCAAACAGTAGGCTGATCCATCGCGGCAAGGCAGTAATATCTTGCCGCATGGCACACGCCCTGATTGTTCACGCTAGAAGAGCTTACAACACATCTCATAAATGGCGGCACGGCCCTGTTTGATTTGTCGCAGGCGGGGAACCGGCAAAGGACTGGATCTACGCATTACTCTGAACCTTTGGCTCTGTGGTGAACGGGCTCTTTGCGACCACTGCGGCGCCCTCGATCCCGGGAGTTGCGAAAGACAAGAATCCTGCCTACCGCGGGCGTTCAACGCTACCCGACCGGGGACGTGATCGTCAGCGAGCGAGACTTAGCGGAGCAGCTTCGCAAGCGCCCAGATGCGGTCGTCACTGCGCTGAACTTGTTCAATGGATGTTGAGATTCCCCGGCTGACTAGGGTTTCTCACCACACCCGGCACTGGTTCTCGCTCACCATGGGCTGCCCGGCCTTGCAGCCCCAAGCCTTCTGGAATTCTGGCATGTTCTGTACCACTCCATTCACGCGGTAACGTCCGGGCGAATGCGGATCCACTGTGACCAGCATGCGCGAGAACTCGGGACGCCGTTTCTCGCACCATACCCGCCCGAAACCCAGGAATAGACGCTGTTCCGGAGTGTAGCCGTCAATCTTTTCCGCGGTTTTGCCTGATTGGTCTTGTTCGATCATCCCCAGCAAAGCCATTAGCGCAATGCGGGCTCCCCCATTGTCGGCGGTGTTTTCCCCAAGCGTGAGCCTGCCGTTCAGCTTGAGATCATCGATTGCCACAAAATTACTGTATTCATTGGCAACGCAACTGGCGCGAGTTTCAAACTCCTTGCCATCCTGTTCCGTCCACCAATCGCGCAAGTTGCCCTGAGGATCGTATTTACGGCCCTGATCGTCGAAGCCGTGCGTGAGTTCGTGGCCGATGACCACGCCAATTCCACCGAAGTTGACACCATCGTCCATGGTTTTATCGAAAAAGGGTGGCTGCAGAATCCCCGCGGGAAAAACAATTTCATTGCGGGAGCCGTTGTAATAAGCGTTCACAGTGGGCGGAGTCATGCCCCATTCCTTGCGATCAAGCGGCTTGCTGATCTTGGCGATCTGGCGCCGCGATTCGAATTCGTTGGCGCGAAGAAAATTGCCCATCAAGTCTCCAGGTTGAATCGACAGTTTGCCGTAGTCGCGCCACACGTCGGGATAGCCGATCTTGTTTCGGATCGCCATCAGCTTAACCTTGGCCTGTTTCTTGGTTTCCTCGGTCATCCAGGGCAGAGTGTGGATGTCCTGGTCTAGCGATTCCTCGAGCGCGTCCACCATTTTCAGCATGCGCTGCTTGCCATCCGGTCCGAATGTCTCCTCCACATACTTCTGCCCCAGCGCTTCGCCTAATGCGTTGTCGGTTGCATCCACGCACCGTTTCCAGCGTGCCTGAATCTCGGCTTGTCCGGTAAGGGCCTGCTGGAACTTGAAATTGGAATCGACGTACGGTTTGGAGAGCCACGGTGCCGCAGAGTTCAACACATGCCATTGTACGTAGACCCTTAGCGCATCCAGAGGCTCGGACTCGATGACGTTGTTCACCTGCTTGAAGAAGTCAGGATTGGCTACATTCATCTCCGAGAAGCTTGGCGAGTCAACGTCAGTGAAGTAGCGGGCAAGATAGAAATTGGGGGCGAGCGCAAGCGCGGCATCGCGGGTCATCTTGTGATCACGATTCTTCGGATCGCGGCGCAGCGTACGGTCCATGGAAGCCTTGGCTAAAGCAGTTTCGATCCGCAACACAGTTTGGGCCGAGTTCGCCGCCTGCTGCGCCGACTGCCCGGACATCGTAAACAGGGCCGTTACGTACTCCACCAGGTGCTTGCGCATCTCGACCATCTTGGCATCTTCGTCCTTGATGTAGTAGTTCCGATCCGGCAGCGTGAGGCCACCCTGGTCGATATAGGCGATCACCATGTCCGCATTGTGCAGGTCAGGAGACGAATAGAAGTTGAACAAAGGATTCGGCCCGATCAGGTGCACGCGGGCGATGGCATCGATCAGCGCACTTTTGTCCTTTGTGGCGGCGATGCGATCCAGTTCGGGCTTGAGCGGGTCGAGACCTTTGGCATCAACTGCCTTCTCGTCCATGCATGCGCCGTAGTAGTCGCCAATCTTTTGCTCAATCGCGCTGCGGCCTGGCCCGCCAGCGGCAGCCTTCTCCAGAATGTTCCGTAAGGTGATAAGGTTCCGCTCGTAAAGTTCCGTGAAACTGATCCACTCGGACTGGTCCGCAGGGATCTCCGTCTTTTTTAGCCAGTTCCCGCACGCGTACTGGTAGAAATCCACACACGGATCAGCCGTCTTGTCGATGTTGTCGATGCTGAAACCAACGGCGGGCTGCCCGGCAGAAGAAGTCTGTCCGAGGGAAACGATGGTGAACAGCAAGGGGAGAGTGAGCACCATTACGGTTTGGCGCATGAGAAACCTCCTTTGACATGGACTGCCGATTCTAAAGCCCCACAGTTTAGACGGGTAAGAGCTGAGTAGGTTAGGATCTTCGCCGCAGCACCAGACTGGACGCGTCATCGCGCGAACTGCAGCAGGGCAAAGATATATGCCCACAATACGCTCATGAAATGCCAATAGCGTGCGGCAATTTCGATCACGATGCGCCTTTGCTCAATGGGATGATGCAGCAGAGCAATGATGCCGGCATACAACAGAACTATGATGCCTCCCGCCAAGTGGAGTGCATGCGAACCAGTGAGAATATAGACGAAAGAAGTAGACGCGCTCGTGGCAAGGCGGAATCCGTTCGCGCCAAGGGCCTCCCAGGCCATCCACTGTCCGCCGAGAAAAAGCAGCCCGAGCGCAACCGTGATCGCCAGCCAGGGAACTCCGCGTTCTCGGCCCAAAGCGATTCCCGGAATGTTGCGTACCGGCGCCAGAGCCATTTCGCGAGCCGCCGCCCGGCGGGCCATTTCTATCGTGAGACTGCTTAGCAACAGCACGAATGTGTTGACTAGCAGCAGGCGCACAGGAAGGGTCACTCGCACCCACTCCCGGAGATACGTATGAGTGCGACTGTCGAACACCTGTGCGACATGGCGGAGTAGATAGATTGCTGTGAAGGTCACGAACAGCATGGAGATGGGAGCAAGAGCGAATAGCAGGCCCAGTCTGGCGCGATTCAGACGCCGGCCGTAGTCAGGAGAGCCGTCGCCGGGTCCGTTGTCGCCGCCTCCTCCGTACGCTGGAGGATGCACACCGCCGCCCTGTCCCGACCTCGGCCGGTCAATAGCTATCGGTGGCGAAACCACGGGCATAATTCACACGCGGCCAGAGCTATTTTTTCGCTGTCTTGCCAAATTGGCGCACATAGCGAATGACCTGACTGATCTCCTCATCGCTCAATTGATCTCCAAACGGCGGCATATTCGTCTGGCCATCGTGCACGATCTTCTGGAGTTCGGCATCAGACCGCTTCTGCACATCGTTAGAGCCAAGATTGGCAGCTTGCAGTTGTTTCCCGAGCGGGGTCTTTCCGGCCCCGTCGGCGCCGTGGCACAAAATACATTTAGATTTGAAAGTCCCTGCGCCTGGGTATGACTTTTCTTTGTCCTGTGCCATCGCCACGCAGCTAGCGAGAACCACGATCAGCAGTGTCAAAAATAGTTTCACGGACTGAAATTTGTCTTGCACTAGTTTTGTCTCCCGTAAATTTGTGCAGTCATACCGCTTAAGGGTCAATCTTTTCGATGATACTTGAAGCCTCTGTGATTCTGAGATGCGGTCAGTCCGGTACAATGCACCGACAATGCAAAGAAAAATTTCCGGCACCGGACACCTTCCCAGGTCTCTTCCCGTGAAAAGGAACTACTGTTTCGCCTGTGGCAAAGACAACGCCGATGGCATGCGGCTGAAATTTGTTTTTGATCGCGACCGCAAACATTTTGTCTGCAGGTTCCGCTTAGGTAAGCGCTATACCGGGCCGCCGGGATACTGCCATGGAGGCATCATTGCCACCATCCTCGATGATGCAATGAGCAAACTCAGCAAACTTCGCGATGTGGTGGC
>WNGL01002776.1_pt1 | contig 21129 bp, 18 predicted proteins | sample 5400591 | NCBI WGS metagenome assembly WNGL01 (sample SAMN13153377, study PRJNA577476) | soil metagenome | isolation source: 80 cm soil or saprolite under Garry oak tree replicate 1 | place: USA:California | collected 2016-06-15 | reverse complement strand
CGGCCGTTTTCGGCGAAGTGTTCGGGATGATGTCGGCGCGCGGCATCCGGCCCGATATCGTGCTTCCGACGCTCCCTCATCTCGCCGAAGACATCGCGCGGGCGACTCGAAGCTGGCCCACGCTACCGCGCATTGTTACGAGCGAGAGCGACAAATATGCCGCATTTCGGCGCGCCCGCGCGGCGCTTGCCGCCTCGGGAACGGTCACGCTCGAACTGGCGCTCGCCGGGGTGCCGCATGTCGCGGCTTACCGGATCCCGGCGATCGAAGCCCTCATCTTGCGGGCAGCGGCAAGGGTGCATCCGGTGATCGGGGTGCGTTCGGTGATCCTGACCAATCTGGTGCTTGGCGAGCAGGCAGTCCCCGAATTCCTGCAGAGGCACTGCACCGCCGCCGACATTGCACCGGCCTTTGCGGAGGTCATCCGCGACTCCCCTGCTCGCCGCCGCCAGATCGAGGCCTTCAAGCGACTCGATGGCGTCCTCGGTAGGGGCGGTGATTCGCCGAGCCTGCGCGCCGCGCGCGCCGTGCTTGATCTGTTGGGGCGGGGCTAAGTCTTCCCGGAGACGGCACCGATGGCGGCGACGCTTCACACTTTGGCTCTTTCGCAACGCGACCGTACCATGCAACAACCCTGCGGAAGCGACGTGGCTGAGAGGCGCCGGTGACGATCGAGACCAAGGTCAGGGCTGCGATCACGGGGGTGCACGGCTACCTGCCGGACGACGTCCTCGACAATGCCGAGCTTGCGCGCATGGTCGATACCAGCGACGCCTGGATCATCGAGCGCACCGGCATCAAGGAGCGGCGCATCCTCAAAGGTGAGGGGCTCGGCACCTCGCACATGGCGGCTGCAGCGGTGCGCGGGCTGCTGGGGCGGACCGCGACGCGGGCGCCGGACATCGACCTCCTGATCTGCGCGACCACCACGCCCGACATGGTGTTCCCCTCGACCGCCAACATCGTCTGCGACATGGTCGGCATCCGCAATGTCGGCAGCTTCGACGTGCAGGCGGCCTGCTCGGGCTTCCTCTATGCGCTCACCATCGCCGATCAGTTCATCGGCACTGGCAATTACCGCAAGATCGTGGTGGTGGGCGCCGACAAAATGTCGGCGATCATCGACTATACCGATCGCGCGACTTGCGTGTTGTTCGGCGACGGCGCCGGTGCGGTGCTGGTCGAGCCGAGCCGGAATGGATGTGGCATCCGTGACAGCATTATCCGCTCCGACGGCGCCGGCATGCCCTATTTGCACCAGAAGGCCGGTGGCAGCCGCATGCCCCCAACCGCCGATACCGTCGCCAACCGCCTGCATTACGTCCATCAGGAGGGCTCGGCGGTGTACAAGTTCGCGGTCGCACGGATGGCGGAGGTGGCGGGCGAGCTCATGGCGCGCCACAAGCTTGATGCCGACGCCGTCGATTGGCTGGTGCCGCACCAGGCCAACCGCCGCATCATCGAGGCCACCGCGGAGCGCCTGCGACTGCCGATGGAGCGGGTGATGGTGGTGATCCACAAATACGGCAACACCACTGCCGCGACGATCCCGCTGTGTCTGTGGGACTACCAGGATCGGCTCAAGACCGGCGACCGGCTGATCATGGCTGCCTTCGGCGGCGGCTTCACCTGGGCGGGAGCCTATGTGACCTGGGCCTATGATGGCGCAGCGCCCTGATCGGCGCGAGGTCGCTTCCCCTTTCGTGCAACCTTACCTTCGCCGCGAGATGGGCAAGTACTCGCGGCGAGGGGCGCCGGTATAGAGCTGGCGCGGGCGGCCGATTTTCTGGTCGGGATCCTCGATCATTTCCTTCCACTGGGCGATCCAGCCGACGGTGCGCGCGACCGCGAACAGCACTGTGAACATGGCGGTCGGGAAGCTCATCGCCTTGAGCGTGATGCCGGAATAGAAGTCGATGTTCGGATAGAGCCTCTTCTCGATGAAATAGTCGTCGTGGAGCGCGATGCGCTCGAGCTCAAGCGCGACATCGAGCAAGGGATCGTCCTTGACGCCGATCTCGTTGAGCACCTCATGGCAGGTCTTCTGCATGATCTTGGCGCGCGGGTCGTAATTCTTGTACACGCGGTGACCGAAGCCCATGAGCCGGAAGGGGTCGTTCTTGTCCTTGGCGCGCCGGATGTATTCGGGGATACGTTCGACCCGGCCGATCTCCGAGAGCATTTTCAGCGCCGCCTCGTTGGCGCCGCCGTGCGCCGGCCCCCACAGGCTGGCGCAGCCCGCCGCGATGCAGGCGAATGGATTGGCGCCCGAGGACCCGGCGAGCCGCACCGTCGAGGTCGAGGCGTTCTGCTCGTGGTCGGCGTGCAGCATGAAGATGCGGTCCATGGCGCGCGCGAGCACCGCATTGCCCTTGTACTCCTCGCACGGCACCGCAAAACACATGCGCAGGAAATTGGTCGCATAATCGAGCTCGTTCTTCGGATAGATGAACGGCTGGCCGATCGAATATTTGTAAGCCATTGCCGCCAGGGTCGGCATCTTTGCGATCATGCGGATCGAGGCGACCATGCGCTGATGCGGGTCCGAAATGTCGGTCGAGTCGTGGTAGAAGGCGGAGAGGGCGCCGACGCAGCCGGTCATGATCGCCATCGGATGGGCGTCGCGCCTAAAACCCTGGAAGAACCGGCTCATCTGCTCGTGAACCATCGTGTGATGGGTCACGCGGTTGTCGAAATCGGCCTTCTGGGCGGCGGTCGGAAGCTCGCCGTAGAGAAGGAGATAGCAGGTTTCGAGGAAGTCGCCGTGCTCGGCCACCTGCTCGATGGGATAGCCGCGATAGAGCAGGATACCTTCCTCGCCGTCGATGTAGGTGATCTTGGATTCGCAGCTTCCGGTCGAGGTGTAGCCAGGGTCATAGGTGAACATCCCGGCTTGGTTGTAAAGCTTGCTGATGTCGATGACCGACGGTCCGATCGTTCCGTCGTAGATCGGGAAGGACCAGTTCTGGTTGCCGACAGTCAGGGTGCCGGTCTTTGTGGTGTCGCTCTTCGCGTCCATGGTCGAGCCCTCGATGACGTCGCCCGCCGGCCCCTCCGTCCGAGGAACCCCCGGCGAGCGACACAATGGCTGGGCAGCAGCCTTGCAGGTCCGCAGGAAAGGTCCGGACTGGTTCGGTAGCCCATCCTTGTGTGCGCTGCAAGATGGCCGCCCGGACCGAGCCGTTCGGCGCCTACTTTTGCTCTCCGTGGAGACTGATCGAGCCTGCGCTTGAGCTCCTCGAACTGCTCTGCGCTCTCAGCCATGGAATCTCCGCTTCCAATTCGACCCCGCCCCCGAACGAAAAGCCCGCGCGTGATCATCGCCTCATCGGGCCGCCACCTCCATGTTGGCGCTGGGCTTCACTGCCTGGTCGCCGACGCGGGCGAGGCTTTCCGCCTTCCCAAGCACGGCGAGGACGTCGAAGATCGGCGGCGAGGTCGTGCGCCCGGTCAGCGCGGCGCGCAGAGGCTGCGCCACGCCGCCGAGCTTGACCCCTTTGCGCTCGGCAAAGCTGCGGACCGCCTGCTCGGTCGCCTCCGCGCTCCAGGGCTCGATGGCCTTGAGCTCGTCTGCAATCTCGCCCAACAGCATCCGCGCCTCGGTCGTCAGCACGCTGGCGGCCTTGTCGTCGAGGGCGAGCGGACGGTCGTCGAAGAGATAGCGGGCGGCGTCCACCAGTTCGACCAGCGTCTTCGCCCGTTCCTTGAGGCCCGGCATGGCCGCGATCAGCCGCGCGCGCAGTTCCGGCGTCAGTTTGGCCGCAAGTTCGGCTCCGCCTGCGATATGCGGCAGCACGCCCTCGATCTCAGCGAGGAGATCGGCATCGGCGGTCCGGCGGATGTAATGGCCATTGAGGCTTTCGAGCTTGGCGAAATCGAAACGCGCTGGCGAGCGCCCGACCTGCGGCAGGTCGAAGGCCGCGATCATCTCCTCGGTCGAGAAAATCTCCTGGTCGCCATGGCTCCAACCGAGCCGGACGAGGTAATTGCGCATGGCCGCGGGCAGATATCCCATGGCGCGATAGGCATCGACCCCGAGCGCGCCGTGGCGCTTGGAGAGCTTGGCGCCGTCGGGCCCGTGGATCAGCGGGATGTGCGCCATGACCGGCACGGTCCAGCCGAGCGCGTCATAGATGTGTTTCTGGCGCGCGGCGTTGTTGAGATGATCGTCGCCGCGGATGATGTGGGTAACGCCCATGTCGTGGTCGTCGACCACGACCGCGAGCATGTAGGTCGGCGTCCCGTCTGAGCGCAGGAGCACGAGGTCGTCGAGATTCTCGTTCTGCCACACCACCCGGCCCTGCACCTGGTCCTCGATCGCGGTCTCGCCCGCGGTTGGCGCCCGAAGGCGGATCACCGGCTTGACGCCCGGCGGCGCCTCGCTCGGATCGCGGTCGCGCCAGCGCCCGTCATAGCGGTGCGAACGGCCCTCGCGGCGCGCCGCCTCGCGCATTTCCTCGAGTTCCTGCGGACTTGCATAGCAGCGATAGGCCCGGCCGGCGGCGAGCAATTGTTCGGCCACCTCCCGGTGCCGTGCCGCGCGCGAGAACTGGTAGCCCACATCGCCGTCCCAGTTGATGCCGAGCCAGGTGAGCCCATCGATGATGGCGTCGATTGCAGCCTTGGTCGAGCGTTCGCGGTCGGTGTCCTCGATACGCAACAGGATCTTGCCGCCGCGCCCGCGCGCATAGAGCCAGTTGAACAGCGCCGTGCGCCCGCCGCCGATGTGCAGGAAGCCGGTCGGGGAGGGGGCAAAGCGCGTAATGATATCGGCCATGGGGATGTCGCAAATGCGGGTGTGCGCTCGCCGCGCGGCTCGTGTAGCATAGCCGCCCGGTGAGGTGTAGCGCGGGCATCGGGGGAGCCGCGCGATGGTCGACGAAGGCAGATCGCGCGGACGCGCCGAAGCATGGCGGCCCTGGAGTGCGGCCGGCCGCCGGCCGGTGTTGGCGTGGCCCGAGGGTCTTGCCGGGCACGCGCAGCGGGCCGCCCGCCACCTGCGGACCTGGGCGCTGGCCGATGTCGGCGTTGGCCGGCTAGTGCCATGGCTTGCGATCGCCTTCGGCTTCGGGATTGTCCTCTATTTCACCGCCGACCGAGAACCTTCGCCCTGGGCCGCGGCTGCCCTCGTCGTGGCGGCGGTCGCTGCCGCGGTGATTTCGCGGCGGCGGCCGGTGGCCTTTCCGCTCGCCTTGGCGATCGCGGCCGCTGCGGCCGGATTTGCGACTGCGACCCTCAAGCGCGCCATCATCGCCCATCCCGTGTTGCAGGCGCCGGCCTGGAACGTCGACATTGCGGGCTTCGTCGAGGCGCGCGAAGAGCGTGAGCGCTCGGATCGCATTGTCGTGCGGGTCGTGCGGATGGAAGCTTCGCGCCTCGCCGAGAAGCTCGAGCGCGTGCGGGTGTCGGTGCGCAAGGGCACCGCGCCGGCGGTCGGCAGCTTCGTCGAGCTCAAGGCGCGCCTCTCGCCTCCACTCGAGCCATTGCGGCCCGGCGGCTACGACTTCGCGCGTGACCTCTACTTCCAGCGCATCGGCGCCTCCGGCTTCGCGCTTGGCCGCATTCACACGACCGTAGCCCCGACCGACGGCGGCCTTTGGCTGCGCTACGCCGCCGCCATCGACGGCATGCGCGAGACGATCGACAAGCGCATCCGCGCGGTCGTGCCCGGCGACAAGGGCTCGATCGCCTCGGCGCTCATCACCGGCAAGCGCGATGCCATCTCCGCCCCGGTGAACGACGCCATGTACATTTCGAGCCTCGCCCATGTGCTGTCGATCTCCGGCTACCACATGGCGGTCGTTGCCGGGGTCGTGTTCTTCACGCTGCGCGCACTGTTCGCGCTGATGCCGGCCTTCGCGAGCCGCTATCCGATCAAGAAATGGGCGGCGCTCGCAGCGCTTGCTGCGGCCGCCTTCTATCTCCTGTTGTCGGGAGCCGAGGTCGCCACCCAACGCTCTTTCATCATGATTGCGATCGTGCTCATCGGAGTGATGGTCGATCGCTCGGCGCTGACGCTACGCACTCTGACTGTTGCGGCGCTCGGCGTGCTGCTGCTTGTTCCCGAGGCGGTGGTGCATCCGAGCTTTCAGATGTCGTTTGCGGCAACGCTTGCGCTGGTCGCCGGCTACGAGCGTGGCCTGCCGTGGATGACCACCGCGGGCGCCGACACACCGCTCGGCGCGCGGATCGCATTGTGGGGCGGGCGCGAGGTCGTCGGCCTGGTCGTGGCTTCGCTGCTGGCAGGGACCGCAACGATGCTCTACGCGGCCTATCACTTCCACCGCCTGGCGCCCTATGGCTTGCTGGCGAACCTGTTGGCGATGCCGGTGGTCTCGGCCTGGGTCATGCCCATGGGCATTCTCGGCGTGTTGGCGCTGCCCTTCGGGTTCGATGGGTTCTTTTGGCGGCTCATGGGCGAGGGCATCGACTGGATGATTGCGGTCGCACTCTGGGTCGCGAGTCTGCCGGGCGCCGTCGGCCGCGTGGCCGCCTTCGGCACTGGGCCACTGCTTCTCGGCAGCCTCGGCCTGGTCGTGCTGTGCCTGCTGAGATCGCCACTGCGTCTCGCCGGGGCGGCGCTGATCGGCGTGACCGTGCTTTGGGTTCTCCGCACGCCGCAGCCCGACGTGCTGGTTGCCCCCGACGCCACGAGCGTCGCGGTCAGAACCCGCGCCGGGCAACTCGCCATGGTCAAGACCGGCAGCGACACTTTCGCCATCCGGGAATGGCTCGGCGCCGACGCCGACGCCCGCTCGCCGAAGGATGAGACGCTGGGCGCGGGCATCACCTGTGACGGGGCCGGTTGTGTCGGCCGCCTCGCCGAGGGCTCGATCGTCGCGATCGCGCGGACGCTTGCGGCCTTCGAGGAAGATTGTCGCCGCGCCGCTCTGGTCGTCACCGCTCGCGATGCGCCGCCTGGCTGCGCCACCCGCGTCATCGACCGCCAGGTGTGGCAACGCACAGGCGCGCTCGCGCTCTGGCGCGTCGGCAAGACCTGGGAGATCACCGCTGCGCGGCCCGTCGGCTATGACCGCCCCTGGACGCGGGCGGCACCGCAAACCGGCGACGCTTTGGAACCGAGGCCGTCGCCTCCTACGCGTCCGCAGACGCGCGATGCGACCCCGAGTGCGGACGATCTCGATCCGGGGGATTAGCAGACTGGCTCCGCCGCGGTGCGATGCCAATCCGTCGGCTTCAATACCTCCGAAACAAGCCCACGAGCTTGCCTTGGATGCGGACGCGATTGGGCGGGAGAATCCTCACCTCATAGGCGGTGTTGGCAGGCTCGAGCGCGATCGAGGCGCCGCGGCGGCGAAAGCGCTTGAGGGTTGCCTCCTCTTCGTCGATCAGGGCGACCACGATGTCTCCAGTGTCGGCGGCGTCGGTCCGGCGCAGGAGCGCGATATCGCCGTCGAGGATACCGGCGTCGATCATGGAATCGCCGCGCACTTCGAGGGCGAAATGCTCGCCCGTGCTCAACAGGTCGGGCGGCATGTTGATGACATGGCTCTTGGTCTGGATCGCCTCGACCGGCGTGCCGGCGGCGATGCGGCCCATCACCGGCACCGCGACCGGGCGGCCGCCGTCGTCCTCCGAGGCCGCGCGCACGCGGCCGAGATTGCCCTCGATCACGCTGGGCGTGAATCCGCGGGCGCGGGCGGTGCCGATGCCGTGGGCGACCGAATCGGGCAGCTTGATCACCTCGATGGCGCGCGCCCGGTTGGGCAGGCGGCGAATGAAGCCGCGCTCCTCGAGCGCAGTGATGAGCCGATGGATTCCGGATTTCGAACGCAGGTCGAGTGCATCCTTCATCTCGTCGAAGGAGGGAGGCACGCCGCTTTCCTTGAGCCGCTCGTGGATGAAGCGCAAAAGCTCGAACTGCTTGCGGGTCAGCATGCTGTTGTTTCCCTGGTTGCCGGCCGAGCCCCAAGAACCTGCCCCTGAAGACTCAGCCGAAACAAATCATGAACAGACACTATATGTTCGATATGTGTTCCGCAACCATTTAATTTGACGTGAACAAGTCGACCGAGCGCTAAAGGCCGAGCTTAAGGATGGCGCAGCGGCTGCCCGCTTTCGCGGCCGGGGCATGAGGCTCGCGAATCAAAAGGCAATCGGCCTTGGCGAGGGGCGCCAGCATGGAACTGTCCTGGACTGGGAACGGCGTCGCGGTCGCTCGCCCGTCCGCGCCCGAGGCGAGGGTGGCGCGGAGGTAGTCGGCCCGCTCATCGTTGGCGGCGAGGTCGCAGCCAAGGACCGCCGATTCGGTCACCGGCTCGCAGTCGCCGCGGCCGGCGAGGCGGCGGACGAGAGGCAGGAGAAAAAGCACCGCACAAACATAAGCGGACACCGGATTGCCTGGGAGGCCGAGGACGTGCATGGCGCCGAGCCGGCCATGCATCATCGGCCGGCCGGGCCGGAGCGCCACCTTCCAGAACGACAGCGTAAGCCCTTCGGTCGCGAGCGCCCTCTGCACCAGGTCATAGTCGCCGACCGAAGCGCCGCCCGAGGTGACCAGGATGTCGGCGCTGCGGTCGCGGGCGCGCCGCACTGCCGCCGCGGTCTCCGCCAGCCGGTCCGGGGCGATGCCGAGATCGATGACCTCGCAGCCCTCGCTGCGCGCCAGTGCCATGGTGGCGTAGCCGTTCGAATAGACGATCTCGCCCACGCCCGGGTCCGAGCCCGGCATCACCAGCTCATCGCCGGTTGCGAGCACCGCCACTTTGGGCCGGCGATGCACTGGCGCGGTCGCATGGTTCATGGCCGCGGCAAGCGCGAGGTCGCGGCCGGTGAGGCGGCGGCCCTTGGCGAGGAGTACCGCGCCACGCGCGAAGTCGAGGCCCTCGCCGCGCACATTCCTCCCCTTGCCGGTACTCGTGGTCACGATGACGGTTCCGCCCTCGCGGGTCGTGTTTTCCTGGATCACGACCGTGTCGGCGCCGTCCGGCACAACACCGCCGGTGAAGATGCGCGCAGCTTCGCCGGCGCCGACCCTGCCGCCGAATGGATGCCCGGCCGCGACTTCGCCGATCAGCTTGAGCTTGGCGGGGACGCTCGCGACATCGGCGGCACGCACCGCATATCCGTCCATGGCCGAGACATCGGCCGGCGGCTGCGTCCGCAGCGCCGCAAGGTCATCGGCAAGCACGCGGCCATGCGCCTCGGCGAGCGGCACCGCTTCGGCGGCGAGCGGGGCAGCGCCTTCGAGCACCCGCGCCAACGCCTCCGCGACCGACATCAATGCCACGGCTTACTCTTTCCCAGCTTTGTAGTGCCCCGACTTCCCGCCCTTCTTCTCGATCAGGCGGATGCCCTCGATGCGCATGCCGCGCTCGACCGCCTTCACCATGTCGTAGATGGTGAGGCAGGCGACCGACACCGCGGTCAGAGCTTCCATCTCGACACCGGTCTGGCCAGTCACCTTGGCGCTTGCGCGCACGATGAGGCCCGGCAGTTTCCGGTCGGGCTCGATCTCGACCGCGATCTTGGACACCGGCAGCGGGTGGCAGAGCGGGATCAACTCGTGCGTCCGCTTTCCCGCCATGATGCCGGCGATGCGTGCGGCGCCCAGCACGTCGCCCTTCCTGGCGTCGCCCTTGAGCACGAGATCGAGCGTCGCCCGCGCCATCACGACCCGGCCTTCGGCGATTGCCACGCGCTCGGTCGCGGCCTTGGCCGAGACATCGACCATGCGCGCCTCGCCGCCCTTGGCGAGATGGGTGAGCTTGGGGGCACGGGCCACGGGCTACTCCGCGGCGCCGAGGCGGCGCTCCTCGCGGTGGAGGAGGGCGCGGGTCGCAGCTTCCACATCGGCTTCCCGCATCAGGCTTTCGCCGACCAGGAAGGCCTTGATGCCGACGCGAGCGAGGCGAGCGAGGTCCGCGGGTGCGGCAATGCCGCTCTCGCCGACCATGATGCGTCCGGGCGGGACCATTCGCGCGAGGCGCTCGCTGACCGAGAGCGTGGTCGCGAAGGTCTTGAGGTCGCGGTTGTTGATGCCGATCAGGCGCGAGTTGAGCTTCAGCGCCCGCGCAAGCTCGGCCTCGTCGTGGACTTCGAGCAGCACGTCCAGCCCCCAGCGCAGTGCCTCTTCCTCCAGGCTCTTGGCGGTCCCGTCATCGACCCCCCCCATGATGATGAGGATGCAGTCGGCGCCGAGACCCCGCGCCTCGATCACCTGGTAGGGATCGTACATGAAGTCCTTGCGCAGCACGGGAAGCTTAGTCGCTTCCCGCGCCGCCACCAGGTGTTCCGGCGCGCCCTCGAACGAAGGCCTGTCGGTGAGCACCGACAGGCAAGTCGCGCCGCCCGCCGCATAGGCACGCGCGAGCGCGGGCGGATCGAAGTCGGCCCGGATCACGCCCTTCGAGGGACTCGCCTTCTTGATCTCGGCGATCAAGGCGTAGTCGCCCGCCTGCAATCGGCGCTCGATCGCGGCGAGGAAGCCGCGCGGCGCCGGCGCCGCCTTCGCCGTCTCGCGGACCTCGCCGATCGAGCGCGCGCGCTTGGCCGCCGCGATCTCTTCGCGCTTGTAGGTTTCGATCTTGGCGAGGATGTCGGCCATCAATCGCCTCATCCATTGGAAACAGCGATCAGGCGGTCGAGCCGGCCCTCGGCCTCGCCCGAGTCGACGGAATTGGCCGCCAGCACGACCCCCTGCTTGAGGTCCTTGGCGCATCCCGCGACCACGAGCCCGGCCGCGGCATTGAGCACCGCGACATCGCGGAAGGGACCCTTCTTGCCCTTGAGCACGTCGATGAGCGCCTGCGCGTTCTCGCTCGCGTCGCCGCCGCGCAAGGCTTCGGGCTTCACCCGCTTGAGGCCCACGTCCTCGGGCGCAATCTCGAAGCTGCGCACCGCGCCGTTCTCGAGCGCTGCCACCGCGGTCGGGCCGGCGGTGGTGATCTCGTCGAGTCCGTCCGAGCCGTGCACCACCCAGACGCTGTCGGAGCCGAGGTTCTTGAGCACCTGCGCCAGCGGCTCGATCCATTGGCGCGAGAACACGCCGACCATCTGCCGCTTCACGCCCGCCGGGTTCGAGAGCGGACCGAGGAGGTTGAAGATCGTGCGGGTGCCGAGCTCGACCCGGGTCGGGCCCACATTCTTCATCGCCGGGTGGTGCGCGGGCGCGAACATGAAGCCGATGCCGGCTTCGGAAATGCAGCGCGCGACGCCCTCCGGCGCGAGTTCGATCTTCACCCCGAGCGCGCCCAGCACATCGGCCGCGCCCGAGCGCGAGGAGAGCGCGCGGTTGCCGTGCTTGGCGACCGGCACGCCCGCGCCCGCCACGATGAAGGCGGCGCAAGTCGAAATGTTGTAGGAGCCTGACGCATCGCCGCCGGTGCCGACGACATCGATGGCATCGGGCGGCGCGGCGACGCGCAGCATTTTCTCGCGCATCGCCGTCACCGCCCCGGTGATCTCCTCGACCGTCTCCCCGCGCACGCGCAGCGCCATCAACAGGCCGCCCATCTGCGAGGGCGTAGCCTCCCCCGACATCATGCGGTCAAAGCCGCGCGCGGCCTCCTCGCGCGTGAGCGAGGCGCCGGTCGCGGCCTTGGCGATGAGCGCCTTGAAGTCGTCGGTCAAGCTCACGCTCCGTTTGCGCCCTCACTGGGCCGCGCCGCTGCGCGCCTGCGCCTTGCGCGCGGGACGCCGGCCGGTCGAAGCATTCCACGCCGCCGCGAGGTCGAGAAAATTCCGCAGGATGAGGTGGCCATGCTCCGAGGCGATGCTTTCGGGATGGAACTGCACCCCGTGCACGGGAAGCTTGCCATGGGCGAGGCCCATGACCAATCGATCATCGGTCTCCGCCGTCACCGTAAGATCGGCCGGCACGGTCGCGCGCTCGACCACCAGCGAATGGTAACGCGTCGCCTGGAACGGCCCGTTGATGCCGCGAAAGACGCCGGCGCTTTTGTGCTTGATTAGGGAGAGCTTGCCATGCACCGGCACGGGCGCGCGCACGACCTTGCCGCCGAAAACCTGCCCGATCGCCTGATGGCCGAGGCAGACGCCGAGGATCGGAATCGACGGCGCGGCCTTGGTGATGAGGTCGAGGCAGATGCCGGCCTCGTTCGGCGTGCAGGGCCCGGGCGAGAGCACGATGGCGTCGGGATCGGCCGCGGTCACGTCATCGACCGCGACCTTGTCATTGCGATGGACGACGACTTCCGCGCCCAGCCCACCGAGATAGTGGAACAGGTTGAAGGTGAAGCTGTCGTAGTTGTCGATGAGGATGATGGTCACAGAAGCCGGCCTTCCATCGGCGTATCTTGCGTCGCCACTCCCGGAGAGTGCCCCGCGCGTGGCGCTCGTCCCAGAGCATGCGGTTTTCCGGCCCTAGGTAGCACCGGCGGGCCGGAGCCGTCCACACGGCCCAGGGAGGGCGATTTAGGGGACGCTGGCCCCGAGGTCGCGGAATCCAGCCGACCCAAGGGACGCGTCGGACAACACCTCCGCGTCGCGCTCGCGCTGCTGCTCTTCCCACAGCTTGTCGTACGCGTCCTCTAGCCACGCCTCCAGGCGCGACCAACTACGAAGCCGGCCCGCGGCGGCGAGGATGCGACCGTGCGGCATGTGCAGGTCCAGCATGATTGAGAGGATGAGGCCGAGCCCCTGGTCGGTCGGGACCGCCTCGCCTAGGACATCCTGGATTGGACGGACGAATCGACTCCACCAGTCGGTCGCCCACTGGAGCCATGCGCTGTACCTCTTCCAGTCGGAGCACTGCGTCATTGTCAGCAGATAGTCTTCGGACATGCCCACGGCCAATGCTCTGAGGACGAGGTCCAGCGCCTCCGGCGCGTGCGCGGGTCCGAACGCCGCCTCAAGTTCTCCGAGCATGCGTGCCCGCTGCTGCTCGTTCGCGCGATTGTGCTCCGTCACCTCGTTGGCGGCGTCCACGACCATCTCGCAGAAGTTGGTCCACGAGGTCGCTTCCCTGGCAATCTGCCCGAGGAGGTCGAGCGAGACGCCACTCCGAGCGGCATCCTTGATTAGAGCGAGCGCCTTCCACTCGGGGCAGTAGTTGAGCCGCTTCCGCAGGATTCCTCGGATGTAGAACATCTGCTTGGTGCCGGGCTCACGCTGCTCGGCGCGCCGGACGTTGGCAATCCCGCCAATATAGTCGAACGCTATCTCCACGCTCTCGCGGGTGACTGCGCCATCATCGTCCTTCTCGACGTACTGGTCGACCGCGACCTTCATCGCTGCGGAGACCTCGTCGAGGCCGAACCGATTGATTAGCTTCTTAATCTTCTTCTTGCCGGTCTCCGTGAAGGTGTATCCCGTCAGTTGGTCCCAGCGCTTCTCTAACTCCAGCGGCGGAATCTCATCGAGTTGGTCTAGCTCGTCGCGCCATGCCAACATCATTTCCATTTTTTCGCGCCTCTCTTGAAGCGCATCCAACTGTTTCAGTTGCTTCAAGAGCGCCGCATTCTCGGAGAGCTTGCGCGCTCCCTTGCCAAGATTGCAGTCGACGCACGCCGTGACCAAGTTCAGGATGTCGGTCGTGCCACCTTCTGCGACGGGCTTCACGTGGTCGCAGTGGAGGATGACGTCTGGTGCCCGTTCACCGCAGTATTGACATGTGAACGAGTCCCGCTTGAAGACTTCGAACCGGAGCGTCTTGGAGATGGGCGGGCGCGCGCTTCCTCGACCGGCGTCGTCGTCGAATGTATTCGTCACAGGACCACTCTCGTCACATATGGGATTCAAGCTCGTTCAACTGGCGGCAACAGCGCAGGAACCGACCGAGCTTGCGCCTCTGGATTGAGGGCTGGCCCTTGAGGGCCTCGATGAACGCCGCGTCTGGTAGGTCCAGGTCGTTGCGCCCGAGGAAGCACTTGTCGTTCAGAATCTTGATGCTCAGACCCCGGTAGTGGGTCAGGTACTCCGCGTCGTCCCGTAGCTCCACGAGCTTCTCCCGTTGGCGCATGGTGAGGAGGTCTGGCCCCTTGAACTTGGCCATGCTCTCCAGGAAGTCGACTTCCCACTCGGTCCAGACGTGATTGGGAATCGCCATCAGGCGCTTGGCCAGCGAGCGAACCGCGACGGGGTCCTGCGCAATCCTCAGCATCTCGATGTGGGACGTCATCGAACGGTTCCCTGACGCGCGGCGCGTCGATATTGGATAACCTTGTGCATAACTTCCGGAGAGTACGGGAGGATACGCTGATTCGCTTCCTCTGCAGAGAACAGAGTGCGCCCATCCACAACAATCTCGATGAGGATTAGGTGCTAAGTGCCTGGGGCGAGGGTGCCGTGGCTGGGAAATCTAGAAATGCAAGCGAGGAACCCGTTATTTGAGACGAAGTTGTGTATAACGGTCCCGCGAGTCCTGGCGTGTGGATTACCGCAGCGATGCACCGGACAGCGGTCATTCACTCTAATTTTCCCCAACACAATTGAGGATTGGATGCTTGGCGGAAGCTGAGCATCAAAGAGCGTCCAAACCGACGAGAAGTGGGGCAAGGTCGTCAAAGCCGCGGGCATCAAACCCGACTGACCAGGCAATTTCATCGAGGAGCGGTGGCGACAACGCCCTCGCGGCGCATGCGACGCGCTGTTAATCTGCGGCTGCAAAACCGCTCTGCGAGGGCATCATGAAACTTCCCCGCCGTCGATTTCTGCAACTGGCCGCGGGCGCTGCCGCGCTGCCGGCTCTATCGCGCATCGCGCGTGCGCAAAGCTATCCGACGCGACCGATGACCATGATCGTCCCCTTCGCGGCCGGGGGGCCGCAGGACGTGCTCGGCCGCCTCATGGCGCAGCGCATGAGCGAGATTCTCGGCCAGCAGATCATTGTCGAGAACATCGGCGGCGCCGGCGGCATCACCGGCTCTAAGCGCGTCGCCGACGCCCAGCCCAACGGCTACACCATGGGGATCGGCAGCGTCGGCACCCACGCCCACAACCAGACGCTCTACAAGAAGCCGCATTATGACGCCTCGGCCGATTTCACGCCGGTCGCGCTGATCGCCGAGACTCCGGTCACGCTGATCACACGCAAGGATTTGCCGCCGAACAATTTCCAGGAGTTCGTCGCCTATACCAGGGCCAATCAGGCGAAGATGCAATTCGGCTCGCCGGGCGCGGGCGCCTCGTCCCATATCGCGTGCGTCGTGCTCAACCATATCATCGGGGTCGATCCCACCCACGTGCCCTATCGCGGCGGGGCGCTGGCCATGCAGGACCTCGTCGGCGGCCGGATCGACTACCAGTGCGATCAGATCGTGACGGCCAAGCCACAGATCGAGGGCGGCGCCGTAAAGGCGCTGGCGATCCTGACCAAGGAGCGCTCGCCGGTGATGCCGAACCTTCCGACCGCACTCGAACAGGGCTTCGACGTGCAGACCTATGCCTGGACCGCGCTCTTCCTGCCCAGGCGCACGTCCGACGCCATCGTGGCGACGCTCAACAACGCGGTTGTGCAAGCCCTGCACACGCCGGCGGTACGCACGCGCATCCTGGAACTCGGCTCCGCCGTAGTTTCAGACGAGCGCGCGACCCCGCAATATCTCGCCGGCTTCGTCAAGAGCGAGATCGAGAAATGGGCTGGCCCGATCAAGGCGAGCGGCGTGTCCATGGAGTAAGGGCGCTCTTGCTGATATTCCACAAATTTCGATGAGCGAATTCGAAGCTTGCTGCTGGCCTGGCGTGCGCGGTTAGAGTTTCACGCCAGCCCGCGCGATCGCTTGCCAGAATGCGGCAATCGCCAGGGCACCATGGCAATCGACCCGCCCGTTCGCGGGCCGCTTGTGCAGGGCCGTCTTCCGCAAAGCTCTCGCGCGGCGTCGCCGCGGCCGTTATGCTGTGGCTCCGCAATCATTCTCGCCGAGGACAATGTCCGTGCAACGACAACCTCTCCTCCTGGCCCTGCTCCTGGCCCTCGCGCTTGCCGCCCATTTGCAAACCATCGGGAGCGCGGCGGCGCAGGTCTATCCGTCGCGCCCGATCACCATGATCATGCCGCTCCCTCCCGGCGGGGCGGTGGATGCGCTGGCCCGCGTCCTGGCCGAGCACATGAGGACATCGCTCGGTCAACCCCTGGTGATCGAGAACGTGAGCGGCGCGGGCGGGACGCTCGCCGTCGCCCGCGTCGCGCGCGCAGCGCCCGACGGCTACACGCTCGGCATCGGCAATTGGTCGTCCTATGTCGCGAGCGGCGCGGTCTACCCGCTTCAATACGACCTCCTGAAGGATTTGGAGCCGGTCGCATTGCTTCCCAGTGTTCCGTACTGGATCGTTGCAAAGAAGTCCCTGTCGCCGAAGGATCTCAAAGAGCTGATCGCCTGGCTCAAGGCCAACCCGGACAAAGCGTCGGCCGGGACCACCGGTGCCAGCAGCGCATCGCATCTCTGCGGCATCCATTTCCAGAACAGCACCGGCACCCGCTTCCAGCTCGTGCCCTATCGCGGCGGCGCCCCGGCGCTGCAGGATTTGGTCGGCGGACAGATCGACCTCATGTGCGACCTGGCGGCGAACGACCTGTCGATGGTGCGCAGCGGGCAGATCAAGGCCTATGCCGTGATGGCCAAGACCCGCTGGTTTGCGGCGCCCGAAGTTCCGACCGCGGACGAAGCCGGCGTGCCGGGGATCTATGTCTCCACCTGGCACGGCTTTTGGGTGGCCAAAGGCACGCCGAAGGACGTCATTGGGAAGCTCAACGCCGCTGCCGTGAACGCCATGACCGACCCGGCCGTGCGGCAGCGGATTGCCGCCCAAGGAATGGAGATTCCGCCATCCGAGCAGCAGACCCCGGAGGCGCTCGGTGCCTTCCATAAGGCCGAGATCGAGAAATGGTGGCCGATCATCAAGGCCGCGAACATCAAGGCCGAGTGAGGCCGGTGCGGACACAGCCACAGCACCTCGGCCGCGCATCGCTAAAAGAGATCGGCATGGGTGCCGGTGCGAATGAGCACGACTTCGTTGGCGGTCACTTCGTAGATGAGGAGCCAATCCGACTCAATATGGCACTCCCATGTCCCCTTCCATTCACCGGTCAGTTGGTGCGGGCGATAACCGGGCGGAAGTGTGCCGTCTTGCGCTAGGAGCTCGACGACAGCAATCAGATCCTCGATGTCTTTGCCGCGGCGCTTTTGTCGTTTGAGGTCATTTCGGAACTCCGTTCGCTGACTGATTCGCCGCATGCTGCGATGCTATAGCGAACGCGCCTTCTTTTTCCATGCTTCGATGCTGCCGAAGCTTTCAAGGTTCTTGCGCGCGCGGGCTTCTTTGATGGCGCGCTGTGTCTGTCGGTTCGGAACATGGATGGGGAACGGCAGGCCTTTGTGAAGGGCCACCTGAGTGAGAAACAGGGTGATGGCCTCGCTCTGCGTGAGGCCAATCTTTTTGAGGACGGCCTCGGCGTTGCGCTTGACTGTGGGCTCAACCCGCGCCCGGACGGTCTGTGTTTTTGCCATGCTTGTCAATGTAGCACCGTTGGGCTACGAGCGCAATGTGGGGAGGCAGCAACCCGTAGGATGGGTTGAGCAAAGCGAAACCCATCGAACTCGTGGAACCGGTACGATTGGTCGAGAGAGCTCGTGTTGTCGAAAGATGATGGGTTTCGCTCTCAACCCATCCTACGGGCCATGCGGGCTCACCCGCGATGGATCGGATCGATCCACTTCACCACTTCCGGCTTCTCCGCCGGCTCGATGTCGAGGTTCACCACGACGGCTTCGTTATCGCTGCGCACCAACACGCATTCGAGCGGCTCACTCGGGCTGGCATTGATCTCCTGGTGCGGGACGAAGGGCGGCACGAAGATGAAATCGCCGGGGCCGGCCTCGGCGGTGAATTCGAGCCGCTCCCCCCAGCGCATGCGCGCCTTGCCGCGCACCACGTAGATGACGCTCTCGAGCTCGCCGTGATGGTGCGCGCCGGTCTTCGCATTGGGCTCGATGCTGACCGTTCCCGCCCACAGCTTCTGCGCCCCGGCGCGGGCGAAATTGATCGCCGCCTTGCGGTCCATGCCCGGCGTCTGCGGCGTGTTCGGATCGAGCGAATGGCCGGGAATGACCCGCACCCCGTCATGCTTCCATTTCGTCGTCTGTTGGTCGCTCATGACTCGCTAGTCCGACTGTCTCCCGGCTACTGCCCCCGCCTTGCCGTGCTGGCGAACCGCTTGGCCTCCTCGGCGGCGCGGAACAGGGCCTTGGCCTTGTTGACGCATTCCTGCTGCTCGGACTTGGGATCGGAATCGGCGACGATGCCGGCGCCCGCCTGCACATACATCACGCCGTCCTTGACCAGCGCCGTGCGCAGCACGATGCATGAGTCCATCTCGCCTGCGGCCGAGAAATAGCCGACGCAGCCGGCATAGAGGCCGCGCTTCTCCTTTTCCAGTTCGTCGATGATCTCCATCGCCCGCACCTTGGGCGCTCCCGAAACCGTGCCCGCCGGGAAGCCGGCCGCAAGCGCGTCGATGGCGTCATGCTCCTCGGTGAGCGCGCCTTCGACGTTGGAGACGATGTGCATCACCTGGCTGTAGCGCTCGATGAAGAACTGGTCGGTGACTCTGACGCTGCCGATCTTCGCCACCCGGCCGACGTCGTTGCGGCCAAGATCGAGCAGCATCAGGTGCTCGGCCCGTTCCTTCGGATCGGCCAGCAATTCGACTTCGAGCGCCTTGTCCTCGTGCGGGGTCGCGCCGCGCGGACGCGTTCCGGCGATCGGCCGGATCGTCACCTTGCCCCCCGCAACCTTCACCAGAATCTCCGGGCTCGAGCCGACGACGGCGAAATCCCCATAGTCGAGGAAATAGAGGTAGGGGGACGGGTTGACCCGCCGCAGCGCGCGATAGAGCGCGAACGGCGGCAGTTCGAACCGCGCCTCGAAGCGTTGCGACAGCACCACCTGGAAAATGTCGCCGGCGACGATGTAGTCCTTGGCGGCGCGCACCATCCGCTCGTAGTCGGCCGCCGTCGTGTTCGAGCCGGGCAGCACGGTCAGCGGGCCCGCCTTGCTGTTGGCAGCCCCGTGATCGAGCGGCTTGTCGAGGGCATCGACGATCGCGGCGAGCCGCTCGCCTGCGCGCGCGAGCGCGGTCTTCGCCGAGACTCCCTGTTCCGGGCGCACCGGGGTCACGACTGTGATCATGTCCTTGACCGCGTCGAACACGACCACGATGGTCGGCCGCATCAGCAGCGCATCGGGGATCCCGATCGGATCGGGATTGGGCGCACGCAGCTCCTCCATCAGCCGCGCCATGTCGTAGCCGAGATAGCCGAAAATCCCGGCCGCCATCGGCGGGAGCGCCTGCGGCAGTTCGATCCGGCTCTCGGCGACGAGCGTGCGCAAGGCCGCCAGCGGCGCCTCGTTGCAGGGGATGAAACCGTTGCCGGGGCGTCGCGGAGCGCGGTTGATATCCGCCCGCCTGCCCAGCGTGCGCCAGACGAGATCGGGCTCGATCCCGATGATGGAGTAGCGCCCCCGCGCCGCGCCGCCTTCGACCGATTCGAGCAGGAAGCTCATCGGTCGGGCGCCGGCGATCTTGAGGAAGGCCGAGACCGGGGTCTCGAGGTCGGCGACGAGCGTCGTCCACACGACCTGCGCCTCGCCGCGCGCGTAACGTTTGCCGAACGCGGTTGCCTGCGGCTCGATCTGCATGGCGACGTCAGTTGTCGTCGTCGGTGGGCGTGTTGGTCCCGGTGACGATCTGCCTGAGCGCGCTCGGATTGATCGTGACCCCGATCTCATCTTCGAGCTGGGCGAGGTATTCCCCGTAAATGTCCTGCAGCAGCGAGCGGTTCAGCGTCTCCTGGATCTGCTTGGCCTGCCCCGAGGCAAGGTCGGTCGTCGGCACCACGACCTCGGTGACCCGGAAGATCACTTGCGCGCCCGGCTGCATTGCTTCGGCGGTCGCGGTCGCGTCCTTGGCGGTGCGGAAGACGGTCTCGACCGCCCGCGCCGACAGCGGGGCGGCGTCCCCGCTCGCGCGCTTGAGGCCGGACTTGGTCTCGACCTTGAGCCCTTCGGCCTTGGCGACGTCGGCGAGCGCGGTTCCGATTTTGAGCTTGTCCAGCATTTCGTTGGTCTTGTTTTTCAGCCGGCTTGCAACCTCGTCGTCATGCCAGCGTGCTTGGACTTGCTCCTTCACCTCGTCGAGGGTGCGCTCGCGCGCAGGTGTGAGGCCGGAAACGTCGTACCAGACATAGCCGCCCGCAACCTGCAGCGGGTCGTTCTCGACGCCGGGGTCGGCTGCGAAGGCGGCGGGGAGCAGGCGTTGGGAATCGGGAACATCTTTCACCGGCGTTCCGGACGGATCGCGGCCGGAGCGGTCGACCTCGATGGTGCGGGACGCGAGCTTCAGATTCTCGGCAGTCTCGGCAAGCGTCTTCCCGATCGAGCGCTCGTCCTCGATCTTGTTGTAGAGATCGCTCACCTTTGCCCTGGCGCGCTCGACCGCCAGATCCTGCTTGAGCTCGGCCGCGACCTCCTCGAAGGACCGAGTCTTCTCCGGCTCGACCTTGTCGACATAGACGAGCACGGTGCCGAACCGCCCCTGCACCGGCTCGCTCACTTCGCCCACCTTGAGCCCGAAGGCCGCGTCCGCGACCGCCCGGTCGATCAGGGCAGTTTTGGCCATCAGGCCGAGATCGATGTATTTGTCGGCATAAGCCGGGTCGGCTGTGATCTGCGCAAAGGTTGCGCCCTTGGCGAAGCGGTCGGCGACCGCGCGGGCGTCGTCCGCATTCGAGAACACGAGCTGCTGGATATGCCGCTGTTCGGGCGTGCCGTAGCGGGCGCGCCGTTGCTCGTAGGCGCCCTTGGCGTCCTCGTCGGAGATTTCGATCGTTTGCGCAAGCTCGCTCGGGACCAGCGGCAGGAGCACGATCTTGCGGTATTCGGGAGCGCGGAAAAGGATTTTGCGCTCCTCGAAATATTTGGCGAGCACTTCGGGCGCGGGCGGGGCGACCTCGCCGGCCTTGGCGCGGTCGATGAGCACATAGTCGATCGAGCGCTGCTCGTTGTGATAGCGGTCCGCCGCCTCGACCGCGGCCTTGGGCAGGATCGTGTCGCCGATGATGGAACCCGCGAGCTGGCGGCGCACCATCTGCCGGCGCTGCTCGGCGACGTAGCGCGCCTCGGTATATCCGCCCTGCCGGATCAGCTGCT
>WNGL01002773.1_pt1 | contig 21133 bp, 18 predicted proteins | sample 5400591 | NCBI WGS metagenome assembly WNGL01 (sample SAMN13153377, study PRJNA577476) | soil metagenome | isolation source: 80 cm soil or saprolite under Garry oak tree replicate 1 | place: USA:California | collected 2016-06-15 | reverse complement strand
CGCAACCGTTAGCGCCCAACAAGCAACCGACACCTCGCAGTCGAAACCGCCCGCCTCGAGCGCAATTACTGGACGAGTCGTCAATGAGTCTGGCCAACCTCTTCCCGGTGTTGCCGTGTCCGTTGCCGCGTGGGGCGCGGCCGACGCGCGGCGCACCGCAACGGACAACGAAGGCTACTTCAAAGCTGAGGGTTTGGACGCGGACGTTTATCGTATCTTCGCTAGCTTGCCGTCATACGTTTCGGAAACCCCAACGCCATGGGATTCGAATGAACGACAGCCTTATTACCGGCCCGGCGATTCCATCACAATCAAACTAATCAAGGGCGGAGTAATCGCGGGCACGGTGACCAATGCTGCCGGCGACCCGATTGTGAATGTCGTTGTGCGTGCCTATCGCGTTCGCGATGCGGAAGGCAAGACGTTGTCAACAGCGATGTCATCGCGAGAGAGATTGACCGACGATCGTGGCTACTACCGACTCTACGGACTACAGCCGGGCAGTTACCTAGTCTCTGCCGGCGGTCAGGGACAGTACGTTTCCGGCTACGCCGCTAATCCTTATGGAAACGACGTGCCGACTTATGCGCCTGCTTCGACCAGAGACGCGGCTGTTGAATTCGTGGTTCATTCAGGCGAGGAAGCAACTGCCGACATCCGTTATCGTGGCGAGCCTGGACACTCGATTAGCGGCCGCGTTAGCGGAGTTCAACCCAACCCTACTTATATTCCCGGCGTCTTGATTGTTGAGAGCACGAGTCACGCTTTGGTCGCTACTGCAAACGCGATGGACGAGAATCGCGGTTTCCAGGTTAACGGTGTTCCGGACGGCGATTATGAAATCGCTGCTCGCGCCGGCGGTGGACCGAATGGCGACGCATCAGCTTCGGCAACGAAGCGAATATCCGTGAGAGGCGCGGATGTAACTGAACTGGAACTCGCCCTGGCGCCGCTGGCATCGATCAGCGGACGCGTCAATCTCGAACTTGATTCCAAATCAAACTGCGGAAGGCATCGGGAAACCGCACTACGTGAGACGCTGATCAGCGCTCGCCGTGATCCTGATCAGCCAAACTCGAAAGACAAAACCACCGCAGCGCTTGAAGCTTGGGCTCTAGTTCCAACTCTTGTTGAAGTTCCACCGAACGATAAGAGTGAAATCGTTTTTCGTAATCTGATCGCCGGAACATATCGTATGGATGCGCGCCTGCCCGGCGCAGGTTGGTATGTCAGGGCAATCAACCTGGGCGAGGCGGAGCCAAAGCTTTCGACATCGGCGGGTGCGCACGCGAACATTGCTCGCGATGGCCTCAACGTAAGAACGAGCGCCAAAATATCCGGTCTCACGATTGTGATCGCCGAAGGTGGCGCGAACCTGCGCGGTCGCGTCTCCACTTCCGAAGGCCAACAACTGCCGCAAAACGTCCATGTCTGTCTGGCGCCAGCCGAACGTGAAGACGCTGACAACGTGCTGAAGTTTTTCGAAGTCGCGGCGGAAGCTGATGGCAGCTTCGTGATTGGCAATATCGCGCCTGGGCGTTATTGGATAGTCTCGCGCACTACAGACGAGACTGATTCTACAAAATTGAAACTGATCAGTAAGGACTCGGCGCTGCGCGCCAAAGTCCGGCACGAAGCCGAGAGCCTGAAGAGAGAGATCTCATTCAAACCGTGTGAGCAAACCGTCGATTACAACCTTCAATTTGCTCACGCAGCTCCGCTCAGCCATTAAGGGCAAACGCCCCCATGCCCGGCTGCGGGTAGCGGGCGGTTGATCTTTAGTCATCGATTGCCGCCAAAACCAGAGATCAACCGCCCGCTACCCGCAGGCGGTTCTGACATTTCAAGCTGAACATCCATTTTCTCTCGCTCGACATCGAATTGCTCCCGGTTGAAAGGAAATCACGAAGGACAGATCAAAGATCAGAGACAATGCCGCCACTCTGCGTCTCTGGCTGCCTTTGTGGTAAATTCTCTTGCTGATTCTTAAACAACAATGCGGAGTTAACGTGAAACGAATCTTTTTAATTCTGGCGCTTACCAGCTCACTCATCGCACCGCTCGCGGCGCAACCAGCCAATTCAGTTCCGTTAGCCCAGGGCGCAGCCGCCACCAAAACCGCGATCGCGAAACCGGTATCCGAGATTGCGAGCAAAGTGCTCGCGAACGGGCTCGAAGTCGTCGTCCTCGAAGATCACTCCGTGCCCGTGGTCACAATCGAGTTGGCGGTGCGCAACGGCTCGTTCACTGAGCCGCCGGAACTGAACGGGCTCTCGCATCTTTACGAGCACATGTTCTTCAAGGCCAATCGCGCCATCGCGAACCAGGAACAATACCTGCAAAAGATTGGGCAGCTCGGCATTGCCTACAACGGCGAGACGCGCGAAGAAGTCGTCGAATATTATTTCACGACGACCAGCCCGAACCTGCGCGCCGCGATGAACTTCATGCGCGACGCGACTCGCTATCCGTTGTTTGACGAGAAGGAGTTCGAACGCGAACGCCAGGTTGTGATTGGCGAGATTGATCGCAACGAATCCGAACCGGCCTATTACCTGAACAAAGAGATGACGGAGCGGCTGTTCTACAAGTATCCGAGTCGGAAGCAGGCGTTAGGTAATCGCCAAACAGTATCGACCGCGACGACGGCGATGATGCGGCTGATTCAATCGCGTTACTACGTGCCGAACAACTCTGCGCTCGTCGTCACTGGCGACGTGCAAGCCGCGGATGTTTACAAAACGGCGCAGGAGTTTTTTGGCGAATGGCCGCGCCGCGAGAAAGATCCCTTTGTCGAATTCCCTCTGGTCGAGCATCCACCGCTGCCAAAGAGCGAAGGCTCAATCATCAAGCAGCCGGTAACAAATGTAATCATGGAGATTGGCTGGCAGGGTCCTTCAATAGGCAAGGACAACGCCGCTACCTACGCTGCCGACGTCTTCTCGTTCATAATGCAACAGCCGGATTCGCGTTTTCAGCGCAACCTGGTTGACAGCGGGTTGGTGAACGGAGTGGCCATCGGCTACTACACGCAGCGAAACGTGGGACCGATTAATATCGTCGCGCAGACGACTCCGGACAAAGCGAAGGCAGCGTTACGCGCCATCTACAATGAGCTTGCTCACTTCAATGACAAGGACTATTACACCGACGAGCAACTCGAGAGCGCCAAGGCCCTGCTCGAAGCCGACGATCTTTATTCGCGCGAGAAGTTCGACGAGTACGCTAAGACGCTCGGCTTCTGGTGGTCATCGACCGGCATCGATTATTTCCGCGGCTATCTAGGCAATCTGCGCCGCACCTCACGCGCCGAAATCAGCCGGTATATCACGACGTATATTCAGGGCAAATCGCACGTCGGGCTCGCGCTCATCTCAGAGCAGGCACAGCAGCAAGCGAAGCTAACGCCGGAGGATCTAATAGGGCAGTAAAAGATCATTTTCCATTTGGCATTTGGCGAGCGGATCTAATGACGATATGAATGCTGTCTTAGTCTCACAATTGCGAACAGGTTGAGACGTGACGAAACGAGAGATCGAAAAAATGACAAATGACAAATGTCAAATGACAAATGGAAAATGGCTTTCTCTTATTGTCTGTTGCTTGTTTGTTATCGTCCTGCTGGCGCCGGCAACGCGCGCACAATCAACCCAGACTCAGGCGACCACTCCGGATTTCCAGTCGATCATTGCTCGACAGGCAGCGCTGGTTTCCGAATTCGATGTGAACGGCCTCAAGGTGCTGGTCAAGCGCCGCGAGGGTAGCCAAACAGTGGCCGCCGGACTCTTCATTCGCGGCGGAGTTGAAAACATAAATGCGGACAACGCCGGCATCGAATCGCTGATGCTCAACGTTGCCAGCGAAGCGAGCACGGGTTTTCCGCGCGAACGTCTGCGCAAAGAGCTATCGCGCATGGGTACGGTCATCGGCGAAAGCGTAAGCTACGATTACTCGGTGCTCTCGCTGACCGCGACGCGTTCTAATTTTGATCGCTCCTGGGAAATCTTCACCGACGTAGCATTACATCCGGCATTCAACAAAGACGACGTGGCGCTGGTGCAGGCGCGAATGGTGGCGGCCCTGCGCGACGATGCTGACGAGCCCGATTCTTACTTGCAGAGATTGCAGGAGCGCGTCGCTTATGCGGGTCATCCGTATTTAAATCGGCCCGAAGGAACGGCCGAGAGCGTAGGCCGCTTGACGGCCGACGATCTGCGCGCCTACCACCAGAAAATCATCCAGACGGCGCATTTGCTTTTGGTGGTGGTAGGCGATCTTGATCCGGTACAACTGAAGCAAAGGATAGCCGCATCCTTCGGCAAACTCGCGCGCGGCGAATACAAATTGCAAACACCGCCCGCGATCTCTTTCACAGCATCGACTGTAGAGGTAACCAGCCGCGAGCTGCCGACCAACTATATCCAGGGAATATTCGGGGCGCCTTCGATCACGTCGCCCGACATTTATCCGATGCGCGTCGCGGCGTCGCTCTTGCGCGATCGCGTGTTTGAAGAGGTGCGCGTCAAACGAAACCTCTCGTACGCGCCCGATGCTTTCTTGCGCAGCCAGAGCGCGAACATCGGTGGTCTCTACGTGACGGCCGTCGACGCGAACCAGGCGGTACGCGTCATGCTCAATGAAATCTTACGGCTGCAACGCGAGCCGATCGATCAAGACGATATCACCGCGGTGATCGCGCAGTTTCTCACTACCTACTACATGAGCCAGGAGACCAATGCCGCGCAGGCTGCCGAGCTGGCGCAATACGAATTGATCGGCGGCGGCTGGCGCAACTCGCTACTCTTTCTGGAAAAGTTGCGCGCAGTCACACCCGCCGACGTGCAACGCGTCGCGCAAAAGTACATGCACAACTTTCGCTTTGTCGTGCTTGGCAATCCGGCGCAAATTGATAAGAACGTTTTCACCGGACAAGCGGGCAACTGAACGTCTTCGGAGCGCACGCATCCGTGCGTGCGGTCCGCAGGCATCTCTGCCTGCGATTGCTGATTTCATCGTGATTCGCGAAGCACGCGAGAACGAGCAGGTTTGACTTAGCGGGCGGCGCTGTTCTTATTTCTTCTTTGGCTTAGGTGGCGGCCCAAAATCACCGTAAGTGATGAAGCCGGATCGCGATGAATCGTCCTTCTGGCCCTCGCGTCCGGCCCAAATGTCTTCCTTTGTTTCTGTTGCCGGCTTGATCTCGTAAAAATGAGCCGAATCAAGGTTGCCTTTGGTGGTAATCGTGATTTCACCCTGCAAATCCGTGCGATAGACTTTCGCATTCGCGGCTTTAAGGCGATCCAGCACCACCTGCGCCGGATGTCCGTAACGATTCCAGGCGCCGTCGGAAATGATTGCCGCTTCAGGCTTGACCCGCTTAATAAATTCTTCTGAAGTCGCGTACTTCGATCCATGGTGAGCGACTTTGAGCACGTTCGCTTTCAGTTGGACGTCCTTGCCGAGCAGGCGCTGCTCAGTCTGCGCTTCGGCGTCGCCCATGAACAGCATCGAGAAGTCGCCGTAATCGAGTCGCAGCACGATCGAGTTTGCATTGATCTCGTTGCCGCCGGCTTTCATCTGCTCTTTGGTGAAGAATGGTTCGCTGGGAGCAATCACCGTCAGAATCGCGCCGCCGCCGAGATCGTACTTCTTTCCCGGTTGCGCCTTTTCATATTGCGCGCCGCTTTGTTTCACCGCCGCTTGGTATTTATCGAACCAGGCGGTCACCGCACCCTTCTTCGGTGGCGGAGGTGTGGGCGTAGCTTTCGCCTTCGCACCTTTGCCATTCGGGTTCGCCGCAGCTGCCGGCGCGGGCGTCGAAAGATCGACGCCGTTATCGATTACTGTTCCAACTTTAACTCCCTTCAAAACTTCATCCGCGCCGCCGATGTGATCCGAATGTGGCTCAGTCGCGATGAAGTAGTCGAGACGCTCAACCTGGTAACGCTTCAAGGCATCGAGTACGACTTTGCCCTTGCCAGTGTCCCCGGTATCAATCAAAGCAGCTTTGCCGGCCGGCGAGATAATCAAGACGGAATCGCCTTCGATCGGTCCGACGTCGAGCACGTGCACTTGCAACTCGCCGGCAGGTTTCGGCGGACGCGAACGCCACCACGGGAGCACCCATTTCCAGCCCACGATTGCGCTCGCGCCCAACAAAATTATGAGCACCGCAATCGCACATCCGCATCCTCGTGTGGCTCGGCTCAATGATTCTTTCCCTATCCGTGGCCCAGGGTCTGTTCTGCTTGACTTTCACGTTCGCAACAAAGCCCGGAAACCGGCCTGCTCGAAGTGTTTGTCCGTTGTCAACGAATCGAGGATGCCCGCGTCACGCATTACTACGAAGGACACGCAATCCACCAGTCCCCAAGTCTTGTCGGGAATGTGATCGATACAAAGAGAAGGCTCTTTGAAACAAATCAGGGTACAAATGAACGATTTGGACTTCACTGGAGGTGAGAAAATCATCTATCACCTGAATAGATGCCGCCTTAAAGGTCTTTGCCAGTGCATTACCAATTTCAAGCAGCACAGCGTCGGTCGTAATGAGAGGCCGGCGTTCAAATTTCGAGGCCAGGTCGAGCGCTCTTAAATGATGCTCATCTCCTTTGTTTATTAGAGCGACTACGAACGACGTGTCGACAAAAGCATCAGCCAATAGTCTTTTCTCCGGTCAAATAAAGATCGATATTCTCTGAAAAGTCCTCGGGTCCTTCGATCGTGATCTCTTTGAGCTTCGACATGAAGCTGCGGCCATCGCCGTTGTCAATTGGTTCAGAATACGTTCTCACGACTGAGTAGAGTTCTTCCAATCGCGCTTCGGGAACCTTTTCGATCTCAGATTTGATCAGTTCTTTCGAGATCATTTAAATACTCTCCAGGCGAAGGTTGAATCCAAATCACTACGCTGACATCCGACCCTCGGATAGCGCCGCGTAGTCCAGCACTGCAACTAGGTCGTCCATTTCAAGATCCGGCATCTCTTCGAGAATCTGACCAGCCGAAAGCCCCGCGGCAAAAAGATCCAGCACGTCTATAACCCGAATCCGCATCCCGCGGATGCAGGGCCGGCCCCCACACTGCTCAGGATTTGTAGTAATACGGTCCATCAAGCTAGTCATGATGCTTTTATACCATGAGGACTTATCAAGTTCTACGACCGGCTCACTGCTCGTCAATACCTTCTAATAGGCAGGACGATCGCATTCGTGCGCGGATCGAATTTGTTAGCCAGGATCCGCACCTCAGGCATGACATCGGGTTGGCCGCGGGAGTAAGCTCGCAGTGCTTTTTCGGCTCCGACCGCACGCCAAATCGTTTCCTGTCCAATCACTTCATCGATTCCCAGATAGAATTGATCGGTGCTGCGCAATTCTCCCTTCATGATTGGATGAAACGCGAAAGCCTTGATTGAATAGCTTGGTAATTCGGACTCTTCAGTCCAGTTTATCCGGCTTCGCAACTTGCCGGAGTGATCGACGACCAGCATGATCAATCGGAGGCCGAGCAACTGTTCGCTTGATCGGTTGGCTACCGCGCAATCGAGAACAAATCCCTGATCAATCTTGCGGAGCTTGGGTTCGTCAATCCGCGCCGGAAGATCCGGGACATCAAAGAATGCAATTGTCGCTGACTGCGGCTCTTCCCTGCGATTCGCCGAGATTGCCCCGGAACTGAAAAATGCCGCGGCCAGGCCAGCCAAGCACGCTCGCAGAACAATCAATCGAATTTTTAACAAGTAAACCTCGAAACGTTTGATCACCATTCCCACTCGTCTTTGTCGAACCGAGTAAGAGTTGGTAAAGGCGCGTCAAGCAACCGGTCATCGCCGCGCTTCGCCATTTCGCGGAAAACTTCCTCCCATCCTGCGCGAGGCTCGTTGGGCGAAATATTCATGACTTCGGAATCTTGGTTGCACATTAGTCCAGCTTGGCGTCAGCGTAACTTTACTCTACTTCGGTCTGCATCGACAGAGCAATCAAGGACTCTGTTCGTATAAGGTGCGGCCTTTCGTGTACGTTCGTGGATCATCCGTTGGTTTATCGTGGAAAACCGATCCACGAAATTACACGAACGAACGTGAAGAAACACACGAAGGGCGAGATGTTCATCCAAACTTCGCCCGTTCAAGCACGAGCAATCCGATCGACACAGCGGCCAGTCCATACATCACCGGATGAATGTCGCGACGGCGACCGACCATCAGATATAAGCCAACATGCGAGATGAAACCCCACAGTATTCCCTGCGTGATCGAAAACGTTAGCGGAATCAAAATCAAAGTTAGAAAGGCCGGCACGCCTTCTTCAATTTTTGAAAATCTAATCTGGCCCACGCTGGTAAACATCGCCGCGCCGACCAGGATCAAAACCGCCGCGGTGGCAAAAGGGGGAACCATGCCGGCGAGCGGCGCAATAAAGAGGCAGGGCAGAAAGCAAAGGGCGGTGAATACCGAAGTCAAACCTGTGCGTCCGCCCATGCGAATTCCGGCGACACTCTCGATGTAAGCCGTTCCCGAAGACGATCCTGCCAGTCCCGCGCCGAGCGTAGCCAACGAATCGACGATCAATCCCTCGCGCAGATTTCGCGGATGACCCTCTTCGTCCAACAAATCCGTGGCGTGCGCCACGCCAATGAACGTTGAGATGGAATCGAACAGGTCGGTAAAGAGAATCGCGATAATTGACGGCAACAAGCTCAGCTTCAAAGCGCCGAGCACATCGAGCTTGAAAAAGACGCTCTTGAAATCAGGCAAACTCAGGAGATTCGGCGGCGCCACGACCAATCCGAGAGCCCACGCCAACAGCGTGACAATCACAATGGTGGCGAGAAAAGCGAATGGGCTCTTCCGCGAGATCAGAAACACTGAAATACCGACGCCGAGGATCGTCAACAGGGCGGGTTTTCCAATCAGCCCGATTCTCACGAAGGTGACCGGATCCGAAACGATGATCCCGGCATTCTTCAAACCGATGAAAGTAAGAAAGACTCCAATCCCCGCAGCGGCCGCGATTCTTATCTCGGTCGGAATAGCTTTGGCGATCGATTCGCGGATCGGCGTGACCGAAATCAGCAAAAAGAAAACGCCTGCCCAAAAGATAATTCCCAAAGCCGTCGGCCACGGCACTCCTTTGCCTAAGATGATCGTGTAAGTGAAGAACGCGTTGATCCCCATGCCGGGCGCGACCGCAAATGGCAGCTTTGCATAAACGCCCATCAGCAAAGTCATGACGAAACACACGAGCACCGTCGCAGTCAGCACGCCGCTGAACGCCATTCCAGTCTTGCCGTCGGCCGAAAGAATCTGCGGATTGACGATCACGATGTAAGCCATCGTGAAGAAGGTTGTAATACCGGCGATGGCTTCGGTTTTGAGGTTGGGTTTGTGTTCGGTGGTCGAATCCATCGTTCGACAAATGGTCTTAAAAAGAGGCCCCAGGATTTTTAGACGGGGTTCCTTGGCCGAGTTCATCCAACGCTTTCCGCAGCAGTTGAGGACTATTCACTGGATTGTAGCCTTGGAAGTGTCTCCAGATACGTCCGTCTTTGATAACGAAAGTTTGAGGGATCACGTCACGCGCGTTTACTATTTTCTTGAGCGATTCGCCGAACTCTCCTTTATCCAAAACCACCGAAAAACTAACCTTCCGATCCTGAACGAGTCTCAGAAGCGCTTTGCTATTGAGATCCTTTTCATTCAACACTAAGCCAACGATCTCGATTTGATGTGCCTTGTACTTTTCCTTCAGTAGTACCAAATCCTTCAAATTCTCGATACACGGATCGCACCACGACGCGAAGAAATTCATTACGATTATCTTTTCGGGATAATCGGAAAGCTTCAGGGGCCGGTTGTCGAGAGTTGTCAACTCGTAATTCAGTATATCCGCGGATATGGTTAAGTATTCTTGGCTACACGTTCCTCTTTGGACGTGGGCTAGGACGACGCAACATATGAACACCAGAATAGTGAGCCATGTAAATCGTCGTTGTCGTAATGTCATATCGCAGACCTCAACGTATCAACGATGCAGGACAGTTCGTAATTCGCGCAACGCTTTTTCAATATCTTCGCGCGCAACGTCGCAGTGCGTGACCATGCGGATTGATGAACCGAAACCTGATGCCAGCACGCTGCGTTCGCGCAGTTGTGCGCAGATCGCATCGGCGGTTTGTCCGGTTTCGGCAACATCGAAGATTACGATGTTAGTAATTACCTTCTCGGGATCGATTTTCACACCGGGGAGTTCGGCGACTCCTTCGGCCAGTCGTTTCGCGTTCGCGTGATCTTCCGGCAATTGTTTTGGTGATTCTTCCAGCGCCACCAGGCCGGCGGCGGCCAGCACGCCGGCTTGACGCATGCCGCCGCCGAGCATCTTGCGCACAACGCGAGCTTCGTCGATGAACGCCCGCGTTCCCAACAGCATCGATCCTACCGGCGCGCCCAAACCTTTCGACAAACAAAACATTACCGAGTCGGCCGGGCGCGCGAGATTCGCGACGCTTTCGCCCAGCGCCGCTGCGGCGTTGAAAATTCGCGCGCCGTCGAGATGCACGGGGAGGTTTTTTTCATGCGCGCGCGCGCAAATGTCTTCCGTGCGTGCGCGCGTCAGCACCGAACCTCCGGCCAGGTTGTGCGAGTTCTCGAGCGCGATTAAAGCGGTCGGCGCAACGTAATAAGCAGTATTGTGATGAAGTGCCCCGGCGATTTCATCCCAAGTGAGAATTCCACTGCCGTCATTGCTTTTCACGGGACGCGCCAAGGCGCCGGAGAACGCGGACATCGTGGCCATTTCGAAATTGTAAATGTGGCCGCGTTCTTCGATGATCACTTCCTGCCCGGGTCTCGTGTGCAGTTTGACCGCCGTCTGGTTTCCCATGGAACCGGTCGGGACAAAAAGCGCTGCGTCTTTCTCAAAGATTTCAGCCGCGCGCTCTTGCAAACGGTTGACCGTAGGATCTTCGCCGTAAACGTCGTCGCCGACCTCGGCTTCGGCCATAGCACGCCGCATCGCGGGCGTTGGTTTGGTAACAGTATCGCTGCGTAGGTCGGTCATCTTCGGTAGCATAGACTTCAGTCTGTGAGCCTTGGCGAATCAGAACCGCGTTCGCGTTGGCGACCAGATATTACCACTCAACGCACATAAGAAGTTAAATCGATTTGTGGTCCAAGAATTGGTGATCTGGTCACATTGCTAATGACTATCATTCACACCCGGTTTCAACCGGGTGGTTAGACGGTTACCACAAAATTCTCAGAACCGTTTCAACGGTTTCGCGGGAGCCGACGAAAGCCGTTGAAACGGTTGGAGAATTCAACGGCAGAACAAAATACCTATTTGGCGCTGAAATGACGTGGAGATTATCTACCGACAGCGACAAAGAAACTCTCTTCCTGCTGCTCGTCCTGGTCGCGCACACTCTGAAATCTTTGCGGAAGGCTCGAATCGACAGAATCGGAACGACTGACTTCAGTGTCAGACGGACGCTGATTGGAGAGAAAGACGCAGCGGCCTTCGAAGACCGCCCCCGGTTGAATTGAAATAATACCGGCCTCGATATTTCCGATCACGCTTGCGTGATTGCCGATCTCTACCCGCTCGGTAGCGTGAATATCACCGCGCACGTCGCCTTCGATGATCGCGACGGCGACGCTTATATCGGCCTCGGCTCTCCCGGTCTCAGCTATGATGAGAGTGCCGGTCGCGGAACGAATTCGCCCGGCAACAAAACAATCAATGCGTAGCGTTCCTTCGAATCTGAACTCATCCAGAGACAACGGCTTCTCGGAAGTTGGAGCTGGGTGCTGAATTAGGTCAAGCGCCGGTTTGAGTTCTTTGAGCCACTTATCGAAGTACGCGGATGGATCGGAAGGAATATCGACGGACCTGAACGGATTGGAAGACCTTTGCACAGCAGACTCTTCAACCGCAAGACTCGAATACTGTCTTTCGGAACCACTCATTTCACCCACCCTCGCTCGCTTCGGTTTGATTACTTGTCGCCGTTCTTCTCTTTCCACACGCAGCAGTCGCCATGAAAGAAGGCGCCAGGTCTGACTGCCAGCGAATTCGTCGAGATGTTGCCCATGATGACTGCGCCCGGATTTAGTTCGACCCTTTCGTGACCAATAACGCTACCATTGACTGTGCCGCTAATCACAGCAACACCAACTTCGATTTCGGCATCCACCCGGGCTTCGGTCGTGACGATCAGCGTGCCCTTTTCCGAAACAATCCTGCCCGCGACGTAACCGTTAACGCGCAGCAGGTCCCTGAAGCGTATCTCGCCGTTCAGTTCGGGTTCGCATTTGCCGCCGCCATTTATCGGTCGCTGCCTGATCGTGAATCCGCCTCCGTTTGCGCTTAGTTGTCCGGAGATTACTCCATCGACGGGCAGCCAACCACGGAACGTTGCTTCACCGATAATCGGAGGGACTCTGGCTTGAAACTTAGACACGTTTTCGCGGCGGGAGTTTGGTGGAGAGGGAACCGCGACCGGCCACAACTTTGGCGACTCAAGCCTCGTTACATCGTGCGGCAGCGCAGAGGGAACCGCGTCTGCCTCGGGATTGGAACGGACAATTCTGGTCTGAATCTGATGTCGGGTCGTAACTGTTGGCTCGCTCTTGAGCGCTATCTTTGCTGGGGGCATCAATCTTCTCCAAAGAAACCGCGACTACGGTTTCCGAAACTGAGTCCGATGTATTCGTGGGAAGCGCTAACGACGACGACCCTCGAAGGAACGAGCCGTCTGCCGAACAAACCGTTTTGAGGGCGCGCACAGTATCACATGCGGCTTAACCGTTCAAGAAATTTCTCACAGAAATTCTTTCGCAAACGAATCGCAGTGACTGCTTTGGTGAGACTATCTGAAGTGGCAGCGTTCCTAATTTGAAGTTCGAATACTCAACGCCAGCACGTCATCAAGCGCGCAAAGGGCGGCGCGCTTTGCCGCTCGCGGCAGCCTTACGTCTTTCAGATCAACGGATGAGCTCCCAATCACCGTCGCGGATCCCATCCTGACAAATCCTTTGCCATAATCCACATAAACCGGAACCAGCATCTTAAAATTGTCACTCACTCCTGATTGTGTTATGCGGCCAGAGATGGTGGTACCGCCGTTCCCGAGTTGATATTCAAGCCGGTAAGAAGGCATCTCGGTTCCGTAAACGTATTCGTTGAAGAACCAATCCATCTTTCCATTGCCGTCCAGATCCATGGGTTTCGTCATGTACTTTTCGACGATCTGTTTCAGGTCTTCGGTCGAAACGTCCTGGTTGTAATGAGACCTGATAAAATCTTGCATCATCGTCATGAACCGTTTGTCGCCACCGCTGCTCTGATCGAACATCATCTGGCGAATCATGTGCAGAATGTACGCCCCCTTTGGATAAACTAGAAACTGATAGGCAGCGTAGGTCTTGCCACTGCTAAGACGAAATCCCTGCGTGACTGGTCCGACCGTGTAGGGCTTCAGGTCGTGCGTCTGAGGACGTGATTGGGTAATGCGGTCGCGTTGCTCGTTCCAAAAGTCGAGGAACTTGTGCTCGTCGTGCATTGCGATCTGAATAAAAAGCGAAGCGGAGAATTCAGCAAAGCCTTCGCTCATCCATTGGTCGTGATAGGACTTCCAGCCAACCATGTGGCCCCACCACTGATGGGCTATCTCGTGCGGCGCGACATATCGGAAGAACTCATTAGTCGCAAAACGAACATTCCCGCCCGTCGCCAGGTAACGTTGCGTCGAATCCATGAAAGCGGTAAACGGCATGTAAACGAGTGTCGGCCAAGCCTGTCCGAAGTTGCCCGCCGGCTGCTGTGTTAACGCCAGCCTGTTAAATGGAAGCTTGCCAAAATACGCGTTGTAGATGCGAGTTGAGTTTTGCGCGTCGGCCAGAATCGGACCGGACATTCCCAGAGTGTTCATCGAGCCTACTTGCTCGGCGTTGCGCATCGCCGGCAGGGCCTCTTCATTCCCGTAATACTCAATCGTGTAACCGGTGTCCGCGTCGACCACTTCTTTTTTCTTAAAAACTCCGTAGTTAAAACCTGCTACGGCGAGTTGCGTGTCCCCACTTGACCACTTGGACACCCGCAGGTCGCTATCATCAGTTTCCGGCGCGACTGCGGCGCCTGTGCCGATCAACGTCTTTCCTTTAGGATAGCGGAACGTCATGTCGAAAGTTGCGCGATCGCCAAAAGCCGTTCCTTCGTTGTTTGGATACCAGGTAAGACGCGCGCTGGGATTCACGAAGTAGTTGCCGCTCCCGATGCTGATGAGCGCGTCGCCTCCTGAGTATTCGACGTTTAGCTTATAAGTCTTGCCGCCTTCGAGCGGCTTGGGCCAAATGATCCCAAAGTCGGCGTCTTCATCTTTATTCTGCTGCACGAATGCCAGATCGTGGCCCTGGTCGTCGCGCACGCGCGAAACTCGCAGCGAACCGAACAGGCGGAAAGGGAGCACCCGCGCACCGTCATCAAGCACGCGGAAAGCAACCGTGTCGTTGGCCACTAATTTAGCTCCGCGGATGGCGGCATCGATTTCGTGATGCGTGATGTCATAGATTCGGTGATCTTCATCGCTCGAGGCCGTGCCTCTGGCGTATTCTTCGGCGCGATGGAAAGCCGTCCAAAGCCCCCGATCAGTATCGCCATAGCTCGAGAGCAATACTTCTTCCGGCGAGACAGCGGGAATTCCCAACGCGTCGTATTGGAAAATGAGTTTGCTGTATCGCTTTCCATTAATAAAAGCGGTGAAGAATCCTGGGCGATTCGGATTGTAGAGATCGACGAGCGTGCGCAGTTCCACGTTGCGGCGCAGCGTCTTTCGCAAGAGCGTTTGGTTGTCGCGATAGGCGTCGCGGGCACGCTCCGCTTGCGGCCCGTTAGTGCTAATCTTTGCCTGAGCAGAGGATTTGATCTCATCGAAGGTTTTGTCGGTGAAGCGCAGCACGAGCCGATCAAAGGATTCTTTTATTGCCGGCTGATTTATGAAGAGAGCGAGGTTATGCTTTTCCACTTCGGTGGGCGGAGTCAGGGCCAGCTCGCCTTCGCCAATGAAGACGGCGCCGACAGTGCGGTTCTCGACCGCGGGCGCAAAATAGATTTCACCGCTTGTTAAAGTAAAGGTTGCGGCATCGCGCTTAAGCACCAGGTTGGTAACGGTGGCATAGGGCCCTTCGAAATCCTGCGGGTTCTTTCCAATTTGGCGGAGTTGCTGATAGACGGGGTCGGAGTTTGGCTTTTCGCCCGTGGGACTTACCGTGACCGCGGCTTCAATCGGCGCAATTTCGAGCTTAAAGTCAACCGTAATGACGGCGCCTTCTTCGACTTTCACATCTGTCCGACTCGCTTCGCTGAATCCCTGGGCCGAGACGGTCACCGTGTACGATCCCGCGGGCAAACCTTCGATTTTGAAGTGGCCTTGCTGGTCAGTTACCGCCGTGAACGTTTGGTTCGTTTCTGATTCGGATACAGTAATCGCAGCGCCAACTACGATGGCGCCCTTTGGGTCGGTGACTTTTCCTTCAATGCGCCCGCCCGCGGCGCGCGCAATTGCGAACGGGATTGCAAGCAGCGCCAAGCAAGAAACGAGCGGGACGATTCTGACTCTCAAGTATTTCATTCTAAACTGCCTCGGAATTAGTTAAAACAGGAAACGCGAGGACTCGCTGGCTCCAAAGTTCTGATGAGCATTATTAGGTCGCCCGGCCCGACCAGTCAAGCGGGCGATCCAGTCTGCCGATTGGGATAATAAGCTAATCTTTGTTTGGCACACGATCCCCGGTCCGCATTCTTGTCAGCGCCGACCTCGCGTGGCATTCTGATAAGCAAAGATGTCCCTGGAGAGCAGGACGAAAACAAAACTTCTTCGCCGCATGGGCGAAGCGATCGCAGACTTTCGCATGATCGAGAATGGCGATCGGGTGATGGTCTGTCTTTCGGGTGGAAAAGACAGCCATGCGCTGCTCGATTTGCTGCTTGATGTGCAGCCGCGGGCACCGGTGAGATTTGATCTGCTGGCCGTGAATCTCGATCAGAAACAGCCTGGCTTTCCGGCAGACGTGTTGCCGAAATACTTGACTGAGCGCGAGGTGCCGTTTCGGATTGTCGAGCGGGACACTTACTCAGTCGTGAAGCGTCTGGTGCCCGAAGGCAAGACTTTCTGCGCGGTCTGTTCGCGTCTGCGGCGCGGTATTCTTTACAACATCGCGGTCGAAGAACGCTGTTCCAAAATCGCTCTTGGTCATCATGCCGACGACATCATCACGACGTTCCTGCTGAATCTATTCTACGTTGGCACATTGAAAGCGATGCCGCCGGTGCTGCGTTCGGACGACGGACGTAATACGGTCATTCGCCCGCTGGCTTATTGCCGCGAAAGCGACCTCGCTGAATTCGCTGCCCAAACGAGGTTCCCGATCATTCCCTGCGATCTGTGCGGCTCGCAGCCAAACCTGAAACGCGCGCGCATCAAGAGATTGATAGCAGAGCTTGAAAAAGAGATCCCTCACGTTCGGGCGTCGATGCTGACCGCGCTCGGCCACGCCGTGCCTACGCACTTGCTCGATCCGCACTTGTTCGATTTCAGGAAACTGGCAGCAGGTACTGGAGACGTTGAGGCTGAACTCGATCTGGCGTTGGGCCATACGGATAGCGAACCGGCGCTGATCGCGATTGCCTAGTTTATTAGCAAGCAGTCAGACGGTTTTTATTTGCCGCTTCCAGTAGCGTTGTCCCCACACCGTTCCCAGAATCAAACTCAAGCCCAGGAGAGCAAGCACGAACGGAAACAACACTGAGTCTTTGAAAACTTCCCACGCAAGATGGCCCAAGTATATATAAGCTCCCATCGCCCCGAACACCAGGAACACTGCGCGCCTTAGCTTGAGCGACATGCCCACCAACCCAAGATTAATCAGCAGATATACAAACCGCGTAAGCTCCGAGCCGGAATCCATGACCGAAAGTCCTCCCCAGAAAGCCATCAGACCAAACAGGTAACACCAAAAGGCAAAGTCTTCCATTTTCGACGCGCCTCTTTTGTGCAACGCGCGGTCAAGTCCAAAACCTGTAAGCATCGCGAGAATGCCGACCAAAACACTAACCCACTTAGCTTTGTCAGAGGCGAGCGAGTTCTCTCGGAAAATAAGTGCAGCCAGATCCATTGAAAGAAACCAGAATGAGAAGGCCATCGGCGCCGTGAGGAAACTGAATCGCACGAACTTTAGCGCCAGGGCCACAGTCGCGATCGTGGCCAACTCCATCGCGATCCAGGATCCGTGAATCAATGGATAGAAATTCTTATAAGCGCCGGGGTCTTCACCGGGCCAAAGGCCAATCATCCTCTCGATCGAGTAAACGAGCAGAGGCGTTAAGCTCACCGCGACTGTAATCAAAAGACCGCCGGCGACAAGATACCTATGGCGCCGCAGCCACACGCCCGTGCTCGCCGCGATCAGGATATAAATGATGGCCGTAACGCAGATTCCTCGGGCGCCAAGGACGTCCCACTTGTCACCCAGAAACCAGGCGCATGCGGAAATCATCAGCATCGCGCCAAAGTAGTAGAGCACGGTGACGAGATTGAATCCTCTGCGTTGTTCGGGAACAGGTATTTGTGTTTCATCAATAAGCGTGCGATTGAAATGCTGATCGTAGGCCCATCGTACGAGCCGGGCAGCATCGTCTTTGGCAAGAACGCCTTCCTCGGCGGCTCGCTCTATGTCCTTCGCTGAAAGAAATACGTGCGAATAGTCTGTTGATGAAGAGGCTTGAGACACGGTGGAAGCTCCTTTCGCTTCACTGATCGTCTGCGCGCCCGACACGGTATCTCATTCTCGGAAGCTGCCAATTACTTTCAGTTCCTGGTACTTTTGGCGCGGTCGTCGCCTTCGATCTACACATCACTTTGTGATTAAATCTGCGCACATGGCGATAACGAAAAAGCGCGAACTTGATCTCAGCGAGTTTCCGCCCGGAACAATCACTGAGTACACAACCCTCGTCTGTCTCGCCTGCATATTCGACATCTTCACCAAGCAATTCGGCCTCGCGGCGCGCACGGCGTTTTCGGAAATCAAACGCCACACTCCAACTATCGAAGAGCTGACCAGCCGCAGCGCGATGCGGCCTTACTTTGACAGCGACGAGAAGAACCCCCACTGCCCCTATTGCGGCTCCGCGAAACGCTGGCTCGCGCGCTTTGATACTTATTGTGTCGAAGGCGGGAAGCCTACCGACGCTCCACGCCGCTCGCTGGTGAAGAGACTGCCGAAGGCCGGCGAGCAGTTCATGGTACTCGAAAAGAAATCCGATTCGCGCGCAGTGTTCTTTGAATGGTTGGACACGCTGGGCCGCAGTCTCGATCTGGAAGACGAAACCTGGCTCGTCGATGCCGCGCGGATGTACCTGGAACGCCGCGAGCCAAAAACAAATTGGGATGAAGTCTTCGCGAAAGGGTTGCGCGCGGTGCGCCGTTCCAGCCGCTTGGCCGAAGGTTGGGAACGCGATGGAGACCGTCTGTTCCTGGCGCCGAGCCTCTACAGCGAAGCGCTGCTGATTCAGTACCTCGTCAGCCGGTCGCATGCTCATGGCGGATTGACGCTAGACGGCCGTTTGACGCTGATGGATCTAATCCGCCGGCTGCGTTATTACGGCTACCTTGATCGTATTGGAATCACCGAACGAGAACCCGGCGAAGTCTTCGAGAAGTTGATCGATCATCTGGCGTCGGGTGTCAGTACCGCGAGCGGTAGCGACCCGGCGCGTGTCAGTACCGCGAGCGGTAGCGACCGGCCCGCAACCAAACAGAAAGCAAAGAAATCACCGAAGACTCTCAAAGGGAAAACCCGGGCGCCCGAGCCCGAACAGATCACCAGCGAACCCGTGAAGCTCCACTACATCATCGACCGCCGCGAGTTTTTAGAGAAGGTGAAGAGCGTCTACGCAAGTTATGCACATTGAAATCTACGCTTGTCGCCCCAGAACAAAATCCGCAATTGAACGCAGAAGATTGGTAGGCGAGTCGGTGCGATCCAGAGCAGTGCAGGTCGCGTGATGGATAGCTTTACTCTGCTCCTGCGTTGCTGCAATACCAAAGACGGCTGGATAAGTCGCCTTGCGCGAGCGAGCGTCTTTTCCAGGCGTCTTGCCTAAGTCTTCCGCAGTCGCAGTTACATCCAAAAGATCATCCGTGATTTGAAACAGAAGTCCGAGGTTGTTTGCGTATTCGGTGACGGCGTCAAGGTCGGTTTCATTTGCGCCTGCGATCATAGTGCCGCAACGCGCCGCGGCACGAATTAACGCTCCGGTCTTTCGACGATGGATGCGCTCCAACTCTTCCCTGGTGACCTCTCGCGATTCCGCGTCGAGGTCGTGCGCCTGTCCCGCGACCATGCCTTCAGGCGTTCCGGCGGCGCGCGCGATTTCAGCGGTCAATCGAACGCGCAGAGCGGGCGCGAGGGTTTCATCTTCCGCGATGGTCTGAAACGCGAGCGCCTGCAAAGCATCTCCCGCCAGGATCGCGGTGGCTTCACCGAACTTGATGTGGCAAGTTGGCCGGCCGCGTCGCAAGTCGTCATCATCCATTGACGGCAGATCGTCGTGAATGAGCGAATAGGTGTGAATCATCTCCAGCGCGCAAGCCGTGCGCAGAAGATCGTCGGGGCTCGCTCCAAACGTTTGACCGGTGGCCAGCAAGAGCCCAGGGCGAAATCGCTTGCCACCCGCGAAAACGCTCCAGCGAATTGCGGCGTGTACGCGCTGGGGTTCGTCGGATTCTTTGGGAATAAGCAGATCGAGTTGGGAATCAATCAGTGCCCGGCATGAAGCAAGAAACTCGCGAGCATCATCAGAATTCTGGCGTGCAGGTATCATTACTCCGACTCAACTTAGACTTACTCATCACTAACTCTTCGGAACTTTCCCAGTCTTCAAAATCGATGACGGGCACAGTTCTTCGACCACACACGGTTCGCACAAGGGCCGGCGTGCTTTGCAGATGCGGCGGCCGTGAAAGATCAGCAAGTGCGCAAATTCGATCCAGTTCTTACGCGGGACGATCTCCATCAAATCCTTCTCGATCTTGCCGGCATCTTTTTGCTTCGTGAGTTTAAGTCGATGAGATAAACGACTGACGTGCGTATCTACGACCACGCCTTCAGCCTTGCCGTAAGCGACGCCGAGCACTACATTTGCCGTCTTGCGCGCGACTCCGGGAAGCTTCAGCAGCTCTGCCATTGACTGCGGCACCTCGTCGTCGAATTCTTCCACCAAGATCTTGCAGGCGCCCTGGATTGATTTCGTTTTGTTGCGGAAGAAGCCGGTCGTGCGAATGTCCTCCTGCAATTCAGTGGCGGGAACCTTCAGATAATCTTCCGGCTTGCGGTATTTACGAAACAGATCGGCGGTGACTTTGTTGACGCGCTCGTCCGTGCACTGCGCGGAGAGAATTGTGGCGATTAAAAGTTCAAAGGCGTTCGAATGATGGAGCGCGCATTTAGCGTCGGGGTGGGCACGCTTGAGCAGCTTGATAATCTTTTCGGTGCGTTCTTTGAGTTGGGATTTGGTTTCTCTCATGTAGTCGTAGCATAGACTTCAGTCAGCTCTGAATAAGTTAATTAAGTTCCCTCTCCCTTTGGGAGAGGGCTAGGGTGAGGGCTTAGCGACGCAAGCGACCTTTAATCCTCCTCCCGCCGCCCCACAATTAAGAAATAAGGAGATGAATTCTTACACCTGCTCTGCTAAGCCCTCACCCCGGCCCTCTCCCAAAGGGAGAGGGAGGATCAGCAAACTTCACAGTTTGTCGCTTCATCATCGAGTGTCGACCTCAACCAATCACCGACAAACTGAACAGTCTGTGATTAGGCTGACGTAGCCGCTATGTTTTCAATCTGCCCGTAAGCATCAGCGCCAGCATTTTCCAATCGCCCATGAACGACCAAAGCGGATGCGTGAAAGTTGCGGGCCGGTTCCTCTCGATGAAAAAATGCGCAACCCACGCGCAAGCGTAACCTGGAACCAAGACAAGCGGAAACAACCACCATTTACCGAACGCAATCAACAGAATGGCAAAGCCCAGAGCGCTGACCGTGCCGACGCAATGAAGCAAGCGCGTCGCGGGCTTG
>WNGL01003301.1_pt1 | contig 21137 bp, 20 predicted proteins | sample 5400591 | NCBI WGS metagenome assembly WNGL01 (sample SAMN13153377, study PRJNA577476) | soil metagenome | isolation source: 80 cm soil or saprolite under Garry oak tree replicate 1 | place: USA:California | collected 2016-06-15 | reverse complement strand
CCGGTGCCGGTGCCATAGGCGATCAACCAACGGCCATCGCCGTTCTGCGGACCCCACATGTAGTCCAGCTTGCCGTCGCCATTGAAATCCGCAAAGTACATGTATGCGGCACTATTGTTCCAACTGTTATAGCCACCGATGGATGCCGGCAATGCCGGGGCGTTGGGGTCGGGGAGGGTAAAACCGGTGCCGGTGCCGTAGGCGATCAACCAACGGCCATCGCCGTTCTGCGGACCCCACATGTAGTCCAGCTTACCGTCGCCGTTGAAATCCCCAAAGTACATGTATGCGGCGCTGTTGTTCCAACTGTTATAGCCGCCGATGGATGCCGGCAATGCCGGAGCGTTAGGGTTGGGGAGGGTAAAACCGGTGCCGGTGCCATAGGCGAGCAACCAAAAGCCCCCCCCGTTCTGGGGACCCCACATGTAGTCCAGCTTACCGTCTCCATTGAAATCGGCGACGTGCATATACTGCGCCTGGCTGCCGGTGCCGGTGCCATAGGCGATCAACCAACGGCCATCGCCGTTCTGCGGACCCCACATGTAGTCCAGCTTGCCGTCGCCATTGAAATCCGCAAAGTACATGTATGCGGCACTATTGTTCCAACTGTTATAGCCACCGACGGATGCCGGCAATGCCGGGGCGTTATAGTCGGGGAGCGTAAAGCCGGTATCGGTGCCGTAGGCGATCAACCAACGGCCATCGCCGTTCAGGGGCCTCCACATGTAGTCCAGCTTACCGTCTCCATTGAAATCGGCGACGTGCATATACTGCGCCTGGCTGTTCCAACTGTTATAGCCACCGATGGAGGTCGGCAACGCCGGGGCATTATAGTTGGGGAGCGTAAAGCCCGTGTTCCCATTTTGGTAACTAAAAGTCGTCCCCGGTAAACACACCCCATCACTGCCGCATTCGGTCACGCTAAGGAGACGGCTCCCGCCCACAGCGCCGTTGTTGTCGTAGCCGAGGCGGTAGTCCCTGACCAGCGTAGTGTCAGTGTAGGTCTGAGCGTTCGTCAGCCGCTGGGTGACCTTGATCATCGAACCCGCTTCATAAACCGGCACGATGTCAGTGCGTGGTCCATAGACAAAGCGCACTGAGTTGTAGGGCGCGAGCGCTGCGTTCGCGTTGCCCGTGTAGTCAATCCTCACGGGGCGGTACTCGCCGTTGGTGTTATCTTCGGCGTAACTGACGATGTAGTAGTTCCCCCGCGTGTCCTGCACCTTGTTCAAGGCCCACAGGCGAACGGTGGTTTGAACCACGCCGTTCTTCGGGGCGGCCTGGATGCGCGAATCGGGGCTCACGCCGTACTCCGAGACCGTTCCGTCTTTACTTAAAACCTTGAAGCACGCCGGCCCCGAGGAAGGAGCAGCCCCGTTATCCAGCCCGCAGACGGAGGTGTTGTAGGAAAAGATCTTCGCGAAGGACTCACGCTCGGTGCGGTACTCCGTATTATGCGCGCCGTAGGCGCCGTTGACGGCAATCAGCCGCTGCCCGTCGAGGCAGAAGCGGTCGCGGCTGTCGTAATAGACCCCGCTCTTCGCGCCATCGAGCGCAATAGTGCTGCCGCAGCGGCTGATGATCGAGAGCCCGAAGATCGAAAAGCCCACCCCGACGAGCGGGTTGTCCACCTGCTTGGAGTAGCTGAGCGCGATGCTCGGCGCCATCCCCGCGCTCCCCGGCGGGATCTGGATCGGGATCGTGTAGTTCGCTCCGCCGTTGGGGTCGACCGAGAAGCTTCCCGGAGTCGCGCCGCGCTGCTCTTATGCGCGAGGCGCCACTGTGTCTTTCTTTGAGCGACTAAGTGATCATTTTTTCTGCCACGCCAATATAGTTCTGCGGCCATGCCTGCGAAAGCCACAGAGCGACGTTCAGATGCCGAACAAACGCCATGACGTTCTCCCCTTATTGTTCGAGTCCTACCCCTCTACACGTGCGACGGCTCAGGGGATTATGCTATTGTGTGATCGCAGCCACAGAAAGCGATTTTTTTTAACACATTCGGTTAGAGAAGCTAACAGTGACCTGCCCGCGCCTTAAAGCAGGGGCGTAACGCGGCCTCAGAACTTCCAACGCGTATGCTATTTCGCAAACTTCCCCCGCTGAGCGCGCTTGCGGCTTTTGAGGCGGTAGCCAGGCATCGGAGTTTCACCAATGCCGGCAAGGAACTGTTTCTTACTCATGGCGCGGTGAGTCAGCGTATATCGCTGCTGGAGAAGCATCTGAACACCCGGTTGTTCGCCCGCTCCAATCGCGCCGTTGAGCTGACTGCCGAGGGCGCCCGATATTTGGAAGCGGTGCGCGACGCCTTGTCCAAACTCACATCGGCTTCGGATCAATTTTCGCAGGACGGGAAGAGGCAATTGAGATTGAGCGTTACGCCAATTTTTGCCCGCCATTGCTTGGCCCGCAGGCTGTCTGATTTTCATCGACTGCATCCGAGCATCGATCTCGATATCCGAAGTTTGCCCCAGTATGCGAATATCAGCGCCGGGGAAGTTGACATCGCGATCAGCTGGGGGAACGGGAACTGGCCCGGGGTCGAAAAAATCAGACTGATTCCCGGTGAATTTTTTCCGGTGTGCAGTGAGGCGTATCGCAAGGAGAAGGAGCCGTTGAAGATCCCGGCCGACCTGCGACGAACCACGCTGCTGCGGCATTCTAGAATTCCGTGGAAACCATGGTTCAAATACGCCGGGTTGGAGTGCGAAGAGCCGTCGGCCGGCCCTTGCTTTGACGATATTGGGCTGATGTTGCAAGCGGCTGTCGATGGCCTTGGTGTTGCACTCGCCCACCGGCTATTGGTCGAAGGCATGCTTGAAGACGGCCGACTTGTGCGGCTTTTTGACATCAGCTCTTTTGGCGGGGAGGATGCAATCTACGTGGTCTACGCCAAAGAATCCATGCACCGAGAGGAGGTCGCGGTGTTCGTCAACTGGATAACGGCGGCCATAAAGCACGATATCGGTTCAAGCGTTGATCTCGAGTCATCGGAGGCTGCTCACGCAGGCGGGGAAGATGGCTGCCTGCTGCCGGCGCGGTGATGGAGACGCTGGGCGGAGCGTTGACGTTGTTCGTTGCGGTGGCTTGCCCGCCGTTGGCCGATGCCGTGATCGTGGTGCTGCCTGAGCCGAGCGCGCTGACCGAGATCGCCACCATCCCAACGCATTGACTTGGTAGCGGGTAGCCCCCGCCGCAGCTCCGGTCGATTGCACTAGTTAATGCTGGCCGGTATCGGGCTGTTGACCCGGTATTGCTCCGTGATCTCGTGGTCTGCTCGATGCTGATTGATTCCCGGCTCGCGCGTCGCGTCCGGGATGGGGAGCCGTGCTCAATCTGCGGGGTGCCGGAGGACGGGCACGCCAAGCGCCGGGATCTACCGCCCGCGCAAAGCTCCCGACCGGCCGCGAACGCGGTCATCCCCCACACCTATCACCCGGTCCCCGACATCGCGTAGCGCAACGAGAGGCAACTGCGGCCGCACTTGCCCCTCGCACCATTCGATTACCCCCCGCCTCTCAGGATTCGCGCCATCTTGACGTAACCGGCATTGCAATCGGCCGGGCGCAGGCGCAACATGCTTCCCGGCGCAATGCTCGGCAGCACTGAATCAGCGCCAAACCGTCGTCATCGGCCAGACGCGCGAGAAGAGCGGGATTGAATTTCCTGTCGTTGGTCGGAGGTCGGCTCTCGGGCGCGTCGGCGCTTCCGGCTCGCGGAAGAAGATCTTATGAGCGAACAATCCCAAGGCCATGAAAACAGATTCAAGAGGGCTCTAGTTTTTACTAAGCGCCTGCTTGCCCCATCGAGCTTACCGAGCATCGGAGGGCAGACTTCGGTAGGATGGTTCAAGGGAGCGACGCGGCGCCTCTACTTTCTTTACATAGGCGGCTCAGTGTTGTTCACTTTTACCGCTTTTACGGTGCAGGCGGGCCACGTGATCGGCATCGAGTTGCGCCCGGTGTACTACGTGGTGCCGGCCGTAATCGGGCTCGTGTTCGGGACCCTCCTCGCCAGGGTGCACGAGCTATCCATCCAACTGACCAACGCCGCCATGACCGACGCGCTCACTGGGATCGCGAACCGGCGACGTTTTCTTGCTGCGCTGGAGCGCGAAGCCTCCCTCAGCAAACGCCATGGCTACGCGCTGTCGATCGCATTTTTCGACGTGGACAAATTCAAGCGCATCAACGATACGCATGGCCACAGCGTCGGAGATGAAGTCCTGCAGCGTCTCGCCGCGCTCGCCACCGCGCAATGTCGCGCCGGTGACTTGGTCGCGCGCTGGGGTGGCGACGAGTTTGTCATCCTTTTGCCGCACACCGACGAGACTGGAGCGCGGGTAATTGCGGGTCGGCTGCTGGGCGCGATCCGTAGTGCACGCTTTGCAGCGCCAGACTTGCGCGTCACATCGAGCATAGGCGTCGCTTCGCGGCGTAGCGACGACGCATCCATTGACGCGCTTCTCAGTCGCGCGGACAGCGCGATGTACCAAGCCAAGCGCATGGGCTCCAACCGGGTCGAGACTCCGCCGCTAGTGGGCGCTGACCCGGCTAAAGCTGTTACCTAAGGCGATACTCGTCGCGAGGGCCCATCTCACCACGGCTCGGCATCGAGACGAGACGGAAACCAGTCTCGGCAGCGCTGAATCAGCGCCAACCGTCGCCATCGGCCAGCCGCGCGAAAAGAGAGCGGGATTGAATTTCCTAATCGTTTATCGTTCGCTGCTTTACATAACTTTACCTGCCGGACAAACTCGGCTTACCGGCCGCTGCGAGACTGCTTCGCGCAGGGGGGCGTTCCTCTTGATGGGGTGCATTTCAACCTGATTTTTGACCTGTGTAAGGAGCTGCAACATGAGCCATCTGAAGAACAGGTTTGATGCTGCTGCGGCTGATTCGGGCGCGCTTCACCCTTCCGTCGTAACTCCCATGCCCAACGCCGCACCGACGACGCGCACGTCCGATCATCAGCCACACCTTGCCGCGCCCGACGAGAATCCCTCGTTCACGAAGGGGCTCTTCCTGGGCGAGATTCGCGAGGATCTGGTCTTCCCGTTCCCGGACCTTTCGGCAGAGGAACGCGAGAGCCTAACGCTGATCCTGGACTCATTTCATGCGTTCGCCTCACAGCATGTGGACGCCCGGCGGCACGATCACGACGGCCGCTTTCCCGACGCGACGCGCAAGGGATTCCACGCATTGGGCTTGATGGGGCTCAATATCCCGGAGGCGCATGGCGGGTTTGGTGCGTCTGCCAAGGTCTTCAATCGCGTCTTTGGCGAGATCGGCGCGACCGATCCGGCGCTGGCGGTCTACTTTGGCGCCCATCAGTCGATTGGGTGCAAGGGCATCGTACTGTTTGGTACGGAAGAGCAGAAGAGGCGGTATCTCCCCCGCTGCGCCTCCGGCGAGATGGTGGCCGCGTTCTGCCTGACGGAGACGGGGTCGGGTTCCGACGCGCAGTCGATGCGCGCCCACGCGGTGCCGAGTCCGGACGGATCGCACTATGTGTTAAACGGGGCCAAGATCTGGATCTCAAACGCAGGATACGCGGGGCTCTTTACCGTCTTCGCCAAAGTGCCGATCCAGGTGAATGGCGAGCGAAAGGAACGAGTCACGGCCTTCATCGTGGAAGCCGCGAGCGCGGGGGTGTCCCTTGGGAAGCTCGAAGAGAAGATGGGGATCAAGGCGAGCGACACGCGTGCCGTCTTCTTCGACAACGTCGTCGTCCCAGCAGAGAATCGACTGGGTGAAGTCGGGCACGGATTCAAGATCGCCCTCGAGATCCTCAATTCGGGGCGGCTGGGACTCGCGTCCGGCTCCGCGCGCGGGACGCGGCGCATCATGAACGAGGCGATCGCGTACGCGAAGCAACGCGAGCAGTTCGGGCGCCCGATCGCCTCCTTCGAGATGATCAAGCGCAAGATCGCGATTGCTGCCGCCGAGTGTTACGCGGCTGACGCCGCGTGGATGCTGACGGCCGGGATGGTCGATCGCGGCGGCGTCGACTTCTCGCTGGAGACGGCGACGTGCAAGATCTTCGCGTCAGAGGTTGCGTACCGGGCAAGCAACGAGGCGCTACAGATTGCCGGAGGGATCGGCTTCTCGAAGGAGTTCCCCTACGAGCAATCGGTGCGCGATGCGCGGATCATGCTTATCTTCGAAGGGACCAACGAAATCCTTCGCGCGCTGGTCGCGTTGATGGGGCTGCAGCAGCCGGGGGAGCGGATGAAGGCGTTAGGCATGGCGCTGCAGGATCCGATCCATTCGTTCGGCGCGATCGGGAGTTACCTGGCCGGGCGGGCCAAGAGCACCATCGATCGCCCCGACTTCACGCGGGTGCACGCAGCGCTCGAAAACGAGGCGGAACTGATCGCCGGCCAGGTGTACGATCTGGCGCGTGGGGTCGAGTGGGCGCTGCGCAAACACGGCAAGAAGATCATCGAGCGCCAGTACGCGCAGGAGCGACTGGCCAATGCAGCAATGGATATCTATCTCGCGACCGCCACGCTCTCGCGTGCGACGTCCGAGATCGAGCGCGCCAGCGGGGACCTGAACGCGGTCGCGTCGGAACTCGACTGCGCACGCGTCTTTGTTCACATGGCGTACCGTCGTGTGCGGCGCAACTTGCGGGCGCTGCGGGCAAATCAGGACCTGCGGCTCGATGCGATCGCCGAACGCGCGGTGGACGCGGTCGATCTGGCGCCGTCAGCACCAACCGACCGATAGGGACGGAGGCGTCGCTACGTCGTCAGGACGTGCTCGACCCGGCGATCAGGGATGAGCCCAACGGCACAGCTGCGGGATCGGGTTAAGCGCACTGCGCCCGGACGACCGCTTCGGGCGGCGAGCGCCCCAAGGCGCGCGGGTGCGTGTTCCCCTGCTCCGCTCACAACCGCGCCTGCAGGAAGCGCAGCGGTCGCGGCGCGAAAAATCCGGAGTCGCTCCCCGGCTCCTCAAGCGGATCGCCCATCCAGAAGTGCGGCGGGCCGGCGACCACCACCGAGCACACGTAGTATCCCGCCGGCTTGAGCGCCTCGAGGAAGGCTTCGCCTTGTTCTCGGTGATCGACCACGTCGTCCTCGGTGCCCCAGGCGAGGAGAAAGGCCGTGCCGTTGCTTTTGGCCGAGACATAGGAGAGCGGCGAGGCGTCGAAGTACACGCGCCGGTTGTCGAGGAGGCAATTTCCTATCGTTGTTCGCTGCTTTTACATAACTTTACTTGCTGGACAAACTCGGCTTACCGGCCGCTGCGAGACTGCTCCGCACAGGTGGGCCTCTTGGTGGGGTGCATTTCAACCTGATTTTTAACCTATGTAAGGAGCTGCAATATGAGCGATCTGAAGAAGAAGTTTGATGCTGCTGCGGCTGATTCAAAGAATCTGTCCGAGGCGCCCGGTAATGACGTGAAGCTCAAGATGTACGGCCTCTTCAAGCAAGCCGGCGCTGGTGATGTGACTGGATCCCGTCCAAGCTTTACGGACCTGGTGGGTCGTGCGAAGTATGACGCTTGGGCCGCGGTCAAGGGCACCAGTACCGAGGACGCCATGCGGCAGTACATCGACCTGGCTGAGTCCTTGAAGCTCGGGAGGACGACGAAGACGAATGATCCGGTCGAATTTGTGAAAGGAGTGACCATGCCCATCGACGACCGAGAACGCGAACGGCGACGGGCGCTCGTGCGCGCGCACTACGCTGCCGAGAATGACCACGATCTGGAGCGGATCATGGGTACGTTCTCCGAGGATGCCGTGATGCTCTACAACCGCCGGTCGTTTCCCAGCGACGAAACCATCCGCTTGGCGCACGGCTACTTCGGAATGAGCGCCGCACCCGGCGCGTTCGGCGGCTTTCGATCTATCGTGGACCGGGAGCACTTCACCGACACCGAGACCGTGATCGAAGGTCGGGCCTGCGGAAAACACATAAGCGAGTTCCTCGGCTTTCCACCGACCGGGCGCGACGTCGAGCTCCCGTTCGTCGCCTTCTACCGCTTCGACGCCAACGGGAAGCTGACCTCCGAGCGCGTCGTGATGAACCTCGGCCCGCTGCGCGGCTGAGCCGCGCGGCTACACCGCCGGGCAGATCCGCCATCGGCATGGTGCTCATTCATCGGCAGGAACTGGGACTGACGCCGCAGCAGGGTTTTCGTCATATCCCGCTATGTGCACGCCTTCATCTACATCGGCTACAACTACGTGCCGTTGCGCTTCGCCGCGTTCCTTGCCGGTGTTTTCACGCTGGTTGTGATCTGGACGAGGTTTGCAGGGCAAAATCTGAACTGGCATCTCTGGTAAGGGGCAACCAGCCAACTTGACTTGACCCCGGCGCCCTCCCTCCGACCGTCTGCCGGGGTCCCGGTCGGTTTGGCAACGATATCGGCAGCCGGTCCCGGCCACTATCAGGAGATTTCCCCGGAGCGCCTCAGGATTTTCGGAAGTTTTGATTGACTGGTGCCGGCGGCATCGTATTTCCGGCCTTTCACAGTGGGCCAATTGGGCTAAGCTGTCGGACTTTCAGACAAAATTCCATGTCCCAATACGTCTACACCCTGCGCCGGGTCGGCAAGCTCGTGCCCCCGAAGCGCCAGATCCTCAAGAACATCTCGCTCAATTTCTTTCCCGGCGCGAAGATCGGCGTGCTCGGCCTGAACGGCTCGGGGAAATCCACGCTTCTGAAGATCATGGCCGGGGTCGAGACGAATTTCGAGGGCGAAGTGACCGCCCTGCCGAACATGAAGATCGGCTTCCTGCCGCAGGAGCCGCAACTCGACCCGGAAAAAACCGTGCGCGAAGCCGTCGAGGAGGGTCTCGGCGAAACGCTTGCGGCGAAGAAGCGCCTCGACGAGATCTACGCGGCGTACGCGGAGCCCGATGCCGATTTCGACCAGCTCGCAGCCGAGCAGGCGAAGCTCGAAGCGATCGTCAACGCCGCGCACGCGGACAGCACGGACCTGCAAATGGAGGTTGCCGCCGACGCGCTGCGCCTGCCGGCGTGGGACGCCCGGATCGCCCCGCTCTCGGGCGGCGAGAAGCGCCGCGTCGCGCTGTGCCGGCTGCTGCTCTCGAAGCCCGACATCCTGCTGCTCGATGAGCCCACCAACCACCTCGACGCGGAGAGCGTCGAGTGGCTCGAGCAGTTTCTGCGGAGGTTTCCCGGCACGGTGGTCGCGGTGACGCACGACCGCTACTTCCTCGACAACGCGGCCCAGTGGATCCTCGAGCTCGACCGCGGCTACGGCATTCCCTGGGAGGGCAACTACTCCTCCTGGCTCGAGCAGAAGGAAAAGCGCCTGGAGGTGGAGGAGAAGCAGGAGCAGGCGCGCATCAAGTCGATGCAGAAGGAGCTGGAATGGGTGCGGCAGAACCCCAAGGGCCGCCAGGCGAAGTCCAAGGCGCGCCTCTCGCGCTTCGAGGAGCTGTCCTCCTACGAATACCAGAGGCGCAACGAAACCCAGGAAATTTTCATCCCGGTCGCGGATCGTCTCGGCGATTCGGTGATCGAGCTGAAGGGTGTCTCCAAGGGCTACGGCGACCGCTTGCTCATCGACGATCTCTCCTTCAGCGTACCGCCCGGCGCGATCGTCGGCATCATCGGTCCGAACGGCGCCGGGAAATCGACGCTGTTCCGCATGATCACCGGCAAGGAAAAAGCGGACAGGGGCAGGATCGTCGTCGGGCCGACCGTGAAGATGGCCCACGTGGACCAGTCGCGCGAAGCGCTCGAGGCCGACAAGACGGTATGGGAATTCATCTCGGCCGGCGCCGACATCCTCACCGTGGGCAAGTTCGAGATGCCTTCGCGCGCCTACCTCGGCCGGTTCAACATCAGGGGGGCCGACCAGCAGAAGAAGCTGGGCACGCTCTCCGGCGGCGAGCGCGGCCGGGTGCACCTCGCGAAGACGATGCTCGCCGGAGGGAACGTCCTGCTGCTCGACGAGCCCTCCAACGACCTGGACGTGGAAACGCTGCGGGCGCTCGAGGAAGCGCTCATCGAATTCGCCGGCTGCGTGCTCGTCATCAGCCACGACCGCTGGTTCCTCGACCGGATCGCCACGCACATCCTCGCCTTCGAAGGCGATTCGAAGGCGAGCTTCTTTGCCGGCAACTACCAGGAGTACGAAGCCGACAAGGTGAAGCGGCTGGGAGAGGAGGCGGCCAAACCCAGGCGCATCCGCTACAAGCCCCTGAAGAGGTGAGTCCGGAAATCCGTGCCGCTTCTTCGCATCGCCATCCCCGACATGGTCTCGCCGTCGTATTTTCCGGCGATCGCCGCGGTCGAGCTCGGCTACTTCGGCAAGGAGGGGCTGGAGGCGACGATCGAGCTTCTTTTCCCGGTCACGAAGACCTATGAAGCTCTGCGCGACGGCCGGCTCGATTTCGTCGGTGGCGCGGCGCACGCGCCGCTCTACGCCTTCCGCGACTGGGCGGGCTGCAAGCTGCTTTGCGCGCTCTCGCAGAACATGTACTGGTTCCTCGTCGTGCGCAAGGACCTCGGCCTCTCACGCGGCGACCTGCGCGCCTTGAAGGGGCTTCGCATCGGCGCGGCGCCCGGCCCCGCGGACGGACTGAAGCGCATGCTCGTCGAGTCCGGAGTCGACCCGGAGCGCGAGGTGAACATTGTCCCCGTGCCCGCGACCGCAGGTCTGTCCTTCGGCCTCGCCGCAGCAAGCGCGCTTGAAAAAGGCGCGGTGGACGGCTTCTGGGCCAACGGCATGGCCGCCGAAATCGCCTTGCGTGGCGGCAATGGCACGCTCGTGATCGACGCGCGCCGCGGCGACGGGCCGAAGGCCTCGCGGCACTACACTTTCCCTGCGCTCGTCACGACTCAGAAATGGATCGATCAGAGCCCCGAGACGGTCGCAGCGGCGGTGCGCGCGGTCGTCGCGGCGCAGAGCGGGCTCAAACGCGATCCCTCGCTCGCCGCCGCCGCCGCGAAAAGACATTTCCCCGCGGCGGAGCTCGCCCTCATGCCCGGGCTCGTTCGACGCGACGCGCCGTACTACGACCCGACGATTTCCAAAGAAACGGTCGAATCTCTCAACGCGTTTGCGCGAGCGACCGGGCTGCTGTCGCGGGCGCCGGCCTACGAACGGGTCGTCGCGACGCAGTTCCAATCGCTGTGGGGCGGGGCGTCTTAGCCGCGGCCCTCTCCTTGCCGCGGCAGGCGGCATTGCGTAGACTCGGTGCGCGATGGAAACGATACGGCAGCTCAAGGCATTGTGGGCTTACGCGAGCTGGTGCGCTCAGGCGCCTGCGTCCGCGCCGGCCTGTGATTCCTTCTGGAACTGGGTGGCCGTCGCCGCTGTCGCCGGCTTCGCGCTTGTCGGGCTGTACATCGTGCGGAAGATGGCGAAGAATTTCCTTGCCGTCCGGGCGGAAAGACGACGGCTCGCCCAAGCGTCGCGCGTGGCCGACCCCGATACCATGTCGCGATACCGGGTCGATCCCGAGAAGTTCCATCCCGACCCCCCACAGGAAGAAGGCATGGAACGACGCATTCGACAAGCGCTCGACGAGAAAAAGTTGGAAGGGCGCTGAAGCCGAGTGCCGGCGCTTTTCTAGGGTTTTCTCTCAGCGTTTATCGGGGCATGCCCGATTGGCTTGGCGCTCGGGCATTGTTAGCCTGACTTCCTGGATTCGACCGGCTTCGCCCAAAGGGCTGGCCACTTCTTAGGAAGCCACCATCAGAGAGAAGATAATTCTCCTCGTCGAGGACAATCCGACCGACGAGGAACTTACGCTGCGCGCGCTGCGCAAGGCAAATCTCGCGAACGAAGTTATCGTCGCTCGCGACGGGAGCGAAGCGATCGATTTCCTCTTCTGCACCGGCAGATACGCCGGGCGCGATCCTGCGCAAATGCCCGCAGTGGTCATGCTCGATCTCAAGCTTCCCAAGCTGAGTGGATTCGACGTGGTCAAGCGCATGCGCGCCGATCCACGCACGCAAGCCATCCCTGTCGTCGTTCTTACGTCATCGAGCGAGGACGAAGACATGCTGCGGAGCTACGAGCTCGGCGCGAATAGCTATGTACGTAAGCCGGTAGAGTTCTCGGCCTTTGCCCAAGCGGTCGGTCAACTTGGTATCTACTGGGTGCTCCTCAATCAGAACCCCCCCGGATAAACTCTGCAAGGATTCAGGCGTGGTGCGGATGGTCGCTGGATCGCGGCCGAAGGCAGGCCCGCGGAGCTGCTCGCGCGGCCGCACATCCGCAGGGCCTGCCTCGGATGAGGTGCTAGTATTTGCATGAGGAAGCCGGAAGGAGGAGGAAGCCGATGTCCTTCGTGAAAGTCACCGACCTCGCCTATGGGCGGCTGCAGTCGCCCAGCCTCGATGAAGCCGAGGAGTTCCTCACCCACTTCGGCATGGTCCGCTCCGAGCGCACCCCGAACGCGCTCTACGGCGCATGAGCTCGCCGGCGCGCCGCAGTTTCCTGTCGCCCCAGTTGAGCACGTTCTTGCGCGTCGGCAGGCGTTTGAGCTTATTCATGGCCTTCGCAGGTAAAGCGCATCGCCCACGGCGTCATCATGACGTAGCGCGGGAGCCATGAAGGCGATCGTCATCCGCGAGTTCGGGCCGCCCGACGTGATGCGGCTCGAGGAAGTGCCGACGCCCGAGCCGGAGGCGGGCGAGGTGCTCATCGAGGTCCGAGCGGTGTCGGTGAACCGCACGCTCGATCTCGTCGTGCGAGCCGGCGCGTACGCCGTGCCGGTCAAGCTCCCGCACGTGCTCGGCGTCGATCCGTCCGGCGTCGTCGCCGCGGTCGGACCCGGCGTGACCGCGCGCAAACCCGGCGACCGCGTCGCGACGCTGCAGTTCGTGCGACCGCCGGCTGCGAACTCGTTTCCGGTCATACTCGGCCTGCACGTCTGGGGCGGGTATGCGCAGTACGTGAAAGTCCCGGTCGCGTGCACGCATCCGATTCCCGACGGCGTCGATTTCCCGGCGGCGACCGTGGTCGCGCGCCACGCGCCGGTCGCCTTCAGCATGCTGCGCGACATCGCGGGACTGAAATCCGGCGACTGGGTGCTCGTGATGGGCGCATCGGGGGGCCTGGGCAGCGCCGGCATCCAGGTCGCGAAATACCTCGGCGCGAAAGTCATCGCCGCGGCGGGCGCCGACGAGCGCGTCAAGGCGGCCGTTGCGCTCGGCGCCGACGCCGGGATCAATTACCGCGCGCGGAGCCTGACCGGAGAAGCGATGCGCATCACGGAGAAGCGCGGTGTCGACGTGGTGTTCGAGAACATCGGCGACCCCGATCTCTTTCCCGGGGCCTTCGCCGCGCTCGCGCGCGGCGGCCGCCTCATCACCGCGGGCGGCCACGGCGGCGGCACCGTCCCGCTCGACGTGAAGCAGCTCTATCTGAACCAGAACACGATCATCGGTTCGTTCGGGCGGATCATGCCCGCGGACGTGGAGATCGGTTTGCGTGCGGCGGCCGAAGGCCGCTACCGCGTGCTCATCGACCGCATCCTGCCGCTCGCCGAAGCGGCGAAGGCGCACCGCCTCGTCGACGCGCGCGCCGGGATAGGCAAAGTCATCCTGCAGCCCAGCTTGTCGTGAAGCGCAGCACCGAACGCTTCCTCACCACCCACACCGGCAGCCTGCCGCGGCCGGAGGACCTGGTGCGCATGATGTACGCCAAGGAGGAGGGCGTGCCGGTCGATCACAAGGCGTTGGCTGAGCGCATCCGCTCCGCGGTGGAGGAGATCGTGCACAAGCAGGCCGGGGCGGGCGTCGACGTCGTCAACGACGGCGAGATGTCGAAGCCCAGCTACGCCACCTACGTCAAGGACCGCCTCGACGGATTCGGTGGCACGGGCAACACCTTCGTCTACCAGGACCTCGTCGAATTTCCGAATCTCGCCAAGCGCGTGTTCGGCGACCCGGGCCGCTCGCGCAGGAAAACCCCGGCGTGCAATGCGCCGATCGGCGTGCGCGACGCTCAAGGCCCGCGCGACGACGTCGACAACCTGAAAGCGGCCGTTTCCAGGGTAAACGCCGAGGAAATGTTCATGAGCGCGGCCTCTCCCGGCGTGATCGGGCTCTTCTTCAGGAACGACCACTATCCGAGCCAGGAGGCCTACCTTTTCGCGATCGCGGATGCGATGCGCCACGAGTACGAAACCGTGGCGAAGGCCGGAATCGTCCTGCAGATCGACTGCCCGGACCTCGCCATGGGCCGGCACATCCAGTACGCGGATCTTTCCCTCGACGCGTTCAAGAAGAAGGCGCGGCTACATATCGAGGCGCTCAACCACGCTACGGCGAACATCGCGCCCGACCGGCTGCGCATGCACCTGTGCTGGGGCAACTACGAGGGCCCGCATCACTGCGACGTGCCGCTCGCCGATATCATCGACCTCGTCTTCAGCGCGCGGCCGAGCGCAATTTCCTTCGAGGCCGCCAACCCGCGCCACGCGCACGAGTGGAAGCTGTTCGAGACCGTCAAGCTTCCGGAAGGCAAAGTGTTGATCCCCGGCGTGCTCGAATCGAAGACCAATTTCATCGAGCACCCCGAGCTGATCGCCCAGCGCATCGGGCGCTACGCGAAGCTCGTCGGACGCGAGAACGTCATCGCCGGAAGCGATTGCGGCTACGGCACCTGGGTCGGCCAGGCGGCGGTGGACCCGGACGTGGTGTGGGCGAAGATGGCGGCGCTGGCCGAGGGCGCAAGGATCGCCACGAAAGAGTTCTGGCGCTAGGCATGCCGCTGCGGCGCTTCCTCGGGATGGTGGAGCGTGAAAGGAAGTTCCTCGGCGAGGAGTTCGCGCGCACGCAGAAGATGATGCCGCTCCTGATGAAGCCGCGCAACGGCGGGCGCTGGACGCCGGAGGAGAAACGCGAGCTCGTCGACCATTTGAAGCGCCTCTCGGGAATGGGTCCCTACGTCGCGCTCCTGCTGCTTCCGGGAGGATTGGCGCTGCTGCCGCTGCTCGCGTGGTGGCTGGACCGGCGCCGTGACCGCCGGCCTCCGCCGGCTTGAACCTCGGCGCGCGCTAGCGCGGCCACAGCCAGCCGAAGGTGCCCGCGGTCAGGAGCGCGTAGATCAGTCCGTCGATCGTCGACTTGATCGTGGTGCTCCACGCGCGGTGGTACCAGATCGAGGCCTGCCAGAGCGCGGCCGCGTATCCGATGAACGCCGTGGCGCCGACGAGCTGGAAGACGCGGAGGTAGGGCGCGCCGCCGGGCAGGGCGCGCCCCGCCACGTAGGCCGCGAAGAGGCCGACGACCGCGCAGTAGACGAGCCAGAGGACAAGGCTCTTCGTCATCGACGGGCGGCCGTTCGGTATCACCGTGAGCATCATCACCGGGCCTTTTTCCATTTTTTCCGAAAACTCCGGCGAGCGCATCTCCTGCATGTTCGAAGGGCGGGGGACCATGTACTCGCCCGGCGGCACGGCGAGCGGGCGCAGCGCGTCCCTCAGCCTGTCCTCGTTCGGCACCTTGCGGTAGTCGCTCTTGTGCCACCAGGGCAAGGCCATGTGGATCACGGTGCTCGCGACGAAGACGATCACCGACGACAGCAGGATCGGGAGCCACAGCGCGGAAAGTCCTGTCATGACGGCCTCCTCTGGTGAAACAGCTACTCGCGGTACGAAGGATCGATGGCGTCGAGCTTCCTGATCAGCGCCGGCCACTCGAGGATGCCGAGCTTGCGGCGCACCCCGGGCTGGTACAGATGCGATGCGTCCTCGATGATCTTGCGCGGCGGGAGCGAGATCTCGGTGTTGCAGGCGAGCGTCGTCACCTGGAGCTGGCAGGCGCGTTCCAGGCGGAAGATGTTGTCGAACGCCTGCGGGATGCTCGCGCCGACGACCAAGAGGCCGTGGTTCCTGAGGATCATCGCCTCGCGGTTTCCCAGGTCGCGCACCAGGCGCTCCTGCTCGTCCATGTTGATCGCGACCCCTTCGTAGTCGTGATAGCCGATGTCGATGAAGCGCATCGCCGTCTGGGCGAAAGGCATCAGCCCGGCCTTCATCGCCGACACCGCCATCCCGGCGATGGTATGAGTATGGATCACGCAGTCCACCTCGTGCCGCGCGCGGTGGATGGCGCTGTGGATGATGAAGCCCGCCTTGTTGACGTCGTACTCGGTCGGGTTGAACAGGATCTTGCCGTCCAGATCGAGCTTGATGAAGCACGAGGCGTGCATCTGTTCGTAGAGCAGGCCGTAGGGATTGATGAGGAAGGCGTTGTCCTCGCCCGGCACGCGGGTCGAGATGTGGTTCGCGATCATCTCGTCCATGCCGTAGAGATGGACCAGGCGGTAGGCGGCGGCGAGATCGATGCGCTTCGCCCATTCCTCCGCGCTGACCTGCTCGCGGACGGATTTCTGCTTCTTGATGCGGGTGACGCTCATGACGTGCTCCTCGCGCGTGGTCCGATGCCGCGTAGTTTAACTCCGACCACCCCTCCGCGGGCGTACCCTTTCATTTCCGGAAAAGGCCTCCGCTTCTTCCTTTGCGGGCGCCCACCTCGAGAGTCTGCGATCGGCCAGGAGCGGACATTCGTTTGCTCACGAATCTTGCGGGCGTACGACCAGACCTCGCCGGTAGTCTTGTCGAAACACGCGCCGGCGGACGTCGAAAAGTGGAAGCGGTGCCCTACAGCATTTGCGCGAGATGACGCTTCGCTCAGCCTAAGCTGTCAGCCGTCGTCGGTCGCATAGTCAACCGGTTGGCACACCCCCCGTTGTTGATCTCGATCTGGAAGATTTCGGACAAGCCCGCCCTTCCAGACGACGTTAGTTGGAGTGCACGGCTACCCGACACACATTTGAGCCATCCGAGGTCCAATAGACGATCCAGAATCCGAGCTCCGACGAGTCCCTTGAGGTGATAACGACGCTCGCTCCAGTCGAGACAAGGCTGGCAGAAAATCCGCCGACTCCGCGGCATCAGATCAACGCCCCACGCGGAAAGGAAACGCCCGCCCGAAGACGTCACCTCACCGCCTTCATCGGTGAGTACGATGTGCCCCATCGCCACAAGTGTATCGGTAACAGCGACTCCTACCTGGCCAGCCAGGTGATCGTAGCAACTTCGGGCAAAACGCAGTGCATCGTCGTTTGCTGCCCCCGGCTGACGGCGGGGTGGCAACTCTATCGCGGCGACGACCTTGATGCTCTCCAGCATTGACGCGACCAGCGGGGACGCGATCCGATAATAGCTGAAGCGGCGCTCGCGAATAACAGTCAAAAGCCGCGCGGCAACCAGCTTGCTCAGGTGGCCGCTCGCCGTCGATCGAGCGACATTGGCGTAGTAGGCAAGCTCTTTAGCCGTCAGCGACCGGCCGCCCATAAGGGCGCTAAGCATCGTCGCTCGCGCAGTGTCACCCACGAGCGCGGCCACTTCCACCAGATTTAGATTTTCCGCCGCGACCATCTTTAACCCTATACGCTGATACCGGAAGCATATCAATCAAAAACAGTTCGGTATGTGCCGAACTGTTCGCCCGAGACAATTGCGAACCTCGCAGCAACAATGCCAAGGGTGCCACGGTTAGAAGGCGATCGCCTGCCATGAATCGGCCGAGTACCTTGAGGCCGCGGCGCAACGCAGGAAGGACGGCGCGAGCGAGTTAGAGATCGTAATCGTCGAGAGCATCTGAGACCCCTCCGTGTGGAACGTTGCAACGATGCTTAACAACAGGAAGAACGCATCATGGGAATGGCGGCGGTAATCCACAAGAAAGGCGCACCCGACAACTTCGTGTGGGAGGAGATCAAGGTCGGGTCTCCCGAGCGTGGCCAAGTACGTCTTCGCAGCACGGCCGTCGGCGTGAATTTCGCTGATACGTACCATCGAGCAGGTATCCCGCACCCCATGAACGTCGGCGATCCGCCGGTTGTCCTCGGCTTCGAAGGAGTTGGCAAGATCGAGGAGTTGGGTCCTGGCGTCACGGGGTTCTCCGTCGGCGAACGAGTTTGCACCTGCCTTCCCCCAGTCGGCGCCTATAGTCAGGAACGCCTTTACCCAGCTGACAAGTTGATCAAGGTTCCAAAGGACTTGCCATTGGATGACGTTCAACTGGCAGGACTAATCCTGAAGGGGATGACCGCACAATATCTCCTGCATCGAACGCATAAGGTGCAGCCGGGAGATTATGTTCTGATCCATGCGGCTGCTGGCGGCATGGGCCATATCCTTTGTCCCTGGGCGCGGCATCTCGGAGCCACCGTGATCGGTACCGTTAGTACCAACGCGAAGGCCGAGATCGCTCGAAGTCTCGGTTGTCATCACGTTATCAATTACTCGACCGAAGACTTCGTAGCTATCACCCGTAAGATTACCGACGGAAAAGGCGTAGACGTTGTCTATGAGTCGATCGGTAGGGACACGCTGCAAAGATCACTCGACTGCCTTCGGCTGGTCGGTATGTGTGCAGCTTACGGCCAGGCGTCAGGCGTTCCCGATCCGATCAACCTCATCGAAGATCTGGGCGTTCGCGGGTCTCTCATTATCACCCGTCCCGCGCTTTCGCATTACATGTCGAACCGAAGCGAAATTGACGCCGCAGCAAAATCCCTGTTCGATGCCGTCGCACAGGGGGTTGTAGCGAGCAACGTTGTCAAAACCTTTCCGCTTCGCGAGGCTGCAGCCGCGCACAAGTTCATCGGCGGACGTAAGACAACGGGCTCGATCGTAATGCTTCCATTCGAGTAAGCGGCCCCCAAAGGCCGGCAAAACGACTTCGGCCCAAAGTGCCGCAGGCGCTGGAGGGCGGAAAGCTGGAGGGCGGAAAGATAGAGCAAGCCCGCCAATTGATGTGGGCCTGTGGCCTTCGAGGCACTCGATCCACAGAAAGGGAATAGCGTGTCGATCATACGCCACGAAATTAGACAGATATCAGACGAGAATCGCGGTCAGCCGATCATCAGCCAGGCAGTTGTTCACGGCAACGTCGCCTATTTCGCCGGCATCACCCCCAACCCGATTGCCGGCGATATCAAAACCCAGACTGCTCAAGTGCTGCGACGCGTCGATGAGCTCCTCAACCTCGCGGGAACCGACAAATCACATCTACTAAGCGCCCAGGTCTGGATCGCCGACATGCGTCTGTTCGAAGATCACAATTCTGTTTGGAACGAGTGGGTAGATCCGGCAAACCCTCCGGCGCGGGCTTGCCTCACGACCGACTTTTGGCGACCTGGGATGCTCGTTGAAATTATGGTGGTTGCAGCCTTGCCATGAGCCTATTGCGGGCTGAGGAGCTGAAATAACGACCCTCTGAATGTCCCCTTTGGCCGCATTGCGAGGCGTTTCAAAAGACGGCTCATAGGCTGAAACGCTTTTCCCGCGGAGTCGGGCAATCTAACAACCCTATTGCAGCCGGCCGGCCGAAAGCGGCCGGCGGCTGAATAGGAACGTTAACGTCTGCTCAATTTTGTGCGTCCGCTGTCGGCAGTCCTGACCGTCCGCTTCGGGTGTGCGCCGTGAGAAGGCGGCGCTTTCCAGTGGGTGCAAGGCCCACCCGGCAACGGCTCCAGCCGGAAGCAACCGGAGCAGCTATGGAGGAAACGAAATGGCTGAAGCCTTCGGATAGCGTGTCACGAAATACGGTGACAGCGCGAGTGTGCAGGCCGTAACGCGAGTGAACGCCGAGCAAGCCTCGAAAAGGACGATGCGCAGGCCGACCCGATGACCCTTTCGGGGAAGGCTGACACGGCTGGGGTGAATGAGCGAAGCAGTGCCTCAGCCGCTGCGCCGGGGTAGTGGCGATGAGCATGTACACAAGGAAAGCGCACGCAACACGGGAAGCCCCAAGGCGCGATGCAGGGGTGACCAACCGGACACCCGCGAGGGACAGGCCGGGCGCCCTGGGGTGACGGAGAGGCTCGCAGTACCGTTGAAGTCGGGTAACGCCGACGGAGGGAAGGGGCCTCAGTTCAAGACAGACGCATGACGTGGTGAGGGACCTGGAGATTGGGCAACCTATCAACTCCGAAGAGTGTTCAGAAACTACAGAGGGCGTTACACGCGAAAGCGAAGGCAGAAGCCGGTTACCGCTTCTACGCGCTGTACGACAAGATTCACCGCGAAGACATCCTGGCTCATGCTTACGCGCAGTGCTGCTCGAACCAGGGCGCGCCGGGCGTGGATGGTCAGGAGTTTGCGGACGTCGAGGCGTACGGGGTCGAGCGGTGGCTCGGCGAACTGGCGCTTGCGCTCAGGCAGGAGACTTACCGACCGGAGCCGATCAGACGAGTGTTTATCCCGAAGGCCAACGGCAAGCTTAGGCCGCTGGGCATCTCGACCCTGCGCGATCGGGTGTGCATGACAGCAGCGCTGTTCGTGCTCGAACCGATCTTCGAAGCCGATCTTCCGCCAGAGCAGTACGCCTACCGGCCGGGCCGCAATGCCCAGCAAGCGGTGGTCGAGGTGGAAGAGTTGCTGTTCCGTGGTCACCCGGAAGTCGTCGACGCCGACCTCGCGGACTACTTCGGGTCCATTCCACATGCCGAGTTACTTCAATCGGTGGCGCGCCGCGTTGTTGATCGGCGCGTGCTGCATCTAATCAGGATGTGGCTGGAATGCCCCGTGGAAGAAACCGATGATCGAGGAAGGAAGACGCGCACGACCGAGGCCAAGGACAACCGACGCGGCATTCCGCAGGGCTCACCCCTCTCACCGCTGCTGGCGAATCTGTATATGCGCCGGTTCGTGTTGGGGTGGAAGAAGCTCGGACTGGAGCGAAGCCTCGGCAGTCGCATCGTGACCTATGCCGATGATCTCGTGATCCTGTGCAGGCGAGGCAAGGCCGCTGAGGCCCTGCAACGACTGCGCGAGGTCATGGGAAGACTGAAGCTCACGGTCAACGAGGAAAAGACACGAATCTGCAAGGTCCCGGAAAGCGAGTTCGATTTCCTGGGGTACACGTTTGGGCGGATGTATTCGGCACGCACGGGGCAAGCAAGACTGGGCTACCGGCCGTCGAAGAAGAGCATCCGGCGCGTGGTCGAGAAAGTCCATGCGCTGACGGCCCACTCGATGACATGGCAAGAGACCACGGAGCTGGTGGGCAAGTTGAACCGCACGCTGCACGGATGGGCGAACTACTTCCAAGTAGGCACCGTCAACAAGGCGTACCGGGCGCTCGACACCTACACGGCTGCGCGGTTGCGCCGGTGGTT
>WNGL01002771.1_pt1 | contig 21137 bp, 21 predicted proteins | sample 5400591 | NCBI WGS metagenome assembly WNGL01 (sample SAMN13153377, study PRJNA577476) | soil metagenome | isolation source: 80 cm soil or saprolite under Garry oak tree replicate 1 | place: USA:California | collected 2016-06-15 | reverse complement strand
CGCTCAACGCGGCCAACGAAGTTGCGGTAGCCGCGTTTCTCGAGGGCCGGTTGCCGTTTTTGCGGATCACTGCAGTCATCGAGGAAACTCTCGCCGGCCTTCCCCCAAGTCCCCTCGTGACGCTCGAGGATGTGCTCGCCGCCGACGCCAGAGCCCGGACGCGGGCGAACCAAATCATCGCGCGATTCAACTCCCACGCCGCATGAATCTCGCCATCACCGTCTTGGCTTTCATCGTCGCGCTGGGCGTGCTGATCGTGTTTCACGAGTTGGGCCATTATCTGATCGCGCGCCTTCTCGGAGTGAAGGTATTGCGCTTCTCGATCGGTTTCGGCATGCCGCTGTGGCGGGTCCGGAGCGGCCGGGACCGGACCGAGTGGGTGATCGCGGCGCTGCCGCTCGGCGGCTACGTGAAAATGCTCGACGAGCACGAGGCGCCGGTCGCGCCGGAAGATTTGCACCGGGCATTCAATCGCCAGAGCGTCTGGAAGCGAATCGCGATCGTCGCTGCAGGGCCGGCGGCGAATTTCTTGCTCGCCATCGTGTTCTACTGGGCCCTTTTCGTGGGCGGCGTGCAGGAGGCGAAGCCCGTGGTCGGCACCCCGGACCCCGGAACCGTCGCGGAGGCGAGCGGCTTCGTGCGAGGCGAGACGATCCTGAAAATAAACGACGAGCCGATGGCGAGCTGGCAGCAAGTGCGCTGGCGCTTGCTGCAGCTGGCGGTTGAAAAGCAGGCGGTGCGACTCGAGGTGATCGACCCCAAACAGCGGCTTAACTGGCGCACTCTGGATCTATCGGCCTTCGATCTCGAAGGCTTCGACAGCGATCCGCTCGCGCGTTTGGGCTTGAGGCTGAATCGGCCCGATATTGCGCCGATCATCGGCAAGGTCGTGCCGGGGAGCGTAGCCGAGTCGGGGGGATTGCGCCCGGGAGACCGGGTCGTCTCGATCGACGGCGGCGAGATTCGGGTCTGGGAGGATGTCGTGAAGGCCGTCCGGCGCCGGCCCGGCGAAATCGTGCGGCTCGGCATCGTGCGCGGCGGCAGCCAAATCGAAGTCCCGCTGCGACCGGAGACGGTGCAGCAGAACGGCGAGCGATTCGGCCGCATCGGGACCGCTCCGCAAATGGATTCCGAATCGATGAAGAGCCTCGTAACGACCGTGCGCTACGCGCCGGCTGCCGCGCTTGGAATGGCTCTTGAGCGGACCTGGGAGATGTCGGCGTTCAGCCTCAAGATGCTCGGCAAGATGGTCGTCGGCCAGGTCTCCTGGAAAAACCTGAGCGGACCGGTGACGATCGCCGACTACGCGGGTCAATCGGCGCAGCTGGGGATCGGCGCCTACGTCGCATTTCTCGCGTTGATCAGCATCAGCCTGGGCGTGCTCAACCTGCTCCCGATTCCGTTATTGGATGGGGGGCACTTGCTGTATTATGTCGTCGAGATTTTCAAGGGCAGCCCGGTTTCGGAGCGAACGATGGAGCTGGGCCAGCGTCTGGGCCTCACCTTACTCCTGTTCCTGATGGCATTCGCCATCTACAACGACTTCAACCGCTTGTTCGCGGGTTAATGATCGATCAGTGAAAAACGCGCTACGAGCCGCGCTCTTCCTGCTCGTGCTCGCCGGGCCGGCGTGGGCGTTCCAACCCTTCGTCGTGCGGGACATTCGCGTCGAGGGCATCCAGCGCATCGAGGCGGGAACGGTCTTCAGCTATCTCCCCGTCAAAGTCGGCGACACGATGACCGACGAAAAGGCCGCGGGTGCGATTCGCTCCCTGTTCGCCACCGGGTTCTTTCGCGACGTCAGGCTCGAGGTCCAGGGGAACGTGTTGATCGTGACTCTCGAGGAGCGTCCGGCCATCGCTTCGATCGATTTCGTCGGGATGAAGGAATTCGAAAAGGACAAAGTCAAGCAAGGGCTGCGCGACGTCGGATTCCAGGAGGGCCGCATCTTCGACCGTGCCTTGCTCGATCAGGCGGAGCAGGAGCTCAAGCGCCAGTATCTGACCCGGGGCCTTTATGGCGTAGAGGTGACTACGACCGTCACGCCGCTCGACCGCAACCGGGTTGCGATCAATTTCAACCTGAACGAGGGGGAAGTCGCGAAGATCAGGAGAATCAACATCGTCGGCAATCGCGCATTTTCCGAGGAGGAATTGCTCCGCGTACTCCAGCTGCGCACCCCCGGCTGGTTCACCTGGTTTTCGAAGAACGACCAGTACTCACGGCAAAAGCTTCAAGCCGACCTGGAATCGATGCGTTCGTATTACCTGAACGCGGGCTACCTCGAGTTCAATATCGACTCCACCCAGGTCTCGATTACCCCGGATCGTCACGACATCTACATCACGATCAACATCACCGAAGGCGAGAAATTCGAAGTGGGCGATGTGAAGCTGGGGGGAGACTTGCTCGTCCCCGAGGCGGAGCTTCGCTCGTTGATCACGATCAGACCGGGCGAAACGTTTTCCAGGGAAAAGCTGACCGACTCGACCAAGGCGATCACCGACAGGCTGGGTCGTGACGGGTATGCTTTTGCCAACGTCAATGCGAATCCCGACATCGACAAGGAGAAGCGCAAGGTCAGCTTCACCTTCCTGATCGACCCCGGGCGGCGCGTCTATGTCCGGCGGATCAACGTCGTCGGAAACGCGCGCACCCGCGACGAGGTGGTGCGTCGCGAGATGCGCCAGCTCGAGGGCAGCTTTTTCGACAGCCAGAAGCTGCAGCTCTCCAAACAGCGGATCGACAAGACGAGCTATTTCAGCGAGGTCGAGGTCGAGACTCCGGCGGTGCCCGGCACGACCGATCAGGTCGACGTCACCGTGCGGGTCAAGGAGAAACCCACCGGCGCGGTGCTGCTCGGCGTGGGGTTTTCGAATGTCGATAGACTCATCATTCAGGCCTCGGTTCAGCAGAGCAATTTTTTCGGCACCGGCAACACCGTGGGCCTGCAAGTCGCCTCCGGATCGGTCAACAAGGTCGCCTCGTTTTCCTTCACCGATCCCTACTACACGGTCGACGGCGTCAGCCGCGGCTTCGACATCTACCGGCGCGACGTGAACGCCACGACCCTGGGAATCGGCAACTACAGGACCAGCACGGTCGGCGGGGCGGTACGCTTCGGAGTGCCCTTTACCGAGTACGACACCTTGTTTTTCGGCCTCGGCACGGAACAGGTCAAACTCTTCCTCGCCCCGGACAGCCCGCAGCGTTACCTCATTTTTCAAAACCAGTTCGGCGCCAACTATATTACGCTGGTCAGCAGCGCCGGCTGGGTCCGTGACTCGCGGGACAGCTTCATCTGGCCGACGAAAGGTCACCTCGAGCGTGCCACTCTGGAGCTGGCGACGCCGCCCGGAGACCTCGAGTACTGGAAATATTCCTACACGCACCAGTATTTCTACCCGTACTCGCGCAACCTCACCTTCGTGCTCAGCGGCGAGCTTGACGCCGGTGAGGGGTACGGCGGAAAACCGCTGCCGTTCTTCAAGAACTACTACTCGGGGGGCATCGGCAGCGTGCGCGGATACCGAACCGCGTCGTTGGGCCCACGCGACATCGACGGCAGCTTCCTGGGGGGCAATCGGAAAGTCAACGGATCGGCGGAACTGCTGTTCCCGGTACCTGGCAGCGGGACCGACCGTTCGATGCGATTTGGAGCTTTCATCGACGCGGGACAAGTCTACGGCTTCACTGAAAAGCTCGACCTTTCGCAACTGCGTGCCTCGGCGGGAATGAGCTTTGCCTGGAACTCACCGATCGGACCGATGAAAATCAGCGTCGCGAAACCGCTGAACGACAAGCCCGGGGACAATATCCAGCGCATCCAGTTTACTCTTGGCTACCTGTTCTGACGGCCCGGTATAATCCTTTCTCAAAGGCAGGTCTCATGGCAGCTTCGAAAAGGAACTCTCTCGTCGCTTGGATCCTCACCGCAGGGGTCGGGGTCGTCACCCCGGCTCTGGCCCAGTCGAGCATCGGCTTCGTCAGCTTGGAGCGGATCCTGAGGGAAGCGCCCGCTGCGCAGCGGGCCCAGAAGAAACTGGAGCAGGAATTCTCCCAGCGCGGGCAGGAGCTCTCCAAGATGTCGGAGCAGCTGAAGAAGATGCAGGGGAACCTGGAGAAGAACGCCGTGACGATGTCGGAGTCGGAGCGGCAGAAGCGCGAACGCGAATTCGGCGATGTCAACCGGGACTTTCAGCGCAGGCAACGGGAATTCAACGAGGATCTGGCGCAGCGGCGCAAGGAGGAGTTCGACGGGGTCCTCGAACGCGCCAACCGGGCCGTGAAGCAGATCGCCGAGGCCGAAAAACTCGACGTCGTGTTTCAGAACGAGCAGGTCGTATGGGCGAGCACGCGCATCGACATCACGGACAGGGTCATCAAGGCCCTGGAGGATAACCGCGCGGGCAAGTGATTCGGAGTGACGCAATCCATTTCGCGTACTTATCGGCTTGGTGAGATCGTCGCCAGGCTGGGCGGGGAGCTGATAGGCGATCCCGATGCCGAGATTCTGCGAATTGCCACGCTGGAGAGCGCCGGCCCGGGCGACCTTTGCTTCTTTTCGCATGGCCGGTACCGAGCGCACTTGCGCGACACGCGTGCCTCGGCCGTGATTCTGGCGCGCGAGGAACGGGACGCGACCGCCCTGCCGAGGATCGTGTGCGACGACCCCTATGCCTATTATGCCCGGGCCGCGCAGCTGTTCGGCTCCGACAGTCGCCCCGTTCCTGGAATCCACACCCGCGCGGTGGTCGAGGAGGAAGCCGAAATTCCGGCGTCCGCCACGGTGGGACCGGGCTGCCATGTCGGCCGTGGCGCACGGCTGGGCGAGCGCGTCGTGATCGATGCTGGCTGCACCATCGGCGAAGGTGCGGCGATCGGGGAGGACAGCCGCCTCGGTCCCTCGGTCACGATCTATCCCCGCTGCGTCATCGGCAAGCGCGCCTTGATCCACGCCGGCGTGGTGATCGGCGCCGACGGCTTCGGCATGGCGCCCGATTCCGGGCGCTGGATCAAGATTCCGCAGACCGGGCGCGCCGTGATAGGCGACGACGTCGAGATCGGCGCCAACACCACGATCGACCGCGGCGCGCTCGACGACACGGTGATCGAGGACGGCGTCAAGCTCGACAACCAGATCCAGATCGGCCACAACGTGCGCGTCGGCGCCCATACCGCGATGGCCGGCTGTGCAGCCGTCGCAGGCAGCACGCGCATCGGCCGGCACTGCGCGATCGGCGGTGCCGCGCGCATCATCGGACATTTGACGATCGCCGACCACGTGACGATCTCCGCCGCGGCCGTGGTGACGAAGTCCATCACGCGCGCGGGCAGCTATGCCGGCGCGCTGCCCTCGGCGCCCAGCCGCGAATGGGCGAAGACAGTGGCGCACCTGCGCAGCCTCGACCGGCTGGTCAAGCGGATCCGCGAACTGGAAAAGCGACTCCCAGTAAAGAGAAAGAGATAAGAGATGGACATCCGAGAGATCCTGGAATACTTGCCTCACCGCTATCCCATGCTTCTCCTGGACCGGGTGCTCGAATGCGAGCCAGGCAAGCGCCTCCTCGCGCTCAAGAACGTCACCATGAACGAGCTTTTCTTCACCGGGCATTTCCCGCACTATCCGGTGATGCCGGGCGTCATGATCATCGAGGCGCTCGCCCAGGCGGCTGCCGTATTGTCGTTCCGCACCATGAACACGAAGCCGGACGACAAGTCGGTCTACTACTTCGCGGGAATCGACGAGGCGCGGTTCAAGCGCCCGGTGGTTCCCGGCGACCAACTCCTGCTCGAGGTCGCGGTGGAACGCAGCTCCCGGGGACTCTGGAAATTCGCTGCCCAGGCGCGCGTCGGCGACGCGCTCGCCGCCGAAGCGAAGATCTTGTGCACGCTGCGCCCGATATGATTCACCCGACGGCCATCGTTCATTCCGGAGCGAAGCTCGCTCTCGGAGTATCGGTGGGCCCCTATTCGATCATCGGCGAGCATGTCGAGATAGGCGAAGGGACCTCGATCGGGCCGCATGTGGTGATCGAGGGGAGGACTCGCATAGGGGCTCAAAATCGGATTTTCGGATTCAGTTCGCTCGGCGGACCGCCCCAGGACAAGAAGTACGCCGGCGAAGCGACCGCGCTCGAGATCGGCGACCGCAACACCATCCGCGAGTATTGCACTTTCAGCTGCGGCACCGTGCAGGACACGGGCATCACGCGCATCGGCAGCGACAACTGGATCATGGCCTACGTGCATATCGCGCACGATTGCCAGGTCGGCAACCACGCGGTCTTCGCCAATGCGGCGACGCTTGCCGGTCACGTCCAGGTCGGAGACTATGCCGTGCTGGGCGGGTTTACCGGAGCCCACCAGTTCGTCTCGATCGGCGCGCACTCGATCACCGGGGTCGCGACGGTCCTGCTGCAGGATCTGCCTCCGTACGTCATGGCGGCCGGCAATACGGCGAAGCCGTTCGGAATCAACAGCGAAGGGCTGAAGCGGCGCGGCTTCGCCGCTGCAAAAATCACCACAATCAAACGCGCCTACAAGACCCTCTACAGGTCCGGTCTCGCGCTCGCCGAAGCGCGGCGCAAGATTGCGGGCCAGGCCGTGAAGTCGCCTGAGCTGCAGCTGCTCGTCGATTTCCTCGAGCGCTCGCAGCGGGGCATCATTCGCTAGCCGCGGTGGAAGGCAAACCCATCGTCGTGGGCGTGGTCGCGGGGGAGGCTTCGGGCGACTTTCTCGGGGCCCATCTCATCGCCGCGCTGCGCGAGCGCGTTCCCGGACTGAAGTTCGTCGGCATAGGCGGCCCGAAGATGGAGGCGGAGGGACTCGATCCCTGGTTCCCCATGGAGAAGCTCGCGGTGCGCGGCTATGTCGAGGTGCTGCGGCATTTTCTGGAAATCCACGCGATCCGGCGAAAGCTCCGGCGGCGACTCCTCGCGGCGAGGCCGAGGCTCTTCATCGGCATCGACGCTCCCGATTTCAATCTGGCGCTCGAGCGCAAGCTCAAACGAGCGGGCATTCCGGCGGTCCACTACGTGAGCCCGTCGCTGTGGGCCTGGCGCGGCGGGCGCATGTCCGCGATCGCGGCTTCGGTCGACAAGATTCTGGTTCTGTTCCCGTTCGAGGAGCCCTTGTACCGCGCCGCCGGAGTGCCGGTGGCCTACGTCGGACACCCTCTGGCCGATTTGACCTCCGACGAGGACGGATCCGCTGCGGCAAGAGAGCAGTTGCGCCTGTCCGCGGCGCAGAAGGTCATCGCCCTGTTGCCGGGAAGCCGCCAGTCGGAAGTGCGTAACATGGGCCCGGACTTCGTGCAAACGGCCAAGCTGATCGCGGCGCGGCAGCCCGCCGTGCATTTCCTGGTGCCGCTCGTGAGCCGCGAAACGCGCACCATTTTCGAGGAAGCGATGTACGACGCCGATGCTTCGGAATTGCCGCTCACGGTTCTGTTCGGCCACGCGCGCGATGCGATCGCGGCGTGCGACGTCGCGCTCGTGGCGAGCGGGACCGCGACGCTGGAGGCCGCGCTCGCCCGCAAACCGATGGTGATCACCTATAAGATGGCCGAGCTCACGTACCGCATGATGTCGAAGATGGGGACCCTGCCGTGGGTGGGCCTGCCCAACATCATCGCTGGAGAATTTCTCGTGCCGGAGATCCTCCAGGACGAGGCGACGCCCGAGAACCTCGCCCAGGCGGTGCTGAATTCGCTCAACGATCCCGTCGTCAACCGCAGGCTTCCGGAGCGCCTCGACCAAATACGGCGGCTTCTGCGCAGGGACACTGCGGCCCGTGCCACGGAAACCCTCCTGCCGTGGCTGCAGTCCGCCTGATCTGCGGCGTCGACGAAGCCGGCCGCGGACCGCTCGCCGGACCGGTTTGCGCCGCCGCGGTCGTTTTCGATCCGACGCGGCGGGCTCCGGCCGGGATCGCCGACTCCAAGGTCTTGAGCGTGCGCGAGCGCGAACGGGTCGCCGACATCATCAAGAGGAAAGCGCTCGCCTGGTCCGTCGCCTGGGCGAGCGTCGAGGAAATCGACAGCTTGAACATCCTGCAGGCGAGCCTCCTCGCCATGCGGCGCGCCGTGGAAGCCCTGTCGGTCCTGCCCGACGAGGTCTTGCTCGACGGAGCGCACTGCCCCGCGCTTTCCGTCTCGGCTCGCGCGATCGTGGACGGAGACGCGAAAGTGAAAGTTATCGCGGCGGCTTCCATCCTGGCGAAGACCGCGCGCGATGCCGAGATGTGCCGGCTCCACGACCAGTTCCCGCAATACGGCTTCGACGCACACAAGGGGTATCCAACGCCGCAACACCTGAGCGCGTTGCGCCGGTACGGCGTATGCGAAGTCTATCGGCGCAGCTTCGCCCCGGTCCGCGAAATCTTGGATCGCGAAGACTTGGGGCGCGGCGCGAACTCCGCGAACAGCCTTCGCAGTCCTTCCCGCTCCGCGGCCGGGCGAAACAGTGGCCGGCGTGCTGCGGTCAGGCGCTCGAGGCGCGCGTAATAGACGGGATCGAGGGCCGCGCGGCGCATCCGGCGCGCGAGCGAGCGCTCGTCGGCGAGCCGGAAGTAGCCGGGGTAGCCGCGGCCCAGCATGCCGATGTTCCCGGAGACCCGGGATGCGATCACCGGAACGCCTGCCGCGGCCGCTTCACAAATGACGTTGGCGCCGCCTTCCATCCGCGAGCTGAGAACGAGGAGGTGGCTCCGCGAGAGCCACCCGAGCGCGGCCCGATGCGGCACGTTCCCCAGCCATCGGTAACGCCGATCGACCCGCATCAGACGCTGCGCCTCCCGCGACATGTCGCGCGAGAGCGCCTCCCCGAGATGCACGACTTCGAGCGCGGGCAAGTCGCGCAGATGGGCGAGGGCGAGCGCGGCGCAAAAAGGATCTTTCTCTTCCCGCAGATGGCCGATCACGGCGACGCGAAAGCGGGAAGAGGGCGGTTCACCGGATGCATGGACCTCGGCTGACTGATAGATCACGCGGGTCTTGCGCCTGAACCGTGCCGGAACCTCGAGCCTCCCCATGTCCTGCAGGACGACGAGACGGTCCGCGAGCGCAAGCGAAGCCCGCGCGTCCCTATCGGTGCGGATATCCCGGTACAGATCGGTGCCCGTCAGTACCACGACCAAAGGCGAGTCGGGAAAGCGTTCGCGAAATCGCACGATAGCGTCGTGGCTGCGCCGCGCGTGCAGCGCGATCATCGCCTCGGCGGGCCGGGCGTCCCAACTCACCGACACCCGAACTTTGTGGCCGAGCGAGCGCAGCATCGCGGCCCAGCGCGTCGCGGTGTGCCGGTTGCCGCTCCGGGAGCGCGCGCCGGCGGGGGTGATAAGCGCGATTTTCATGCTATGTTTGATCTCTCCCATGTTTCCGGAATCTCTGTCGCAGCAATTGCGCGACGCCAGGCGGCGCACCCGCCTCCTCACCCGCGATCTCGAGGGTCCGCAATTGTTCGGCCCCAAGCTGGCGATCGTCAATCCCGTGCTGTGGGAGCTGGGGCACGTCGCCTGGTTCCAGGAGCGCTGGTGCCTGAGGCTGCGCGCCGACGAATCGCTCTCGGAGAGCGTTCTGGACGGCGCCGATACGCTCTACGATTCCGCGATGGTAGCGCACGACACGCGCTGGGAGCTGCCGCTGCCGGACCTTTCAGGCACGCTCGAGTACCAGGATCGCGTTCTCGATCGCGTGCTGGCGCGGCTCGAACGCGAGCCGGGCGACGAGTGGTTTCTGTATTTCGTGCAATTGGCGCTCTTCCATGAGGACATGCATGCGGAAGCGTTTCACTATACACGGCAGACGCTCGGCTACGCGGACCCGCTGGAGCGACACAACGCGGGGAAGGGCGCCCTGGACGGAGACGTCGAGCTGCCCGGGGGAGAGTTTCTCCTCGGTGCGGCACGAAACTCCGGATTTCATTTCGACAACGAAAAGTGGGAGCACCGAGTCGAGTTGAAGCCCTTTCGCATTGCCCGGGGACCGGTCACGAATGCGCGATTTCTGGAATTCGTTCGCGACGGCGGCTATCGGCGCCGCGCTCTCTGGTCGGCCGAAGGCTGGAGCTGGAAGGACCGGGTGCAGGCCCCGCGCTACTGGGTCGAGCGCGACGGAGAATGGTGGGAGCGCCGCTTCGACGAGGAACTCCCGCTGGAGCCCGATCTTCCGGTGATGCACGTCAACTGGCATGAGGCGAACGCATACTGCCGCTATGCGGGCAGGCGTCTGCCCAGCGAAGCGGAATGGGAGTTCGCCGCTTCATCCAGCGGCGGCGGCAGGCGGCGCTATCCCTGGGGGGACAGTGCCGATGGCGTTCGCGCAAATCTGAACGGGAACGGTCGCGTTGCGGTTGGCGCTTTCGCGGCCGGGGACAGTTTCGGCGGCTGCCGGCAGATGCTCGGCAACGTCTGGGAATGGACCTCCAGCACCTTCGCTCCCTATCCGGGTTTCGTATGCGATCCCTATCGCGAGTATTCCGAGCCATGGTTCGGCACCCATAGGGTATTGCGCGGGGGAAGCTTTACCACCCCCGCGCGGCTGATCTCCAATACCTGGAGGAATTTCTATACTCCGGACCGCGGCGACGTCTTCGCGGGGTTCCGCACCTGCGCAATCGAGTGAAGTCCCTCCACTCCAAGGACAACCCGCAGGTCAAGGCCCTGATCCGCCTTGCCACCTCCTCGCGGGAGCGCCGCAGGACCGGCAGCACGATCCTGGAAGGCGAGCATCTGGTGCGCGCGTATCAGGAGAGCGGCGGAACGGCAGAAGTGGTGCTTGCGAGCGAAGGCGCTATGGCGCGCCCGGAAGTCCGCGGTTTTTTCGAGAGCATCCCGGCGAAGGCGCGTGTGGTTCTCGCCGATGCGCTCTTTGCACGGGTGTCTCAGCTCGCGAGCTCGGCCGGGGTGGCGGCGGTGGTTCGCACCCCGGAGCCGGCTCCTTTGCCGCAGACGCTTGCGAATCGTCTCCTGCTGGAAAACATCCAGGATCCGGGAAATCTGGGAGCTATCCTTCGGACTGCAGCGGCAGCGCGCATACCGCACGTTTTCCTTTCGAAAGACTCGGTGTTCGCCTGGTCCCCGAAAGTGATCCGGGCGGGGATGGGGGCGCACTTCTTCCTTTCCATCTTCGAGGGTGTCGACGTCGGCGAATTCGCGCGGTCGTTCCGGGGTTCGGTGGTTGCCATGGAACCGCGCGCAGAAGCGTCGCTCTACGACCTCGACCTCAAGGGGCCGGTCGCCTGGCTGTTCGGCAACGAGGGCGCCGGATTGTCCGAGCGGGCCGGTCACCTCGCCACCCACCGCGTACGCATCCCGATGCCCGGTCCGGCCGAGTCGCTCAACGTCGCAGCGGCCGTGGCGATCTGCCTCTTCGAGCAGATTCGCCAGCGGAGCGGTCCCTAGTATCCTCTGCGCTCCAGCTTGAACTCCTGCATGATCGTCGTGGCGATTTCCTCGATCGATTTCGTCGTCGAATTCGCCCAGCGTATGCCTTCGCGCGACATCAGTTTCTCCGCCTGCTGCACTTCGTACCGGCAATTCTCCAGGTCGGCGTACTGGCTGTTGGGCCGGCGCTCGTTGCGGATCTCCCGCAGCCGCTCGGGCGCGATCGACAAGCCGTACAGTTTGCGGCGGTGGGCCTGGAGCGCGGTGGGCAGGCTCATCCGGTCGAAATCCTCGGGAATGAGCGGGCAATTCGCCGCACGGATTCCGAATTGCAGCGAAAGATAAAGGCTGGTGGGGGTCTTGCCGCTGCGCGACACCCCGACGAGAATCACGTCCGCCTTGTCGAGGTCCCTGGACGATGCCCCATCATCGTGGGCGAGGGCGAAATTGATCGCATCGATGCGGTGGGTGTAGCCCTTTGCGTCCCGCGCGCTGTGGGACCGGCCGATGGTGTGGGTGGATTTGGCGCCGAACTCCGCCTCGAGCGGATCCAGAAAACTCTCGAAGAAATCCAGCACGAAAGCCTCGGCCTTGCGCACGGTTTCGCGTATCTCGGCGTTGACCAGCGTGGTGAATACGACCGGCCGGCCATTGCCCGAAACCGAGGCCTCGTTGATCCGGCTCACGCAGGCCTGGGCCTTCGCGACGGAGTCTATGAAGGGGACGGTCATCTGGTCGAATTCGATACCGTCGAACTGCGTGAGCAGGCTGTGACCGAGCATCTCGACCGTGATCCCCGTGCCGTCGGAGACGAAGAACACGGTTCGGCGGCGATCGAGCATGAAAAAGGCGGGGTATTTTGGCTGCGCGAGGAATGCGCTGCCTGTAACATAACGGTTTCAAGATGATCCTTCAACCGCGGCGAAGGACCGCTCCATGACCCGGCTCAAATACGTGGTGAATTTCGATCTGCTCGGAATGGGAGACATCGAGCGGGTCGGAGGAAAAAACGCATCGCTGGGCGAGATGATAGCCCAGCTCTCCAAGGCGGGAATCCGGGTCCCCGGCGGGTTTGCCACGACCGCCGCGGCGTTCCGCGAAATCCTGGGCGCAGGCGGCCTGGCGGCGCGCATCGAGGCGCGCTTGAAGGGACTGGATGCCGACGACGTCGCAGCGCTCGGGCGTTGCGGCGCGGAGATCCGCGGCTGGATCGAGGCGACGCCGTTTCCGAAACAGCTCGAAGCGGAGATCGGGCAGGCTTTCCGGGAGCTGACCGGGGGCGACGACAGCGTATCGGTGGCGGTGCGTTCCAGCGCCACCGCCGAAGACCTGCCCGACGCCTCCTTCGCCGGACAGCAGGAAACCTTCCTCAATATCCGCGGCCTCGCCAACGTGATGACCGCGCTCAAGCACGTGTTCGCTTCGCTCTACAACGACCGCGCCATTTCCTACCGCATTCACAAGGGATTCGGGCATTCCGCGGTGGCGCTTTCGGCGGGGGTGCAGCGCATGGCGCGCAGCGATCTGGGCGCGAGCGGCGTGATGTTCACGCTCGACACCGAGTCCGGCTTCCGCGACGTGGTGTTCATCACCGCGGCATGGGGCCTGGGCGAGTTGGTCGTGCAGGGCGCGGTGAATCCCGACGAGTTCTATGTCCACAAACCGATGCTGCGCGGGGGCAAGTTCCCGGTGATCCGGCGGGGTCTCGGTTCGAAATTGCAGAAAATGGTATTTGCCGAGCAGGCCCGAGCGGGCCTTTCGGTGAAAACGGTGGACGTGTCCGAGGCCGACCGCAACCGCTTCTGCTTGAGCGACGAGGACACGATCGAGCTTGCGCGCTTTGCCCTGAAGATCGAGGAGCATTACCAGCGCCCCATGGACATCGAGTGGGCGAAGGACGGCGTTGACGGAAAGATCTACATCCTCCAGGCGAGGCCCGAGACGGTGAAGTCGCGCAAGTCGAGCGAGGGCCAGGAGCGGCACCGGCTAAAGCAGAAATCGGAGATCCTCGCCTCAGGCCGCGCCATCGGCCACAAGATCGGGGCGGGCATCGTGCGCGTCGTCAAGGACGCCTCGGAGATGGGGCGCATCAAGCCCGGCGACATCATCGTGACCGACATGACCGACCCGAACTGGGAGCCGGTGATGAAGCGTGCCGCGGCCATCGTCACCAACCGCGGCGGCCGGACCTGCCACGCCGCCATCATCGCGCGCGAGCTGGGCATTCCCGCCGTCGTGGGCTGCGGCAACGCCACCGCCGCGCTCGAGGACGGCGAGGCCTGCACCGTGTCCTGCGCCGAAGGCGACACCGGAAACATCTACCGCGGCATCCTCGAGATCGAAGTGACCTCGCGGGAGTACGGCGAGATGCCGAAGTGCCCGGTGAAAATTACGATGAACATCGGCAACCCGCACCTCGCTTTCGACTTCCAGGCGCTGCCGAACTGGGGAGTCGGACTCGCCCGCCTGGAATTCGTCATCAACAACATGATCGGGGTGCATCCCAAGGCGGCGCTCGAGTACCCGGACCTGCCCGCCGACCTCAAGCGCGACGTGGAGCACGCCGCCCGGGGCTACCGGGACCCGCGCAGCTTCTTCGTCGAAAAGATGACCGAAGGCGTCGCCACCATCGCGGCCGCGTTCTGGCCGAAGCCGGTGATCGTGCGCTTGTCGGATTTCAAATCGAACGAGTACAAGAAACTGATCGGCGGTGCGCGCTACGAGCCGGACGAGGAGAACCCGATGCTCGGATTCCGGGGCGCCTCGCGCTATGTCTCGGAGTCGTTCCGCCGCTGCTTCGAGATGGAATGCCAGGCGATGCGCCGGGTGAGAAACGAGGTCGGGCTCACCAATGTAGAGATCATGGTGCCGTTCGTGCGCACGCTGGGGGAGTGCGCCCGGGTGATCGAGCTGCTCGCCGCGAACGGCTTGAAGCGCGGGGAGAACGGCCTGCGGCTCATCATGATGTGCGAAGTGCCCTCGAACGCGGTGCTCGCCGAGCAGTTTCTCGAGCACTTCGACGGATTCTCGATCGGGTCGAACGATCTCACGCAGCTCACGCTCGGCCTCGATCGCGACTCGGGACTCGTAGCGGAGGCGTTCGACGAGCGCGATCCGGCGGTGAAAGCCATGCTGCGACAGGCGATCCAGGCCTGCCGCAAGGCCGGAAAATACGTCGGCATATGCGGGCAGGGGCCGTCCGACCACCTCGACTTCGCCAAATGGCTCGTGCACGAAGGCATCGAGAGCCTGTCGCTCAACCCCGACACGGTGGTCGAAACCTGGCTGCAGCTCGCACGGGAAGCCGATGCGTCGGCGAAGACGAAAGTGGCGGCAAGTTAGCTAGCGTGCGCGAAGCAAGCGCTGCTTCTCCCGGTTCCATTCCTTTTCTTTTTCCGCAGCGCGCTTGTCGTATTGCTTCTTCCCCTTCGCAAGGCCGATGTTGATCTTGACCCGCCCGCGCACGTAGTGCAGGTCGAGCGGAACGAGGGTGTAGCCGGCGCGGTCGACTCTGCCGATGAGGCGGCGGATTTCCTCCGCATGGAGCAGGAGCTTTCGGGTGCGCACGGGATCGGGGTGCACGTGCGTGGACGCGGCCGAGAGCGGACTGATGTGCGCGCCGATGAGAAAAATCTCCTCGTTCCGCACCATCACGTAGGCTTCCTTCAGTTGCGCACGCCCCGCACGGATGGCCTTGACTTCCCACCCTTCCAGAGCGATGCCCGCCTCGTAGCGTTCCTCGATGAAATATTCATGCGACGCCTTGCGGTTTTCGACGATCGTCACGGGGGAAGATTTCCTTATATGATTGCTCGATTCTACAACGATGATAGTCGTCGACCGATCGGCCCTGGTAGCTCACAGCGCACAGAAAATGTATGCGCTCGTCGCAGACGTGGAATCCTACCCGCAGTTCCTGCCCTGGTGCGACAGGGCGGTCGTTTCGGTGAACGAACCGGGCCGAACCGTGGCCACCTTGCACATCAACTTCCACGGCTTGAAAAAGGAATTCACCACGGAGAATCTCCACCAACCCGGCGCGCGCATCGACATGAGACTGGTGTCGGGACCTTTCCGCAGCCTGGAAGGAACCTGGCTGTTCATTCCGCTTTCCGAGAAGGCCTGCAAGGTAGAGTTCAAGCTGCGTTACCAGTTTGCCAACGCGCTGCTCGAGAAGGCCGCGAGATCCGCATTTCGCGGCATTGCCGACAGCTTTGTCGATGCGTTCGCACGGCGCGCGAACGAACGCTTCGGCAGCGCATGAGCGCGTCGGAGATCGTCGTCGACGTCGTGTACGCCCTGCCTCGACGGCAGGTGATGCGAAAGGTTGCGCTCCCCGAGGGAAGTACGCTCGCGGACGCGATCCGGGCGAGCGGCCTGGCCGAAGAATTTCCGGAAATCGGCTCGGCGCGCGCGGGAATCTACGGGGAGCCGGCCGCGGGCGATGCGATTTTGCGCGACGGCGACCGAGTCGAAATCTACCGGCCGCTGCAGGCCGATCCGAAGGAAATCAGGCGGACGCGCGCCGCAAAAAAGCGCGCGAAAGAATGAGGCTCAGTTGCAGGACTGCGCCACGTCGGCGCGCGCCCGCGCCTTTTCCTGCTCGATCTGCGCGTCCTCCAGATAGTAACGTTCGCCTTGCGCGTTGATACGCGTCTGGCGACCCCCGATCTCGTATTGCGCGAGGCGCTCCCTGGCGTTGCGGCAGGCTTCTTCCTTGCGTTGTGCTTCCGCCGACTTCTGCTCGGATTCCTTCGCCGCTTTCGCCTGATCCTGCTGGCGCTTGCGGAACGCCTGCTCCTGCTCGGCCGCAGTCTTGGGCGCGGCACTCTTCGCCGCGTCGCCTTTGGCGGCGCTCTCGGCGGGCGCCGCAGCGGGAGCCCGAATGACGCTGCGCGAAATCGCTCCGGGCTTCGTGTTCGCCGGGCAGGGATCCTGCGTATAGACGACTTTGCCTGCCGCGTCGACGCACTTGTGGACTTGCCCCTGCGCGCTCGACACGGCGAGGATTGCAACGGCAAACAGCGCGGCTCGAATCATGACGGGTTTTTCCCTGAACGGGTGAGGCGCACCATAGCGAGTTTTAACGCACCAGTCAATCGAATGGTGCACGCGAGGCCCGAGAATTTACGGGCAGATGCGACCGGCGTATAATCCGACTTTTGGGTGTGGCAATGCGTCCAGTCCAGAAGGCTCTCACCTTTGACGACGTCCTTCTCGTACCGGCCCACTCCAGCGTCCTGCCTCGCAATGTCAGCCTCAAGACCCGGCTGACGCGCAATATCCACCTCAACATCCCGCTCGTCTCGGCGGCGATGGACACGGTGACCGAGTCGCCGCTCGCGATCGCCATGGCGCAAGAAGGCGGCATCGGCATCATCCACAAGAATCTCACCGCCAAGAAGCAGGCCGCGGAGGTCGCCAAGGTCAAGCGCTACGAATCGGGCGTGCTGCGCGATCCGGTGACGGTGACTCCCGATATCACGGTGCGGGAGCTCCTCGCGCTCACTCAGCAGCATCGGGTGTCGGGATTTCCGGTCGTGGAGAAGGGCAAGGTCGTCGGCATGGTCACGAACCGCGACTACCGCTTCGAGACCAACCTCGACCAGCCGGTGCGCGCCATCATGACTCCGCGCGATCGGCTGGTGTATGTCAAGGAAGGCGCAAGCCCGGAGGAAGCGCGCGAGCTGCTGCACAAGCACCGGCTCGAGCGCGTGCTGGTGGTGCGGGACGGCTTCGAGCTGCGCGGCCTGATCACGGTGAAGGACATTCTCAAGTCGAGCGAGCACCCGGATGCGGCGAAGGACCAGCAGGGCAAGCTGCGGGTCGGCGCGGCGGTCGGGATCGGCGAAGGGACGGAAGAGCGCCTCGCCGACCTGATCGAAGCCGGGGTGGACGTCATCGTCGTCGACACCGCGCACGGGCATTCGCAGGGCGTGCTCGACCGGCTGCGCTGGATCAAGCGCAATGCCGGCTCCGCCGAAGTGATCGGCGGCAACATCGCCACCGCCGACGGCGCGAAGGCGCTCGTCGATCACGGGGCCGACGGCGTGAAGGTCGGCATCGGGCCGGGCTCGATCTGCACGACGCGCATCGTCGCCGGCGTCGGCATCCCACAGGTCACCGCGATACAGAACGTCGCCCTGGCGCTCGAGAAGGCGGGCGTCCCGCTCATCGCCGACGGCGGCGTTCGCTTCTCGGGCGACGTCGCCAAGGCGATCGCGGCAGGCGCTCATACGGTGATGCTGGGGAGCCTTTTCGCAGGTACGGAAGAATCGCCCGGAGAGATCGAATTGTTCCAGGGCCGCTCCTACAAGTCCTACCGTGGCATGGGTTCGCTCTCGGCGATGCAGCAGGGCGCGGCCGATCGCTATTTTCAGGACTCCTCGGTGCACGCCGACAAGCTCGTTCCCGAGGGCGTGGAAGGCCGGGTGCCTTATAAAGGCTCGGTGATGCGGGTGATCGAGCAGTTGATGGGGGGCTTGCGCGCGAGCATGGGCTACTGCGGCTGCGAAGGCATCGACGCCATGCGAGCGCGCGCACAGTTCGTCGAGATCACCGCCGCGGGGATGCGCGAGTCGCACGTGCACGACGTCCAGATCGTCAAGGAAGCGCCGAACTACCAGGTAGAGTAGTGCACGACAAGATCCTCATTCTCGACTTCGGCGCGCAGTACTCGCAGCTGATCGCGCGCCGCGTCCGGGAGTCGCGGGTCTACTGCGAGCTGCATCCCTTCGACGTCGACGAGGAATTCATCCGCCGCTTCTCCCCGCGCGGCGTCGTCCTCTCCGGGGGCCCCGCGTCCGTTTACGATGACGCGACGCCCAAGGCCCCCGACGCCGTCTTCAAGCTCGGAATTCCGGTGCTCGGGATCTGCTACGGCATGCAGACCATGGCGGCCCAGCTCGGCGGCCAAGTCGAGAATTCGCGAGTGCGCGAATTCGGCTACGCCGAGGTCCGCGCCCGCGGCCATTCCAGATTGCTCGAGGGCATCCAGGACCGCATCAACGGCGAGAAGCACGGCCTGCTCGACGTGTGGATGAGCCACGGCGACAAGGTCACGGCGCTGCCGCCCGGCTTCAAGGTGATCGCGAGCAACGCGGCCACCCCGATCGCCGCCATGGCCGACGAAGGGCGCAAATTCTACGGAGTGCAGTTCCATCCGGAGGTGACGCACACGCGCCAGGGCGGCGCGATCCTCGGCCGCTTCGTGCACGAGATCTGCGGCTGCGGCAGCGACTGGAACATGCCCGACTATCTCGGCGAGGCCATCGAGAAAGTCCGCCGCCAAGTCGGCAAGGAGGAAGTGCTGCTGGGGCTGTCGGGCGGGGTCGATTCGGCCGTCGCGGCCGCCCTGATCCACCGCGCCATCGGCGATCGGCTGAGCTGCGTCTTCGTCGACACGGGTTTGCTCCGGCACAACGAAGCGCAGGAGGTCATGCGGACTTTCTCCCGGAATCTCGGCGTCAAGGTCGAATCCGTCGACGCCTCCGGGCGCTTCCTCGCGGCGCTCGCCGGAGTCGCCGAGCCGGAGGAGAAGAGAAAGATCATCGGGCGCGAATTCGTCGAAGTGTTCCAGCGCGAGGCGAAGAAATTCCCGAAGGTGAAGTGGCTCGCGCAGGGCACGATCTATCCCGACGTGATCGAATCGGCCGGCGCGAAGACCAAGAAGGCGCACACGATCAAGTCGCACCACAACGTGGGGGGCTTGCCCGCGACGCTGCACTTGCAGCTCCTCGAGCCCCTGCGGGATCTCTTCAAGGACGAAGTGCGGGAGCTGGGTCTCGCCCTGGGACTCCCGCGCGAGATGGTGTTCCGGCATCCTTTCCCCGGGCCCGGCCTCGGCGTGCGCATTTTAGGCGAAGTAAAACGCGAATATGCCGATCTATTGCGCCGCGCCGACGCGATCTTCATCGAGGAGCTGCGCGCGGCCGGCTGGTACGACAAGGTCGCGCAGGCCTTTGCGGTGTTCCTCCCGGTGAAATCGGTGGGAGTGATGGGCGACGGCCGCACCTACGAGTACGTCGTCGCCCTGCGCGCGGTGCAGACCAGCGACTTCATGACCGCGCACTGGGCGGCGCTGCCGCACGACCTGCTGGGAAAAATCTCCAACCGCATCATGAATGAAGTGCGCGGCATCAACCGCGTGGTCTACGACGTCTCGAGCAAGCCGCCCGCGACCATTGAATGGGAGTAGGGCGGATGGACGCGGATTTCGACGCTGCGAGGATGCGCGAGTCGCTGCGCCTCGCGGTGCGCGCGGCCGAGCGGGGCGAAGTGCCCGTAGGCGCGCTCGTGGTGAAGGACGGAAAGGTCATCGGGCGCGGCTACAACGCGCCGATCTCGAGCAAGGACCCCAGCGCCCACGCGGAGATCCAGGCGCTGCGCCAAGCCTCGGCGGCGCTCGGCAACTACCGCCTCGAAGGCTGCTCGCTCTACGTGACGCTCGAGCCCTGCGCGATGTGCGCCGGGGCGATCATGCACGCGCGGATCGCGCGGCTCGTCTATGGCGCGGCCGACCCCAAGACCGGCGCCTGCGGCAGCGTCGTCGATCTTTTTTCCGAGAAGAAGCTCAATCACCACACGGCGGTGACGGGCGGAGTTCTCGCCGACGAGGCGAGGCGGCTGCTCTCGGAATTCTTCGCGGCGCGGCGCCATGCCGAGAATTGAAATCTCGATTCCGGAACAGAGCCTCGCGCTGCTTGAGAACGGGCGGGAGGCCCGGCGCTACGCCGTCTCGACCTCGCGCAACGGCCCCGGCGAACGGCAGGGGAGCTTCTGTACTCCGAGGGGCGAGCACATCGTGCGGGCGAAAATCGGTACCGGGCAGCCTTTGAATACCGTGTTTGTCAGGCGCCGACCGACGGGGGAGATCTGGACACCGGAACTGGGCGAACGCTTTCCCGGTCGCGACTGGATCCTCACGCGCATCCTGTGGCTCTCGGGGTGCGAGCCGGGGAGAAATCGGATGGGGGAGGCGGACACCATGCGGCGCTACATCTACATCCACGGCAGCCCGGACGCGATCGAGATGGGGAAACCGGGGTCGATCGGGTGCATACGCATGCGCAACCGGGACGTCGTGGAACTTTTCGAGCTCGTGCCGCCGGGCACCGAAGTCAGCATCGTCGCGTAGACGCGCGTGCTCGCACGGGGTTTCGCCCTTGAGAGATCAGACACTTATCCTTCCGCGCGCAATCTATCAAGGCTTGAATTCCTGCGCTCCATCTCCAGCCCGATGAATTTGAAGGCGAACTTGGCCGAGCGTAAACTGGGACGCCAGATTAGAACGTTTTTCGGAAGATGATTGAACGTTGGGCAAGGATATGAAGAAGCTGGTGAATCGCATTCGGCTGATCTCTGTGACTCGGGAACGTTGGGGCGCTGAGTTGCGCAAGAGTTTGTCAGCGTTGACGAACCACCTTCTTCCCTTGGAGCGCCGGGACATTCCTTACTGGTTTACCGGAAAACTCCGGCCGAAACTTGCTCCGAATGAGACACTAGTGTTTCGCTTCGAGCGGGAAACTCCTTGGGGAAGCAGCGTTCTTGAGGTGGTCCGAAAAAGACCGAGATTGCATGATCTACCGGCCGATTCAGCGGTATCGCGATCGAATTGTCGCGAGTGAGTTTATCTCGGTAGGCCACAATCCTTACTCGTTTATTCCCGCGGCAACGATTCGAGCGATTCGCAAGGCAGCACTGACGGTTGATTCGGGACCGTATCCGAAGACCGGTGAGAAGGAGTCCATCGC
>WNGL01009967.1_pt1 | contig 21138 bp, 21 predicted proteins | sample 5400591 | NCBI WGS metagenome assembly WNGL01 (sample SAMN13153377, study PRJNA577476) | soil metagenome | isolation source: 80 cm soil or saprolite under Garry oak tree replicate 1 | place: USA:California | collected 2016-06-15 | reverse complement strand
AGAATCCGGTCATTCTCGATATGCGGTCCAAGGCGGAATTGGAACGGGATCCGTCGGTCATTCGAGGGGCGATCCACCTCGTTCTGGATGAAGTCGAGAAGCGCCGCCACGAATTCCCACACGACCGGGACATCGTCGTCTATTGTTCCTGCCCGAACGAGGCTACCGCTGCTCGAGTCGCGCTGTTGCTTCAGCGGCATGGATTCACACGCGTCCGGCCTTTGCTGGGAGGGATAGATGCGTGGCGAGAACAGAATTATCCCATGGAACGGCCCGCCTCGGTAGTCGTGAGCGCCCTGGCCCCTGGCTCACCAAGCGCCGAGGCGGCACCGCTGCAAGCGACGACGACTCCTCCTTTAGTCCGCGAGGAAAGCGAGCGCAACAGTTGATGGTCCGCTTGACAGATCGCCTAAGACTGCGCCCTGCGCGACTGGCTCGAGCATGGCCCCACAGGCGCCTTGCAAGCGCGCCCTTTCTCGTTCACTGTTTCAGCATGGTTAAGCGTTCAAAAATTCGCGCCTTCAGCGACGCGATGGCGCGTGGTTTTCATCCGCAGAGGATCGTGCTGTTTGGTTCGTACGCCTACGGAAAGCCCACCGAACATTCGGATGTAGATTTGCTAGTGATTATGAACCGGACACGCCACAAAGGAGAGAGGATGTCCGTGCGTATCCGACATGCTATTCCCCGCGACTTCACGCTCGACCTGCTGGTGAGGACCCCGTCCGACGTGGCCAAGCGCCTGCAATGGGGCGACCCATTCATGTGCGAGTTGCTTGAAAAAGGCAAGGTGCTTTATGAAGCCAGCGACGCGTGAATGGGTAAAGAAGGCAGAGAACGACTTCAAGGTTGCCTGTCAAACTCTTCGCCGCAGAAAAGAAGTCGTGCCCGATGCTGCCTGCTTTCACTGCCAGCAATGTGTTGAGAAATACCTCAAAGCGCGGCTGCTTGAGGCAGGGATTGGCTTTCCTCGCACTCATGACCTGCTCCAATTGCTCATTGCTTGCCTGCCGGTCGAGCCTCTTTGGTCAGCTTACTCCAAGGTCGTGGATGGAATGACCGCTATGCCGTGGACTTCCGCTACCCCGGTCACAGCGCCATATTGCGCGAAGCCAAATTGGCACTCAAGCAAGCATTGCCGTTCTCTGCGAGCCGAGGCGCGGCGGTCCCTGGGGCTTAGGAAATAGCCACGAAGATAACGTTGGCGGCCGTGGGTTGGAGGAGCACGGAAAGAAAAAATAGCAACCGCATGTCGCTGACGTGGTGAAGCGTCTGATCGCAGCCCTCGAACCCGATGAAGTCGTCCTGGGCGGCGGAAACGTAAAGAAACCGGACGCGCTGACGGCTGGCACTCGGGCCGGCGACAACGACAATGCGTTTCGGGGCGGGTTTCGGTTATGGGAAAAATCGACAACAGGCACTCTTCTGCTGCAAGCGGCGCCGACTCCTCCTTTAGTCCGCGAGGAAAGTGAGCGCACAACGAACGGCGAAGGACTGGGGACATAGAAACTCGGTTCGCCTGCCTTGCCAACAACGCCGGCCTGGTCTAAACTTCAGCCATGATTATTATCCGGTTTCCGGATGACAAAGCGAAGCGCCGCGCCTTGGGTTTTCTACCCGGACGATTTTCGTTCAAGAGCTGGGCCACAGGCGAGATGATGGTGCCGGAGAACGCCCTGCCTTTTCTCGCAGTCGAGGGGATTCCCTTCTGTGTCGAAGGCCCAGCCACTTATGAGCGCCTTGCGCCGTTACGAAATCCTGCTGCCGTCGCAGTTTAAGGCCGGCCGCCCAATTCCGCAGAAACTGATTGCCGACACTTTGCACGAGTTGGAGCAGCAATTCGGCGCCGTGTCCTGTGAAACGCAGATGATTCTCGGCCTCTGGCGTCGAGAAGGCGAACTCTACAGGGACAGTTTGGCCCGCGTGTTCGTGGATGCGGAGGACACGCCCCGAAACCGGAGATTCTTCGTCCGTTTCAAGGAACGCCTTAAAAAACGCTTTCGGCAAAAGGACATTTGGCTCACCACCTACCCGGTCGAAGTTATTTGAGGGGAGGATACGCATTGAGCAATAACCTGGGGACGGGCTGGGTCGCTTTCAATTTTGAGGCTGCGTTCAAACGGCCCGTCAAGGTTGTGAATGATACCGCGATGCAGGCGCTGGGAAGTTACAAGGGCAGCGGCAAGATGCTCTTCCTCGGCTTGGGAACCGACCTTGGCTCCACGATGATTGTGGATGGCATTAACCCTGGACTGGGACATCTTCCTTACAAGCGCGCGACGTTCGAAGATTACGTTGGGGTCCGTGGATTGGAGGAGCACGGAAAGAAAAAATGGCAACGGCATGTCGCTGACGTGGTCAAGCGCCTCATCGCAGCCCTCGAACCCGATGAAGTCGTCCTGGGCGGCGGAAACGTAAAGAAACTGGACGCGCTCCCGGTGGGCACTCAGGCCGGCGACAACGACGATGCGTTTCGGGCTGGGTTGCGGTTGTGGGAAAAAGCGGCAGAAGCCGCGGCTACGAAATCCGCACTCCCCGCGTCGGCAGCGACTTGAATGCCGCCCAGCAGGCGATGTACATGATTACGCCGATAATAAAAAACAGACCGAGCAGGATGAATCCAATTTGAATCCCCGATCTGTTCATGTTCCACTTGTGGGCGAGTCCAGCGCAAACGCCGCCGATACTTTTCTCGTCAGAGCTCCTGTAGAAACCCTCGTAGTCCTTCAGGCTGTAGGCAGGCGGCAGACCTTGAGGGATCACAGGTGGCGCCGGCACCGCAATCGGGGCTGCCACAAAAAGCATGGTCTCCTGCCCACAGGATGGGCAGGTCACAATCCGATTCTGCGCGGTGAGGGTCTCGCGCTCGAAGCTTATGGTCCTGCCGCAGCGCTGGCAGGGGCACTGCGCGTTCATTCTCAGAAGACCAGCAACGCTGTCTCGTGTGTCGCCACATTTGACGTGTTCTGCTGGAGAGGCGAGCGATTAGTGGCTGCATTTATAAGGTCTTTCCAGTATTTCAGCTCTGCATCCGGGATCTTAAGAGAAGAGCTCTTAAGAACATGTTCGATGAACATTTTGGACCGCTTGCAGACTGGTGGAAAGAGCGAGCCCATTGGCCAGGGCTTGGTCGCTGCTGTCCTCTCCAATCGCGCGTAAGTCAGATGGAAGAGGTCCTTATTAAAGCGAGCCAGCAGGAATCCGGCATCCTCACCGTAGAGGGTTTGGGCTGGAAAACCAAAGTCTTCACATAGGACGTCATCATCTCCGGCTCTCGTGCGACTGGAAGCAGGCTTGGTAAAGAAAGCATAGAGAACCCGGCAGTGGGCCATCCTCCTGAAGTAGACCGATTCCTGAAGGGCCGCGTCCGACTGGTTGTACACGGGGGTGAGCAGTAGGCTCTCGATCTCATAGCGGACGTGCGGGAGCGCTCGCCCTATTTGATCCGGTGTTGGTCTCATGATCAGCGATATTTTATACCCGCGGCGCGCAATTCACTGTGATTTCGTCGCTGAATTGGCTGACTTCCGCCTTCGTCCGACTACGGCGCGACAAGTCGACGTCGCCGACGACGAAGACGGCTTTGTATTCGCGCCCTCCGCCGCCGAGGCTATGGAGGGCAGGCAGGCGGTTGTCCACGTAGGTCGGCGAGGTGTCGCGGGCCCGCCTTCGTCTGACTCCGGCGCGGCAAGCCAGGAATTTGAAGTCGGTGTCGCCGTTGCGGCGGCTATAGCCCCGAAAGCTTTCGGGGTTCATGTTGACGCCTTCGCTGTTGGCGAGGTTGAAGTCTATTTCGACCACGCCGCCTTTTTTGTCTTCGCCGGTGATTTCGGGCTTGAGGGTGCTGATGTCGGTGGCCTGCCTGCCGTAGCCCCTCCGCTCCCGGCGCAGGCAGGTGTCTTCGGGGCCACCAATGCCGAGCAGGTTGCCGAAGGCCGCAGTGTAGGCGGCGTGGGCTTTGATGGGTTTGGCCAGGGCGCGGGCGTGTTTTTCCGCGTTGGTGCGGCTGATGCCGAGGTTGGCGGTGGCCTGTTTGGCGGCATTTGGGGTGGTGGTTTGGTTGGTGACTTTGGCGTGGTAATCGGTGTTGTTGTTCGTGACGTCGGTGGTGTCGGCGGCGACGAGGCTGAAAGTGGCGGCCTTGGCCAGTACGGAAGTCTTGAATTGGTCATGCCATGTCGGACCGATCAAGTCAACAATGCGTTTCATGAGGCCCCTTCATGAGGCCAAGTGAATGAGAAATTCCGGCCTGGGTCAACAGGAGTTTGAGTTTTTCACCACTCCGCCCACGGTCGGACGGCTTAGCGAGCCGTCGATTTTGCTTTGGGATGTGCCGGCATCCTTTCGAGTAGCCTGGCCTGTTCCAGCAAGCATTCGATTTGCCTGGCAAGCTGCTCCAGCGAGTTGCGGAAGGAAGCACGCTCAGGAAGAGCCAGGAAAACGGCCGTTCTGACCCCGACCATGGGCGGATGCTCCGCCTCCAGATCATAAATCTCGCCCAAGGTTAAATCGTTCAGTCTGGTCCTCATTGGCGCCATCTTATTGCCGGGTTTGCTGCCATTTACCTTCGAGCGTTGTGACAAACTCAGCGATCTTCTCAGCAGGAATGTGTGAGCCCGAGTACTCTCGACTCCGGAAACCAATCGCAAGTCAGTGCGACAAGGTTCGCTACCTCGCGTCGGGGATTGCTCCTGATGTGGTCGGCAATGTCACCATCTTCGCGCGCGTAGAGCTCGAGGCCAGAGTGCGAGACGAATCGCTTGCAGGCCAAAGCTGCGAAGTCAACAGCGTCTGTGCGGATCGGATTGGTGTCACCAGCCAGACTGCGCCGCCAGTCATCGAGGAAATCGAAGCTGGCGCGCAGATGTAGCGTGGCTCGGACTGTCGTGCAACGTCGTTCAACCAGACTGGTAGTCTCATCTGGTGGGAAGGGGCTTGGCCCTATGCTCGACACTCATAGCATCGCGGCACATTCTGTGGCGCCTGCCAGGGATATCAACAGGGTTCCGCGCGCTTTTTTGGTGTCGAAGCCTTGCTCCTTCCTTGGTAGGAGAATATTTTCATTCCAATGTTGAGCTTTCAAGCGAGTGGTTGCCGATAGTTTGTGAGCATGCATTTTTCGCGAACTGAAACGCTGGTCCTTGCGGCGGGCACAGCGTTGCTCTGCCTGACCGGGTGCAAAGGCAAGGTTGACCCTGCTCCACCGGCACCGCCGACCGTCGAAGTCGCCACGGTTACACAAGCCGATGTGCCGATTTATCATGAATGGATTGGCGTGCTGGACGGATTGGTCAATGCCCACATCCGAGCTCAAGTCACCGGTTATCTCCTGTCTCAGAACTACCGCGAGGGCGACCCAATCAAAAAGGGCGACCTGTTGTTTGAAATTGACCCGAGGCCGTTCCAAGCGGCGCTGGACCAGGCCAAAGGCCAACTCGCCCAAGCCGAAGCCAAGTTTGGGAAAACAGAACTGGATGTCAAACGTTATGCTCCACTAGTCAAAGACAAGGCGATCAGCCAGGAAGAATATGATGATGCCGTCCAGGCGAATCTCGAAGCCACGGCCGCTGTTTTGTCCGCCAAAGCGCAAGTGGAACAGGCCCAATTGAATCTTGGATTCACCCGCATCACCTCGCCGATTGATGGCATCGCCAGCATCGCCAACGGACAGATTGGCGACCTGGTCGGGCCGGCCTCGGGTGAATTGACGACCGTTTCGACGGTTGACCCGATCAAAGCCTACTACAACGTCACTGAACAGGCTTACATCAACTTCACAAAGCTGTTCTCAACTGAAAGCGACCGGTATGAACGTCTCCGGCAGTTGGAGATCGAGTTGATCTTCGCCGATGGCACAGCCTATCCCCTCAAAGGCAGGATTTACGCAGCCGATCGTCAGATCAGCGTAACCAGCGGGGCGCTCAGGATTGCAGCGCTGTTTCCGAATGAAAATTTCGCCCTTCGTCCTGGTGAGTTCGCGCGCGTGCGAGTGAAGTTCGACCTGGCGAGAGGTTCGCTGCTGGTTCCTCAGCGCGCGGTTACGGAGTTGCAAGGCAATTATCAAGTCGCTGTCGTGGAGGCGGACAACAAAATTCACATCCAGCCTGTGCGCGTGGGCGAGCGGAGCGGCACGCTATGGATCGTTCAAGAGGGTCTCCATCCTGGCCAGCGCGTTGTGGTCGAAGGCATCCAGAAAATTCGTGAGGGCATGTTGGTGAACACGACGAATGCCCCGCCGGAGCCGGCCTCTTCGACCGCAACCACGCCAGGCAAGTAGACCCTATGTCAAAATTCTTCATCAACCGTCCAATCGTTGCCATGGTGATTTCCATCATCATGGTCATCGTCGGGTTGGTCACCTTATTCGGGCTGCCCATTGCGCAGTTCCCCAAAGTGGTTCCCCCTGAGATCTATATTCAGGCGAACTATGTCGGCGCCGACGCCCAAACGATTGAGCAGTCGGTCGCTACGCCCATCGAGCAGCAGATGAGCGGCGTGGACAACATGAACTACATGTACTCGGTCAATGCGAACAACGGATTAATGCGCATGTTCGTGAACTTCGATCTGAAGACCGACCCAACATAGACCACGTCCTCACCCAATTGCGTTACGCCCAGGCTGAATCGCAACTTCCCGCGGACGTTCGCAATTACGGCGTCACCGTTCAAAAGTCTCTCTCCGCGCCTTTTATCCTGATTGCGCTCAATTCACCCAAGGGCACGCGCGACGCGGAGTTCCTGGCCAACTACGCCTATATCAACCTTAGCGATTCACTCAGTCGTGTGCCGGGCATTTCGCAGGTGACGATCTTTGGCGCCGGGCAGTATGCGATGAGAATCTGGGTGAAGCCGGACCAACTGGCCAAACTCAACATCACCGTCCCGGAGATTATCAACGCGGTCAGCAGTCAGAACACCGTCAACCCGGCCGGCAAAATCAGCGGCCGTCCCACACCGCCCGGCCAGCAATTCACTTACACCGTTCGCGCGCAGGGACGGCTCACGTCGGAGCAGGAGTTTGGCGACATCGTCCTCCGTGCCAGACCGGATGGTTCGATCGTGCGGTTGAAGGACGTGGGACGCATCGAGTTGGGCGCTCAGGACTACGACATTATTGGCCGCCTCAACGGCAAACCCACCGCTGTCATTGCCCTGTACCAGCTTCCCGGCTCCAACGCCATCGAAGCCGCCAACGGTGTGAAACGGCTCATGGCGGAGTTGAATGAGCGATTCCCGTCCGATCTTGATTACCACATCACAATAGATACCACGCGAGCAGTCGTCGAAGGCATTCGCGAAATTGGCAAGACGTTCTGGGAAGCGCTGGCGCTGGTGATGCTCGTCGTTTTTGTTTTCCTTCAGGGCTGGAGGGCGGCAATGATTCCGTTGCTGGCGGTTCCGGTATCGCTTATCGGCACTTTCGCGGTCTTCCCGTTATTGGGGTTTTCCATAAACACCTTGTCGCTCTTCGGCCTGGTCCTGGCCATCGGCCTGGTGGTGGATGATGCCATCGTAGTTGTCGAAGCTGTGCAGCACCACATTGAAGAGGGAATGTCCCCCAAAGAGGCGACCTTGAAAGCCATGCAGGAGGTTTCAGGGCCAGTTGTTGCCATAGCGATCATCCTCTCGGCAGTTTTCCTTCCCACGGTGTTCATTCCAGGCATTACGGGCAGGCTCTATCAACAGTTCGCGGTGACCATCGCCATCTCGGTAATCATTTCCGCTTTTAACGCGCTGACACTGAGTCCGGCTCTCTCCGCGTTGCTCCTGCGACCCGCGCGAAAGACAAACAGCCCGCTGGGCCGATTCTTCGACTGGTTCAACCGCGGCTATGCCCGCCTTACAGACGGCTACGTCGGGCTTTGCCGGGCCTTGATTCGGAAGTCCGGGTTCAGCCTGATCTTCCTCGGCGTCGTGGCGCTCGCAGCCGGTGGGTTTGGAAAAAAGCTTCCTGCAGGTTTCCTGCCGGAAGAAGATCAGGGCTTTCTTTACATTGGCGTTCAGCTCCCTTACGCCGCTTCCCTGGAACGGACCGTGGCCATTTGCCGCCAGGTGGAAGAGATTGCGCTGGCCACGCCCGGCGTCAAGGATTGCACTACGATAGCCGGCTTCAACCTGCTCAGCTTTTCGCGGAACACCTACAGCGCGTCTCTCTGGGTGAGTCTTAAGGAGTGGGGAGAGCGCACGAAGCGCGCAGAAAGTTATGAGGCCATCAAAGCGAACCTGAGCAAGAAAGTCTCGCAGATCCCAGGTGCGATCGCCTTTGCCTTCTCGCCGCCCGCAATTTCGGGAATAGGCACAGCCGGTGGCTTCACCTTCATCCTCGAGGACCGGGCCGGAACAGACATTCCGTTCCTCACCACCAACCTCGTTAAATTCATGGACGCGGCCCGCAAGCGCCCTGAAATAGCCAGCGTCAATACGACTTTTCTGCCAACGGTCCCTCAGCTCTATGTCAACGTGAACCGCGACCGGGTCCTCACCGAAGGCGTGGAACTGTCGGAAGTGTACAAGACCCTGCAAACCTTCATGGGCGGGTATTTCATAGATTATTTCAACCGGTTCGGCCGGCAGTGGCAGGTCTATATCCAGGCCGAGGGCGAATATCGCACCCGCGCGGAAAATCTTGGCCTTTTCTACGTTCGCAACCACGATGGCGAGGCGGTCCCACTTGCGGCGCTCACCTCGGCCAAATCCATTTCCGGGCCGGAGTTCACGATGCGATATAACCTTTATCGCTGCGCGCAGATCAATGGATCTGCCGCCCCGGGTTACAGCTCAGCCCAGGCGATGAAAGCGTTGGAGGAGGTTTTCGCCCAGACCATGCCACGGGAGATGGGCTATGACTATATTGGGATGTCATTTCAGGAAAAAAAAGCGCAACAGGGCGTCTCACCGGCCGCCATTTTTGGCCTCTCTTTCCTTTTCGTCTTCTTGATTCTGGCGGCCCTCTACGAAAGCTGGTCGCTGCCCTTCAGCGTTTTGCTCGGCACGCCCATCGCCGTGTTTGGCGCGTTCGCCGCCCTGGCCGCGAGGCACATGGTAAACAACGTCTATGCCCAGATCGGTCTGGTCATGCTGATTGGGCTAGCCGCGAAGAATGCCATTCTAATCGTCGAGTTCGCGCGGCTGGAGTACGAAAAAGAGAAGCCGCTGCTCGAGGCTGCTCTCGCCGGCGCCCGAATACGTTTGCGGCCAATTCTCATGACCTCTTTCGCCTTCATTCTAGGATCAACGCCATTGTGGTTCGCCAGTGGGGCGGGCGCTGTGTCGCGGCGCATTCTTGGCACTGTCGTCATCGGCGGCATGCTGGCCGCGACCTGCGTCGCCGTCCTGCTCATTCCCGTGACATTCTATGTCATCGAGAAACTGGCTCGTCATCGCGAGCCGGCCAAACGAAACGCTGCCGCTACCGTGGGAGGCGAGCCATCCGGCGAAGGCGCAATATGAGAAAGCAGCCTTCAGCCGGGACATCTGACACACCACGAGAGTGGCTGCGGGGGCTGCGCGGGGAAAGCTCCGTTAGGAGCGCCATGTTTATAGCCAGGGCGTACCGAAGCGCAACAAGCTCCGTCAGGAGCGGCATGTTTGGTTCGAGTGCCGGCCACCGGTCAGATGCCGCTCCTGACGGACCTTGAGGGGAACGTTATGGGCTTGCCTTCCTATAAACATGTCGCTCCTAACGGAGCTGCCGAGTCCGGTCCGGAGCGTAGCATCTTCGGGTTTGAAATTTCCCTCGTGCTTGGGTTTTGGTGCTTGGTGTTTTCGGACGGTTGCGCCGTCGGCCCCAATTACAGGCGTCCAGTCATTGAATCGCCCGCAACGTTTCGCGGCGATAGCGCTCCCACGAACGCTTCGTTCGCCGATCTGGATTGGTGGAAGATCTATCAAGACACCACCCTGCAGGCTTTAGTTCGCGAAGCCCTGACGAACAATTATGATTTGCGCGTTGCCGCAACTCGTGTGGAGCAGGCCCGCGCGATCGCCATGCAAGCGCGATCACAGTTCGTTCCGAGCGTTAACTACAACGGCGCAGTAAGTCGCGGGCGCAATGACGCATTCGGGTCAGCCTTCCCAAACAACGGCGCCACCGTCAGTTCAGTATCAGCAACCCTGAATGCCTTTTGGGAGCTGGACCTGTGGGGCCGCGTCCGGCGCCTCAATGAATCCGCTCGCGCCAAATTGCTGGCCTCGGAGGAAGCCCGGCGCGGCATTCGGCTGAGCCTGTTGAGCGAAGTCGCGGCTGATTACTTCCGGTTGCTCGAGTTGGATCAGGAGTTGGAAATAGCTGGCCGCACCACCAATTCCTTCACCGACAGCCTGAGAATTTTTAGCCAACGCGTCGCAGGCGGCACGGCATCCGCATTGGAGGCCTCGCGCGCTGAAGCCGCCCTGGCTGACGCTGCCGCCGCGATCCCGGCGATCCTGGACGAAATTTCCAGCACAGAAAACCAGCTTTGCCTGCTCTTGGGGCGCACTCCCGGTCCGATTGAGCGCAGGGGCCCGCTCTCCGACACCGTGATGCCGCCGCGCATTCCGCCGGGTCTGCCTTCATCCCTTTTGGTACGCCGACCGGATGTGCGAGAGGCCGAGCAACTGTTGCGTTCCGCCTACTCCCAAATTGGCGAGTCCGTCGCCGAGTTCTTTCCCAGGATTGGCCTGACAGCGTTCCTGGGGAAGGTCAGCCCGGAGCTGTCAGCCTTTACGCTGGGCAGCGCCAACGCCTGGGGCGTCGCCGCCGATGGATCACCGCCTTGAGCGACGTTTCCGACGCCCTGATCTCGCGCGAGAGACTTGAGGAAGTTCGCGAGCAGCGGGCGCGGCAAGTAACCGCCTTGGAAACAGCCGTCAAACTCTCCTCGGAACGGTACACCGCCGGGAAAGCAAGTTATTACGAGGTGCTCGAAGCCCAGCAACAGCTCTTTCCAGCGCAGCTAAGTCTGGCCCGCACCCAACGCGATCAACTCCTGGCAGTGGTAGCTCTTTACAAAGCCCTCGGCGGAGGCTGGCAGGACGACACGTCCCGGCAAACAGCCAAACAAAACTAGAACTGGCGGCTCGGGCTTGGAGAGCCCCCTAACCACAAAGGCCGAAGCTGACGTCCAGATTGTATCTGATTATCTCGACCCCGTGCTTCTGGGCCGCCTTGCGGACTGCTTCGGACTCATCGGCGATAGCGGCGTGTTGTCTCCCAAAGCGCTGTCTCCCCCGGTCTCCGCCTCTCACGATCTTTTAATCTCTCGCTCCTGGATGATACGGTTCAACTTCTTGGTTAAGCGACCCTACCGAACTGGAATTAGCAACTAAACCTACTGACGGAGGGCTTTGAGTTTGCGCGTCTTGGGCACGGTCTTAGCAATCTCCGTTACCTTTCGGTCGCCGGATGCGCAAGGAGCTAAGTTTCGTATTCCTGCCGCGGGTGTGCGCGTAACTAGAACTTCGTCAACCGCTCCAGTTCCTTCACTCTCTGGTCAATATCAGCGCGTGTAACTCTCGTGATGCGGGTCAGCCCAAAGCCTTCGCAGCAAAATGCGGCCACCACGCTGCCGTAAATCATCGCCCGACGGATGGCCTCGTCAACCGGTCCCCGGGCCCTCGCCAGGTGTCCCATCAGCGCCCCCACGAAGGCATCGCCTGCACCAGTGGGGTCCACGACTTTGTGCAGCGGATAGGCGGGGCAAATGAAATAACCTTTCGGCCCGGACAGGATTGAACCGTGTGAACCCTTTTTGATGATGACATATTTGGGGCCGAGCTTATGAATCTTGCGCAGAGCGGCGAATACGTTGTCCTCCTTGGTCAACTGATGGGCTTCGCTGTCGTTGAGTACGAAGGCATCGAGCCGTTTCAGCAGCTTGAGCAGGTCCGGCAAGGCGATGTTCAGCCATAAATCCATCGTGTCGGCGGCAACGAACCTGGGCCGGCGCATCTGATCCAGGACGTGATGTTGCAGGGCCGGCGCGATGTTGGCCAATAACACGTAGGGAGAGTTCCGGTGCCCTTCGGGCAGTGCGGGCGTGAAGGTCTCGAACACGCCCAACTCCGTCAACAAGGTCCGGCGATGATTCATGTTCAGCTCGTATTCCCCCGACCAATGGAAGGTTTTTCCGGCCAAAATCTGCAAGCCTTCCAGATCGATGCGGTGCCGTTGATAGAGCCGCAGGTATCGCTTGGGAAAATCTTTGCCCACGACCCCGACTAACTTGACCGGGCCGAAAAAACTCGCGGCCACCGCCGCGTGGCTGGCCGAGCCGCCGAGCAAGCGCGGGTTCTCAGCCTTGGGGGTTTTGATCGAGTCAAGCGCCGTGGAACCGACAATCAGCACGCTCATAATGATTCAGGTCACTTGCGATCTCCCGGAGGTCGGAAGGTAGAAAATTCCCTGCTGCATCGCAATGGGAAAGTCGTTAATGGTGATGGACGACTGGTCATCGGTCGCTGCTTACGCGGATCCGGCTCACCGATCACCAGTCACCAATTACCACTCACAGCCGCTCTTTGAATTTCCGGCAGGTCCCGGCGATGTCCTCCGCGTTCAAGATGGACGAGACGACGCAAATCCGGCGCGCGCCCGCAGCCAGTACTTCGTCCAGGTTTCCCAGACTGATGCCGCCAATCGCAAACCAGGGAATTCTTGCGTTCGCTGCGGCCCAGCGCACGTATTCGAGGCCGACCGGTTGGGCCGCAGGCTTGGTGGCAGTGGCGTAAACCGGACCGACGGCGAGGTAGTCCGCCCCGGCAGCCAGTGCCCTATGCGCTTGTTCGGGCCCGTGCGTGCTCAACCCGATCTTGAGTTGAGGGTTGCCCGCCTTTACTTGGTCTCGCCGCGGTAGCGCCTTAACGCCTGGCGAAAGCGGATGCACCGCGCCGTAACCTGGTGAAGGCGGGAGAGTTGAGAGTTGGGAGACTTGTGTGTAGCCGGCGCCAAAGAAATCTTCCTGGCCCAAGTGACAAAGCTCTGCGCCCAACTTCTGCGCCAGAGCGGGATGATCGTTTACCACCAACCCAACCCCGGCCGGTCGTGTGATGGGCAGGAGCAACTCGGCCAGCTCCAGGATTTTTTCAAGCGTTGAGTTCTTGGCGCGAAGCTGGATCAAGTCCGCGCCGCCTTCGCAAAGCTGTCGAGCTACGACTTGGGCCGAGCGCCCGCGCAGGTAGGCCGTATCCACAAAGGCATACAGCCTGCATTCCGCCAGGTCTTTCATATCTCTCACCGAATCTGGCGCAGGTGGCCTTGTAAATTGACCTCGACCTCCCGGGCTGCGGGCGCCAACTCTGTGGAAGTGATGTGTCCGCCGGGCCAGCGGACCCAGATTTGCGTGGGCTCAGTCGGCGTGCCGAGCACCGCCACCGCGCTATCCTGCGACCAATAACCAGAGCCGCCGTGGATTTCGCGGGCAGGCCCATACCTGTCGCCAAACTTCAATCGCAACACGGCGCCGATCCCGCGAGGATTGCCCGCCGGCCCGGCCAGCCGCACCCGCAGGCCCGGCTTGGCCCCAATATTGCGGAAGAGCCTGGTTTGGGCGCCGTTTTGCGTAACCACCAGATCGACCCGGCCATCGCCATCAAAATCGCAGGCTGCAGCCCCGCGTTGTTCCCCATAGACCAGCACCCCGCTCTCCTGGCCGGCCACCGCGCCCAGGCCTCCCTGGCCATCGCCCTTGAGCCAAAGCCCGCGACCTGCATCTGCCCGCGAGGTCTGTGGCTCAGTCGCAAAAAAGTTTTGGCTCAGGAATATGTCTTCTGCGCCGTCACCGTCGAAATCGGCGACGACCACCGCGAACGCAGGAGCAAACTGCGCCTCCGGGGGCAGCGGCTTGGCGACAAAGCGGTTCCCGCGATTCAAAAAGATCATCGAGGCCAGCGTGTTGGCGCTCACTTGTTTTGCCTGTTTGAGATGCTCACCGAGCACATCGGAGATTCCTGCAGCTCCATAAGCGTGGTGACTGGGGAACACACCCCGCAGAAAGGGCATCGCCGCCGCCACCGCGTCGAACTCGCGTTCGGGCACTTCTTTGCCCAGGCCCTTATCGAAGTAAGTCTCAATGGTAGTTATCTGGCCGTTCTGTTGAAAGTCGCCATAGTAAATCTTCCGGGGATGCTGCTCGCTGCAGCGGTACTTCGTATTGAGGCCCCAATTCGAAGCGATGAGGTCCATCCGCCCATCGCCGTCAACGTCACCAGCAGTCACGCCATTCCACCAACCCACATACTTGTCCAGCCCCCACTTGGCGGTTTCTTCGTGCAACCGGCCATGTTCGTTCTTAAACACCCTGATGGGGCCCCATTCGCACGCCAGGACCAACTCGCAGAAGCCATCGCCATCCAGGTCCGTCATCACCGCGCCACTGACCAATCCCACACCCTCAAGGACGCGGCTGTTCTCGGCGTCGAGCACGAACCTGCCGCCTTCATTCCGGTAAACCCGCGAACTGGCCGCTTCGGGATAGCTTCCCGGAATGACTCGCCCGCCGACGAACAAGTCCAGGTTCCCGTCTCCATGAATGTCGCCCAGCACCACCGGCCCAACGCTCCAATCCGCGCCGTCCGCAAGTTCTTCAGCTTTGCCGCTTCCTGGATCGTAAGCTACAACATTCGCGCCGGCCTTGGCGCCATCCTCGTAATTAGCCAAGCCGGCCAGGATGACTGCCTGCCTGTTGGTTCCCGGCCAGACTAACACAGCCGTTTGGTCACGAGGCTCGACCCGCCCAAAGGGCTGGCCCGCAATGGGCGTGAAACCGCCGTTGCCGTTGTTGCGATAGGCCGCCAATTCGCCGCCTTTGCCTGTGCCGATGACCAGATCCTCCCAGCCGTCGCCATCGAGGTCGCCCCAAGCGACTCCAGGCCCGAGTTGGCTCAGGCGTTTGGGCAGAAGCGGCTGTCGTTGAAAGTCGTCAAAAAGCTCCTCGTGGTGACCGTGGTCGAGGAGCTGGCTCACGTCTTCAAAAAAGGGCACCGGCTGCGGAGGCGTCCAGGGCGCACTCGAGAAAGACGGCTCGATCTCATTAACACCCCGCTTCAGCGGGGTGGCGTCCGGGTCGCGGAGCTTTTTAATTTCAACGGTTTTCTCTGTGTTTGCCGGGGCGGTCGGAACGTTCTTGGACGCGCCCTGCGATGGCCCCGTCGCCGGCGGTAACGCAGTAGCCGCCGCCTCATCAATCTCATAAATGCGATTAGCGCCGACATTCGTGAGCACGCTGTTTTTGCCGCTGCGCCAAAGGACCTCAATCCTCATCTGGTTGGTGATCGAGCCCGCGGCAAAAACACGCATATTATCATCGCCGCTCAGATAACGCCCACCGCACATCATCTCCTGGCTCTGCAACGCCACTGCGCCGCCCCGCACGAGTATCTTTGCGCCGATGCCGCGCGTGTTGGGCGGCGCGCCTTTGAGCCGCACGGCGACGCGCGGGGCGATAGTCTCGTTGCGGTAAATCCGCGCCACTTCGTTGAGACTGTTCATGACAACGTCCAGGTCGCCGTCGTTGTCCAAATCCGCCAGGGCCATGCCGTGAGCAACGCCCATGTCGTTGAAGCCCCAACGCGCGCCACATTCCTCAAATTTGAGGTTGCCTAGATTACGGAAGGCGATGCGCGGCAGGCGCAGCCGGGGATACATGAGGATTTTGAACTTTAAGTTCTTGCCCATCGGTCCCAAGGCATCAATTCGGCGCGAGGCATCCAGATCCTGGGTATCAAATTGGTAACCGGTGGACATCAGCAGGTCTTCGTAACCGTCCAGATCCACGTCCAGAAAGATGCACGACCAGGTCCAACCGGAAGATTCCAGACCGCCATAATAGGCGGTTTCGGCGTAAGTGCCGTCGCCTCGGTTCAACTGCAGGGTATTACGATTGACTTGTGGCCGATACGACACTCCTGCCGCGCCTGTAGGGGATGGCTCCGTCGTCTCGAATTCTACGATGCGCATTTGATGGCTCCGATCCAGCATGTCGGCTTCGAATAGGTCATCGGACCCATCGCGGTTGATGTCGGCAAAATCCACCGCCATGGAAAAGGTGCTGGTATTACGCAAGGCCAATCGCGGGATGGCGCGAAACCTTCCGTGGCCATCGTTCATCCAAACCCTGTCTGGGGCCATGAAATCATTGCAGACATAGAGGTCCGGAGCGCGATCGCCATTGAGGTCGCGAAAAGCCGCGGTCAGCCCCCAATCTTTGGGCGCTTTGTCCAACTGCCGGCCATCTTCATCGAGAAACGCGCCATTGGTCCAGGACACCGGCTGGAAATTGCCGTGGCCATCGTTGAGGTAGAGAAAATGCGGTTCGCCGTGTTCGACGATCAGCCCTTGGGGAGTCAGCTCGTAGTCCTCCCGGTCTTCCGGGCGCACCGCCAGTTGGCTTCCCCTCTTGAGCAACGGCAGGCCGGTAGTGCGGATCGTCGTGGTCCGGTAATTGGCGACGTAGAGATCCAGGTAGCCGTCGCCGTCCACGTCGGCCAACGCCATCGTAGTGGCCGCGTATTTATGAACCAACCCCCCTCCGGACACCTCCTGAAAATGGCCTTTGCCGTCGTTTAAGAACAGCCGCGTGCCTCTGCCGACCCCGTTCACCAACAGATCCAGGTGACCGTCGCCGTTGACGTCGGCAAACACAGCGCCCGTCGAGTATTGATCGGCGCAAGCCACCCCGGCCGACTCGGTGACGTCCTCGAACTTCCACCCGCCCAGGTTCCGGTAGAGCTTGTTGCCGTTCTCCAGCCCGCAAAAGTAAAAGTCACACCAGCCGTCCTCATCCACATCGCCACAAGCGACTCCCGAACCGTTGAGCCGGATTTGGTTTTCGGCGGCTTTGTCGTCGGTAAGCACGTTAGTGAAGTTGATCCCGGTGTTGGTCGGCGAGAGCAGTGTGAAACCGGTCCGGCCTTGCTTGGAGACGGGCAATGCTGCCCAGCGATAGCCGGCCCCCTGCTCCCAGCGAAGGTTGGAGGCCATCAACTGACCGAAACTTCCCTGCCCCAGCACTGGCAAAAACCCGCAACACACCAGGAAAAAGGCACAGCGCATGGTGCGACAGCAAACATTCCAGCCATTCTCATTTTGCCTTGGAAAGCCCCTGTAGCGCCGACTGGTAGTCGGCTGTATCGCCGATTGGTAATCGGCGGGACGAACATAATGAGAATTGCTGCAAATGTCCGAAGACAAACCATTCACCGAGCGCTTGATCACGAGGTAATCATGGTATGGCGGGCGCAACGTTTGGGGCAACGTTGAACTGCCGAAGACTCACTTGCCCGCCGTCCTGGCCTTCCTTTCGGCGAGCTGATTGCGCAGAATGAGCACCGACGGGCCTTCTTTTTGCCAGCGGTCCACTAATGCTTGCGGCGCGTTGAACCGCCCGCGGTAAGCGCCACCCAGGACGATGTCCAGATCGCCGTCCCCGTCTAAGTCGCCAACATCCATCACCAGCCAGCGGCCTCGGAAGCAATCGGGAAATGTGTGAGCCTTAAACTTCAGTCCCCCTTGGTTCTCCAGGAAAACAAAGCTCTCCTCCGGAGACTTTTCGTAATCAGGGAAAAAGGAAATGGCCGCGATATCCAGGTCGCCATCGCCATCAAAGTCGGCGGCGATACATTTGAAGGCCCCATTCAGCGGGTAGAAGAATGCTTCCTTGAAGTTCCAGTTGCCATCATTGAGGTAAATACGAATGCCATGATACTTCTTCGGCGGGCAGGTGAAGTCGCCTAGATCGCCGTTGGCGGTGAGGATATCCGTGTGCCCGTCGCCGTTGAAGTCCACCAGCTCGAAATAGACATAGCCCCAGACTGGCGGTTGTTGGATGAGAGGCCGTTCAACAAACTGTCCGCCGCCTTTATTGACATAGAGAAAAACACCTTCCCTGGCTTGGGCCGTTAGTACGACAATGTCCGGCTTGCCGTCATGATTACAATCTACTAGTCGTGAAATCAACGCTCCTGGTCGCTCAAAGAGCGTTTGCTCCACATACTTGGCGGCGCCTTGATGAGCGTACCAGGCCAGTTTGCCCTGGGTATTGCCGAACGAGCACACCACGAGGTCCTCGCGTCCGGGCTCAACCAATTCGCCCGCCGCCGTGTGTATCGGTCGCAGCAAACCGGAGAGCAGATCGCAGCGTCTCTCGAAGCGATTTTCCTTCTTGTCATACAAAGTCACACGTCCCAGCGGGAAGTCGCTTGGTGGTACGAAGCCGATCTGGGTGCCGATCCAACCCTCGCGCCGCTTGAGCAGGTGGACCAGCGTGCTGTCCACCGGAGAACTGGCAACCAGGGCTCCCTTGGCATCCAGGACATCCACCGACTTGGTGATCGCATTTCCGACATAGATCTGGTGTGCTTCGCTGTCAATATGAACCATAGTGGCGTAGCAGTTCGTAGGTTGGTAATGAGGGTTCTCCACCTTAAACAGCGCCAGGTCCGGCACAATCGGCGGGCGCGGATCCTGGGGCAAAGTCTGCTCCGGAGCGGCAACCAGATAGTAATCGTCCCAGATCGCGTTCCACACCTCGATCAAAGCGCGTGAGCCGGGCGAGGGATCATTCTCGATTGCCGCCACCCCCATGATCTTTCGCATCAAGGGCTTCACCTGGTCGCGCCAAGTGGCTCGCGCAAGAGCGTCAGGCTCGGGGAAGAGATGACACTGCGAGCAAATATTCGTCGCCAAAGAGCGCGCCCGCTCAAATTCCGCTTTATCAGCCCCTGCCGCCTGCCCCGCCGCGCAAAGGACGAGCGACAGCCAGAGATCCACAACCAACTCGGGAGATCGCGGTAGCCCATTCATAGCAACTGCTGCTGTTTTAATTGCGTGACCAGCCTATCAATGCCCACCCGGATCTCTGCCGCTTTGGCAGGCACCTCCACGCTGAAGCAGTTCCCGCCCACCAAGAGCGTCAGGACGCCGGAGGTCTTTGACTCGTGACATCTAGCCTTGTACTAAAGCCGCTCGTTTGCAGTCAATCGGCAAGGCAAGCCGCCCAGCAGTTCTCATTGTGGACCAGATGGGGATGCCGCCTGAGGGCACCCTGCCGACAAGAGGGCGGTTCTGTGAGGAGTGTAGGCCGGGTGCCCCATAAGCGTTAACCTAATTCTCAACGAAGGGGCGACATGGAAGGACGGCTGCATGACAGAATCATTTATATGAGGTCTGCGGAAGACCTTATGTCCGGGCCGTGCAGGGGCCTGCCCCCTGGTTGCATCGGGTTTATGATTCTGCCCTGCCATGATTCTGTCGGTCCCTCCTTTAGACAGCGTGGTGAACTCCGCGACATGTCGGTTCAGATTGATCCACTGAACAACCTTCAATCGCCTGTGATGCAGGGGCAGCAGGCGCTCTGGGGGCATCTTTGCAGGCTTCAACGCTTCGACCGCAGCCCCTTGCATGGAGGCCGTCGGCTGGCTAGCTTGCCTTAAATGCGGCTGCTGGACCGTTATCTTTTGCGCGAATTGCTCATCCCGCTCGGTTATTGCCTGGCCGGCTTTTTGATTTTCTGGATTGCGTTCGATCTGTTTTCCGAGTTGCGCGAGTTCCAAGAGCGCAAGCTGCACGCGGGAGATATTGCGGAACTGTACCTGGTCAGAGCGCCTGAGTTTCTTGTGGTAGTCTTGCCGATGGGGCTATTGTTGGCGCTGCTCTACACGCTCACCGATCATGCGCGCCACCACGAAATCACCGCCATTCGTGCGGCCGGTGTGAGTTTGTGGCGTTTGTGTTTGCCCTACCTGGGGGTCGGGCTCGCCGCCAGCTTCGCGTTGTTTGCGCTCAACGAACTCTGCGTGCCGAACGGCAATGAAGCGGCGGAGCAAATCCTCAATCGCCGCGCGCAGCGGCAACCTGGCGCCGCGGCGCACCCCCAGGTGCGCAATCTGGGCTTCACCAACTCGCGCGACGGACGCACCTGGCAAATCGGCGTGTACACGCCCGGGACCGGCGAGATGATTAACCCCCAAGTGATCTGGGCCCAACCCGACGGTTCGATGCGCTGGCTCAGAGCAGAGCGGGCCATTCGCACCAACGAAATTTGGACCTTCTACGCTGTGCGCGAGTACAAGGAGACTCCGGGAACCAACTCGCTGCTGGTGCCCTTGCTGCAAACCAACGTGATGGCTCATGGCGAGTTTTCCGAAACGCCCGAACAAATCAACAGCGAGATCAAAATCGCCAACAGCATCTCGTTGCGCGGAACAAAAAAGGCCGATGTTCCGCTCACCGAAATCTTCAATTACCTCCGTCTCCATCCCAAACCCCCGCCGTCAGACGGGTCCTGGCTTTACACAAAATTGGAAGGGCGCCTGGCCGCGCCCTGGACGTGTTTGGTCGTGGTGCTGGTTGCCATCCCGTTCGGCGCGGCCTCGGGCCGGCGAAATATTTTCGTGGGAGTGGCCAGCAGCATCCTGATTTGTTTTGTTTTTTTCGTTTTGCAGCAGCTCGGCCTGGCGCTGGGAGTAGGCGGTGCTTTGCCCGCCTGGCTGGCAGCGTGGCTTCCCAATTTAGCGTTCGGAACTGCTGGCCTGTGGATGACCGCGAGGGTCAGATGAAAGAGCGGGATCGAGGGCCGAAGGTCGAGGAATGAGGCCGGTGTCGAGGGTCACCCTTCACGCTTCACGCGTTCGCAGTCCAGGCCCAACGCCCGACGCGCCACGCCCGCCCGTCACTAGACACTCGACACCTGTGAATCGTCACTCGACACTCCACGCCGCCGCATGAGTGATGAGTTGGCAGAGCTCAAAGCGCGTTACGACCGGCTGAACTTGCTTTACCAGGTCGGCAACGTCATTCATTCCACCCTCGACCCCCAGGAGGCGCTGCAACTGATCCTGGAGCAGGCCGTGCGGCTCATGCGGGCCTCGAGCGGCTCCACCGCGCTGATCAATCCTACGACCGGGTTGCTGGAAATCCACGCTTCAAAGGGCCTGCCCCCCTCGGCCACGGAATTGAAGTTGCGGGTCGGCCAAGGCATCACCGGCTGGGTCGCCCGCACCGGCAAGCCGGCGCGCGTGGGTGACGTGACTCGCGATGCGCGTTACGTGATGGTCCAGCCTAACGTCCGCTCCGAACTGGCCGTGCCTCTGGAAGTCCTGGGCGTGGTGCGCGGCGTCCTCAACGTGGATTCAGACCAGATTGACGCGTTCGAGGTCGAGG
>WNGL01002769.1_pt1 | contig 21146 bp, 17 predicted proteins | sample 5400591 | NCBI WGS metagenome assembly WNGL01 (sample SAMN13153377, study PRJNA577476) | soil metagenome | isolation source: 80 cm soil or saprolite under Garry oak tree replicate 1 | place: USA:California | collected 2016-06-15 | reverse complement strand
TCTTGCGTATCTGTAAACAACTTTAGGCATTTTTCCAGCCAGTGCTAGGCGAGAAAGGCCAGCACATATACGCTACCAGCGGGTAGATCAAGAACTGCTCTTTCAGTACTATGTTCTTGTCAGAAGTGGCATCCTTCGATATACTACGAGGGACCAATTCTGACAGGAAGAGACTGATGATGGCAAGGGGAACCTACCGATTCGTGCCCAGACCAGCAGGCGTTGAGCACCAGCATCCCTACCTCGTGTTTGATGGACAAGATCGCCTGCACTTCTACCTCACTGTGTTGGCGAAAGAGGCGACGGCCCAATTGAGTGCAGGTACCGTCCGAACATACCTGTATGCCATTCTCCCTTTTTTCAGTTTTCTAGACACTGATCCCTGGCAGCAACGTGCTGCATGTGGATGGGATGGAGCACCTGAAGAGGTGCGCCAGGCCGTCGATGCTTACCTCGTGCAGCATCTTCAGTGCAAAGTACGACAACACCGCCAGGGATTCCAGCTGGTCTCCATCCCACAAGGAACTCGCAGCACGATTCATGTGTTCTTGTCTGGTCTCAAGTTCTTCTATCGTGTGATGAAGCAGCGTGGCTACTACTCATTTGCCAACCCTCTTGTTGACCCAGTCTCAGCTCTTCACGCCATGCTGGAAGAAGAGCCTGAAGATCTGAGTGCGTATCCTCGTTTGCCAGATTGTAGCGGCGTGGAACGACCTCGTCACACGATGCGTCTCTCAGAGAGCTACTTCAAGCTGGAAGGGGAGGAATGGATTCCTCAAGTGGTTGATGATCCCGCACTTCCAGGCCGGGTTCTTGCAGGTGGTCGGTTGCTCAACTGGGGATTACGTGAGGAATGTGTGACGCGTATCTTGTTTGAATCTGGAGGTCGGGTCTCTGAAGTCACGGGGCTCTCGCTGGATGATTGGATGGCGCGCGGCATGCTCCAGGAAGCGAATGCTTTCAGCAAGGGAAGTCATGGGACTCGCATTAAATTTTTACGCTTTTCAAACGATACTGGCAAACTCCTCCGCCGGTACTTCGATGAGGAGAGACGCCAATATGACCCCAATGGCTACACTCTTGCTGACTACGTTCAATTAAACAAACACCATCAGATTGATATGAGTACGGTGCCGCTGTTTCTCAGTGGACGAGGGACGCCGCTCTCTCCCAAGACATTCCGGGAAAACTTCTGGAATCCAGCCTGTCAGCTGGCACACCTTGACGTGGATATTCATCAATGTCGGCACTGGTACGTCACTGCCGCTGTTGGGCACATCTACGAAACAGCGCGAGCCGAGGGAGAGGTCAAGCGACGACTTCGCGAGCTGATTGAGTACATGAAATGGCGACAAGGATGGCAAACTCTCGAGTGCTACGAGCATTACTTTGACGTCACCCGTCATGCAGAAATTCAGGATGCGGTTCATCAGAAGCTGGATGAAGCGCTCAAACTGGGATTAGCGGAGCGCCGCAAACCAACCACACGAAGCCAAAAAGCGCCTCCTGATCCGACCTCACGACCGCTTGCCCACCTTCTTGAGCGTGACCCTGATTTTGACTTTCTTTGCAGCATGGGAGGGCACACCCATGCCACGTAAGAACCCATCACAGACCTGGGCTGATTTAGAGGAGAAAATCGTCCCTCAAGTTTTGCATGCTCCAAAGACCGGTGGTGATCCTGAAAGCAGAGAGGGGAGACCGGCTGTTCATGAACGTGTCGTGATGTATCTGTACTACCATGTGTCAGGCAAACCGTGGATGAATCATCTGGCTCTTGTGGCTGCTGTTTTGACTGCACGCCAGCGTGATGTAAATACCGTCAGATGCGTCTTGACCATTCTGCACATGCGCTTTACCGAGTTGTTTTCCGCACTCCAGATGGAAACCATGAGCGAGTGGGATGCAGATACCCATATGCGGGCCTACCTCCTTGGGGAAATTCTTCCAGAAGCTTCTGACGCAACTCGAGCGCGCTTCTGGAAAGAGTACAACGCAGCCTCAACGCAGTTGCAATCCTGGCTCCAGTCTCTTCCTGCCGACAAAAGGCTGCGCTACCAACCTTTCGTCTTGCCTCCGGTGGCTCCGTGGGTCGTTGAAGGGCTAACGAAAAGAGATGAGGTAGAACAACAGCAGCACCAACACCGCAAAACTGAGACCGATGCGGTTGTACCTCGATTCAGTGCGCTCCGGGTCGAGGCCCATTTCCGCTTCAACAAAATGCTTCGTCTGTATCAAGCCTACCAGCAGGCGCTGCGGAAAGTGGAATCAGACCGTTCTAACCTTCCGCTCGATTTTTCCTATGACGAAGGCGATCCTCCGCAAGAGCGATTTCATTTTCGTATTTGGGACCGCCGGACATTTATCCTTGATCACGCTCCTCTGTACACTCGTACACCCGTGATGTGGGCACAAAAGGGGATACAAACCTGCTCTAAGGAGCGCAACACCCTGTTTCTTGAGTTTGTGAAAGCAGAGCGGCTGGTGGGAGAGGCACCACCAGAAGGGTTGTGGTTTCCTGAGCTCCTTCAGATGGGGATACTTGGACAGAAGCCACGTCAAGGCTCCGAACAGCAACTGGAAGCCAAGAGAACCTGGTTAAAAGCCTGGGGATATCTCGAACAGGAAACCAAGGGTAATCTCACCCCTTTTTGGACACTAGTTCCAGGGCTGCTCACCTGGTCTCTTGCGGAATCGCAATTCATGTTCACGGCTCAGCAAAAAACAGAGGGTGCCCTCGTGCCGGTTGAAGCACTGTCTGCTGCTGCACACTTCGGCGTATTAGCGGTAGATCTGTTTACGACCACCGGAATGAGGTCGAACGAGGCGATGCAAGTACGACTCAGCCCAGACTGCTTCACGCGGCTCATCATGAACGCGCCACCAGGAGCCAAAGACCAGACTCCCCGGATTCGATTTGCCTTTCGGCTCATTCCCAAAGGCGAGCGTACGGACACGCCGCAGAACTACTTCATCGGCGAGGAAACCAAGCGATTGTTAGTCAAAGTGGCACGTATGCTCGCTGATGTGTATGGGTTGCACCCAGGCGAAGCACTTCCAATGGTTCCTTTTGATCCCAATCATGGAAGGGCCCACCGATTTGGTGAAGCAGGATATCTCTTTCAATACAACCGACAACATCTTCCTGATGAAGCCATTTCTGCCTGTATGAGATTTTTGTTGCATGGAATGGTCTTTCAGACTCGTGAGGGCAAACGCGTCATTTTGAAACCGCATCTCCTTCGCCACTCCTTCGCAACGCACGCCGTTCAGGTCGAGAAGATCCCCATCGACATTGTGGGAGAATGGCTCAAGCAGAAGAATCTGGACGTGACCGATTACTACAGCCACCCAACGGAAAGCATGGTGGCCGAGGCAGTTGACCGCTATCTTGCTAGAGTTGCCGTCTCCATTCATGTCGGAAAAGCGGTTCAGCGCTCTGCTCAAGAGTTACAGCAGCTCTACGCACAGGCCAGGGGCAAGGTGGGAACACTAGCTGAGGTGATTGGCGGCCAGTGTGTGAGCCACGGTTTTTGTGCAGCAAAGTTTGCCTGTGTGGGCTGTCCAGGCAAGGTGCCAGAGCCGGCGAAGCGGTTGCAACTAGAAAAACACAAAGTCTGGGCCTTACAACAGGTGACATATGCCGCTGAAGAAGGACTCCTTCCAGAGGCAGAACGCATGCGACAACTGGCCCGTGATTGCGAAACAGAGTTACAGGAGATTGAAGCCATTGAAACGTACCAAAAAGACGAGAAGCGAGCCGTCCATATCCACATCGAAGCGAGAGAATGATGCTCCTTTGTGGCTTCAGGAGCAGGTCTACGCGCCAAAGAAACAACGAACGATTGATCTGGTCAAACGAAGTATCGAGGGCTTACTGAAAGAGGGTCAAGCCATCTCGCTCGCCTCCATTGCCGCCATCTCAAAAATCATTGACGCTACAGGACAGGGCGTATCAGAGAGTGCAGTGTTGAACAACGAAGAGGCCAGGTCGCTCTATGAGCAGCATCGCACCTGGAAAGGTCCGTTGAGACGCTCTCCAAACACTACAAAAAAGGTGAGGGCAACGCAGATTTCAACAAAAGCAGATCGTGACCAGGAACAAGCACGTCAACGGTATCTGCGCTTCAACAAAGCAGAATTAGTAGATCGGCTCCTGGCAGCAGAGTATGCCTATGCCGAGCAAGAGCAACGTTGGCTCTCCCAACAAGATGAAACCTTCACATGGCGACTACGAGCAGAAGCTGCTGAGGCCCGTCTCAACGCTCTCCCCAGGCATGCCATCCAGACGAGCAAGTAGTCTCGGGGATTTTCCAAAAGCTTCCTCTGCATTGACGATACAAACTACCATTTCATATCACCGAAGTAGGCGGGAAGGGAGACGGTACATGTGTGACTAGAAGCATAAAATGGCGCTGAAAAAAAGCATATCCTGGCGCAATGAAGAATAATTTGTCGCACTCAGATGCTCAAATGTTTTCGGGCAAAGGCCATTGAATTTACCATAATGTGTCCGAAAGTTGTCGAAGAAGCATAATTTGCCAACGAGTCGTACTTGCACCTGACACGAGAGAAGCTTGTAGTGCGCGACGAAGTAACAGCCTTTCGAGAAAGGCATGCCAAGACTCTTTTCCTGGGACGCAATTTGAAGCAAAAAGGGTCGCGAAGCGCCACATTATGGTATTAGTCACAACATGTTTTGTCATTAATGGTCAAAACATCGCGGCAAGCTTATGCTTCACCCGCTGATCGGCACTTTATACTTCACAAGTGGATTTCGAGTCGCATATTTCTCGACTTTGCGTTGCCACGATTAAGGGGTTAGCGTGAACGTCCCACCTGTTTGACTCAGGGACTTGAGAGTACACAACCTCTCTTTTGGTGCGCTGATCATGAGGATGGAATATAATTGGATCAATGCCGAAGAGAAAAAACAACAACAAGAAGCGTGTGAGGAGACACTATATGACAAACCAGGAACAACTTGGCATCCTCAAAGAACAAGGGGTAAAGGCGTGGAACCAGTGGAGGGAGGAGCATCCAGAGATACATCCCGACTTCACTGAAGCTGACCTCCGTGAAGCCTACCTCAGGAATGCCAACCTAGAGGGAGCCGACCTCACTGGAGCTGACCTCCGTGAAGCCTACCTCAGGAGAGCTGACCTCAGGGGAGCCGACCTCAAGGATGCCAACCTGGAGGGAGCCAATCTCAGGAGAGCTATCCTCAGGGGAGCCAACCTGGAGGGAACCAACACCAACCTCAGGAGAACTAACCTCAGTATGGCCGACCTGGAGGGAACCAACACCAACCTCAGGAGAACTAACCTCAGGAGAACTAACCTCAGCGAGGCCATCATCAGGAATGCCCACCTGGAGGGAGCCGACCTCACCGGAGCCAATCTGGAGGGAGCCGACCTCACCGGAGCTGACCTCACCGGGGCCAATCTCAGCGGGGCTGTATTAGTGGAAACCACTCTCAGAGGAGCCAACTTGACCCGGTGCGTCGTATATGGGATTTCGGTCTGGAATGCGCATCTGGAAGGCATCACACAGGACAACTTAGTCATCACTCCTGAAAGGGAGCAAATCATCACTGTTGATAATCTTGAGGTTGCTCAGTTCATTTATTTGTTGCTGAACAACCCGAAAATTCGTGATGTCATTGATACCATTGGGCAAAAGGGCGTGCTCATCTTAGGGCGCTTTACGCCTGAACGCAAAGCCGTCCTGGATGCGATACGGGAGAAACTGCGCAGCCTCAATTTTCTGCCCATTGTCTTTGATTTCGAGCGTCCCACCACCCAAGACTTTACAGAAACGATTATGACGCTTGCCGGCTTGTCCTGCTTTATCATTGCCGATATCACCAATCCCAAGTCCAGTCCGCTGGAGTTACAGGCCACTGTTCCTAACTACATGACCCCCTTTGTGCCGATCATTCAGGAAGGTGAGCAGCCCTTTGCCATGTTTACCGATTTGCAGAATAGGTATCGCGATTGGGTCCTGGATACGCTCCTTTACGATACGCCCTCGAACCTCGTCAACGTCTTAGAGCGAGCCATCGTGAAACCCGCTTTAGAACGGCAAGCTGAATTACTACTTATCAAAGCTCAGGGTTTGCGAACAAGGCACATCAAAGACTATTCGTAGTGGTAGTTCCAGAACCAGTGAATAGAGAGTTGGTGGGAAGCGCACTCAGTGCTAAGAAGCAGGCTGTGAAGCATTTATTGGCTCTGGCACGCATTTGGTGATGGATGAGCTTGCAAGCCGTGATAGAATAAAGGACCAAACAGAAAACCCATCACCAATCATCCCTGGAGTCCCTCAAACCCGTGTCTTACTCATCACTACTTGGTCTTCCTGCTGGATTGCAGGTGCTCTCTTTTGATCTTGTGAACAATGTGCTGATTATGCAGGTCGCTTCAACCGCTGCTGAGTCAGCTTGTCCAGGCTGTCAGTGTCCCACGTCGCGCATTCACAGCCACTATACCCGAAAAGCGGCTGATCTGGCATGTGGAGGCCATCAGGTGCAGCTGATCCTGCACGTGCGCAAATTCTTTTGTACGAATCGGGAGTGTCCACGGAAAATCTTTGCGGAACGGCTCACGGCTTTTCTGCAACCATGGGCACGTCTGACCACCCGACTGGGTCAGCAGATCGAAGCCATTGGCTTGGCCTCGTGCGGACGCTTGGGAGCACGCCTGGGGTCTCGTCTGAGGATAGAGATCTCGCGGACGAGTATCTTGCGGCGAGTCATGAAGCTTAGCACCCCAGAGACAGACAAGGTGGTGCATCTGGGTGTGGACGACTTCTCGTTCCGCCGTGGCAGAACCTTTGGCACCGTGCTGGTGGATCTGCAACGGCATCAGATCCTTGACCCGCGACGCCTGACCGGCACAAGGACACTGCAGCGGCTTGGATGAAAATGCATCCGGAAATCACCCATGTCAGCCGCGATCGCGGCAAAGACTATGCTGCCGCAGCCAAAGAAGGCGCTCCGCAAGCGATTCAGGTCGCAGACCGCTATCATAGCGGGCAAAATCTGGCAGAGGCGGTCCAACTCTTGCTCGCACGGATTCTTACCGAACTGAAGCAGGCACAGGATGAGCAGACAGGTGAGCCTCGACAGCCGATGCAAGCGTCTCTTCCGATGACCCAGTGGCGTCCGACGCCAGGAAAGCACGTCCAACAGGCGGTTGGCAGGAGGCGAGCCGAGCGAGAGGATCGCTATCAGCAGGTCGCACAGTTGCGTGGGCAAGGGCTCACATCCCAGCAGATTGCCACTCGGATGTCGATGCATGAGCGCACGGTACGACATTGGCTTCAGCGCAAAACGGCTCCAGATGTCAGGCCGAGACGAAAGTATGCCAGCGATTTTGATCCGTACGCCCCCTATGTCCTGCAGCGCTGGCAATCCGGCTGCCGCAATGTTGCTGTTAAGAGGGATTTTGCAAAATCCCTCTTAACGAGCATTATGAGGGGTTAGCCGCTCGATTCCTTTGAGATTACAAAGAGCAACGAGCGGATATCCCTCATAAGGTTGCAATTGTGGCGTGAAATAGCCGCCCAGGGCTATCCTGGCTCCTGCCGCATGGTCTACCGCTTCCTGGAAACGCTCAAAACGGCTGAAACGGTGACAGCAGAGGGAACCCATCGTTTACCTCACTACACCTCCAAGAGTGCACGCTGGCTCTTCATGCGTCGTCCCGCTGATCTAGAAGACATTGAACAAGAAGACCTCGCTGCCTTTCGTCGGCTCAATCCCTCACTCGACACAGCTTATGGGCTGGTACAAGACTTTTTGCAGATGATGCGCAAGCGAGAAGGAGACCGCCTGGATGACTGGCTCAGACGAGTCCATGAGAGTCAGTTGCCAGAGTTGCAAAGCTTCGCCCATGGAGTCGAGGAAGATTATGAGGCGGTCAAAGCGGGATTAACCCTCGCGCTCAACAATGGTCAGGTCGAGGGCCAGGTCACGAAAATCAAACTGATCAAGCGCATGATGTATGGCCGTGCGGCATTTCCGTTGCTGCGTCAGCGGGTCTTACATGCCCTCTAACAAGATCTCATGACCAGAAGAACTTCTTACGACACAACGAGGCGGTGTGAGCTTTAGCACCCTTGAGAGAAGGGGAAATGCTGCTCTTCGATCCCACCTCTTCCTGGTTTTTCAAGTCCCTCAATTCAAGGATCCTTTCCCAGGATGCGATGTTTGATGAACATGCTTGTGTGAGCTCTGGCCGAAGCTCTTCTTTTCTCTTACTGAAGAGCTTTCACCAAATGCGTGCCAGAGCCATTTATTGGCCGTTTTGCAGCATATAGGAGACAGAAAGTCGGCAAAAAACTTTTATCGCTCTCACGGAAAGGGAAGGAAAACTTATGGACAGCTTATGCTTCACAGATCATACTCGCGGTCAGGATATCCTGCATATCTTCTCAAGCAAGCAAACGGTAGAGCTGCTCCTGATCGAAACGTGTGGCCAGGATATGCTTCGCGAAAAGTTCCAATTTATGGGTAAAATCACACGATTTATCCTGATTCCATCCATAGAATTCCCAAATTTACAATAAGACAGCAACACAGGCTCAGCAAAAATGCTTTGGCTGTACCGGTGCCCGTTTCTGAATGGTCTGGGTTTTCCCTCTCCGGGCAGGGGCTGCCCCTGGGCGGCTACGTGATGTACTGTGTGCTGTACTCTAGAATAGGCAAGGGAAGGACTGGAGCGAGCGTCGGCGAACCGTTGAAGATGGCGAGGGTGTTGACCCGGTGATCGACCCAAGGGTCTACGAGATGGGGAATATAGAGGTGCCAGAAACGTGGGGTAGCGCGCCTGTAGCTGCCCTTAGCGAATCGCTGGTTCTCTTATCTGTAAATGTATTGATTCGATGACACAGTTTTTTGACCATTATCTGACGTACGCACAACACTTGTTCCTAAAGTGAAAGGGGCTGAATCAGCCTGTGAAGGTCTTTGCGTGATCGATAAAAGAGAAAGCTGTGTGGGCATTACGTCAGATAATAGTAAAAATTTACTGCCATCAAATCAAAACATTTACAGCATATACAAGTCGTTTTGGTCAGGTTATGGGTGAAATTTCACTCAGATAATTGTACAGAAATTACCTCACTGAATTTTGTGATTTACAGACTGCGCAGGTCTGTTAGTAACTTTTGGCTCATCTTTTGACTCCTGAAAACAACTGGGATAGCGACCACTCACATTCCCAGCGGCGCTGCGGACCAGCCGCGATGGAGGGGAAGAACGGATCTGAGAGAGAGATGCTTTCGCTTGCTCGGAAAGAGCGAGCTTCTGACACCACATTTCAAAGGCATTCTGGCTTAACATAGGTGTTGCTTCCTTTCGTCAAAAGATTTGCAGAAATCTATGTGACATGACGAGAAGGAAAAGTAAGCATCACCAGATGAGGACTTTCAGACAATCTTTGCTTCTGCAACTGCGTTCTGAGACACGAGGGAGTGACATCATGCCTTCAAGCAGCGCCAAACTATGCTTTCCTACGCCAAACTATGACTCCCAAATACGCCAATCTTTGGTTCTGGTCACAAGATCATTTATGCACGATCTGGCCAGCGCTTTGGCGGCTGCTTTTGTGCCTGTTCGGGGCTCCTAGAGGCATCCGAACAGGCAGTTTGTGGTGATAGACCTACCCTCAGTTTGTGCAGGGCGACAGATGATACTTACTCCACCAGAGGAGGTGGTGGTGGAGGTGGTGGCCTGGATAGGGGAGGAACAGTGCCTTCACCTTCTGTTGTGTTGGTATCATATGGCTCACGAGGGCCTTCTTCAGGTAGTTCTATATCTAGAAATTCTTTCAGAGCCCTATCAGGGTCGTAGTTATAAGGCAGGGGGACCCCGCCGCCTGGATCAGAGTCAATTTGATCTGTTGTTGGCCAAAGCGGCTCCTGATCGGAAGGTTGTTGATTCGGCTCCTGAATGGATTGATTTGGTTCCGGTGCCTGAATGGATTGATTTGGCTCCGGTGATGGTGCAGGCGACTGGTCAGGTGCTTGGCCGGTCCCTCTGCTACCATCTGGCCGCGACATATTCGGCTCCTGATCGGAAGGTTGTTGATTTGGCTCCGGTGATGGTGCAGGCGACTGGTCAGGTGCTTGGCCGGTCCCTCTGCTACCATCTGGCCGCGACATATTCGGCTCCTGATCGGTTGCCCGCCGATCAGAGGAGTGCGATTGGTTCTGCTCGGCTGCAGACGTCTCTGGCTGCTTAGCTGTTTGATCAGTCTCAGGGGCGGCGCTACCAGGGCTGGAGTCTATTCCTGGTCCTGTCGATGGGGTGTAGTTGTCAGGAGATTTGTTTGGTGAGGAGCCTGAGTTATCGGTTGCCCGCCGATCAGAGGAGTGTGGTTGGCTCTGGTCGGAGGCAGGTGCCTCGGACTGAGATGGAGAAACGTAATCACTCATTTAATTGTCCTTTCATCTATTTGCTTTTTCACTTGTCCATCAGAATCTCTTAGGAGAGCCAAGTTTCGAATTACGACACTCCGTCACATGATGCTTTACGCCCGTAGGGAGTCGTTGTGGGCACCCTCTGTATTGTTCAGAAGAGCAAAAGCGGCCTCCTGAGCCAGCCAGTACGGTGTCTCACTTCGATTTTTTTGCCCAGACGTGGTGCCCAACGACGTCAACGATGATACGGCGAGGCGTCTCGAATTACCTGTTCTTTGGTCTTCACGTCAAAATGTAATTGTTCCACTTTGGCGTTACCCCCCCCCCAACTTCGTTACCCCTCCCAACTTGCGGGGGAGCCGTTGCCTGCCGATCAGAACGATGTGATTGGCTCGGCTCACCTGAGGACTCCTCACGCGGTTGTTGCGGGGTATCGACAGTTGCCTGCCGGTCAGAGAAGTGGGCGAGGACTCCTCACGCGGTTGTTGCGGGGTATCGGCAGTTGCCTGCCGGTCAGAGAAGTGGGCCTGGCTCTGGTTGGAGACAGGTGCCTCGGGCTGAGGTGTCGGGACGTCATCACTCATGAGTGAGCCTCCTTGAGCAACCTCTCGAGCATGATCCTCACTGTCCTGGGCGTTCTCTCGGGATCGTTGACCAGCATCTGTTGGGCAAAACAGAGGCCGACACGCCGCTGAGCATCACTTGCCTGCCCTTCTGGATATTCGATCAGTTCATAGGCCGCATCTTGACAGATCTCCCAGGTTTCCGTCATGCGATCATTGTGGTGATCTCTATCGGTGCTATACGCCCTCTGCCACCCCTCGCGTAAGTTCCCCCGTGCGACCAGATCGCTCACCGCGTGGCGGTACAGGCACACGGGCGGTTTCTGTTGACAGACCTCGCCGCAGATAGGAAAGGGGTTGTACAGACGGGCGTGGAGCCTGGTGGCCTCCTGCTGAAAGGCTTTGCGCCCAGGTCCCGGATCCACCTGGGTCACTTTGTCCAGCACGATCTGGCACACCTTCCCGGCGAAGGTTTGCGTCTGCGTGTACGACCACCCAGCCTGCGCTCCGCGCCGCCCTGCGTACCAATGCGAGGCACGGATCAAGACACAACGCAACAGCTCCTTCCAGCTGCTCGTTGGCGGTCGTTTAGCCTGGATCACGAGCAAGAGCTCTCCCCACATCCGATCAAGCGCATTCGTCTCTTCGGTCGTTGACAAGATGATGCGGGCGAAGGTCCGCTGAAAGCCCTCATCTTCGACCAGGTCTCGTGCCATCTGACACGCATTCCCCTGGTTGGAACAGGTCTCCCGACAGCTTGGAAAGGAGAGGAAGAGCGAGCGGGTGACCTGAGACGTCTCTAAGGCGGTCATGTGCTCAGCGACTTGAGCATGAGTAGGCGTCCCCTGTCCGGCCTGGTTCTTCGCCGGAGGGATTTGTACCAGGACGGAGGCATCATCCCCTTCACTGAACACGGCAGCCTGGCCCACCGTCAGCGTGGCAAGCGCATTGCTTTGCCGCTCGTTCATGACCATGGTCCCCGCCAGCACGTTGCGGTCATCCTCAGCGAGGACACGATGCACGATTTTGAGATTCGTGTTTTTGATCACGTCAGGCGCCAGCTTGACCGGCACCTGATCGGCCACAAGCACGCTCTGCCCGTAGGCGCGAATTTCCGAGAGCAGATTGGCGAACGCTTCGACGGCTTTGCCTCGTGGATCAGCTTCTTCCTCACCTCGACGCGGCCCGACATTCGCCAGTAATCGATGCGCCTCCTCGATCACCAGGACATGTTGCAGGGCATCCACCTGTCCTTGCGCACGCCGGTACTCCACCAGGCGGATCAGCAAGAGCCCCATCAGAAACGCCCGGTCGTCATCATCGCCCATGCCTTCGAGCTCCAGAACGGTGGGGTATTCCAGGAGCCATTTCATGGGCAGGGAACGCTGCACATCGAGCATCCGCCCTTTCCCTCCAACACGCAGTCCGTTGAGACGCGTATGCAGGGCGGCGCGCAGGTCCCCGCTGATTCTCTCTTCGTATGCCAACAGGTCGATGACTTCATCCACTTTCGCGACCAGATCCGTGAGGGTAGGGTAGGCATCGGCTCCCTCTGATGCGCCGTCCAGACGGGTGTTGCGATTGCTGGTGATGTCCCAGCCGCGGTCTTGGTACACGCGGTAGAGACATTGTTCGATAATCTGGGGCAAAGGGGTCCACATGCCAAAGCTCGCGCTAAAGACCGAACGCAACAGATCGAGATGCACACTCACCGGCGTTCCTGGCAGCACCTCGAACGGATTGAGCCGGAACGGAGCAATCGTCTCATTGCCGAGGGTAAAGATGCGCAGGCAACCAGCCAGATTGGGGTCATGGAGCAACGCGCGATACTCGGTCTTGGCAGGCTCAATCACCAGAAACGGGAGACCCGACCCGGCAACTTGCTTGAGGAGATGGAAAATGGTGTTGGTCTTGCCAGCGCCAGTGACACCGGCAATGAAGGCATGGCGCGTGAAGGCTTTGGCGCTCACCTGATAGTCGGTCTGCGTGGTGGATGTCCGCTGGATCACCTTCCCAAGCGAGAACATCGGACGCTCCTTAACCGCTTGAGGGACAACATCAAAGTCGGGCACCACCTTGACGGTAAAGCCGCTTGTCTCCAACTGGGGGAGGTGGATGTACGCCGCCAATTGCGAGGAAGTGAGTAACGTTTGGTACTGAAAGGGGTGCCGATAGAAGCCTTGTGCAGGCGGTGGCGGTCCCTCCATCTCCGGCAAGGCCCAATTGGTCGCAAGACCACCAGCGTCAATGTTGGTATCTCGACTGTCCCAGATACGAACCGGATCGAGAAGAGACTGGTCGCCTGAAAAGATGCCCCGCCAGAGGCTGGCCAGGCGATAGTAGCTGGTGTGATCGCCCAGCAGATAGACGCCTGTGCGCCAGGCCCCAAGTGCCTGACCCTGCGTGAGCGTAGTGAGTACGATCTTCAGGAGTTCGGTGTAGTGCTGGGCCAACGGACTCGGGGCCCCTGCGGTTGGGTAGGCCGCCTGGATGGACCGGGCCTCATTGATGACACTGTGGCGCAGGCTGCTGATCACGCGCTCGCCCACTGGTTCGGCTAAGACCAGGAACGCCCAGGATTCACCGGAGAGGGCACGGATCAGCCGGTCGAGGGGCAGCGCGCTGTCGAGCGGATCGGGTGGTTTGGCGGTCGGGATCCCGAGAGCAAAGCCTGACAGCGGCCACGTAGAGAGCTCTCCATTGGCGGGAACAAGGTCGACGGATGGGTGGAGACTCATGAGGACCCTGTTCAGGATGGTTTGCCTCTCGTTGAGCGTCGTCTCTGAAGCGTTCTCCTTGTTGAGGGGGGACCAGATCCCCAGATGTACGGCGACGCCATCGGGCTTGCTGCAAACGAAGAAAGCCACACGGATTTTGTAGCCGTAGAGTCCGCTCAGCAGATCCTCACTCAGCAGTCGCACCGGTTGTCCGTTGCCAGGTGGGTGCGGTTGCCCCGCTGCTGGCAGCGGGGCTTTTTCCATGCGCCCTATCCCAGAGATACGTACGAGGCGACGCAGTGCAGGGGGCGCACTCGTTTGCGTTGCATTGGCGGACAAGGCGACTGGAGTCAAACCAACGCGCTGCAAGTAGTCCAGGCTGGCGGTAGAGAAGGTTTCAGATGGCATAATATACCTCATAGAATAAGGGGAGGAAACGGATAACGCATAGATTCCTCCAGTCTCTCATTGCTTCCACATATTGAGAACGCTGCTCATGGAGAAGGCAATTTTTTCAAAGAAACAACCTATACGTGATTATAGATGGCTGCCTCTCAGTAGGCATACTACTGGGGCTGTAAGCTATCTATCCTCCAGCCGTTCGTACCGTCTTGACGCAACGTGATCTGATAGGTCTGCGTCGCATTAGTGCGAACTTCGTGCGTTGAAAGCGTTGTCGTTGCCTGATTACCAGTGATGTGAATAACATCAGGAACGCAGGCATCTATAAATTTGCCCGACCACATTTGTATGAACTGTGTAGATGAAACTTCACCTTTCAGCCTGTCAGAGAATTGATTATAGCCGTCCTGGTATGCTCTGCTTTGGATATCACTACAGTAACTAGTAAGCACCTGTTCGGGAGAATTATTCATTCCCAGGCCAGCTCTACCTCCAATAACTCCGTGCGATACTAAAACGATTAATACTACCACGGCAGCGATAATGAGGGGGACAACCATGAACGCAACGAAACAACCGGTCATTGTGGCGCGCTTCGCCTGAACCACTGCACCCGTGGTGGCGTTGTCCGTTCGCGTGGCTCGAAGCAGTCCCCCCTCCCACGTGCCAGACACCCTCACCTGGTCGCCCTCGTTGAGAAAGCCGGTCATCGAGTAACCACGCATCTCCACTGGCACCGGCTGCAAGCGACTGCCATCCCGATCATAGCGCTCCACACGGAACGTCAATATCTGCTCAGCACTGTTCGCTCCTTGTTCTTGACGGTGCTGGATGTTGTGCGCCTCGCCTACGATGCTGTCTTTCTGGCCCGGCTGGAGCGGACTCATCGACCTGGGGGAGGTGGAAGAGGGGTGTTGGCTGAGGGGGGTATCCGGCTGCCAGCCAACCCCACCGGGTCCTGTATGGCCGGGACCCGGTGGGTGTTGCGGGTGCATGGCTGACCGTTGTGGTGGTGACGGCGTGTTGAATGCCTGATCCCCTTGTGGGAGAGTCGCCCCGCATTTGCTACAGAAGCGTACATTCTGGCGGTTCTGGTAACCGCAGGAAGGACACTGCATAGTTTTCTCCGATCTCTGAGCGCCTTTCGCACTCCTGAGAACGCGACGTCTGTGCCTGATCCCCAAGAGGGAAAGAGCACTATTTACCTGCAAACAACCTCAACCGCATGCGTGTGAAGCGTCTCTCTCCGCTTTTGATAGCGCCTCGTGGTCCGTGGGTCCTTATGTCTCGCTGCCTCCTGGACCAGTGCCAGATCTGTCCCACCCTCAAAAGCTAGCGTGATGAATGAAGCTCGCATGCCTTGCGGAGAGATCATGATGCCAATAGCTTTGGCCCGTGCCTTCACAATCCGTTCAATTTGATTCCCGCTCATCGGCTTCTCCTGGGGATGATCCCCTTTGCGGAAACTGACAAAAAGAGGAGCCTGTGACCCAACCTGCATCCGTCCTGTCGCTTCCAGATAGTCGTCAATCGCCTGGCACACCTCTCCTGGCAGTTTGGCAAAACCACGTTGATCCCCTTTGCCATGTCGGATGATCACGACGTGGGAGCCTTGCTCCATCGCCAGATCGCCGAGGGTCAGCGCTGCTGCTTCCGAGCGACGGATGCCGGTCCGTAACAGCAGCAGGATGAGGGCATAGTCCCGTTTGCCCAGAGCGGGGCGTTGGTCAATCGCATCGAGTAACGCTCGGGCTTCCTCTCGCTTTAAGACGCGATGAGGACTTTCATCGTCACCAGCCTGAAAACCGCGCATACCCTCGGCAGGATTCTTTGCCAGCACCTGGCGCTGCACCGCTTCACCAAGCAGACGCCGCGCCACGGCCCACATACGAGCGGCGGTCGCTTTGGCGTACGTTTCAGCAAGATGAGCACGATAAGCGACGAGAGCATCAGGCGAGAGCGTCTGGAGCGTCAGACCATGATCAGCCATCCAGAAGGCAAAATGCTTGCTATCATACCGATAGGTTTTGCGTGAAGTCGGGGCTAATTGTCCGGCCACGTTATGCATGGTCGCCCAGAGATCAGGGTCACCCGCTCCCTGAGATACCTGGAGAGCTCGCGTGGGTTGAATCACTGGCCTTGCCTCTTCTGGTCATTGACCCGCTAGAAAATGGTCGAAGGAGAGGTACGAAAGGGACATTTACCACCTCTATTCTACCAGAAAAACGCTGCTCTTTCTACCTTTTTGTGTAGCAATTTCTCCTTTGCTTGCTTTGTCTGTAGGGAGGAATAGTTACACCTGTCTTGCGCTTCTCGCCTGGCTTGCTATAATGCCCCTCGTGAGCCTGGCTCAAAGAGCTATGAGGAGGAGTTATATGAAACGACAATGGACCAACGAAGAATTGCTCGAACACTGGACGCTTTCGTCCAAAGAACTTGACCTGATCGGCGACAGCAAGACCGATCACAATCTGCTCGGCGCGGCTGTCCTGTTGAAGTATTTCCACTATGAGGGACGCTTTCCCATACACAAGCAGGATGTTCCCCCCATCGTCATCGTGCATCTGGCCCAGCAGTTGGGAGTGACGCCTGAAAAGATCATTCCTTACGACTGGGAAGGACGCACGATCAAGGCGCATCGCGCAGCCATCCGCACGTTTCTCGAGGTTCATGAGGCCACGCTCGCCGATGAAGAGAAGGTGGTCGAATGGCTCTGCCAACAGGTGCTGGCAGAGCAACGGCAGGAGGAAGCCCTCGTCGCCTCGGTGTATGCGCATTGTAAAGACGGGCGTATCGAACCACCGACACCTGACCGGGTGCGCCGTCTCGTGCATACGGCGATCCACCGCTTTGATGAACGGCTCTGCACCACCATCATGCAGCAGCTCTCTCTGGCCCACGAATTGCGCAACGAGCTGTGACCGGTAGCCAATCGGCGTAGAAATATGCCTCCTTGAAGAGAAAGCGTACAACCATTCTCAACAAGGAGGAAAGCATGACCAGTATCGCCGACACTGTGGTAAAAATCCAGACGACTTCGGAGTCCAACCCCTCGACCCCTTCCTGGTTTGGCGAAGTCGTGGTAATCAGCAAATACCTTCAGAAGCACCAAGTTCTCAGCAAGATCAATGAGCAGGTGCACTTTGCGCGGAAGCGTTTTGGCCGCTATGAGGTGATCGATTTTCTCGCGGTGCTTTTCGGCTACGCGATCAGTGGCGAGCGCACCCTGGAGGAGTTCTACCAGCGACTCCAACCGTTTGCCGTCCCGTTCATGGCCTTGTTTGAGCGGGATCGGTTGCCCTCGCGTTCGGCGCTCTCGCGCTTTTTAGCACAGCTTTCTGAGGCACCTATTGAAGCACTGCGCACGCTCTTTCTCGATGATTTGCTCGCTCGCCCCCTCACCCACGGCAAGCAAACCGGAGGACTGGTGGATCGAGCAGGGAACACCTGGGTCGTCTTTGATATTGATGGCACACGGGAAGCCGCACGCCAACGCGCCTTGCCCCAGACCGACGATCTGCCCCCCGCTTTTCGCCGATTGGATGAGGTCTGTGCGCCTGGCTACACTGGCCGCAAGCGCGGGGAAGTGGTCAGGACACGCACAACGGTGTTACAGGCGCATAGTTCTCAGTGGCTCGGCAGTTTCGGAAATCGGGGCAATGGAAAGTCACGAGAGGAACTGCGCAAGAGTCTCGCCGCCATTGGCCGGTATCTGGCAACCCACCACCTTCCGCAAGAACGCACGTTGCTGCGGCTCGATGGGCAATATGGCACAGGAGCCGTGCTTTCCGATGTGGCTGGCTTCGCGTTTGTGACCCGCGGCAAAGCCTATCGCCTGCTCAATCATCCGCTGATTCAGGCGCGCTTGCACTTGCCCCCCGATCATTTCCAACAGCGTCCCGAAAGCCAGCTGGTGCGCAGCCTTTACGATTGTCCCGACATCCCGGTGGGACCCGAGGGGATGGCCTGCCGCGTGGTCGTGGCCACCCATCAGGCTTCGAAGAAGAAGAGTCCTGTTGGAGTCACACGCGCAGGGGTGGTGTACGAACTGTTTTTCACGAACCTGCCGCAACACGCCTTTACTGCCCGTGATGTGATCGAGTTGTACCTGCATCGTGGAGCCTTTGAGCCTGCGCTCTCAGATGAAGACCAGGAGATCGATCCCGACCGATGGTGCAGTCATTCAGCCTGGGGACAGGAGTGCTGGCAACTGGTATCCCAATGGGTGTGGAACCTCCGCCTGGAACTGGGGCATCAGCTTCATCCTGACCCAGTGCGCATTACCGAATTTGCTCCTGCCCTTCCACAGCAGGCCGAGCACGATCCTACGCACCCAGCCTCAGCCGCTGCACCCGCATCGGGATATGCTCCACTCGCCACGGCCACCTCCTGGAAAGCTGGCCGCTTCACAGGACAAGACTTTCCTTTCCAGCCCGATGGGACGCTGCGCTGTCCAGCAAACCAGAAGCTGATCCCGCATGAACAGCGCCGAGAAGCCGATGGGAGCCTACGCATCGTGTATGGAGCCAGTATCCGCAGTTGTCGTCCCTGTCCGCTCCGAGAACAGTGCCAATGGAATGGGAACGAAACGCGCAAGCCTCGCCAGGTGAGCGTCCTCCTGCATCCTTTACAGGCGGGTTCTGCTCCTCTTCTCTGGCGGGATTGGAGTCGCCGGGTCCATCGCCGGGCGTGCATCCAACTCCTTCGTCATCAACGCGTGGACCTCCAGATGCCGCAACGTGTCTCTCCCCACCCAGAGCGAGTACCTGTGCCTCTTTCCCGCCCACAACGGGCTCATACTCGGCTGAGTTGGCCCGAACGGTTGGCCCGCAACGGACGTCCTCCAAACGCGGGTCAGGTCAGCATCAAGCTGTACGGTATCCCTCAGGCGTTCGCGAAGTGGCTGGACTCCCGATCTTCAGCATGAAGCCCTTGCGCAGGCGACGCACGAACGCGAGATCACCGCGCAGGCGCCAATGAGGGGCTTGCCTGCCCTCCCTCTAGAGATCTGCTGGTCCAGGGACATAGCGTGTCTCGCTTGCCCAGTGCTCTGCTGCGGCCATGATGATGTCGCAAACCGGGTCTTTCACCTCGTAGTAGGCATCGAGATCTTCTGGATGCAGGCGAGCGAGTGTCTCCTTCACCTGCGCGTACGCCCCTCGCGCGCGCGGGTCCGCGCGCAGATAGTCCCGGAAAAGCAGGGCGTAGCGCTGATTGGCCCGCTCCGCCTCCCGGATGTGCAGATTGGTCCGCCGCTGACCCTGCGGGGCGCGGAAGAAGAGCTTGCGCCACTCCTGCGGGGGATCGTTGCGTCCCGGTGGCAGATGATCGCTCGTGATGCCTTCCCACAGGGTGTATCCGAGTGGCGCGAGTGCTCGCGCCAAGAGGTCCGCATCCAGGGGTGCCACGGTCACCTGGATATCAATGACATCCTTGGCCGCCAGTCCGGCAACGGCGGTCGAGCCAATGTGATCGATGCGCACGGCCCGTTCTCCTAGGGGTTCCCGTAGCAATGGGACAAAAACCAACGTTAAGCCTTCAGGACTGATGGTTGACGGAGAGGACGGCGTGGTTGCTGCTCAAGTGCAGGCCCCGCCTCGAAATGGTATTTCCCGTAGCGATTAATATGCGCGTACAATGCTGGGGACAAATGCACGAGATCACTCTCTGAGACTGCATGCCCTTTCGCTCGCAAGTTCGCAATCGCATCCATCATATAGATCGTGTTCCAGGTCACTACTGCATTGGTCACCAGATTGAGACAACTGGCTTGATTGGCTTGATCTTCGGGTTGATGCCGTCGAATGTAGCCCTGATTGGCGAAAAAGAGAAACTGCCGGAGGGCATGCAGGGCCTCCCCCTTGTTGAGCTGAGTGTTTATGCGCCGTCGGTAGTCTGGGTTTTCCAGATAGCGCAAGATGAAGAGCGTCTTCACCAGGCGACCATATTCCTGTAAGGCGCGCGCGAGGGCGTTTTGACGAGGATACGCCTGCATGCGACTGAGAAAGAGGGACGCTGTTACCCAGCCTCGTTTGAGCGACCCGGCCACCCGGATCAGATCATCCCAGGCATGCACGATCAGCTCCTGATTGATCGTCCCTTTGAGCAAGGGCTCGATATGCCGGTACGTCTTCGTCCGATCCATGCGGTAGAGCTGCTGCTCCCCCAGGTCGCGAATACGCGGGGCGAACTGCAAGCCGAGCAAATCGAAGAGGGCAAAGAGCATTTCGGTATACCCGGCCGTATCAGTGGCATGTTCGACAATGGGCAGTTCCGTTTCGTTGTCCAGAATTTCATCCAGCACGTAGGTCGCATCGCGGCTGGTGGACGGCGCGACTTTCGAGCCGTACTGCGAGTACTGATCACTCGTCCAGGAAAAGAAGGTCAGCCCTCGGCCCAGACCGAAGTAGCGGGGCAGGGCGGTTGCATTGCGGGTTTTGACCGCCACGGGAAAGCGCTGTCCATCGGAAGAAGAGAGGGTTCCGCCTCCGAAGTTCCGACTGAGTGGTAAGCGATACTGGTAGTTGACGACGGCAGTCACGGCAGGACGGAGCGTCTCTTCGCGCAGGTACCAATTGGTACACCATTCCAGCTGCTCATAGGAGAGGTCAGCCAGCTGGGCCATGGCGGTGATGCCCAGATTGCAGGCTTGTGCCAGGATGGCCGCATAGAGGTGGGTTAATTGCTCATTCGTGCGGGGTTCGCTACCCCCAGCATGCTCCAGGTGGTGGCTAAAATGCGTCCAGCTATCCACTTCGACGAGCAGGTCCGTCAACTCCACCAGCGGCAAACTTTCCTGCACCGCCTGCTGGAGGATGCTGACTCGCTCTGGGGTCTCTTCTGCCCGCAAAGGCGAGACAATCAACTCTCCCTTCTCAATACGCACCTGGCCGTTGCGCGGCAGCCCCTTGTCGAACTGGGACAGGCGTGCCTCCAGTTCCTGCTGTCGCTCCTGGAGACGGGCTTTCGCTTGTTCGGGAACCTGCACCAGCCGACAGGTTTCCGTGCGCATGTTTGCCCATTGATCACGAGGGATGAG
>WNGL01008751.1_pt1 | contig 21152 bp, 17 predicted proteins | sample 5400591 | NCBI WGS metagenome assembly WNGL01 (sample SAMN13153377, study PRJNA577476) | soil metagenome | isolation source: 80 cm soil or saprolite under Garry oak tree replicate 1 | place: USA:California | collected 2016-06-15 | reverse complement strand
CGAGGTGGCTCCGAACGACTATGTGATCGTCCATCCATGGCATTGTGGCACAACGTTTAAACGCTATTACAAAGGCGCCGCGCCATGGACAACACTTCCGCCATTGGAAGACCACACAGTGCATCGCTACGACCTGCTTAAGGCAAAGATGCAAACAAAGGACCCCATCGCGCCGATAATCGACCGGATTACTTCGACGCTTCAATCAGGCCATCGTGTCTGGCTTGTAGGGATACTGCCGGTCACCGAAAACCCGCTTCCGGAAATTCTCCCGGCACCGAATAATCCGTGGGGCTGGTTCGACCCCCCTTACTCGTTCTACTGGGGTGCCCACGTAACTCAATTCCTTTCAGCGCATGGCGAGCGCGCCGGTGTAGTGATGCCTCCATCCACGAATTGCGTCAATCCATTTGAGAACCTGCAGCTTGCAGCGGTGGCCGGATGGAAGCCGTAACGCAAACGACGAATGCATACGAATGGACACACATGTTTACCGAAAGAGAGAAGAGAACCACGGATAACGCGGATGACGCGGATGTTTTAAGAATGACGAATTACAAATGGCCAATGACTAAACTGAATCCGTGATATCCGTTTGATCCGTGGTTATACTCGCTTGCATATTTGACACTCAAATGGATGAGCTTCTCTAAGTTGAACTAAGCGAAATTCTCTTCGCATCATCAGCAATTCAGCGCATGTAACGTTCGCCCGGCGCAATCGCGCCGAACCAGCTTGACGGCGAGTTGCGAAGGACAGATAAGGGAAGTGTGACGAGAGAAAAGATGCGCCTCTTTCTGATTGGAATGCTTTGCGGAGTCATGGTGACGGCCATATTCACGTACCTCTTCGCAATTCCGGCCAACAACTATTACTGGCAAACGGAGATCTGGGAACGCGGTGGCGCAGCGTGGACGTTCGACATGAAAAGCAAAAGCGGCCACATGGGCTGGAAATGGTTGATTGAACCCAAGCCCGCGACGCCGCTTCAAAAGCCAGTTAGCGCGCCGGCATCTAAGGTAAACGCTCATAGCGAGCAGCTGTAGATCAGCGACACGATTTCTCCTGTAGAGGCGCCCGACTGCTCGCGAATCCTTTCGGAGTATCGGCTGCAAGAACCAACATCGCGATGATGCATGCGCCGCCTTCGCTATCCTTTTTCGCGAAGCTACGGCGTGACAAGGAGCCTACGGCGAACCGGGGAGGCGCGCGCGCTCCCCAGAAACAAAAGCGCCCTGCCGGATTTCTGTAGAGGCAGCCGTCTCGGCTGCGACGTCAACGGAAATGCAGACGATACGCCTGCCGCTACAGAAAAGCCCCGCCGGATGCTTCCGGCGGGGCTTTGAAAAACTAAGCTAAACTAAAATAGCCAGCTTCGCGTATCAGTTAAAGATCAAGGTGCCGACGGGATCGACCGTCGTAGGAGTGCCCGTCGTATCGCAGGTGCTGTTTGAATTACACTTTAGGCCGATTTGGGTCTGAAAGATTGTACCATTTGTCCAGCCCGCCACTGTTGCCTGGCCTTCCTTGAACACGGCTGCGCTGCCACCCTTTTGGACTACGATGAACCCGTTTGTGCCGTACGGAATCCCCCCGTTGACGAGTGGCTGGGCATAGTTGTAGTTATGGCTTACGGAAAAAACCGCATTGGACGGAGCCGAGTCAGTGATGGGATACACCTTCAGAGCGGCGCTCCCAGTGGTAAACGTGATCGTGTCCGGGGTCCCGGGAGCTATTGCAGCCACGAAATTACAGCCAGCAGCGTTTAAGAGCTTTAGGAAGTCGCCGGACTTCAAGTAACCTTTTGTGAGCAAAAAGTTATTGCAGTAATCTTGCAGGCTTGTTGCATTAAGCTGGCTGCTTGCGATGAGATCGCCAGGCCACGCTGAACTCGCGTCGCCTGTCGCCGCGCCGTCATTCGACATGGAGAATGCAGCCAGATAAAGCTGATGCGCGTTGTTCATGGTGCCGGTCATCTGGGCCTTCTTTAGCGCCGACGTTAAGGCGGGCACTGCCAGAGCGGCCAGGATCGCGATAATCGCAATCACGACCAGCAATTCAATCAGCGTAAACGCTGAGGTGATTTTCTTTAATGTTATTTTCATTTAAGTTTTTTTCTTTCTGCGTTGTTCTGAGGGGTTTCTTGGTAGCGGCGGTTCACCTGAACCGCCACGGCGATTGAGGTCAATCGCCGCTACCAAATTAGTTCTCAGAGGGTTTTTGTTTTCAGGTTGTTCCGGGGTTGTTCTTAAGAATTTGATCTTAAGGATGTTTCGTCTGTGGTGGTTTTGTGCTTAATCTGTCCTGAGGGTTCCTGGTCTCAGATTGGGGCGGTTTATCGCAGTATCCACAGATGAAGTCAACAGTTATTTTTGACCTTTTGGGGGGGGCAGCAAGAACTGCACAGCTTTTCGCAAGATCTGATTGAATTGACACTATCAGTCCCCTTGAACCAGGAAGTTCTTTTGGACAGAATGAACAGAATTGAAACTCACTCGTCGCCCGACTCGCTCGAACGCTACCCGTCGTGGCTTTACCTTCTGTGTCGCTGCTCCCGCTAACCACGCTTTCAGAATCCATTTTGTCGATTCTGTGAATTCTGTCTAATCCTCTGTCGTCAGGCCCGCGCCATCGCCGCCGTGATAGTGAGAAGAGAAACGATGGCGAAGTGTTCAGCGCCGTTCCCTTCATCTTCGCTATCTTCGTTTTCCTTCTGTTTAAGTCTTGCCTGAGATTTTTAACAGAAGGCAGCGAAGGAAACAAAGATTTTGCAGCGCTCCGGTCTCCAGAACCCCTTCGTTATCTTCGTTTGCTTCTGTTCAATCTATCGACTATCAGCTTCTGCCCTCAACGCCTGCGGACTGTTTTCAAATCGCTGACGCTGCCGTCCGCAAAAACGATCAGGTTCCCGTGCCCGTGAACGTCTGCCGTCTCGACGAACCAGGGCTGGCGAGAGTATTTGTGGGGACTCATCGGTTTGTCGTCGAACGCCATCGGGTAATAATCGATGCGGACGTTCTCCGGTTTCCAGTAATTTGGATTTCCCATGCGGTTCTGAATCGTCGGGCAGATCCAGGTCTGTTGCGTTGGACCAAATGGCGCGAGCGCGGCAATCCACCCTCTGGCATAATCCTGGAAACTGTTGTCGCTACTGTCTCCCATTGAAATTTGTGGCCAGCTTCCGTTCTGTTGCACGTACAGGTTCGCCGCATTGTACAGATTTCGGAGGTTAGCTGTGCATTGGGCGCGTTGCGCCCGAGCGCGCATGGCTGAGGTGACAGGAACCAGCAGCGCTGCGAGAACCGCAACAACGCCAATAACGATCAGAAGCTCAAGCTGCGTGAGCGCTTCAGCGCTTTTACGCTGCTCCGTTAACGTAAATCCGCCTTCGTCCGGCGCCTGCCGGACTGCGGCGCGATACCGGGCGCGGGCACGAACAGTAATCACTCCAGAGGAAACCACGGATGCCACGAATGACACGGATAAATTTGGAGGTAGCGGCGATTGACTCAATCAGGTAGCGGCGATTGACCCCAATCGCCTCAGGCGGTTCAGGTGAACCGCCCCTACCTCGCCAAAGGCGGTTCGGGCCTGCCGCGCCGGAGCACAGCGAAGACGGGTGAACCGCCCCTACCAAAATACGCATGTTCTTGATATGATTTCGCGATGCGACGCGTGCTGCGCAAACAACTTGATCACACAACGCATTTCGCCGGCCGCTTCGGCGCTGTCTATTTCATCACGATTTGCTGTGACGCGCGCGGAACAAATCAACTTTGCAATGAAAGAATTTTTAAAGTGCTGTTTGATACCGCGCACATTTATCACAAGCGCGGCCGATGGAATCTGAATCTTCTGTTGCTGATGCCGGATCATTTGCACTGTCTGATCGGCATCGATGGCCGCGACTCGCTTTCACACGTGATTCGAGATCATAAAAGAATCACGACGAAGTTGGCCAGCATACGCTGGCAACGAAATTTTTTCGATCACCGCCTTCGTCACGACGAAAGTTTAGCCGAGAAGTTTGCGTACATCTGTCAGAACCCGATACGCGCCGGCCTGCTTCAGAACGAACGCGATTGGCCGTACATGTTCATCCCAGATTTGGCATTCCGCAGGTAGCGCCGATTGACCTCAATCAGCAGGGTAGCGGCGATTGACCTCAATCAGCAGGTAGCGGGGATTGACCTCAATCGCCTCAGGCGGTTCAGGTGAACCGCCCCTACCAAATCTATCGCTACTTCTTGTACGCGGGAACTTGCGGTAGCTCGGGTGGGAGCAAGCCTTCCTCTTCCTCCTCGTTTAACGGCACACCCGCGGGCGTAACGATGCGCGCGGTGACAAACATGATCAGGTTCTTTTTGGTGTGCTGATCGACATTGGTGCGAAAGGCCCTGCCAACGAGCGGAATGTCGCCAAGAATCGGGACCTTATCCTCGGTTTTTTGCACGTCTTCGCGCATCAACCCGCCGAGCACCACCGTTTGTCCGTCGTAAACGCTGACGCTCGTGGTCACTTTGCGTGTGCTGAATACCGGCTGGTTGATGACGTTCGGGGTAAGTTCGATCGGCACAGATGTTGAGATGACACCACCGATAGTATTGACGCCGATTGCATTAATGGGGCTGCCGTAATTAATGAAGCCCTCAAACTCGACGACCTGCGGGACAAGGTTAAGATCGATGGTCGTTGCATCCCCTCCCACAACTGGTTCCACTTCCAAAGTCACACCGGTGTTGCGCGTTTCCCAATCCTGAGGCGTCGTCGGCGTGACTACGACAGGTACGACCGCGTTGAGAGTCGTCGTACCGCCGCTGATCGACGGGACTTGCGGCTGAGTGTACGTCTTCGGATAACGAAATTCTCTAACGACTTCAATGATTGCGCGCTGCCCGCTCTTGGTTGTTACCCTGGGCGCAGAGAGAAGATCGATGCCTTTTTTCTGGTTCAGCGCGCGGATCACAACCTGAAATTGTGGATTGGTGAACACTCCGGACAATCCAAAGATTCCCGGGGCAACGCCAGCGACTTGCCCCAGCCCTGGCATTAAGAGCGCATCAAGCGCGTTCGCGCTGATTGAAAAATTGCCGCTGCGGTTGCCTGATGTGACAGGATTCTGACCGATAGGCTTTCCCGTGGCCGGATCAACGAAAGGAAAGTTCGCCGCATCCACCGGTGCGCCGTTGCCGGCGGTGCCACCCGCACCGAAAACCTTCCCGTTCAGGCTAAACGGACCGAGAAGCCAGTCGAATCCAAGTTCCTTGAGATTATTCTGATTGATCTCGACAAATTTCGATTCGATTTCGACCTGCTTCGGCTGCGAAATATTCGCCTGATCAACCAGCGCATCGACGAAATCCAAGTTGTCCTGCGTGTTGCGGACAATGAGCGTCCCGCTGTGCGGCCAGAAAGTTGCGTTTGCGCCTGGGGGAAACGCGACGCCCATGCTCTCCAACATCGTTCTGGCATCAGCCCGCCCGACCAGTTGACGATCGTTAAGTAATTGCTGCCTTGTGGTCGATACCCCAGTTCCACCGGGATTTTGTCTGAACGCGGCCTGTCCGATCGCAGCTCCTCCCGCGGTTCCTTGTGTCTGGGCAGAAGTGTATTCACTGGTCGTAGCTGCAATATATTGTTCCTGTTCGACAATCTTGCCCGAAACCGGAGGCACGCTCGTTGCATTACCAGTCTGACTTTGCTGGCTGCCGCTAAGCGACTGAGTAAGATAGTATCCAACATCAAGCGGCCCGCCGAAAAATTCCGGTGGGACATGATACCGCTTCGTGATCAGGTCATGGCTCTGTTCGCTGAGCGGGATCACGGATACGGCGTACGGTTCCACTTTGACCTTCAATCCTGCTTGATTGGCAATGTAACGCAGCGCTTCGCCGAGCGGAATGTTGTCCAGCGTCACGGTGATCCGCGCACCTGCCGGCCCCGATGGCGGGGCGAAAACTGGCGCGCCGGGGCTCGCGCCCGGGGATGCCCCGGGACTAGCGGGAGCAGCATTAGCAGGTGCACCCGTCGGCGGAGCGCCACCACCCACTGCCGGAGAGGCGGCGCCTTCGGGCAGCGGGGGTGGCCCGACGGGCATCGAAGAAGGAGCGATTTGCCCAAGTGGCACAAGGCGCAGAACAATGTTGACACCTTTCTGCCCTTCAGGGCCGGTGTCGTTCTCGGCTGCCTGTTCCCGAAGAACCTCGATTGCCTCGCGAATAGTCGCGTCGCGAAATTCAATGTGCGGAATGATGATGCTGTTTAGCTTTCTGCTAACCAGCGCTGTTCCAGCTGCGTCTCTTCCCGCACCAGCTCCTGCTGGAGCGCCCGCCACACCATATTTTTTGACCGGTTGCTGCCATGCCCCTTCCACCTTCCAAAGCTGGCGAGCTCGTGTCTCGTCGTACGCTTCCTCACCGTACTGATATTTGGTGTTGTCGATTCTTTCCTGGCCGCGGCGGGCCGCCGTGTTGTACGGATCAAGACACAAGATTTGATCGTAACGTTTCATCGCTAAATCGTACCGGCCGGATTGATAAAAGTTCTCTGCGTCAGCGAGCCATTGTTTTACTTGTTCGACCCGCTGCGCAAACGGCAACGCTGCATAGCCCTTGCAATCGGTTTCGGCGACCACTTGTGTTTTATGGTCTGACTTGTCGGTCACGGTGGAGCTGGCCTCTCTATTGAAGTAACCAGGCTGCCGCAACTGCGCGTAAAGCATCTGTGCACCCCGGTATTTGGGATCGTATTGATCGCTTAAAACTTCACTGAGGATCGTCTCCGCCCCGGCGTTATCGCCCTGCGTGATACGGGCCTGCGCTAACAAGACGCCACTTTTGCAAAACCCATCGACCGCTTCGTCGTGCGCTTTTCCGGACATGACTGAATCGGGCAGATTCGTGGCGGCTGATTTAAATTCCTCGTGCGCGAGCGTGTAATTCTTCGCTGTCATCGCGGATTTGCCGCGCGAGAGAGCGGCTTCGCCCTGCGGTACGGCAGCCTGACGCCGTTGCATTTCGCGCTCCGCCACGTTGTCCGAAGTCGTTTGCGCAAACGCCGTGGCGCAACTGAGAGACAACCAGATGAGATTGAAACAGAAGACAACAAAGAAAGCTAAGCCTCGGCTCACCTCCCCGAGCAACCCAAGCTTCGTCAATTTCCTTTTCTTCTGTTTGAAATCGGCAAGACGATTTGCCGCGAGGGCGCGGCAAAGAGCACGCGAGGCGCGTGCGCTCCCCGATCCAAAAGCGGTTTCTGCTTTATTCGTGTCCATTGGTGTCCATTCGTGGTTAAGGGTTTTCAGGGAGCGGCAAAACCGATCTCGATTGGCGCATTCGCTTTCTGCACATTCACGATCACGGCCTTGTCCGATCGCACATTGCACGAGCTTTTAGTGGACTTCCTTGCTCGACTGCAAGCAAAATTCTTACGATTTTTTGGGGCTAACCGATCCGCCTCCGCGCGAGTCTACTCCGAAAGTCTTCGCGAGAAGGCACGCGTGGCAGGCGAATGGACACGCAGGTGAAAGAGTCTGAGAACCACGGATGACACGGATTGCAGGGATGATACGGATGGCGGACGCAGAGGATTAGACAGAATGTACAGAATTAACAAAATCTATTCTGAACATTCCGTTCATTCTGTCGAAAACAATCCCGGGTCTAATCCAGGTCGTACACTTCCACGAGCGCAACTCCGGTAGTGTTGCTTACCCCGCGCACGATCGCGGTGTAATTACCTGGCGGCAGATTCGCGATGATCGCAGATTCGCTCGGGTCCCCGGGAGCATGGCCGCTGTTCTGAATCGCCTGGACTTGATTGCTAGTAATAATCCCGCCGATGATCGTGGTCTGCCAATTATCATTGCGGCCAATCAAAGCCCCGTTGCCATCGTGCAGTTCCAATGTCGGATCAGCCAGGGGATTCGGAACACCATATTGGCTGAGCTCAGGGCCAATGGCACGTATGATCACGTTCTTTGGTTGAGGGCCTTGTATGATGAACCCGCCAATCATCACGTTGTCGCCAGTCTGAACGAGACTACGAGTACTAATATTCCCTAGAATTGGGTCAAGACTGGGCCTGAGATCATACACTTCCACAAGAGCCACTCCCGTTGTGTTGTTTACCCCGCGCACAATCGCCGTGTAACTACCCGGTGGCAGGTCTGCGATGATCGCAGATTCTCTTGGGTCCCCCGGAGCGTGCCCGCTGTTCTGAATCTCCTGGACTTGATCGCCAGTGATAATCCCGCCGATGATCGTGGTCTGCCAGTTGTTATTAGAGGCGATCAGAGCCCCGTTGGCATCGTGCAATTCCAATGTTGGATCGGCCATTGCATTTGCAACTCCGTATTGACTCAGCTCAGGGCCAATCGCGCGCAGAATCACCCTCTTTGGCTGTGTCCCTTGTACAATGAACCCGCCAATCATCAGGTTGTCGCCCGTCTGCGCAAAGGCGCGCGTGCTGAGATTGGCCAAATAGGGGATTGTTACCAGGTCATAGCCAATGACATCGAGGTTGATCCCTTCGGGCGATGTTGCGGCGATGTCGGAAGATTGGTCGGGGCAAATGAAGGCGTTTTGCACATACGGATGGGGTTGTGGGCACGGCTCGCTAAACCAATCGCCAAAATCGCCGGGCGGAGTCTGATTGAAATTAACGATGTTGGTGGTGCCGCTATCGATCGAGAAATAACGTATGCCGTCCGTAGTGAGATTTCTGACGCCAGGTGACGACCAACTAAACAAGTCCTGCGGGCGGAGATTGGCAGGTGGTGGGATGTTGCAGGTCACCTCAATCCGGTCGAAATCCGGAGCCCAGTGACCGATGATTGGATTGTAGAACTTAAGCGTGTTGTTGCTGCCGGGAATCAAATTGGTGAGGGTCGTCTGTATTGACCCGACAGTCTGAAATGACCCAGTGGACGGAAAGGTCAAAGACGTTCCTGGACCGCCGTTCACGCTCAGAAAGGCGTAGCGCGTCGCGTCTCCGTTGGCGTACCAGATCTTCACGTCTAAACGGCCCGATGCGTTAGCAAAAACTTGATTGAACTCGAGAGTACCAGAGTTGTTGCCCACGTAGCCTACGTCGAATCCGCCGGAGCAGTTAAAGCACGATTGAATCACAGCGCCTCCCGCCACGATGGTACATTCTACTCCGGGAGGTTGGGGGCAACTAGGCGACTCCGCTTCGTACGACAGACACGGCGGTCCGTTGCGGTTTAGGCCCGATCCAAAGCCTATAACCTCATCCATTTCATGCTCAACCGCACGCTGACCGTCGAAGGTGCCACTGAAGAGAGGCCGGCTGAACGAGAACGGTGCGGCGGAATTAAGCGTAACGATTCCATCATACGGCCCGTTTCCTGGGGTGCAGTTTCCTAGGGTGCCGTCTGCGCACATGGCCGGCGGTGTGTTGTTGAATCCCACCGCTCGCCCGTTCGCACTCGATGGCGCGATGTTTGCCGATAACGCGCTCCCTGGCAGACTGGCGTTTGCTCTGTTGTCGTTGCTGGTTGTTGCATCCGCTCTCAAAGCGCTGATGAAATCGTTCCAAGACACAGTGTAAATGGTGGAAAGACTTGTTGCGAGAACGCCTGATGGAAAAGGGGCGGCACTGGGGCAGGCGCTCGGGCTGGGGCTGGGGTTTGGTGCCGGACCACCAGTGGAGTAGCGGAAAAGAATCTCGATCGTGATCGGATCGCTAAACAGCGACTCGTAAATCCCGATGGCCCGAATGATCATTGCCTCAATGGCCGCCGCATTTTGATTATTAATGATCGAGCAGTCGAATGTCGGATGAATGATCAGTCCATTGGGAGCCTCTGTCGTAGCCCTCATCATATTCGAGTACCCGGCCAAACCGGCGGCAGTATAAGGACGCACCCGGTAATAGTAAGTCGTCCCTGGACTCAATCCGGTTACGGCTCGGCCATTGACATTGCCAACGTCCAAGTCGTGATAACCGGCCACGTAAGTGCCGAACGAGTTGGTCGTGGACACGTCCAGCAAATAACCCTTCGCGCCGCTTACGCTGCCCCAACTCGCCATGAGGTTGTTGCGCGTCGGCGGCACCGGCGAAACAGTTTCAATACGCGGGGTAATCTCATTAGCGTTCCGAAACTCGGTGAGTTTTTGCAATCCCGCTTCCAACCCGATCCGGGTCTCGTGCGTCGCGGCACTGGGTTGGAGTGCCGCGCGGGAAGCGATGTTTTGCTGCGGCGAATTGATGTTCTTTGTGGGGAACTGCCATTGCTGGGTGCGATTGACCACGCTTTCATGGTTAGTCCCGCGACTGTGGGATTGCGCCAGCCCGAATGGAATGGCGCAGATGGCGAGAAGTGAAAGCAGCATGAGCGCGCTCCGCAGAAAGTGCGCCTTAATGGAAGGATTAATTTGTTTTTTCACTGTGGTGTCCTCGTGACGTTTGGGGTGGGGCGAAGCCGATCGCGATCGGCGCATTGGATTGTTGCATATTCACGATCACGGCGTCGTCCGGCTGCATATTCACGAGCTTGTATTTGATTTGCCTGACCGGGTTCAAGCAAAATTCTTACGATTTTTTGGGGCTAACCACGAATGGACACAAAGGTGGAAGAAGAGGGGAACCACGGATATCACGGATCACACGGATGACATTTCGGAATGCGCGGGACGGATTCGACGTGGCAAACTTTTAAAAGCGGTCCCGCAGTTGCGGGATCGCTGTAGGCGCCCTCGCTGAAACAATCATTTTTCCACCGCAAAGAAGTCCGACAACCACGGATGACACCGATCGGGAAAGAGTTCCCGGTAAATCAGCCTATCCGTGATATCCGTGCAATCCGTGGTTTCTGCAGTAATTCGTGTCTATTCGTGTTGATTCGTGGTTAAACATTTTCATGGCGGAGCGAAACCGATCTCGATTGGTTCGTTTGGTTTTTCTGTGCTTGCGATGACGGCTCGGTTCGACTGGACGTCAATCAATTTGTAGGTGCGGTTGCCTTCAGCGGCGGCAATTGGGAATTCCTGATCTTTTCTCACTTCAAATTCCCGACGACCGCTCCAGGTGTAAACGAACGTGGCAACTGATTGCGGCGAGGTGGCGACCTTTCCTTTTACCAGCGTAACTTGCGCGGGGCTGTTCGGATGTTCGAGGAGCAGCTCCGATACGTCCTCATTGATGCCATACTGATTGCGCTCGGATTTTTCCGTGAACTTCGCGATCTTGAAGTCGGTGCCGCGGATCACCTCGCCGACTTTGAGGAATTGCGTCGGCTCACTCTGCTCAATGTCGTTGATGCCGAATCTCTCTTTGATGCGCGACGAAAAAATGTATCGGAACGGTTCCTCAGTGGCGGACACCAAATGTAACTTTGTGACGTAATCCGGATGCGAATCTTTATTCGTGGGATCGGTGTTCCCCTGCCACTCGTCGAGATTTGTGAAACCATCCTTGTCGGGGTCCTGATCGAGAACGTCGGCCTGTTCGATAGGCAAACCATATTTCTCGAACCATTCATTTGGGACCGGAGGATGCACCCCGGCGGCTGCGATGCAGGCTTTGGTCGCGGCGGGAGTTGAGTGATAAGTTCATTGCGAAACTGGATGGCGCTCCACGAAATGCAGATGGCGGAAATGAAAAGGAACACCGCCGCAGCGATCACCGCGGCGCGATCGTAATTCATCTTAATCCACTCAATTGCTTTGGCCATGTTGATTCGTTGAAGCGTTAAAGCAACGTCGCGCGGACTGGACATTCGTGCTTCGTCATTATTTCGGCATTCGTCCACCTGCTCGCGAATACTTTCGGAGTTCGGATTTCGTCATTTCACCTCATTGGTGTCCATTCGTGTCCATTCGTGGTTAGAACGTAAATCGCAGCATTTCGATCGTGGCAGAGACTTCGATGTGCTCGTTGCCAACGATGAAGTTCAGAGCGCCGGCTGCACCCGGACTCGCTTGCGCGCTTGGCGCCGGCGCTGGCTTCGCGGTACCCTCCCGTGATGGACCTTTGTCTTTTTCGTTGTGCACGTACAGCGTGCGAATGATAAAGAACTGTCGGGTAGAAGCTGCGATTTCGTTCAAGGCCTTTCGCGCTGCGGCAGGGGCCGCCTTAAAACTGACATCGACGAGGTTGCGCTCCACCAATGGTGGGGCAGGCGTGCCTCCCGGCTTCGCGGCGGGTGCTCTGCGCCCAACCGTCGGAGACGGTATCGGTGTGGATGATGGCCCGCCTTCCTCGGGCAAAGGCGTGCGGCGAAGCGAGGTGACGCTGTCTACTTTTGCGTCGAGCAAAATATTTATGAGCGTCTGGATTTGGGAAAGTTCTTGCCCGAGCAACGGCGTCACGGCTGTGTTGGGCATTATCCTGGTGAATTCATCGAAGCCGAGCTGAAATTTGTCGGGAAGTTTCACGTTGTTCGTGCGCGCTCTGTCGAGCGTCGCCACAACAGCCTGGCGCAAGCGCGACTGGAATTCATTCGGCGCCAATGGCGGCGCGGGAGCGACCTCGGCTTTTAAAGATTCCTTGAAGTTGCGCAGCGCGGCGATGTACTTGTCCAGGTACTCTTGCAATTTTCGCTGGTTCACTTCGTTTGGAAAAGGATCCAGACTGGTCATCCGATTCCGCTCCGCTGCCGCCTGTTCGAACGTTTGTCTTGCGGCCGTCCAAATGGACCACCTCCGGTAAACCAGCGCTCCGAAAAGCAATGCGCAAATCGCAAACGCAATCAAAAACGTCGCGAACACGCGATTCTGTTGAAACCATTTCATGGCATTAACCACGGATTACACGGATTTCACGGATAGAAAGAGTTAGGCATGCAGATCGGGCTGGGTGTCCTCCTCGCTCTCTTGCCGACGCAACACGCGCTTCCATTCCAATCGCGCGTTTTTGAAATTGATTAGAAGGGCAAGGTCCAACGCGGTGATGCTTAATTACCCGATCATTTGAGCCACATCCGTTTCGGTGAAGCATGCCACTACCTTGGCATCGACGATCACAGCCTCATTGACAATTAGATCCGGGATCAGGTTGCCGATTAATTCGCCGCGGTAAAAAACCGGGAACGAGCGCTGCACTGAAACGACGTGTCCGCTGTGTTTTAGTTCAATAATCAGCGCGCGTTCGTAGAGTCTCTCGTCTAATCCGGGTTTCAACTCGTTAAGTATTGCCATCGCAGCACCGATGATTTTACCGCTCAGCTCCTCGTGAATCATTGTCTCATCCGTGAAATCTGTGTAATCCGTGGTTGACTTATTTCATGGCAGTTTGACTGGCTTGCGCAGGGTGAGCTGAAGCTCATATGGGAACGCCCAGTCCGTCTCGTTCGGCACCGAGTTGGATTTGATCACGCGTTCCGGAGTTTTTGGCTCGAGGACGAAGAAGGGCGACTTTGCCAGATTACGAAGGTAATCGACCACGATTTCCTGCTGTTTCGGATTATAGAGATAAAGGCCGCGAATCATGATGCCGTCGATCACCTTGCCTGCGGCGGTTCCGGCTTTCGCTGGCGAACCCACAGCCGTTGGCGACGGAGTCGACCCTATTTCTCCGGCGCGCTTTTCAGGTGCCCCAAGCAATTTTCCGCCGGAAATTGCGGCAAGCTCAGTGATCCAGATGTCTGATCCAGGGAGGCGCGCGTTTAAATCTTCGAGAATTTGCGGCCAGAAATTGCGATCGTTCACTGCTGTGATGAGCGGACTGGCCACGTTATCCAGCGCGGTGATCTGTTTTTTTATTTTATCCAGCTGCGCCTCCGCCATGCGCATGGTGGCGTTCTTCTGTCCTATCACCTGTGCGGTTTGCTGCGCGACGTGGGCTGCCCGTGTGTAGTAAGCCGACCAGCCCAGCAGGGCCAATAGCATGCAAGCTGCCGCAGCAATAAAGAATGGCTGCCGCTTTTCCAGATCTTGTCTGCGAACGACGCTTGCCGGAAGCAAATTCAACTGCATCGGACAGACGGTCACAGTACGCAGCGCCAGGCCGACAAGTTCGCCCAGCAAATGCGCCGAGCGCGCGGCCTCTCGCGCCGCTCCCGAGACGCTCACGTTTTGGAGCGGATTAAAAAACTCGACCGGCAACTGAAATTTCTCGTGAAAAAACTCGCGCATGTTCGGCATTCCTGCGCCTCCTCCACAAAGAAAGATGCGCTCTGGGCTATTTCCCTGCTGTTGCGCGCGGTAGTGGGTAATCGAACGCATCAACTCCGCGTGCAACCGCGTCATGGTGTTTCGCACGATCTTCGAGACACGTCCCACATCGGCGTCCGCGGGTTCGGGAGCGCCTGCCAAAGCCACACAGCCGTCCCGGTTCTTTCGAGCTTCCGCTGCACCGAACGACTCGTTAAATTCTTTGGCAACTGCGGCCGTGATCGAACTGCTGCCGATGGGAAGACTACGCGAGAAAATTCGTCCGGCCTCGATAAAGAGAACGTTGGTCGTGCGCGCGCCAATATCCAGCAGCAGCGAGCAGCCCTTCAGATCTGTGTAGTTGTAACAAAACGCGTTGTACAGGCCCATGGATGCCACATCGATGATCCTGGTCCGCAGCCCGATTTCTTCGACTGCATTGTTGATTTCCTCGAGCAAATCCCGTTTGATCGCGACAATCACCACCTGAAGTTGTTCGCCCATGCCGCCTCCCACCAGCTGGTAATCCCACACCACCTGATCGATTGGGAATGGAACGTTTTGTTGCGCTTCGAATGAGACAATCTTGTCGATCTTCTCCGCTTCGAGCGCAGGCAGCTTGACAAAGCGTGCAAAAACCGACTGTGCGGGTACGGCATAGTTCACCGGCGCAGGATTAATGTGCATTTCGTGCATGATTTCGCGTAGCGCGACAGCCGTCTCGTGCAGCGCAGTATGGGCGTCCTGACGCTCACCTGTTGCAGGATCAAGCGGCGTTTCGCGAAAACGATAATTCACCAACACTAGCCGGTCATTGATCAGGCGAAATTCCGCCAGACCGATGGTTTGGGAACCGATGTTGACAGTGATGAGGCGCGCCGGTGCTGGCATTGGCTAAAGCTCTAAATCGCAATTCACAAATCGCGAATCAAGAACAAACACGCAGGCCGTGCTGCCTCTTCCGCGAAATTTCAATACAAAAATCTCAAACACGCAAAACCAAAGAACCGCCTCTTGATCGATAATCGATTTGCGCGGCGGTGATATGGCCTGACGCCCTCGATTTGGGCAAGCTCCATCAAATGATCCGATAATCCTTTAGTTCCTCGAAGAAAGTCGCGACCGCTGTCTTGATTACTACCACCGTGGGAATAGCAAATAACATTCCCCACAAACCCATGATGAGAGAGCCGCTGATGATCGCGATAACGACCACCAGTGGATGAACGTTCACTGCGCTGCCGAGGACAAAAGGCTGAAACACAACATCGTCCAGCACGTGTATGATTACGACCAGAATCACCACATACAGCGCCAGATCATTCGGATTCAGACCGGGAATCAACGGTCTTATGTTTTCCGCGACTAACGCATAACCAAGACCGATTACCAGAGCGATAGCCGTGCCAACAAACGGAATCGCGTTCAGAAGTCCGGAAACCACAGCAATGGCCACGGCCATCCCAGCGGGGATCCCAAGCAGGATCAGTCCCAATGCAAGAGTTACGCCCACCAGAAAACACTCAATTAGCGTACCACGGAGATACTTGCCGATTGCATCATCAAGTCTATCGACAACTGTCAGAGACAACTCAAAGTAGCGGTTGGGCACAAGGCCAATGAAAAAGCGGCGAATTTGACCGTTATCGAAACCGAGAAAGATAAAAATTAATGGAGCCAGCATCCATGCGGACAACTTGTTCTCGAAGCTCGGTCCCTCCGTAGCAGCCCCAGGCTCAGCCGGAGCGGGTGCAACCGTTCTCGTGGGCTCGGCCGCACCGGTGGGTGCCTTTTCGAGTATCACATACTTTCTCATCCGTTGGTTCGCGCGAAAGTAATCAACGAATTTACTCTGAATCGGAGGTTTCCCGTTGTGTCCCGCGGCATATTTCAGGAATAGATCGCGTTCCTCCGGATTGAGTTCGAGCCACTGATTGAATTTATCCATCAGCGGACCGAGCTCTTTTTCGATTAACGGCGCCACTGCGTTTGATTTTTCCTCCGCTGGCTTCGCCACCAGCTGCCGGTATTTTTCATTCAGTTTGTATTTCAGCCGCACTTTGAATTCGAGCTTTTGCTCTTCGTCAGGAATGTGTTTGCGAAGGGTATTGAATGCGAAAAACAAGACCAGACCGATAGCTGCGAAGGAACACAAGACTTGAATCTGGTGAGGTAACCATCGGACCCTAAAACGCTCTTTCACCGGGCGGAACACAAACGCCAACAGCGCTCCAACTATGATCGGTAGAATCAGAATGCTTAACTTCCAGATCAAAAATCCTCCCACAATCAAGACCAGCGCCGCAAATGTGAGATAGAAAACCTTGCGCCGAGCTTTGCGCTCTCGCTCTATTTCTTCGAACTCCTGACCGTTGCTCATCCTGATCCGACATCGTCGGTCGGCGTTTTCATCTGCACCAATTCATTGGTCAAACGAAGCCGATCGGCGATCATTCCCGCAAGGGAGCGATAAATTCTGCACGCAGTCTTCGCGTCCCGATGAACCAACCCGCGAAGGTCGTTCCGATAAAGCGCCAGCGTCCGAGTGCGTTCCGAGGCCCTCGCCGTGGCAGAACGCGGCGTATCATCGAGCAAAGCCATCTCACCGAAAAAAGCGCCTTTTTCTAAAACGGCCAGACGCGTGGTACTCGTCTCGCGAACAATTTCTACTGCGACTTTGCCATCCAGAATCAAGAAAAGAGCTGCTCCTGGTTGTCCCTCCTCAAAAATTGATTCGTTGGCCTCATACTTTCGTTCAAACATGATATCAGAGACACTCTTGAGCTGCCGATTCGAGAGTCGGTCAAAAAACGGCACAGTCTTCAGGAATTGAATGCGATCCAGGTCAGGGCTTGAACGTCTCCAACGTCCCAGCGTTTCCCACAACAATTTATCCGCGGCGAGATTTCGAACCGACATTGATTTCAATCCGTTGAAGCGACTTCGGTCAGCGGTCAATCAGGAACCTCCTGTCCCGATTACCAGCGATAGTAGGAAGAATGAATCGGCGATTTCAATCCAAAAGACCACAGTTGTTCTTTAATGGAGCGGCGAGGTGATGTATTGGGCGATAATCACGCAGCGCGGCAATGATCCAACTTTTCCACTTACGAATTATGCAAGACAGTATGAGTCCTCGAAAGGACCTGCAAAACCAAAGCGATAAGACACTACCGCACTTCAAATGCGGCGGTACCTATCGTGGGAATCCGAATGAGTGGAAGCGTGCTGCGTGTCCATTCCAGTCGTCAAACGCCGCGCCGGCGGTGATCTGGAAATGATCGTTGCCCACGCCGCCCATGATGTAGCTCTCCATCATGTCGCCACCGCCTTTGCCGCTCCAGTGGCCGTACATGAATCCTATTTCCCCGCCGTAATAAAAATTATCTGGCGGCGACATCATCAATTCAGGCGAATCTTTTGCATCAGTCCCGAGATTCCCTGGTCGCGAGTTGGGGGCAGTGGTTCCTCGGTTCATTGGCACGGGCCCGAAAGCGTTGAGGGGCGGTAAATACGCGCTCGAAAACAGGTCGAGCGCAATCATGCCGGTGGACGCCAGCGCATTCTCGCTCGCCAGCCTGCCACCGTCCGACCACGTGAGCAGTCGCCCTTTACGAAACAAAAGGGAATTATCGTTCGCGCTGAAAATCGTCGGCTGATAAAGGCTCAGCTCGGAACCCGGATGCGACCGACTGGCAGGCAATTGTTGATGTGTACCCGTTCGAGCTTTTGCTGCTGCCGACCGATTCGCTTGCTGCGCCGTGACCGGAAAGCAAACAGCGATAAACCCAAGGGCGACGGCAAGCGCACGCCTAATCATGCCACAATTCATAACCAAATCCTCGCAAACGCCAGTAAAATTTTTTCGGGAGCGCATGGTTAATTCAGGGATTTAACATTCAATGTTTCAAAGAGTCTCTAAAATACTCAATCGTCTTTTTGATTCCCTCTTCGAATCCGACGCGCGGCTCCCAACCGAGCACTTCTTTTGCGCGGGAGATATCCGGCTGACGGACCTTCGGGTCATCGACCGGCAATGGTTTGTATTCGATTGTCGATTTTGTTCCGGTGATCCGAATAGTTTCCTCGGCGAATTGCTTGATCGTCATCTCTCGCGGATTACCGAGGTTGACCGGCTCGTGAAAACTGCTCATGGCCAGTTTGAAAATCCCATCAATCAAATCCGACACGTAACAGAATGAGCGTGTCTGCGAGCCGTCGCCAAAGACCGTGAGTGGCTCGCCACTCAGGGCCTGCCCGATAAATGCCGGCACCACGCGGCCGTCGCGCAACCGCATTCGCGGCCCGTACGTGTTGAAGATGCGGACAATTTTTGTGTCGAGCCTGTGATAACGGTGATACGCCATCGTGATCGCCTCGGCGAATCGCTTAGCTTCATCGTACACACCGCGCGGCCCGATCGGGTTTACGTTACCCCAGTAATCTTCTTTTTGTGGGTGCTCCAGTGGATCACCGTACACCTCCGATGTGGATGCGAGAATGAACGACGCCTTTTTGTCCTTCGCCAGGCCGAGCGTGTTATGCGTGCCGAGTGCGCCCACCTTGAGCGTGGGAATTGGAAGCTCCAGATAGTCAATCGGGCTGGCTGGTGACGCGAAATGAAAAACGTAATCGAGTTTTTCTTCCGGTAGAAAAATGAAATTAGAGACGTTGTGTTTGATGAACCGGAAATCCTCGGTCCCGGCGAGATGGCCAATGTTGGCGCTGTTCCCGGTGACTAAATTGTCGATCGCAATGACGCGATGACCTTCCGCCAAAAGCCGATCCACCAAATGCGAGCCGAGAAAGCCTGCACCGCCGGTGACGACGGAAACGGGCCGTGAGCGTGCAGCCATGCTTGCTGTATTTAGCGGTTAGCCAAAAAATGGCGAGCAAGAAACAAACGTTTGTCATTCCGAGCGGAGTCGAGGAATCTCCCGAAACCATGCCGCGCAGTATTGGTGAGTACAAAATGAGATCCTTCGACTTCGCTCAGGATGACAAATAGAAAAATCATGCGCATTCTCTCCGGCATACAGCCCAGCGGTGCCCTACACATCGGCAATTATTTTGGTATGATGCGGCCTGCGGTCGCGCTGCAAGCCGAGGGCGAAGCGCTTTATTTCGTCGCCGATTACCATGCGCTCACGAGTTTGCGTGACCCGGAAACGTTGCGCGCAAACAGCCGTCGCGTCGCACTCGATTTTCTGGCGTGCGGACTCGATCCGGAGCGCGCGACGCTCTTTCGGCATTCGGATGTGCCGCAGGTGACGGAACTCGCCTGGATTTTATCAACACTAGCGCCGATGGGATTGCTTGAGCGGGCGACCTCGTACAAGGACAAACTCGCCCGCGGTATGAGCGCGAACGTTGGACTGTTCAGCTACCCCATCCTGATGGCCGCGGACATTTTGATTTACGACAGCGATGTCGTGCCAGTCGGCAAGGACCAGAAACAGCACATCGAAATAACGCGCGATCTGGCAGTGAAAATGAACGAAACCTACGGGCATATTTTCAAGCTGCCCGAGCCGCGTATTCAGCCCGAAACCGAAACCGTGCCCGGCATCGATGGCCAGAAAATGAGCAAGAGCTACGGGAATGACATCGACATCTTTGGGGACGAGAAGGAAATGCGAAAACGCGTTATGAGCATTGTCACCGATTCCGTAGCGGTGGACGCGCCAAAGGACCCCGCGAGTTCCACAATTTTCAAACTCTACTCGCTGGTCGCGTCCAAGAACGAAATTGCTGAGATGCGCGAAAGATTTCTAAAGGGTGGAACGGGCTACGGCGATTTCAAGAAACAGCTCTTTGAAAAACTCTGGGAATATTTCGCGCCGATGCGCCAACGCCGCGAAGAAATTCTGGCCGACAGATCGTACATCGAAGAGGTCCTTGCGCGCGGCGCAAAACGCGCGAATGAGATTGCGGACCGAGTAATGGAACGTGTTCGGAAAGCCGTTGGCCTCCGTTAGCAGGCAGACTCGGACAGTCGCTCGTTTTGGTCTAAATGCGACTCTGGTCAAGTTGGATCTGCCGTAAATAGAGAAACAACGGAAGACCAAGCGAAACGCCGACCAGTAAAGTGGCTATCACGGGCAACCACAGGGTTCGCATCCCCAGGCGTCGGCCCTCGTCCAGGATAAAAACAATCAGGACGATTGCAGAAACGATGACATCCATGGCGAAGAATGCGCTGATCTGGTTGGCGAACATGTCATGAATGAAGAGCGGGATGTTCATCGCGTGGTGCTCCATGATCCACGGCAGGAATTGCGAATATGGTAAAATCAGGCCGATCAACGCCAACACAAGATAGAGGTACCGAAGTTTCATGGCTTCGACTTTCTGGCAACGTTTGTAAATTTGTCGAGCAGAACTGCGATGAATAGACGATCTCCGCTATAATTGAAATCGATGGCGAGGCTCCGCGTTCACGTTGTTCCAAACGCCAAGATCAACAAAGTCGTCGGCGAGCATGGAGGCGCGATTAAGATCAAATTGCGCGCACAGGCTGTGGAGGGGAAAGCTAACGCAGCTCTGCGTTGTTTTCTGGCCGACCAATTGAATATCTCTCAGCGCGCAATCATTCTGGAACACGGTCAGAGGTCGCGCGATAAAGTGATTCGCATCGACGGCATGACCGAAGAAGATGTGCGCTCGCGTCTGCTCGGGGCGCTGTGATGATTGACGGCTATTCCGTGATTATCTTGTCCGCCCACTCCACCAATGAAACGAAAATCAGCGGCTGGGGCTTTGACGAGCTCGTTTGGTTTGCTCGGGGGGCTTCGTTTGAGTCGTTGCGGCGCTATCACGGTAAAACAAGACGCCGTGGGCTCGCAGATTGGTGATCAGTGCGTGCAGATCACTCGCCAGTTGTTGATCATTCAGCAGCGTTGCGACCAGACCCTTCCCCTGCATGGCGCTACGCAAGACCTTGCGCGTGTCGGCGATGGCGCTCTGCAAGCCATCCGCGGCTTCTTTTGCGGATACCATAGTCGAGTCCGCATGCTCGATCACGCCATCCAGTTTCTT
>WNGL01002763.1_pt1 | contig 21159 bp, 20 predicted proteins | sample 5400591 | NCBI WGS metagenome assembly WNGL01 (sample SAMN13153377, study PRJNA577476) | soil metagenome | isolation source: 80 cm soil or saprolite under Garry oak tree replicate 1 | place: USA:California | collected 2016-06-15 | reverse complement strand
CGTCGCCTTCGCGCCCGTGTACGCGGCGATGCTCCTCGCCGCCGTCCTCGCCCGGAGCGCGGCGCTCTCGGCCGCCGCCGGCCTGCTCGTGTACCTCGCCGGCGTCGCCGCGGGGTCCCGCGGCTTCCTCGCGGAGCTGTTCGCGGAGGGGACGAGCCGCGCCACGTTCCTCGCGGTCACGGCGGCGCTGCCCCGGCTCACCCGCCTCGCCGAGCTCGCGGCCGGCGTCGCGCGGAGCGAGCCGGTCCGCGTCGCGGTCGCGGCGCCGCTCGTCATCGGGACGCTCGCGTTCGCGCTCGCCCTGCTCGCGGTCGCGGTCGACCGCTTCGACCGGAAGGACTGGTGATGGCGCGCCCCCGTCGGTTCGTGCTGGTCGTCGCCCTCGCCCTGGCGGCGCTCGCGACCCTCTTGTTCGCGGTCTCCGACACCCCCACGGCGGCCGCCGTCGGCCGGGCGCCGGAGTTCCGCCACCACCTCCGGACCGACGAGGTGAAGCGGCTCCAGGAGCGGCGAACGCTTGCGCCCATCGCGAGCGCCGCCCCGGCCTTCGATCCATGGGCGCCCGGCCCGCAGGCGCCGCCGCGCCGCGATCCGTTCCTCGTCGCGTTGCCCCGCGATCCGAGCGAGCCCCTCGTCGTCCTCGAGGCGAACGCGCTGCGGCACTCGCAGCTCGGCGAGCTGTTCGTCGATTGCCTCTTCCGCGCCCCGGGCGGGGACCCGTTTCGGGAGCTCCGCGCGCTCGGGTTCGACCCGCTGAAGGACCTCGATCGCGTGGCGGTCTCGTCGCGCGGCGTCGTGGTGTCCGGGTTCTTCGCGCGGACCCGGTTCGACCGGCTCGTGGAGGTGTCGGAGGTCTCGTCGTACGGCGACGCCGGCCGGCTCCTTCGCTCCCCCGTCGCCGCCGCGGCGGGCGGCCCGGTGCTCGGCATCTGGGGCACGAGCACGCTGCTGCTCGGCGAGCGCCGGTTCGTGGAGGAGGGGATCGACCGGCTCGAGGGACGGGCCGCGGACGCGCCGCCGGTGATCCCGGAGTCGCTCACCTACGGCGAGGCGTACGGCGTACTGAGCGGGAAGGCGATCGCCGGGCTGTTCCGCGGAGATCCGTCGGGGGTCGGCCAGAAGCTCGCCGACGTCGCGTCGCGCGTCGAGCTGCACGCGGACGCGATGAGCGACGTCGCGATGACCGCGAAGGTCTCGGGCCCGGACGGGGGCGCGGTGGAGGACCTCGGGAGCGCCCTCGGGGCCGCGATGGCGGTCGCCCGCCTCGACGCGCGCGCCCGCGGCAGTGCGGAGCTCGCGCAGCTGCTCGAGCACGCGCGCGTCCTCCGCGGATCGGGCGAGTTCTCGCTGGAGCTCGCCATCCCGATGGACGTCCTCGAGGGCTGGTTCGCGGGGTGCGGCGCCGGCGGGGGCGAGCCCTCGCGCGGCGCCGCGTCCGCTCGCTAGGATCCGCGGGTGGCCGCCCCGGAGCCCGCCGCCGCGGACCTCGCCCGCATGCGCCGGCTGCGCTGGCTCTCCTTCGCGCTCGTCTGCGCCGCGTACGTCCTCTCCTTCTTCCACCGGATCGCGCCGAACCCGATGGCAGGCGAGCTTCGCGCCGCGTTCGGGCTCTCGGCGGCGGAGCTGGGCGCCCTCGCGGGCTCCTACTTCTGGCTCTACACCCCGATGCAGATCCCGACCGGTGTGCTCGTGGACGTGCTCGGGCCGCGTCGCATCGTGGCGCTCGGCGGCGTCGCGGCAGGGATCGGGTCGATCGCGTTCGGCCGCGCGCAGACGCTCGCCGGCGCCACCGCGGGCCGGGCGCTGGTCGGCCTCGGCGTCTCGGTCGCGTTCGTGTCGCTGCTGAAGCTCGTGACGAGCTGGTTCCGCGAGTCGGAGTTCGGGACCCTATCCGGCCGCGTGATGGTGCTCGGGAACGTCGGCGCGCTCTCCGCCTCGACGCCACTCGCCTGGGCGGTCCAGGTGACCTCCTGGCGGAACGTGTTCGTCGCGGTCGGGCTCTCGTCGCTCGCGGGCGCCGCCCTCACCTGGCTCCTCGTGCGCGACCGCCCGGCGGACGCGGGGCTCCCGTCGATGCGGTCGCTCGAGGGCCGCGCCGAGCTCGCGCCGCACGCGGGCACGTGGTGGCACGGCCTCGGGCTGGTGCTGCGCAACCGGAGCACGTGGCCGGGGTTCTTCGTGAACCTCGGGCTGGGCGGCTCCTACATCGCCTTCGCCGGGCTCTGGGCGGGACCGTACCTGCGCGCGGTGCACGGGATGACGAACGACCGCGCCTCGGTCCACACCTTCGTCATGCTCCTCGGCTTCGCCTCCTGCTCCCTCCCGATCGGCTGGGTCTCCGACCGGCTCCGGCGGCGGCGGCTGCCGGCGGTGGCGCTCGGGCTCGTCCACGTCGCGTGCTGGGTGCCGCTCGTCCTGGGGGTGCCGCTCTCCGTCGCGGAGAGCCTCCCCCTCTTCGCGCTGCTCGGCTTCTCCGCGCCCGCGTTCACGCTGTCGTGGGCGAGCGTGAAGGAGGTGAACGCGCCCGCGCTCTCCGGCACCGCGATGGCCGTCGCGAACACCGGCGTGTTCCTCGGCTCGCTGATCTACCAGCCGCTCGTGGGCTTCGTGCTCGACCGGGCCGGCTGGCGCCCCGCGCTCCTCGTGCTTGCGGGCTGCGCCGCGGGGGGCGTCCTCGCGGCCGCGCTCGTGCGCGAGACCTTCTGCCGGAACGTCACCGTCGCCGACGGGTGAAAAGGCCTCACGCCTCGCCCGCGAGCGCGCGGACGAGCTTGGGTCGGACGCCGGTCGCGGCGAGGAGGGCGTCGAGCCGCTCCCGCGCCTCGCGCGAGCCGCCGCGCACCTTCCGCCCGAGGAGGAGCTCGTTCTTCATCGAGTGCTCCCAGCCGGTGAGCTCCGTGACCGTGACCCGGTAGCCCGCCGCCTCGAGGGCGAGCGCGCGCACCACGTTCGTGAGGTGCGAGCCGAACTCGCGGCGGTGCCACGGGTGCTCGAAGAGCGGCGCGACCGCCGCCGCGGGCGTCGCGGCCTCCGAGAGCTGCCGCGCGACCTCCGCCTGGCAGCAGGGGACGACCGCGACGTGGTCCGCGTTGTGGCGAATCGCGAGGAGGAGCGCGTCGTCGGTCGCGGTGTCGCAGGCGTGGAGCGCGGTGACGAGGTGCACGCGCTCCGGCACGGGCGCCGCGTCGATGGGTCCCGGGACGAAGCGGAGCCGGTCGAACCCGAGCCGCGCCGCCCGCTCCGCCCCCGCCTGCGCGAGCTCCTCGCGCGACTCGAGCGCGAGGAGCGTTCCCTTCCCCGCGGGGGCGAGGAACAGCTCGTACAGGATGAAGCCGAGGTAGCTCTTGCCCGCGCCGCAGTCGGCCACGACCGGCTCGCCGAACCGACCGAGCACGTCGTCGAGCGCCGGCGCGAGCAGGCCCGCGAGGTGGTTCACCTGCTTCAGCTTGCGCAGGCTGTCCGCGTTGAGGTCGCCCGTGCGCGTGAGCAGGTGGAGCTCCCGCAGGAGCCCGGGGGAGGTCCCGGGGAGGAGCTCGCGGCGGACCGCGTCGCCTTTCACCTGCCTGCGCACGACTCCGTTCTAACCCAAAGCACCGTCGTGTCGCGCGTTCGGGCGCGGCACGCCGCGGGAGACGTCCGGGCGAGCGACTCCGGCCGGGCCCCACGGTGGCGGGCTTCCGCCCGCTCTCGTCGGGGCTCTGGCGTCGGCGAGGGGGACCCGGTAACCCTTCCCTGATGGCGTCGCCGAAGGCGTACCTGGGGCTGCCCGCCCCCTGGCTGGTCGCCCACCGCGGCGGGAGCCGGATCGCGCCGGAGAACACGCTCACCGCCTTCGACCGCGCCGCGGCGCTCGGCGCGGACGCGATCGAGACCGACGTGCGGCTCTCGCGCGACGGCACCGTGATGGTCTTCCACGACGAGGACACCCTCGCCCTCACCGGGCAGCCCGGCACGATCGAGACGCGGACCGCCGCCGAGATCGAGGCGCTCGACGCGGGGTTCTCGTTCACGGAGGACTCGGGCGGCTCGTTCCCGCTGCGCGGCGCGGGGATCCGGATCCCGACCTTCGCGGAGGCGCTCCGCCGGTACCCGCGGATGCGCTTCAACGTGGACGCGAAGACCGAGGACCCCGCGCTCGCGGACGCGCTCGCCCGCGTGGTGCGCGAGGCGCGGGCCGAGGAGCGGGTCTGCGTGGGCTCGTTCTTCGACGGTCAGGCGGAGCGCCTCGGCGCGCTCCTGCCGGGCGTCGCGCGCTTCCTCCCGCAGGACGCGGCGAGGCGCCACGTCCTCGCCGCGAAGTCCGGCGCCGCGCCGGTCGGCCTCCCCGGTGGCTACGACCTCGCCGACCTCCCCGCGCGAATGGGCGACGTCACCGTCATCGAGCCGCCGGTCGTCGAGCACTTCCATCGGCTCGGGATCCCGGTGCACGTCTGGACCGTGGACGATCCGAACGAGATGCGGGCCCTGCTCGACCTCGGGGTGGACGGGATCGTCACGGACCGGCCGGACGTGCTGAAGCAGGTGCTGGGGCGGTAGGCGTGGCGGCCTGGCGGATCCCCGTTCGCGGCGGGGCCTCATTGTCGGCAGCGGTGGCGTGGGGCCTGGGCATGGCACCGTGAACGGCGCCTCACAGTCAGATCGCCCAATCAAGCGGACGGAGCAGACGCTGGCCGCGCTCCTCGGCCACGAGCCGACCGGGCTGGAGTCGGCGCGCGAGGTGGACGAATACCACGTGTCGCCGAACCTCATTCGCCAGTTGCACCAGGGGTACGCCGTCGTGCAGATCAACGCGCCGCCGACGCTCGACCTGGTGAGGCTCGACCATCTCGACACCTCGCGGTTCCCGGCGTACTTGCCGCCGCTGCAGGGGCGCGCGCCGTCGACTGGGATCGACCTCAGGAGGCGCGCCGCTCGGCGCGACTCGAGCTCGCCGCAGCCGGTCGCGCCGGCGACGCTGATGTTCGAGGGAGCCTGGTCTTCCCGCGATTCCCGAGTCGGAGCTAGTCGCGCCCTGATTCGAGGGCCCGGCGCGCGGCGGCAGCAATCCGCGCTTCCGGCTTGCGCTCGGGGTGCGGGGTAATCACCCACCGTGCCCCGAGCCCCCGTGCGACCCCCTCAACGTACCCTCTTCGCCGCTCCACCTTCAGCTGGAGCGCGTCGGCGAACTGCTTGAACCAATCAAGACCCGTCATGACGAGCATTCTGCGGGGGCGGAACGTGTCGACCTCAAGACGGAGTAGCTCGACGCAGCGCGCAAGTTGCGCTTGCTTGAGCTTGGCACTGGGGTTTCCACCGTTGAATGGGGCCACCTTGTAAAGGTTCGACCAGCAGAGACGGCTCGCCCACGACTCCGGGAATCTCCCCGTCGGATCAGAGACCGCCTTCGCTGTGCGCCAGAACGCGGAGTTGGCGGTGTTGTAGACCCTCGACAGCTGCCACTGCCGGGTGACCCAGGACAGCGGGCACGCGCCGATGGGGTCCGCCGCCGATTCGCTGCGGGCGATGCTCACGATTCTCTGGCGGCGCGACCATGTGCGAGCGTCGCTTGCTCGCCATGCTGTGTCATCCCAACCATTCACCGCCCGCCCTACGACCATCAGGCGCTCCGCCCCGCGGCGGAACCGCATTCCGCGCATGGGCCACAAGACAACGAGGCGCCGCCTTCCTGCAACGCAAGCTGAGTCGGCGAGCATCCTGTTGAACGCGGCATCGTAGACCCGCCCCAGAGGCATGTTGCGAGCGTACCACCGCAGGATCTTGGAGAAGCGATCCTCGACGGCTCGCCGAGATCACCGGGAGCAAGTCTGATAGCGTGTCCGCGCTGGCGAGATCCAGCGCTCGCGTGGGTCCGGGTTCTCGCTGAGGTCCCGACGTTCTTCTACATTCTCAACCATAGGGAGACCTCGATCCCCGGCGAGGAGGCGAAGGATGGAGGCAATCGCAGGCTACCAGGCGGTCTACCTGACGGACGCCGATGACCTGACCGACGTCGGCGACGACCCGAGCTTCAAGTCTCCTTTCCCGACGTGGGGGATCTGTCGCCCGGATCTTCGGTCGCGACTCGAGGTCGGGGATTCGCTCTTCTTCGTGGCCTACCACCGGCCAAGTCGCAAGTACTACGCGCGAGGGCTCTTTGTCGTTCGCGAGCTGATCACGCACACGGGCGCGGCCCGTCGTTTCGAAGGGCGCCACAACGTGTTGTTGACGAAGGGCGAGCCGGGACCGAACCCCGAGTGGAAGGGCGCGTGGAAGAAAAAGGACCTGGCGGTCACGCCGCCGCCGGACTTCCTTGTTTCCGTTGTCGACTCGACCGGCGAGAAGTGGTGGCACGCGGCCTATGACGATCACGAGATCGACAACTGGAAATGCAGTCGCATCTTCTTGTGCAAACGCCCCACGCTGATCCGGTGCCTGGCGTCGGGACGCTGTGCCCGGGAGCGGAGCATCAACGATCCGAAGCATGCGAACTACGTCGTCGGGGACCCCGATCGGTCCTGTGTCGTGAAGACGAAGACGCCGTATTCGGACGTGGCGAGCGCGTGCGGCCTGCTCGAACAGCCCACCCGCAGGGCGAACCAGCATCCTTACGACAACCTAACGAAATCCCAGGTCCAAGCTTCAGACCTGGTTCGCGTCCAGCGGACGCCCGGTTTCGGAGATGGAGGCTACCCGCGGCGATTCAACGGTCGAGGGCTGCCGAGGTAAGTAGCGGTTCACCGCACGCCCGGCGTCCTCCCTGGGGTCCTCCCGCACGCGATCGGGACCGGACCAAGTCGGTCGCGGCCGCGGTCCTGCTGTCAGATGGGTCGGCGTCCGGCGTCTTCGCGTCAGCGGAGGGCGGTATTTCTTCCCTGGCTTCGGAGACCGTGAATACGCGATGTTGACATTAGCGTCAACAGCTCGTATTCACCTTTCGCGTGCGCGTGATATCTGACCGCCAAGCCGTCGAACTGTTCCACCTCCACTTCGTACGCCTGCTCTGCTCGGGACCGTCGAAGGGCAGCTTCGCCATCAAAGGCGGCTGCAACCTACGGTTCTTCTTCGAGAGCGTCCGGTATTCCGAAGACATCGACCTCGACATCGCTGGACTGCCGGTCCACGCGCTGAAGGAGAAGGTCTCCGCCGTCTTGAGCGGCCCGGCACTGTCGCTGGCGCTCCGAAGCCGCGGCATCGCGATGACGAGCGTTAGCGCGCCCAAGCAAACCGAGACGACGCAGCGCTGGAAGCTCGGCCTCTCCGCCGAAGGGCACGCTCTCCCGCTCCACACGAAGATCGAATTCTCGCGGCGACCCACGATGGAGGAAGCCAAGGTCGAGCCGATCGCGGCAGCCGTCCTCGCCGAGCACCAGCTGATGCCCTTCCTCGCGCCTCACTACCCCCTCGGAGCGGCCCTGCGCCAGAAGGTCGGAGCACTCGCAGGTCGGAGCGTCGTCCAGGCGCGGGACGTGTTCGACCTCGGTGTGCTGTTCGCGAAGTCAGGGGGGAAGGTGGAGGCGCTTCAGCCGATCCGCTCCGTCCTCCCGAAGGCGATCGAGCGGGCGATGGAGGTCTCCTACGCCGACTTCAAGTCCCAGGTGGCGTCGTACCTGCAGCCCGACCTGCTCGACACGTACGGATCTCGCGAGGCGTGGGACGCCCTCCAGATGCGGGTCGTCGAGCTGTTGGAGAAGGCGGCGTCATGAACGCCAGCGAAGCTCTGGGACGGCTTCGGAGCCTTCACATACCGGCCGCGACCACGTCCGATGCTGCGGCCGTTCTCGGTCTATCGACCGAGGCCGCGAGCCACACGCTGCGGCGGCTCGCTTCGTCGGGCCTGGTGACCCCGGTGCGCCGGGGGCTCTGGGCGCTCTCCGACCGGCCCGATCCGCTGGCCTTGGCCGAGTACGTGACCGCACCGTATCCGAGCTACGTATCGCTGCAGACCGCGCTCTACCGGCGCGGCATGGTCGCGCAGATCCCGTCCATGATCTATCTCGTCTCCCTCGCGCGCAGCGACCGCATCGAGACGAAGGTCGGGACCTACAGCGTCCACCACATCCGCCCCGAGCTGTTCGGCGGGTTCGAGCACGATCCGGCGTCGGGGACGAAGCTCGCGCTTTCGGAGAAGGCGCTCTTCGACTTCCTCTACCTCTCTCCCACCCGAGGGCGCCTGTTCGCCGCGTTGCCCGAGCTCGAGTTGCCGCGCGGCTTCCGCCGCAGCGTCGCGCGCGCATGGGCTGACCGCATCCCCTCGCGCCGCTCGCGAACGATAGTGCAACGCAAGTTGGACGACGTGCTGGCACGCGGATGAGGAGACACGCGCCTCGACGTGGCGATCTCCTCCGTTGAGCTCAGCAGCAGCGCGAGGCAGCCCGCGATCCGCTTCCGGTCATTATCATCGTCCTCATCATGTTCCTGGTGATCGTCGCCGGTCGATTGCCCTCCAGCGACCCGGCAAAGCTCAGGACATCCAGTACGCCGGGGGCGTTCTCGTCCGCAAACAGTTGTTGGAGGAGCTGCAGGGCCTCGTCGCGTTCCCGCGCCGCCGCGATTGCTTCCGCGACAACGACCGGCGTCTTCTTCCTGACGTAGGCGTACCGATCGAACCCGTCTTTCGGATTCTTGGGGCGGCGAATCCGGATCGCATCCACCTTCATCAGCACGAAATCGACCGGGTTCGGCGTCTTGAGCCTCACCTCGCGCGCTCCGACACGGAAGCGAAGCTCGCTTGCCCTCGCGAGCACCTGCTCCCCCCGCGGCAGCTAGGTCATGGGCGTCGCCGGCGTCGGCGTGCCTTGCGGCCTGAACAGGTCCAGCCGGACGTAGACCTCGCCGATCTGCTTCTCCCATTGGAATTCTCTGCGTCCTCGCTGGTATCCGGACCCGCGAAGAATCTTTCGGCGCCTTGTGGACCGACAGATCCTGCATGAACCGAGGCCCGTCCCCGTCCAGGAAGAATGCGTCCCGGACTCCTTCGAGCTGGGGGGCGTCTCCGGACAGGCGGCGCGGAGCGTGCCGAGCCCGCCCTACTGGTGCTGGCTCGCGAGGTCCGGGTGCTTCGACACGAACTCGTCGAAGTTTCCGGGAAAGTCGAGCACCGGCTCGTTCCGGTGCATCACCCAGACCCGCGAGCAGACCTCGCGGATGAGCTCCTGGTCGTGGGTGACCACGATGACGGTCCCCTCGTACCGCTGGAGCCCCTCGGACAGCGCGGCGATGGACTGCAGGTCGAGGTGGTTCGTCGGCTCGTCGAGGACGAGGACGTTGTCCTTGAAGAGCATGAGCTTCGCGAGGAGGAGCCGGACCGTCTCGCCGCCGGAGAGGGTGGTGGTCGGCTTCATCCGCTCCTCGCCGGAGAAGAGCATCCGACCGAGGAGGCCCGAGATCTCCTCGTTCGAGAGCTTGTCCTCGAGCTCGCGCAGCCAGCCGAACGCGGTCGTGCCCGGGCGGATCACGCCCGCCTGGTCCTGCGGGAGGTACCCGACCTGCGCCTGGTGGCCCCACTTCACGTGGCCGGAGTCCGGCTGCAGGTCGCCCGCGATCATCTTCACGAGCGTCGTCTTGCCGACGCCGTTCCGGCCGATGACGCCGATCTTCTCGCCCCGGGTCACGAGGCCCGAGAACGGCTGCACCACCTCGTTGCCGGCGCCGTAGCGCTTCGCGATCGACTCGATCGTGAGGGTCTGCTTCCCGGAGGGGACCTTCTGCTCGAACTTGATGAAGGGCGCGGCGATGTTCGACCGCTTCATGTCCTCGAGCTTGAGCTTGTCCATCGAGCGGATCCGGCTCTGGACCTGGGAGGCGCGGGTGCCGGCGTGGAAGCGGGCGACGAAGTCGCGGAGCTGCTCGATCTTCTTCGCCTTCTCCGCGTTCTCCGACTCGATGCGCGACCGGACCTGCCCCTTCTGGCGGATCATCTGATCGTAGCCGCCCGTGTAGGTGATGATCGTCTCGTAGTCGATGTCGGCGATGTGCGTGCAGATCGCGTTCAGGAAGTGGCGGTCGTGCGAGATGGTGATGAGCACGCCGTCGTAGGCGTGGAGGAACTTCTCGAGCCAGCGGATCGAGTCGATGTCGAGGTGGTTCGTGGGCTCGTCGAGCAGCAGCCCCGCCGGCTTCCCGAAGAGCGCCTGCGCGAGCAGCACGCGCAGCTTGTAGCCGCCCGTGAGCGCGCGCATGGGCTGGTCGTGCCAGGGCTCCTCGATGCCGAGCCCCTGGAGCAGCTCGGCGGCGTCCGCCTCGGCGGAGTAGCCGTCCTCCTCGCCGATGGTGGTCTCGAGCTCCGCGAGCCGGTGGCCGTCCTCGTCGCTGATGTCGCTCTTCGCGAGGAGCCGCTCCTTCTCGGCCATCGCCGCCCAGAGCGTCCCGTTGCCCATGAGGACGACGTCGAGGACCCGGTTGTCCTCGAACTTGTAGTGGTCCTGGCGGAGGATGCCGAGCTTCTTCGGGCGCAGGACCTTGCCCGTGTCGGACTCCTCGTCGCCCGAGAGGATCTTCATGAACGTCGTCTTCCCGGCGCCGTTCGGGCCGGTGAGGCCGTAGCGGTTCCCGGGCGCGAACGAGACGTCCACGTCCTCGAAGAGCTTCTTCGGGCCGAAGGCCTTGGTGACGTTCTGCACGGAGATCATGGCCGCGACTGTGTAGCGGAATGCGGGCGAACGTGCCAGCGCCGCGGTCCTCGACCGGGCCCCGGCACCCAAGCTACGCTCGGCGCACCTTGGCCGCCCCGCCGCCGGATGCCCCACGCGAGCGCCTGCTGTCCGGCCAGGCCGGGCGGGCGCTGCTCCTCCTCACCGGGGTGAACCTCCTCAACTACCTCGACCGCTTCGTCGTCTCGGCGCTCGTCGAGAGCCTCCGCGCGGATTTCTGGCTCACCGACGCGAGCCTCGGCGGGCTCCAGCCCGCGTTCCTCGTCGTGTACACGATCGCGTCGCCGGTGTTCGGTGTGCTCGGCGACCGGCGGCGTCGCCCGCCCCTCCTCGCCGCGGGCATCGCCATCTGGTCCTTCGCGACGCTCTTCTCCGGGTTCGCCCGCGGGTACTGGGGGCTCTTCGCCGCGCGCGCCGCCGTCGGCATCGGCGAGGCGGCCTACGGCACGATCTCGCCCGGCCTCCTCGCCGACCACTACGGCCCCAGGACCCGTGGGCGCGCGTACGCCCTCTTCTTCGCGGCGATCCCGGTCGGCTCCGCGCTCGGGTACGTGGTGGGCGGCCTCGTCGACCGCACCCTCGGCTGGCGCGCCGCCTTCTGGTTCGCGGGGGCGCCTGGGCTCGTGCTCGCGTTCCTCTGCCTGCGCCTCGTCGACCCGCCGCGCGGCGCCGCGGAGCGGGCCTGGGCCATCTCCGGCGACGGCGGGGTCTCCGCGACCTATCGGCGGCTCGTCGCGAACCGGACCTACGTCTTCACCGTGCTCGGCTATGCCGCGTACACCTTCGCGGTCGGGGGGATGGCGTTCTGGATGCCCGCCTTCCTCGAGCGCACGCGCGGCGTCCCGCGGGGCGTCGCGACCGTTCAGTTCGGCGCGATCGTCGTCGCGACCGGCTTCCTCGGGACCTTCGCGGGTGGCTACCTTTCGGACTTCCTGCGCCGGCGCTTCGCGCAGGCCGACCTGTGGGTGTGCGGGATCTCCGCCCTGCTCGCCGCGCCGTGCGCCCTCGTCGTCTTCACGACCTCGCGCCCGGTCCTCTACCTCGGCGCGATGGTCGTCGCGCAGCTCCTCCTCTTCGCGTCCACCGGGCCCGTGAACGCAGCGATCGTGGCGGAGGTCCCCCCGTCCGAGCGCGCGAGCGCCGTCGCCCTTTCGATCTTCTCGATCCACGTGCTCGGGGACGTGATCTCGCCGCCGCTCATCGGGTTCCTGTCGGACCGCTCCTCGCTCGGACAGGCGGTGCTGATCGTCCCGGTGGCGGTGCTCCTGGCCGGGCTCGTCTGGTCGTTCGCGGCCTGGCGCGAGGAGCGCGCGGCGCGGGCTCAGCGGCGCGCGAGCGCGTCCGCGTAGGCGCGCGAGAGCCCCTCCGCGATCGCCTCGTCGGAGAAGCGCTCGACGTGGCGCAGCCCCTCCTCGCGCATGCGCGCGCGGGCGCCCTCGTCCTCGAGCAGGCGCGCGAGCGTCGCGCGAAGGCCCTCGACGTCGTGCGGGTCGACGTAGGCGGAGCCCGGACCGCCCGCCTCGGCGAAGCAGCCACCCTTCGTCGTGACGACGGGCGTCCCCGAGAAGAGGGCCTCGACGATGGGGATCCCGAACCCCTCGAAGAGCGACGGGTAGAGCGACACCGTCGCGAGCCGGTACAGGGCGGCGAGATCCGGGGTCGAGACGTCGGAGAGGAGTCGCACTCGCGCAGCGAGCCCGTGCGCGCGGGCGAAGGAGATGAGCTCCTCGGCGTACGGGGTCGGGCGGCCGACCGCGACGAGCAGCACGCCCGGGAGCCGCTCGAGCGCCTGCAGCGCGAGGAGCAGGTTCTTGCGGCGCTCGATGGTGCCGACCGCGAGCAGGAACCGCTCCGGCAGCTCGTACCGCGCCGCGACTTCCTGGAGCCGCTCGGGCGCCACCGGCGTGCGGAACGCCTCCCGGCAGGTCTGGTAGACGACCCGGATCCGCGCCGGATCCACGTCGTAGAGCTCGACGAGGTCGCGGGCGGTCTGCTCCGAGACCGAGATCACGATGCCCGCGCGCCGGACCGCGCTCCGCGCCTTGGCCGCGTAGATGCGCCGGTCGATGGGCGAGTAGAGCTCGGGGAGCCGCTCGAAGATGAGGTCGTGGATCGTGACCGCGCTCGCGACGCCGCCCTTCTCGAGGCCGAGCGGGAGCTCGTTCGAGAGTCCGTGGAAGAGGGCGATCCCGTCCCGCCGCAGATCTCCGGCGACGAGGCGCGTGCGCCAGAGCGAGGGGAAGGCGCGGGCGAGCGCGGAGCGGGGGCCGCGGACCTCGACGCGCCCCGCTCCCGCCTCGGGCGGCAGCGCCGCCGGTCGCGGGCTGTACGCGAAGTACGCGTGCTCGGGCCGGCGCGTCGCGAGGATGCGCAGGACGTCCCGGGAGTAGTTCCCGAGGCCGGTCGCGTTGTGGAACACGCGCTTCGCGTCGAAGCCCACGTTCATGCAGAGACGGGCAGCTTTACCGTCCCCGAGCGCGGCGGCGCAAGCGCGGTCACGAGCTGGCCGGCCCGGGCCCGGTCCTCTACGATGCCCGGCATGGATCCGAATCCCCAGGACGGCCGGCTCGAGGAGGCGATGCGCCGCTCGCCCGAGCTCGCCGCGATGCTCGCGAAGGACCGCGCGGACCCGCTGCGCCGCTTCCGCCGGCTCGCCGCGGTGCTCGGCGCCCTCGGAGTCGCGATCGTCGTCCTCTGGCTCGCGGTGCGTGGGATCTCGCGGTGGCGGAGCCACGACGAGCCGGCGACCGAGATCGACAACTCCGTGTACCTCCCGCCCATCAAGACCGAGAAGGCCCCGACCGGCGAGGAGATCGCCCCCTTCACCGGCTTCGCCGTGTCGGTCGACACCGTGCCGCAGGGCGCGCTGGTCTCGATCGCCGGCAAGGTGCGGGGCGAGGCCCCGGTCCTCGCGAGCGTCGACTGCAAGGGGACCGAGAAGGTCGCGATCGGGGTGCGCAAGGAGGGCTATCGCTCCGTCCGGCGCGAGCTCCAGTGCCGCGCGGACCAGCTCGTGAAGCTCACGATCCCGCTGGAGAGGTGAACGCTGCGGCGGGTGGAACGGATCTTCTGCGCGTGCTGCCCGGGGCTCGAGCCCGTCCTCGCGGGCGAGCTCGGCGCGCTCGGGCTCGAGGCGCGCGCGGTGCCCGGGGGCGCGGAGGCGGAGGGGGAGGACGCGGCCGCGCTCGCCTGCCTCGCGTCGCGCGCGGCGGACACCGTGCTCCTCCGGCTCTGGGAGGGGCCCACGGCGGACCTGCCCGCCGGCAAGCGCGCCGCGCGCCGCCTCGCGGGCGCGGCGGAGCTCGCGATCCGGACCTCCGGCGCGGCGGCGACGATCTCGGTGGACGCGGCGGGCGCGCCCCTCCACCGGCGCGGGTGGCGCGCCCGGATCGGCGCCGCCCCGCTCCGCGAGACCGTCGCCGCGGGGATGCTCCTCGCCTGCGGCTGGGAGGGGGACCGCCCCTTCCTCGATCCGATGTGCGGCTCCGGGACGATCGCGATCGAGGCGGCGCTCCTCGCAGCCCGCCGCGCGCCCGGCCTGGGACGGGCGTTCGCCTTCGAGGGGCTCCCCGGCCACGACCCGGCCCGGACGGAGCGGCTCCGCGCGCGGCTCGCGGCGCTCGCGCGCCCGGTGAAGGTCCCGATCCTCGGGTCCGATCGGAACCAGGGCGTGCTTCGCCTCGCGGAGAAGAACGCGCGCGCGGCGAGCGTCGGCGAGGTGGTGCGGCTCCGCCGCGAGGACGCCGCGCGTGTCGTCCCGCCGCCCGGCCCCGGGCTCTGCGCGACGAACCCGCCGTGGGGCCTCCGCCTCGACGAGGGGACGCGCGAGGCGTGGGCGGCGCTCGGCGCGCTCCTCCCCCGCCTCGCCGGCTGGGACGTCGCGGTGCTTGCACCCGGACTTCCGCCGCCCCGCGAAGCGGGGCTGGGGAGGGTGCTTGCACCCGACCGAGGCGTCGAGCGCCTCCTCCCCGTCGCGCCGATCTCCGCGACCGCGGTCCGCCCGGGCGGGGTCGCCTGCCGGTTCCTGCGCTTCGCGCCTCACTGAACGGAGTGCGCCAGCCCGCCGGGCAGGCGGCGCGCGGCCGCCGCGCACATCCTGCCCTCATGTGGAGGGACCTGCTCGTCCGGCTGCTCGGCGTCCGGCGTCCCGCGCGGCATGCTTGCGCGGGGACCCTCGCGCCGCGCCGTGCGCGCGCCGGCCCGCCGAAGATCGCGGTGCGCGAGGTGGGGCACCGGTTCCAGGAGTTCGTCGCGCTCGCGGACGTGAGCATCGACGTCCACGCCGGCGAGTTCGTCTGCCTCGTCGGACCCTCCGGCTGCGGCAAGACCACCCTCCTCTACGCGCTCGCCGGGCACATCGCGCCGACCGGCGGCCGAATCACGATCGACGGCCTCGAGGTGAAGGGGCCGAGCCCGGACCGGCTCCTCGTGTTCCAGGAGCCGGCGCTCTTCCCGTGGCTGACGGTGCGGCAGAACCTCGTGTTCGCGCTGCGGGCCCGTCACCTCCCCCGGGAGCAAGCGGACGACCGCGCGCGGGCGTTCGTCTCGCTCGTCCAGCTGGACGGGTTCGAAGACGCGCTCCCGCACCAGCTCTCCGGCGGAATGCGGATGCGGGTCCAGCTCGCGCGGGCGCTCGCCGTCGATCCCGCGGTGCTGCTCATGGACGAGCCGTTCGGGGCGCTCGACGCCCAGACGCGGAGCGCCATGCACCAGCTCCTCCAACGGATCTGGCTCCGCGACCGGAAGACCGTCGTCTTCGTCACGCACGACGTCCGCGAGGCGCTCGTGCTCGGGGACCGGGTCGTGGTGATGGCGGATCGGCCCGGACGCGTCCTCCACGACCTCGACGTGCGCCTCCCGCGGCCGCGGGACCCGGACGACCAGCAGCTCGTCGAGCTGTCGAGGTGGATCCGCGCGGAGCTGAACCAGAGCGGACCGGAAACCGAGACGCGGTCGGGGGCGCAGCCCCCGGGGGCGGAGGGTGAGGATGATGCGCGAGCGCATGAAAGGGGCGGTCCTCCTCGCGGGATCTCTCCTGACGTGGGAGCTTCTCGCTAGGTTCGGCCCGTGGCCCCGCTGGCTCTTCCCCGGGCCCGGCGCGGTCCTCGCGAGCCTCGTCGCGCTCGCGGGCGACGGCCGGCTCGGGGCGGCGGTGCTCCGCTCGCTCGGCCGGCTCGCGCAGGGGTACGCGCTCTCGGCCGCGATCGGCGTCCCGCTCGGCGTCGCGATGGGCCGGAGCGCCTGGCTCCGCGCCGCGCTCCGCCCGGCCGTCGTCGGCCTGCAGGCGCTCCCCTCGATCTGCTGGCTCCCGCTCGCGATCCTCTGGTTCGGCCTGTCCGAGGCCGCCATCCTCTTCGTCGTGCTCATGGGCTCGCTCCTCGCGATCGCGATCGCCACCGAGGACGCGGTGGCGGGGGTGGATCCGATCCTCCTGCGCGCCGCCGGCACCCTCGGGATCCGCGGCTCGAGGTTCCACCTCGGCGTCCTCCTCCCGGCCGCGCTGCCCGGGATCCTCACGGGGTTGAAGCTCGGGTGGAGCTTCGCCTGGCGCGCGCTCATGGCGGGCGAGCTGCTCTTCGTCTCCGGCGGCCTCGGGCAGCTCCTCCAGACCGGGCGCGAGCTACTCGATCCCGCCCTGGTGATGGCGGTGATGCTCGCGATCGTCGCGATCGGCACGGCGGTGGACCGCGCGCTGTTCCGCACGCTCGAGCTCCGCGTCCGGCGCCGCTGGGGCCTCCTCGAGGCGACCTGAGGGACCTTGCGCGCGCGCCTCGCCACGCTCGCCGTCGCGGTCGGCCTCGCCGCCGCCCTCTCCTCGGGCTGCCGGCGCGAGCAGGCCGACGGGCCGCTCCGCCTCGGGTACTTCCCGAACGTCACCCACGGACAGGCGCTCGTGGGCGTGGACGACGGCACGATCGCGGCCGCGCTCGGCGGCCGGCTCGAGACCCGGATGTTCAACGCCGGACCGGCGGCGATGGAGGCGCTCCTCGCCGGGAACCTCGACGCCTCCTATGTCGGCGCGGGTCCGGCGGTCATCGCGTACCTGCGCTCGCAGGGCGAGCTCCGCGTCGTCGCCGGAGCGGTCTCCGGAGGCGCCGTCCTGGTGGTCCGCGACGCCCGCTCGGCGGAGGACCTCGTCGGACGGCGGGTGGGCTCGCCGCAGCTCGGGAACACCCAGGACATCGCGCTCCGGCTCTGGCTGCGCGCGCGCGGCCTCTCCGACCGGGGCGGGCCGCGCGGCGTGGAGGTGACGCCCCTCGCGAACGCGGAGCTCCTCTCGATGTTCACCCGCGGCGAGCTCGCCGGCGCGTGGGTGCCCGAGCCCTGGGGCGCGCGGCTCGTCGCCGAGGCCGGGGGTCGCATCCTCGTGGACGAGCGCTCGCTCTGGGAAGGGGGCCGGTTCCCGAACACGGTGCTCGTCGTCTCCCGGCGCGCGCTCGAGCGCCGGCCCGGCGAGGTCGCGGCGCTCCTCCGCGCGCACGTGGCGCTGACGCGCCGCTGGCGCGCCGATCCGGCCGGCTTCGGGCGGCTCGTGAACGAGGCCTACGGCCGCCGGACCGGGAAGCCGCTCACCGATCCCGTCCTGCGGGACGCGCTCTCGCGCCTCGAGCCGCTCTCGGAGCCTCTGGCGCCGCAGCTCGCCCGGATGGCGCAGGACACGCAGGCGCTCGGCTTCGCGCCGAAGGGCGACGTCTCGGGCCTCGTGGACGCGACGTTGCTCCGCGACCTCGCCCGCCCCTCTCCCTGACCCTCCCCTGAGGGGAGAGGGAAATGGGAGGGGTGGCCGCGAGTGAGCCCGCGGCGTCAGCGCGCGAGCGACCGGAGCTGCTTCGCCGTGAGGAGCCAGCGCAGGGTCCCGCCGCCTGGCCGGACGGGCCCTTCGAACGAGACGAAGCACGCGCCGCCCTTCTCGAGCGCGACGACGTCCGTCGCTCCGCCCGTGGTGAGCAGGGCGACGAGCTGCGAGAGGTCCGGCTCGTGGCCGACGATCGCGACCGTCGCGGTGCGCCGCTGCCGGCGGAGCCAGGCGAGGAGCGCGCGCGCCGGCGCCCCGGGCTCGAGCGGCTCGAGGCGCAGCGGCTCGCACCCGAGCGCGGGCGCGAGGAGCTCGGCCGTCTCCTCCGCCCGGAGGTAGGGGCTCGTGGCGAGGACCTTCACGCGCCCGGCGACCCGGGCGATCCCTCGCGCCCCCTTCCGGAACTCGCGCCGGCCGCGCTTGGTGAGGGGCCGCTCGGCATCGCTCCGACCTGTGCGGGCGAACGCGTCCTTGTCCTTCGCCACGGCGTGGCGGACGACGAGCAGGTCCATCGAGGCGGGTCCCGATCAGCGAGAGCCGACCGCGACACGGTGCCGCCGGACGAGCCGGCCCGGCGGCGGGGTCTTCGTCGCGTGGACCTCGCCCGACGCGACGCGGCGGGCGCCGTGCTCCCCCTCCATCTCGACGGCGAAGAGCTGAGCCGCCTCCCGCTCGTCCCAGGCGCGGACCCTCCCGATCACCCGCTTCGCGCCGGCGGAGTACGTGCAGAGGTAGATCGATTCGCGGTGCATGGACGGAGCTCCGGGTGCGGCGGGAAGTGCCGGTCGTTCGTAACGCTGGCCGTACCGGGGAGCAAGGCCGGAAGGACGGGTTCGTCCCTCGCGGACGCGTCACGAAATCGTCACAAATCCGACACGTTGCCGCCCTGCGCGGCGGATCGCCGCAGGGACCCTTTCGGGGGACAACGGGCCGTGCGCTCAGCGGTGCGCTTCGCCCTCGGACGAGGTGCCCGCGAGCTGCAGCAGCACCGCCTGCGCGTCGATCGCAGGCTCCCCGTCCGCCGGGTGCGCCCGGTCGTAGCCGCCGTCCGCCCGCATCCGGCGCGCCCGGACGTTGTCCGCGAGATACGCGCCGAGCACGACGTCGCGCAGGTGGCGGACGAGCGCGGGGTCGCGCACGGGGAAGAGCACCTCGACCCGGCGGGAGAGGTTCCGGAGCATGAGGTCGGCGCTCCCGAGGAACACCTCCTCGGCGCCGCCGTTCCGGAACCAGAACACGCGGCTGTGCTCGAGGAAGCGCCCGACGATGCTCGTGACCCGCATCCCCTCGCTCACGCCCTTCACCCCCGGGCGCAGGCAGCAGATCCCGCGCACGAGGAGGTCGATCCGGACGCCGGCGCGCGCCGCCGCGACGAGCGTCTCGATCATCCGCTCGTCGGAGAGCGCGTTCACCTTCAGGACGATGTGGCCGCCGCGGCCATCCCGGGCGTGCGCCGCCTCGCGCTCGACGAGCTCGATGAGCCGCTCGCGCAGGTTGACCGGCGCGACCAGGAGCCGCTGGAACTCCCTCGGGTGCGCGTAGCCGGTGAGGTAGTTGAAGAGCTGCGTCGCGTCCTCGCCGATCTCCGGGTCCGCGGTGAAGAGCCCGAGATCCGTGTAGGCGGTCGCGGTGACCGCGTTGTAGTTCCCGGTCGAGAGGTGGACGTAGCGCGCGAGGCGATCGCCCTCCCGGCGCACCACCAGGGCGAGCTTCGAGTGGGTCTTCAGGCCGAGCAGGCCGTAGATGACGTGGACGCCGTCGGCCTCCATCGCCCGCGCCCAGCCGATGTTGCTCTCCTCGTCGAAGCGGGCCTTCAGCTCCACCAGCACCGCGACCTGCTTGCCGTTCTGGCTCGCCTGGAGCAGCGCGTCCACGACCGGCGAGTTCCGGCCCACGCGGTAGAGCGTCGTCTTGATCGCGAGGACGTCCGGGTCGTCGGCCGCGGCGCGCAGGAAGTCGACGACGGGGCCGAACGAGTGGAACGGGTGGTGGAGGAGGATGTCGTGCCGGCGGATGGCCGCGAAGAGGCCCTCCTCGCTCGCCACGAGCCGCGCCGGCAGCGCGGGCGCGAAGGACGGGAACTTGAGATCGCTCCGGTCGACGGCGGCGAGGGCGGCGAGGCCGGGCAGCCCGAGCGGCGCCTCCACCGAGTGGACGTCGCGCGGGTCGAGCTCGAGGTTCGCGACGAGCAGGTCCCGGACGGCGTCGGGCATCGACGGGGTCACGACGAGGCGCACCACCGAACCGAAGCGGCGCTCGCGGACGCCGAGCTCGACCGTCTCGAGCAGGTCCGCCGCCTCGAGCTCCTGGAGCTCCATCTCCGCGTCCCGCGTCACGTGGAACGGGTAGACCCCCTTCACCTTCACGCCGGGGAAGAGCCGGTCCACGTTCGCCGCGACGAGCTGCTCGAGCCAGACGAAGGAGAACTGCCGCCGCTGCGGGCCGGTCACGTCCCCCCCGCCGGAGGTTCGCCCGAGCGGGACGAGGCGCGGGAGGGTGTCCGGGACCTTGATGCGCGCGAAGCGCTCGACGCCGCCGTCGTCCACGAGCACGGCGAGGTTGAGCGACAGGTTCGAGATGTGCGGGAACGGGCGGCCCGGATCGAACGCGAGCGGCGTGAGCACCGGCATCACCATCTCGTCGAAGTACGTTCGGGCGTGCGCCGCCTGCCGCGCGTCGAGCTGCGGCCAGTCGAGGACGTGGATCCCGGCGGCGACGAGCAGCGGGAGCAGCTCGTCCTGCCAGCGCGCGTTGAGCGCCCGCGTCAGCGCGAGGGCCTCGCGGCGGATCTCCGCCATCTGCTGCACGGGGGTGCGCCCGTCCGGGGAGACCTCCGTCACCCCCGCCGCGATCTGCTGCTTGATGCCCGCGACCCGGATCATGAAGAACTCGTCCAGGTTCGACGCGACGATGCTGAGGAACCGGACCCGCTCGAGCAGCGGGTTCGCCGGATCGCCCGACTCCTCGAAGACGCGCCACTGGAAGCCGAGGAGCGCGAGCTCCCGGTTCACGAGGAGCCGCGGATCGGCCTTCGGTGCCTCGACCGACCGCTCGTGCGCCAGCGCGAGCGCGACGTCGGCGGCCAGGCCGGAGCTGGGTCCCTCGGCGCTCCTCATCGCCTGGGGCAGCTCGGGCGCGGATGGCTCCGCGGGTGGCTTCATCGGCTCTCCGGTGGTGACGACGCGGCGACGGAGCGTCGAGCGTAGCTCGGGCGCGGGACCCCCGCCACGTACTGGAGTGTGACGATTGGCGCGCCTCCAGTGACCCCCTTCGCCCACGAGGGGGCGCCCGGCCGGCGGGCAGGGCCGTGCTACGATCCGGCGCGTCGGACGAGGTGCGCATGGCCCATCCTTCGCTGTCCCGGCTCCTCTCGAGGCGCGCGCTCCCGCAGGTCGCCTCGAAGAGCGTCTACGAGGAACGGCTCGACGCGCTGCAAGCGCGCGTCCTGCTCGTCCAGCAGGGGGTCTTCCACTCGCGACGACGTGCGGTGATCGCGGTGGAGGGGTTCGACGCCTCCGGCAAGGGCGGCGTGATCCGGCGCATCGCGGAGGCGGTGGACCCGCGCGGCCTGCGCGTCATCCCGATCGGGCCTCCTCTCCCGGAAGAGCAGGGGCGGCACTGGCTGTGGCGGTTCTGGCGCGACCTCCCGGCGCCCGGGACGATCACCGTCTTCGACCGGACCTGGTACGGACGCTTGCTGGTGGAGCGCGTCGAGCGGCTCGCGCCCGAGCGGGC